>Ga0179593_1707625_pt1 | contig 19052 bp, 27 predicted proteins | sample CZODoug2_1_08_16_FD_185931 | JGI IMG/M metagenome (GOLD analysis project Ga0179593, IMG submission 185931) | Vadose zone soil fungal communities from Angelo Coast Range Reserve, California, USA - CZODoug2_1_08_16fungal (PacBio error correction) | ecosystem: Environmental > Terrestrial > Soil >...
CTTTTCCACGTGGACCCAAAAGCCAGGTCCAAGTTCGCAACAACCCCAAGGGAGAGGGGACCTTGAGGAAAGAAACAGGTGATCGAGTGCTTCGTGGTGAAAGGGGGGGGGAGAGGGAGTTTTGAAGCCTCCGCCCGACCAAAGTGATCGTAGAAAGGAAATCAAACCAACATTTTTTCCAGTGGAGGGAGAGTCCTAGTGAAACTTTTAGGCCAACTAGAAAAAGGGGGGAGAACGCGTCTGAGACAGCGAAGGGCGCCGTCCAAACTTCATGGACTCGCCTGAAAAGGAAAAGGAGCTGGTGCTGATAGGGCGCCCCCCTGTGAAGAAGGGCGAGCGACTGAGCATTTGCAACGTCTGGGTTGGGAAAGGCCCTCTAAAGCGGGAAAGGGGGAAAGGGCTTCGGGGGGAACTGAGGTTGGCGATGTGCGAAGGGAGTTCACTTGGCCAGGGTATAGGAGGCTCAGCGGCAGCGGGAGCCGGAAATTGCTTATTGGCACCAAGGAAAATGCACCGGGCAGGTCCAAAATCAAGAGCAGGGGTACCGGTGCGATCGGGTTTGCGAGGGAAGATCTGCCTTACCTAAAGGTGAAGGAAGGGAAGAACGCCACTCCATAAAAAAAAAAAAAAAAAAAAAAGTTTGAAGACACTTTTGATGTGGACGAGAAAGGAAGCTCTACTGGAAAAGAGAGTGGTCAGGGAGGCGATACCGACCTCGACGAGAGGAGAAGCCGGCTCAGAGGCGCGAGGGGGCGTCGCAAAAAATTGTCTGACCGCGGACGAGAGCTTCTATTCTATAAGGGGGAGGAGGGAAAGAAGGAAGGGAAGCTTCGATCTCCAGAAGAGGCCGACTCTCGCGAGACGAGTCGCAGGGGGGAAGGTCATGCGGGACTCTTCTCTGAAATAGGGAAATTCGGGTACAAAAGGTCGTCTTCGTCTCCAAGAAGAAAGTTAGGGCCGTAGTCGGACAGGAGGCGGGGGCTCTGCTACCTTCTTCCACGGAGGCTGCTAAAAAGGCCCCCTGCTTAGGCAAGAGGCCTATCGTCGAGAGGGAGCTGGGCTGGCAAGGGGGAGGGGGTTATTTTTTCCCGGGGCTCGGAGAAAGGGGAGCACCTCGTCTGCTCGGCGATAGCCCAGAAGAACGGCGGCAAACAATAAAGGGGCTGGCCTAGCAAACTCTATTTGCGGGGAGGAGTCGGCTCCTGCTGCTAAAGAGAAGCATGTGGAAAGAGCTGCTTGGCCGGGAAAAGGAGCCGCCTCTGGGGTAGAAACGGTGAAAACATGGTGCTGGATGGCAACCCTGCTTCTAAGGCCCCCACAATTTTGCCCGCCGCCAAGGAAACCGCCCGTGGGAATCTGTGAAGAAGAAGCACGGCGGCCGGGGAAAAAGAAAGACCGGCCGTGGCCGCGGTAGGTCAGCGGGCTGCACGGGGCGAGAGGTGAGAGAGAAGAAGTTTCTTCCCGAGCCCTGGCCGCCCAAAAAGGAGCGTCTCCTCTCGAGAAAAAAAAGGGGGGGAAACTCCGCGCGCACCATCGCAGGGAGGGAAACTGCATTTACTTAGGGACGGTCTATCGGGGAGGAAAGAAAGGATCTTCTATCTAAAAAGCACCCCCAACCAGTGAAGAGAGGGGTGCCGTCGGGATAGCGGGCCGCTGGAGGAAGGGCCCTGTCTCGAGAAAAAAGAGGGGGGGGGACATCCCTGATCCGTGTGCCGGGAGAAGAGGATTACGAAGGGAGGGGCGCGCGAGCAGGGGGGAAAAGAAGGCGAAGGAAAGCCTGCAGAAAACGTTGTTTGGTCCAAGGGGGGGCGATCCCCCGATGCGTGAGAAGGGGGAGAAAGAAGAGGGGGAAATTGCGGGGCTGCACTCGCCTGGAAAGAGCGTCAACGCCGTCCGAAGAAGGCTCCTACACGACAGGGGAGCGCTGCTCCTGTTCGGGAGAAAATCTCGAGGCAGAGGGAGACGCGGCTACGGAGTGGGGGGGAGAGGGGGTCGCGGTGATTTCTAGACCACCGGCTAGAGACGCCCCCGACTCCTGCCAAAATCCTCTGGCCCAGCATGGAAAAAGAAGCGCCAATAGGGGGGAATGGTTGCGTGGTCGTGAAAGGGGGGGGAGAAAAGGCGCCTTAAGTTAGAAAGGAAGGCCTTCCTGAGCTGGAAAGTGCGTGTAGGGGGGAGGAGGAAACCTCGCCCTCCGTTCGGAAAAAGACGGAGACCTAAAGATACGAAAGCTCGCGTTAAAGGGGGAAAGGAAGGTATCGCGCAAGAGGCGGCAGGAGTACGCAAACAGCATCTCTCGGCACTTACAGGAAGACTAGGGAAAAAGGAGCCCTATGAGGAAGGGGACTCTCTTCCTGCTGGTCTACTACAGAGGGGACACAACAACTGATGAGTATTAAAGAGGAACGATGACAGTTTAAGAGCTCAGAGTCCTCTTCCATGTGGGCGCCCGAGTCGTTCCTCCCGCGGAGTCCCGGGGTGGTCAGCTCTTAAAAAAAGCCGAATCTGACATAGATCCGGCCGTCGCGAGCAGATGGGGACGGACCGCTCTATTTCTCCGGAGAAAAAGGGCGATTGGTGGGGGAAGAACACCCCACGCGGTGAGAAGAAGGCGGCAGAGGGGATCGAAACTCCATGAAAGGGAAGGTTTCCGCACGACCAAATAAAAAATGCCGCAGGCTTTTCAACTTCTGAAAAAAAGCCGGTTCGGAGGAAGGAAAAGACCAGCTCGATGCTGGCCAAAAAGGGAAAGGCCGCCGCCGTGAAGACCAGAAACTAGCAAGGGGGGCGGCACTCCACCGGAAAGGCGTACGCGGCGCAGCTAGGGCATTCTCCGCTCTGCCGCGAAAACCACCAAGAAAGCCGCGCAGCTCCCAGTAGGGAAAAGGGAGAGGCCCGGAGAGTTTTCAGCCAGGTGGCAGCACCGCGATTGTCGCAAAAGGGGAAAAACGGGCCGAAAAAACCATCCCGCCTCGTGGGTAAAAGAGAGGACCAAAAAGGGGCCTACGGTTCTCAGGGTGGGCGCATGGCGAAAAGGGCCTCCAACCTCATAGAGAGGAGGGCGGACGTCGTCGTCAGATCCCTGACCGGAAAAAAAAAAGGCGTCGGGGGGAGTCTTGTCGACGAGCCTGCGAAGGGGAAAAAAAAACCAGCGGCAAACGCAGGGTGCAAGGCATCGATCGCAGAAAAAAAATATCTAGAGCCGGCGGAGGCCACGCTCTCCCTCCTTTATTAGAAAAAAAAGCTCAGGGAGCGAGGGAAAAAGGGAGGTCGCGACAAGAGATCGCGAGGGAAAAAAGCCATTTCCGACAGAACCCATGTTCTCTTCGAGCTCCAAGAATCAAGGAAGGGAAGGCAGATCGCGTGCCAAAGGGAATCGGAGGCTAAAAATCCGCACCGTCCAGGCCCACCCAGTAACGAGCTAGTACGGCAATCGGAGGAAGTGCGTTGCTCCTCCGTTAGCAAAAGCCCAAAACACAGGCCAACAACGGGGGCCCCTTAGTGAGTCCTCATTCGGGACCACGAGGGGGAGAGGTCACCCTGCCATAAAGAGGTTTCCTGGGAAGGCGCTCTAAGTCTTCTAGCAAAAACAGACGCGACCCGATCTAAAGCGCTCGGCCATCGTAAAAAAGGAAAAGCCTTCCGGCGAGAGGAAACCGGACTATGTTCGGGATGCAAGGGGGGGAAATTCGACCCTGGTCCCGCCAGAAAAAAAGAAAGCTATCGCGGGGTAAAAGGGGACGGCTCTTTACGTAAAAAACAAAACGCTGACTTTGAGCAGACAGGAAAGTGGGTCCATCAGGCAAGAAAAATCTCTAGCAAGGGAAAGATCCCGCCCGATCAGCCGTGTCCCGGGAAAGGAAAAAAAAAGCACGGAGAGGACGCCGGCAAGGGGGGAAATCCAGTACTGCAACGGCTAAGGGACTCTATCCTGAGCAGAGGAAAAGGCGAGCCGAGGGGGGAAGGAAGCGCTCCAGCGCGCTGAAAAGAAGAAGAAAAAAGGGGCTAATCCAAGGGAATGCGAGTGCTGACGAAGGGAAAAACCGGCTCCGACCGATCCCTCGAGTCGGTATCGCCTCGAAAAAAAAAAAAGCATCAAACGGGGAAGGAAAGATCGTGCCATCGGGACAAAAAGGGGAACCGCTGAGTAGGGAGTTTCGAAACCTTGCAAAAGGAGACACACCCGGCCGAGAAAAGAGGGGGAACGAACGTCCCACCTATCGCTGAACAAAAAAATGCTTCCGGTGGATGGGGGTGACTGCCCCTTGTTCCACTCCGCAAGGAAAAGGACTCAAGCTGCCGCTGGGGAGGGGCATGGATCAAAAAAAAGAAAATCAGGACAACTACTTTAAAAAGGAAAACAGAATTGTGGGAATCAACCCCGACATCCACTGAAAGTCCAGAGCGGGGGGAAGGAAGGGGACTGCGGCCCACCAGAAACAGGGAAAAAAAAGCATTCAAGACCCTCTCCCACCCAAAGGTGCGCTTGTCCCGTCAGAAAGTCTCGACGAAAAGGGGGGTTTCGCTGCGCCGGCCAAGGAAAAGGGAAAGGAAAAAAAAGTTAGCTTGAATACGGCGGGTGCAAAGAAAAGCTTTGCTCACACCCACCGCACCTTGACCCAGTGGGGGTGATCCATCTTTGACAAAAAAGAGAGGTGGCCGCCGGGGGGGGAGAGGGAGCGTACTTGCCCCATTTCCGACCAAAAAAAAGAGAAAATCACATGGTCGGGAAACGAAAGACTTGCACGAATCAAGGAACAACATCTTTATTTTTGTTCTCGAAGAGAAGGGTGAGCTCATCACCATGTAATCTCGAGATAGATATCAAGGGGGGGGAGTCGTCCAGCGTCGGGACCCCAAGATGTAAGTAGGAAAAAAACTCGGGCGTTCCCTTTAGGAGAAGGATCTATTGCTTTCGTGGGGAAACTGGGTCAAGTACGGTGGGCGAAAAAAGGCGTCCAAAGGGGTCAACGTCTTGTCTCACCCAAAGGTAAAGGTGGCTTTTTGAGAACATCGCGTCCATTGGGAAAAAAGGGGCACTCCTGTAAGGAGACCCCCTCTTCTGGAAAGGGGGAGGCCGACCTAAGGAGCTCAAGCTAAACCACTTCAGGGAAAATGCGAGGGGGGGAGGGTGCTGGGCTCGAACCAGGGGTGTTATATGGGGGTTCCAGAAGGAGGGGGCCGCATCACGAGGCCCTCAGCGATCGGGGAAAGAGGCGGGGATGTCTTTTTGAAGGAGATTTTTCTGTTAAGTGAGGGGAAAGGGAAGGCCAAAAGAGGACAACTCGCATCTTAAAAAAAAAGGGTACAGTTTGCAGGTGTTGCCACTAAAGGGGAAAGACCTCACTCCTAAGCAGGGAGTATCAGGTTTCAGGACCGGCTGGGAGGGAAAGGGAGCTTCCCTATCGTCAAAGGAGAGGAAGTGGTGTCCTTGAGGGGGGGGCATAAAAGAAAACAGATGAAGCGCTGACAAAAGAAAGGGGTGGAAAAGGGAAAAGGCCGGGTACTGTTAAAAGGGGTCAGGGGGATAGGGGGAGGAGTAGGTACCGGGGGGGGGGAATCGTTTTTCGGAAGCCTTCTATGTCGGATGAGGAACACTCGCAGTCCGAAGGGGGAACGCTCGCACGGAAAGAAGCTCTTGAGCGCGGAGCAGGCGTCCATCCGCGGTGCGATCAAAGGAGCGAGGAAGAGCGGGAGAGAGGTGAGACTGTCGGCGGTGCCGAAGGGAGTTCAGTCTGAGGAAGAAACGGCCGGGAGGGAAGGGCCCCCTGTTCTGTCGGTCTCAAAAGAACTTCGAAGCTTCAAGCCGCTGGCTATAGACCTGCTGTCCAAAGACTTCTCCACCGTCGACCCGTCGTCTTCAGAAAAAAGAGCGATCATATCTGGGGGGGGCTTTTCGGGGAAAAAGGTGTTCTTTCGTTCCCATGAAGATAGCGGGAAAAAAAACGTCGTCGGCTCGGCGAGAAGAGAGGGCCTCACTGGCGGTAAAGCCTGGCAGCCCGCGTCGCCTCGATCGGGGAGGAGGGATACCTTGTCGAACGACTACTTCGAGAAAAGGCGTCAGCCCCACTGAGGGGGGGATGCTTGCCCGGGGGAGCCTCGGGGGGGGAAACCGGCGGTAAGAGAAGGGGAGGAGCAGGGGCTGAAGGGGCTGTTAGCAAAAAGATCACGAGGCCTGCCGAGAAGGCCTTCTCGATTCCGTCGGTAGCGGGGGAAGAGATCACTTCTTGCAGGGAGGAATAGCCTCAAATTGGCCGGAAGTCTGAAGGAGGGTATACGTGCTGAGGATCTGGGAGAAAGCTCCCTGGGTCAAAGGGGAAAAAAAAAAAGCGAGGATGGCCGGACTTCTCCCTCGCGTGATCGTCGAAGGTATGCCGTCGACACACAAGCAGCATGCGCGGAAAACAGGACAGCTCTGCGATCTCGAAAAACTCTGCTCCGCCGCCAAGAAGATCTTCGAAAAAGAAACTGGAGCGGAAAAACGGAAGGGGAGTGCCAGAAAAAGAAGGGAGGGTTAGGAGACCCTTGTGTCAGCCGTCGCAAGAAGGCGACAAGCACCTGGTCAAAAAAACGCCGGGGGAGAATCGGTTCGGGCTGCTGACAAGAGAGAGCCTAAGAGACGAAAAGGTTTGAGGCAAAAGGCCTGGGAACCAGCCTATCACCTGCGCGCGGGGAAGAGGGGAGGATGGCCGGCCTGCTGAAAAAGGGAAGGATGGCACTTCGGAGGCACTCGCCTGTAGACGTGCCTCCGCCTCAAGGGGCTCCGTACACTACTGGAAAAAAGAGGCTGGAGGGGGGGAAAACGCTCTAAAAAAAAAAAGCAGGAGCACGCTTGAGAAAAAAACCTTCGGCTGGGGGGGCGCATGTTGATAGTCGCAAGAGCACGGCTGGCGCAAAGAAAAAAGCTGGATCAATCGCTCGCGGTCCGCCGGGCCTCGGAATCAAAGGAGGGGTCCTGGTGGCGGGGTCGGGCGGAACCTGGGCTCGCCGAAAGAGCTTTCGATTCCGTCAAGGAAGTATCTGTGAGAGAAAAAAAAAGAGTCTAACAACAAAAAGAGGGGGCTTCCCCTCAAGGGGGGCGTAGACCCTGATCTGCTCGCGAAAAGGAGAGACATAGGCGCGAGGTAATCGCTGACCAAAGAAACATCGCAGAAAAAGGAGGCCGTAGGTCCGGCTTGCTCAAAAAGGGACTCAGACTCGAGGAGAGCTCTCACCAAAAAAAAAAGGAGAAAAAAACAAAAAACGAGGGGAAAAAAAAGGAGACATAGGTCGTCCGCCAAGGGGAAGAGCCGGAAGATCTGTCCAGTTGGGGGCGGCCCGCTATGCGGAGAGGTGGCAAGGGGGTCATCGCTTCCGCCCAAGAAGAGAGAAATCGCGCCTATGAGCAGCAGGGAAACGCGATCAGATCGGCGCCCGAGGGGAAAAGAAGGAGTTAAAAAAATAAGAAGATTTTTATGTCTACACCGGAGACTTTGCTCGTGAGCCCTGAGAGCACTCTCCATTGGGAGGAGAGAAAATTGATCACTACAAAAAAAAAATTTCAACGCTTTTCTATTCCTCCGAGGCTGGCAAATCAGGGGCCTTTCATTAGGGGAGGACGACGGCTTACTCTCCTATCCGGACGCAAAGTGCTAAACATCTGCCGAAACATATAGCACTCTTCGAAGAAGCCAATGGGAAAGAAGGGGTCTAGCTGCCCCTACCGCAAAGCCTCGCATCTGGACTTCTGAAGAAAAAGCGATCCTTCGTCAAGAGACAATGTTCATCAAGAAAATATCTGAAGAAAGTTCGACCCGAAAAAATCCCGCCGAAACCCCTTGGGAAGAACCAGGAGAAGTGGCTAGGGGCTGTCAAGAGACCTCTGAGGATCTGCGACGTATGCGTCGTCGTCAGCAGCGCTCAAAAAGACCGTCGTACGGGAGGGGGAAAAGTTCTTTTCGCCTAAAAAAAGGGGAAGGAAAAGGTACGGCATCTGCAAGGAGGAGGAAGACGGAACAGAAAAAGGGAATCCAGTGTGTGGATCTGAAGAAGGAGGAGGCATATCCTATAAAGGGAATGAGATCTCATACTAACTAATCTAATCGCAGATCTCGCAAAAAGGAGCGCTTAGGAAATCTACCATAAGAGAAAGCTCCTTGAGGTTCCTCCGGCAACCTTTACACAGAAAAAAAGAGCGTATAGGGGGGGGAAACCTTCATAAGAGAGAAAACGAAGGCCATTCTCAGCTTTTTAGGAGAAAAGCCCTTGGCTAGATCAAAGAAACATCGCTAAAGAATGACATCCCGGAGGGGAGACCCTTCCTTTATCCGCATGGGAGAGAAAGGCTCCGCCGAGTCGCACTAAAAGAGTTACCACGAGGCCCAACAGGAAAGAGGCCATCATTTTGGGGCAAGGACTCGAAGGGAGTCTATCAAGAAAGAAGAACCTATCGAGGCGACGAAGTCGGCCCAAAAAGGGAAGTAAGGGAGTCCAGCCAGAAAAAAGAGCACGAGCCTACTATTGGGGAAAAGGAGGCGGGTAGGGAGGAACCTAACTCCAAAGATACCTCCACCAGTCGAAAACGAGCGTCTCTTGAAAATGACGGGGAGGAAAAGGAACCGTTTTCAAAGGAAAGCGAAGGGCCGAATCAGGACTATCCTCCGGGAAAAGAAGGAAAGACGCCGACTCAAAGGGGAAAAGAGGGGGGGGACGCCTGCCAGTGGCTCGAAAACCTCCTGAATGAAAGGACACCTCGAGCCTTAGCTCGTGGAAGGGGGCTCAGACCGCTTATTAATAAAAGCTCATCGCAGCTGATAAAAAACTCTCAGGCCTAGCGTTAAAAAACCGCGATTGGACAGCCAGAAGCATGCCGTCCTGAGCCGGAGGAAGAACATCTCTAGGTATCGTGTGCGAGAAAAGGACACTCGATCAAAAACCGGCCCGTCCGAAGGGAAAATCTGGTCAAATCCCCCCAAGGGGCCGCCGCTTCATCTGGAGGACAAATGCAACAACTACACAAAAAGAATCGTGAACTCGCCATAAGACGACAACCGATCGCTTACAAGACTTCTGATGGAGGTGCCTGGGAGGCCCCGGTGCACGGAAAGAAAGCAAAGGGGAACGTCTCAATCTTCCGAGGAAGAGCATGAAGACAAATGCCAATCATGAGCACATAGGAAAAAGAAGGGAAGCAACCCCGACCCTCCACGCAAGAGAAGAGGGGCCGACTACTTCTTCCCACAAAAAAGAGAGAATTCCGATGCGCCATAGAAACCACAGGGTCTCGGGACGACTGTCCGCAAAAAGGAAGTGGTTTTCGCTGGGGAAACGGTGGAGAGTCAGACGCGGGGGAAAGAGAGACCATTTCCAGGTGCTCCCTCGAGGTGCTCACACCACCTCCAAGAAAAAGAGCCAGACGTGGGGGGAACCGGAGGGTTGGCCGACGACTTAACATATGCAGACACGAGAAAGTCAAAGCCCTCTGACGTCCTCATGGGGGGGGCAACTAAGCCCGACTTGGGGGGAGGACACCATCGGTGGAAAAGAGAACGTGTTGAAGCCTCATCACCATGTACAGAGGGAGGAGGGGGGAAAAGGGGAGATACAGGATCTCACCACGAAAAAAAAAAACATCCATATGTGTCCAAGGTCGGCACAAAAGCCGGGCTCGTGCCGTGAAAAAAGATCCCACAAAAAAAGGGGGGTAATCGAGTGCTTCAGGAGAGGGGGAGGTACGGGGCGCCTCACAAAAATTCGGGATCGAAGGGCAACGTCCTTGAAGAAGGCGGTGGTGTGAAAAAAAGACGAGTGAGCACCTGTAACTTAAAAAGAGGGGGCCCCAACGGTCTGAAAAAACCGCCGAAAAGGGGGGAAAGCTTTCTGCTCCATCTAAAAAGAATGGCGCAGAAAAGGGGGCGGCGCGACATTAAGGAGGGGGAAGGAAACTCGACCGTTTGTTTGGTCGATGGTCGATAACGGCTTGCCAAAAAAGGCAGTCACAGAACCCCCTCTATCGGAGGGGGGGGGAAAGTGTGGGTTATGTCAACCGGAAAAGAAGGGGGATTACGTTAAGTGTCAAGAGAAACAGGATCATTCGAACAAAAAGCAGGCGGCAGCTTTATCCGGGGGGAGTAGGCACCAAAGGCAACCGTTGATCCAGACTCCAGAGGGTCACAGCGAGAGGGGGAAAAACGGATGGCTGCGTGAGGAAGGGACCTGAAGAGTCGGGTCCTGGGGAACGTTGGGCATCACGAAAACTAATGAAGCGCGACACAGGACGTAAGCTAGAACGGGCATGGATGAGAGTGGTCCGGGGGGAGAAGGAGAAAGAACGACCTCGACTAGGGAATCGGGAGCGTCTCATGCAGGCTGAACGGGCGTCGCAAGGGCGGACACAGAAAAAAAAGAGCGTCGAGGCGATCAGCGCGCTGGAGCGAAGGAGGAGACGGGGATGCAAACCCCGTGGGGGGGGGTTGCCCTTCTGGCCGGGGAACCGGCTCGAGGGCTACTAGCGAGGCTTCCTGAAAACGAGTGCGGAGACCCGGCCGTCTTCAGAAAGAGGTAGTAATCCTCCCCTCCGCCGAATCCGGCTGATGAAAAAGGGAGGCTTGGAAGCTCGCGACTTCAAAAGCCACAGAAGAATCTACAAGGTCAAGGGGCCCCCCTTCTTCGGAGGATCTATGATGCTGGGGCGGAGGGGGGGCTCCCGGTTTGAGGGGCTTTCGTTCCAAAAATCTCTCGAGGGAAAGCACCTCTTAGGACAGGGGGGGCGATAGCCTCACTTGCGGGAAAAGGAGAAAGGACGATCTGCCTCTTCTAAGGGGGGAGAGGGTGCACCTGCTTCTGCTAAAATTGTTTCGTCATCCCACTAGATTCTTGGCCTGGTTTCAAGAAGAGATCCCGGCGTGAGAGGGACTACTCCGTTGCTATCATTGATGATCAATAGCCTTAGGAAGGAAACTATTCTGCCGAAAAACTGCTCTCTGCAGAGGGAGAATCTGTTCCTGAAAAGCAAGGGCGGCCTTTTCTTAGAGACGAAAAAAACCCATCATTTGGCCTGTGGATCTATAAGGCTACGGAAAGCCTCTCTCAGGTCGCCTCTCCCTGGAAGAAAAGTGTTCTACCAGGAGGCCGCCAGGAGGGCAGCACAGGACGATCCTGGAGAGGGACGACCGAACGGAAAAAAAAACGAAAAGCATGAAAGAACGCTGGAGCTGAGGGAAAGACCTCCTGCTTCGGGGGGGGAAGGATCAGCTTCGTGAGATCGGCTCCCTCACACAAAAAGGGATGCTATCTATGCCGGTAGGGGTCGTGCGACGGGTGATCTCTTCTCAGGGTAGGGGGGTCATAACCTACTCAGTTTAAGAAAAAGGCCTGACTACGACTCGCTCCTACTCAGGAAAAAAAGGAGCTGTTGGTATGCCATCGGAAGGGAAGCCGAAGAAACACCTTCTCGAGGGGGGGGACGGGGATAACTAGTTCGGGATGGGCTTTACCGGTCGAAAAAAAAGGGGATCTGTACGAACACTCTGCCTGGCTGGGACGGGTCGTGCCTGCCGCAGGGGAAAGTAGGGAGTACGACACTACTTGGAGAGGGGCTTTAGTGGGTGGACACGCTAAAGCTTCCTCTCTGGGCGTCGACGCGGCTCAAGGCAGCGCGTTCGGCGTCTGTTCAGAGGGGACGCCCAAAACTCGTATCCGCGGGAGCGAACCACCTCTCGCGAAAAAGGCTGTCCGCAAGCATCGCAAAATAAAAGGGAACTGGTGTCGTTGTCGTGAGAGGGGTGGCGCGCAAGACTGAGAAAACTTCCGAGAGGGGGAAGAGAACCGGCTGCCGGGGAAAAAAGTCCCTCGGCTGAAAAAAATCCGGAGAAGACCGCCATCTGCTCAGGAAGGGAGAAATACATAGGCTCTAGGGAAAAGAGGGAGGCAAGGACAAAAACCGGAAATCTCTCTCATCGGGGCGCCACCTTGACGAGGAAACGGAACTCTGCCGCGAGCGAGGAGAAGAAAAAGGATCTCTCAAAAAAAGGAAGTATAAGAAGCTATTGAGAGGTCTTCGAGTGCCGGAAAGGACCCAGTTTTCTCCCAGAAGAAAGATTCTAGAGATGGGGGAAGCGCTGCCCCACAAGAAAGAGAAGCAAAGTCCTCTATCATAAGAAGATTCTCCTGAGGGAAGACGAGGGCGAGAAAAGGCAGACCAAAGGACAGCTTTTCTGCTCTCAAAGAAGGAGGATTAGTATGAACCATAATGCGTCGGAGGAAGGACTCACTACTAACACCCAGCCCAGGCTTGGATAGCGCGTTTGCGATTCCTCCGAGAAGGGCCATCGAGAGAGGAGAGGAGGCTTCTGTCTGCTCAGAGAAGAGAAGTTGGCATCAAAACCTTCGAACATCGCAAGGGAAAAAATCCTGATCCGCGTGAGCCAAGCGAGAACTTTCGAGAGGAGTAAAAAAAAGTAACGCGAAAAGAGTGGACGGAGCCCGACTTACAGCCCAGGGAAAAGAAAGGAGGGGGAAGACAGGCGAAGGAAGAACATAGTAGGGGGTCTACCTTTCCAGCCAGGCCTTTCAAAAACGCTAGACTCCGTAGACTAGGAGACAGGTGCTCTGCTTTGTCTAAGAGAAACGGACTCCCACCTCTGCGAAGAAAGCGTCGTCGTCACATCAGCCCAAGCTCGCCGGCCCGCGGCTTAAAGGTATTGAGAAGCGACGAGCTGCACCAGGTCGCCGAAAAAGAGGCCATTACCAGAAGCTATCTCAGAGGGTGCGGTCTAATATCGAGGCAGGCAAGAAAGCCCGCTCGCCCCCTCCGTAGAGAAGAAAAGGTCTCGAGAAAAAGTGCTCGCTGAGGTCGAAGGGAAAAAGGAGCGGAAAAATCGAAGCTCCTTTAAAGTGCTAAAGGGTTAGAAACACCTGGGAGAGGCTATATAAAGAGCGAGCGGAGAAAGTCTACCAGAAAATCGAGGAACCAGCCGGCCCAGGGAGAAAATCTACCTTCCTCCAGTGACCCGCTCCATGAAAAAAGTGCACGGCGGAGGCCTGCGGCGTCATCCTCAAAAGAGCCGGGTTAACCATACTCATAACCTTGCCTAGAAAAAGGGAATCTACCGCCGGCTCGTAGCGGAGGAGCCGGGAAAAAAGGGCTCGGCCAGCAAGGGGCCTCCACCTTCGCTCGAAGGAAAGAAGAGAAAAACGGCCAGGACCTATTGATTGAAAAAGGCGCTTCAACACAGGCGGCTCCGGACGCACGGTCGCCGAGCAAGAAAAAGCCGGGCCGCGAGCAGGAGAAAAAGCATGAACCGTTTCCTAAAAAAATGAGATCGCAGGCGGCGCCTTGCCGACGCCGGAAAGAGCATCCGGACCAAAGAAAAAAAACGATCCCGCGCGAGGTCCGAAAAGGAAGAAAGAGTAAGGGCTTTAGACTCCTGGAAAGAAAATCGTCCAAAAAAAAGAGAAAACCCTGAAAGACAGAAAAAGGACCGAAAAGGAATGCACCTCGCTCGTCGCAAAAAGGGGGAAGCAAAAAAGCAGGTTTTTCTCCGAAGACGGAAAGCTCTCCAGCGAGGAGAGAAAAAGGGAAGCTCAGGCCCCGATAAAAAACTGCGAGTAAAAGTCCATCAGCCCTCTTATCCGCGGACAGAAAGGGAAAAGGGAGAAACGGGAAGTCAGCCGCTAACCTGACACTCGCATAAAAAAAAAAAAAAGGCTAGCTTCCTTGCCATCGAAAGCCCCCATGTGTCCTAAAAAAAGGAGTGGCGTGCACACCGTTCACGGCACGGCCACAAAGTCAGTTAGAGCGATCGGGGGAGCAGTCCGGACAACCGATCAAAAAAGACAGCCCTGCGAAGTCTGGAAGGAAAAAGGCACGTGGACTTAAAAAAAGAACTGTAGATCAGCTGCCGCTGCGCGGGGAGGGGGGGAAAAAATGCACTTAAAAAAAAAAGGAACGACAACTTAACCGCATAATTTGACATCAAAAACGACATCCACGCACCCGAGAAAAAAGGGTACTTCGTCCCCAAAAAGCCTCCTTCCGAATCGCCATAAGAAAAACCACAGGGGTCTCGAGCGACTGGAAAAAAAGAGTGGTTTCGCTGGAAAAAGGGGAAGGAACAGTTTAAGGTCTTCAGACGCTGGGAGAAAAAGGGGGCCGCCCAGTTCCAGGTTCATAAGGGACGCTGGTGCTCCACCACCATGGTAAAGAAAGGGAACCTCCGATCCCGTCGACGCCGGGTCGGGAAGAGGCAGGAAAGTACTTGGACAAAGAAAAAAAATGGTCTTGCCCCGCGGACGTCTCACGGAAAAAAGGGGGGTTGTTCCGACCTGAAAAACGCTGACGACAAAGTGTGTGAGGCGCTCTCAACAACAACAACTGAGGGAATATCGCCAACATCAGAGGTTCCAGCTTTCAGGAAAAAAAAGTCTTCCACACCCCCCCAGTCGGGTTCGTGCCCGTGGGTAAATGGGATCCAGATGAGGGGGATGCCTCTGTTTCAGTACGGGAAGAGCCAGCCCTGCGACACAACCCTACTTGAGCAGGGAGAAGTTTTTTCCAGGTGCGGTGGTGTGAGAAAAGTCCAGTGGAGCACCTTGAACGGGAAAAAAGAAGACCGCTTACTGACGAAAGGAAAAAAAAAGGGTGGGCCCCAAAAAAAGGCAAAGCGCAGCGAATTCATGGACTCGCAGAAGCGCTTGCGGCCGGGCCCAGAACCCCTGTGGGGGGGCGGAAGGCGGGACTTGTGCCAGGGATGGTGGGCCAAGAGTCCCTAGAGAAAAACATTGATTTCGGGGTAAACTGAGGTGGGCGAGGGAATTGCAGGCCCAGGGAGTCAAAAGAGGAGAAGCGCAGCTTGAGCCGTTACAGTTGCGAAAAAGAAACAACACCGGTTCCATAACTAACATCACGAAAAAAAAAGGGGGGGTTCAGCGATCGGTGGGAAACTGATGGCGCGTCAAAAACGTCCGGGTGTAAGGGGCAAAAAAATCACGCCAGTTAGACGAACCGTGGTTAGGTACCGAGGCACGGGGAAAGGGGACTTTTGATGCGTAGGGAGGGGATCGCGGGCCGGGGGAGCCTCGAGGAGAAAGTACCGGGGAAGAGCGTGAGTCTCACCTCATCCAGAGGGGGAAATCTCTGGGTCATGAGGCGGAGAATCCAGCGCGGCTGGAGCGAGGAGTCCGCGGAAAAAAAGCCCTTCCTGGCCGAGCGAGAGGGGAGGGAGGGTGCAATTCTGTAGGGAAGTCTCGATCACCAAGGAAAGGCGTCCGCGGTTAAGGGGGTCGTCTAAAGCCTCCGACCCACGGAGGAAGGGGAGGCAACGCCTCTTTTCTACGCAGGAAAAAGAAAAAGGATGTCTGCTGCCACCTTCACTGCCCAGGAGGAGGGGGCAAGAAGACCGGAAGGGGGCTTAGCTAAAACTGAAAAAGTTCGAAGAGTGCGTTCGGAAAAGGGGGAAAAAACTATCTCACGGAGGAAGGGACCCGCACCGGAAGATCGGCGATAGCCAGCTGAGAAAAGAGGGTCCGGAAAACAGCACGACTCCCTCAATAGATCCAGGGGGCGGTCTTCTAAAAACTAACGACTTCGAGGCGCCATGGTGGAAAGAACTAGCTGACTGGCCGGGGGAGAGACTCCGCCTCGTTGTCAAGGAGGGATGGGCTACTCCGTGAAGACTGCTTTATCCCCTGAAGGAGGGATCACAGTAGGAAGGCCTGAGACAAAAGGGGAAGGTCGTTATCGCTTTTGACGGCCGGGAGATGACCCCAAACAAGACGAGAATTTGACTTCCTTCAATTCCCTTCTTGTAGAAGGTGCTTCCTAAGGGGATCGAAACTGGGTATGGTTTCTCCCCTTAGAAGGACGCTAGTATCTTCTCAGGGAAAAGACACTTTTCTATTTGATCCTTAGAACCGCTAGCACTCAGAACCCTGCAGAGGAAGGAAAGACAGATCAGAGGAGTTATATCGGATCTTCTCCTCCTGATATCGGGAGAACCCCCACCCTTTAAGAGATTGCGGCAAAAATCCGCCTTGCTAAAGGGTAGGGAGGGTGCATCCTCTTCTCAGTGACTGGCCCCAAAAACGAACTCCGTGCCGCTTTTTCAGGGGGATTACACTAAATCGAGCGGAAGGTTTTTATCAAAAAAAGGGCATTGACCATCCGAACGCCGAAGCCCCTAAAAGGGGGTTGTTGTGGGGTTCTCGAAAAGATCCCCCCTCTTCCTGAAAAGTTCCTCCTGTAGAGTTGTTCGAGTCCTTTCTTGGGGGAAAGGGCTAAGCCGAACTCCTTTGGGAGGAGGGGGCCGCGGCCAACCGTCGGGCAGAAAAAAAGGGAGCTTCGTCATGGAGGGTTTTGGAAAAAGAACTCCTCGCGCCGGGGCTGCCGACGCGGCTCAGAGAAAGGCGCTGTTCTCATGTGGCAAAAGGGTTCGATACACGGGGCTTCTCCTCCCCCTCATGGCCAGCCCTAGGCTGGGGGGGAAAAACGACCTCCGAGTTAAGGAAAAAAGAGGGAAAAACTGTGGAGTTTTCTTTTTCCAGGGCTGCCGACGCCGCCGACTTCCTGGATTCGGAACAGCACGGGCAGGAGATCCCTCAAGATGATCTGAACAAAAATGACTTCTCTTCCCCTCAAAAAAAGGGCTCCGATCAAAAAGCAAGGCCTTGCTATCCATAGAGAAGGATCAGTAGTTCAGCGTCTGCCAAAAGGAAAAAGAGTCATCTCGGGGGAACTGAGAAAGGCGTTCGCCCCGGAGCACCTGGCCAATCGGCGACGACCAAAAAGAGGGGAAAAGAGAGAGATCCGAAGGGGGGGAGGGAAAAGCTCTGCAGATCCGAGGGGTACAGGTGGGCGCAAAAAAACCTGGATGCGAAAAGAGGGGGAAAAAAAAATGTTTGTCCGCTCTGGAAGGCGCATCGAGCATATGTAATCGTCAGGAAGGAGGGGCCTCTCTAGGTTCTCCGTAGGAAACGATGGCGAGTTGGAAAGACTGCCAAGGGCGGCTCTAAAATGGGAGCAGGGTCGCAACTCTCCGTAGCGGCGGCGCGCCAACCGGGAACGACCACGCCACCAAATTTTGCGATAAAAAAAGTGTTCGGCGGACCATCCTGGAGAGGGGGGGGGAACTGGCAGGAGAGTTCGGGGCGGGCGAAAAAAAAAAGAAAATCTCCGGTGGGCGAGCACGAAAAACGAAACATCGCCGACGTCGCGCAAGGGCGTCACGCAAAAAAGGGAAGCGATGAAGCGGTCGAAAACAAGCACACCAAGCCTCGCATTCTCACAAGGAAGGACATCTCGAGGCCGGAAGCAGACCCCCGGCGGTGCAAGAAAAACAGATCGGACAGCGCCCGTTCGAAAAAAAGACATGGGTGCCCTCTCATGTGGGGAAAAAAAGAAACCACCACCGCGGCGCAGGGCGTGGGCGGAAGACGGTCACATCTGAACCGCCGAAGTCAGAAACTATTCCGGCGTCGGGAGGACAGACCCACCGCCCCAGAGGTCGGCTGGACCAGGGGAAAGAAAGAACAGAACTATCTTCACCAGGAAAAGAAAAAAAGGAGGCCTTCCCGCGGCTCGGGGGGGACGGGTGGGGGTAAGCGGCGGAGAGAAGCAAGAAAGATATCGGAGGACTCCAGCTAAGAGAGCTTTGTGCTAGGAGGCGTAGGTGTCGACGTCAGGCAGAGGAGCTAGGCGCCGCCCTGAGGCGGCCAGAGGTTCCGAATGGATGCGATCTCAAAGCAAGAAAGTATACCATCCGGCAGAGAGCGGAAGGGCCTCGGCGGGGAGGAGAAACGTCCGCCCGGCAAAGCCGACTTGAAGGGCTTCTATCAGAAGAAGGCCTCTGTTCTCTCCGGTAGAGGGCTCCAGCGCACACCTGCTCGCAAAGGGGCCGGCTCGTGAACGGAGGGAGAGCCCTTGTCACCCGCAGCCAAAGGGGGGCTACTCCACCATGCGAGAGGTCAAGCATCAGCATGAGCCTCCGCGACAGGGGAGGCGACTATCCAGCGTACTCCGGACCGTGAGGCCCAGCCAGAGAAGTCGGAAAAAGAGTTCTGTGGAAGGAGGCCCAGGTTAACACGCCATATTCGAACCTGGAAGAAAAAAACATCTCGAGCGCGAGGCGGATTGACGCCGCCGGTGGGCCAGAAAGAAGCCATCAGGGGGGGAAGATCCCGCGCTAGTTCAGAACACGGCCGATCAGCCGGGGACGAGAAAGACGAAACGGGGACCGGAAGAAGGGGCCGGGGCTTCGCGAAAAAGAAAGGCAAGGTACTCGTCGCCCTCGACAAAAAGAATTTCCAGGTTGGCTCGCCGGAAAGCCGGATGCCGTCAGGGCGCCTCTAGACGCTTCAGCAGGGGAAATGGTGGACGCCCTCATCCGAAAAAAAAAGCCTACCGATCCCTCTTCGTGTCAGAAAGAGAGACCGCGATCCCCCTACCAAAGACTTCCAGTCGAAAAAGGAAAAAAAGGAATCGTTCAAGGGGCAGCGTGGTGCGTGATTCCATCCCTTCACACCCGCGATCAGAAGGGAACGCTCTCATCAAGAAAAATGAAACTGATAAAAAGGGAGGAAGTCTGGACCTGCCCGGGGAGGAAAGAGCACCTGCAAAGGGAGCTTTCGTTACAAAAGGGAGACAGGACACTCACCTTAACCGCACAGTCAGTTGAAGAATTCAACACCACGATCGAGAGGGCCTCGGAAAAAAACGCAAAAGCGAGGGAACGATCTCCCTCTCCCAGCCCCACAGGGGTCAGGGGGAAAACGAACTTGTCCTGCGCCTCATGCTCGGATGTTTTCGTGCGGGCCGAGGTCCGGCACCAAAAAGTTCCAGGTCGTCAGACCGGGGACTAAAAAAAAGGGCAGGGGACCAGTGTTCTACCCTCGGAAAAGAAGAGAAAAACCCTGGACCACTGTTGGTGAGAAGGGACCATCCGATCCGTCGGGGAGGCGCCACCGGACTGGGCCAAGAGGCAGACCACGAAGCACTCGAGCCACGACACTGGAACAAAGACCCGAGGGGGTTTTTGCCTAACCAGGGGCCTACGCTGGACGACGACTTTTTTGAAGGG
>Ga0179593_1445491_pt1 | contig 19050 bp, 26 predicted proteins | sample CZODoug2_1_08_16_FD_185931 | JGI IMG/M metagenome (GOLD analysis project Ga0179593, IMG submission 185931) | Vadose zone soil fungal communities from Angelo Coast Range Reserve, California, USA - CZODoug2_1_08_16fungal (PacBio error correction) | ecosystem: Environmental > Terrestrial > Soil >...
ACATTAGGGCAGGGCAAAGAAAGGGACGAAGTGGGGTTATTCCTCAACAGGAGGTGAGGAGGTATAGTCTCCTCAAACTCCATGCATGATCTGGGACAGGAGGATAAGGGGAAAGAAAAAAGGAGGGGGAATTCCAGGAAGAAAGGAGATGATTAACAAAAACAGAGGAAGACCAGGGGGAGGGTTGGGAAACAAGGTGGGGCCATTTGGGGGCCACTTAACGCTCCAGGTAGAGCAGTAACCATGTAAGAAGACATACTAAAAAAAGGAAGGAAGAAAAGAAAGTAAGGGCGCCAAAAATGTTGGGCACCGCGATCCGGTTTGGGGATACAAGTCGTCCCATGGAGAAAAGACGGGAGGAGCGAGTCCCAGGCCACATATTATGGTTTCACCTCACAGCGAAAGTCCCTCCGTGTGGAAAAGGAAAAGGAATAGTGGGGGGGTTCCATTTCACCACAGTGTCGTAACGTCAGTAAAAAAGGAGTGAGGGAAAAAAACAAAGCGGGGGGGAGGGGTGCTGGGGGGGGTTTACAGGACAGTTTGACTCAGGCCATGTAAAGTGGGGGGGGAACTCTGTTGGGGGCCCTTTAGGAAGATATCTGGGGGGAAAGGCTAGCCTCTCAATTCTGTCAGGATGGGGGGAAAAGTCATGAAAAGGTGGCAGCACGGAGCTCCAATGAGAGGGGATTTACAGAGCCCGGGAGATGGGGGAAAGTCACACCCACTGCGACACCAAGGGGAGAAATCTCCTAAGGCGACAGTCTTTTGTGGAGGGTAAGACTGCTCAGCTACAATGTCTTGGGGTAGGGAGGAGGTGATGTTACAGTGCCTGGGGCCACCCCCCAGCGACATAGGGGGGGGCACAAATGGAATCAATAATACTGAGAAACAGGGTGGGGTGGAGGTAAAGAGAGTCCCGGGTACCGCCTGAAAATGTGCCCCACCACGAGAGAACAAAGTCAAGAAATACGACGCAAAAAAAAATTCTACTTCCAGGCAGGCCAAAGGGGTAGGGTAGGTGTCAACTCACCACAACAGGGGTAGCAAAATTGGGGTCACACAGCTTTATCAACATTGCAATGGCAAAAGGGGGGCCCCGATTTCTGTTGTAAATTCAGGGAACAGGCTACAAAGGAGAAACAAAAAAGTGACTGGACAATTGTACAAACCGCCTTAAGATGGTGGTCAAGAGGTCAGAAAGGAGACCAACAAGTCTATCGTTTGCTGGATTGGTACCAGAGTGAAGAAGTTTAAAATCTATGCAACTCACTTTGAACAGGCCACCTTTGGCACAAATCCCACCACAATCTTTTCGAATGGGGGGACCGGACAGGGAGCAACAAGAAGAGGGACCTGGGGGGGGAGTCAACGGTGACAATGGCCGAGGGACCATGCAAAGGATGCACGTGTCTGTTTGGAATTGAGGGGGAGGGAGAAAAAACAGGAAATGGTAACAGAAAGCCGGACGTACCGGAAGGCGCGAGAAAGAGAACAAAAGGAGGAGGGAAGAACAGGAGTTGGGGGCCTACCTCAAACAGCTGCCCTCTAAGAGACTATATGGTCCTTCGAGTCTGGAGAGCTACCCAGGGGTGTTTCAGGGACTGTTTGGCAAAAAACACGGGTATTCCGGGGGGGGGAAAGATAGCTCGTGGTGAAGCAGTGGGAAGGGGGGCACGGACCGCCACAATATGGCTCTGGAAGGCCGAGCAGACGGAGGGAAGACAAATCGAGCATAAAAAACCAGTAGAACCTCTCTAGGATGCCAGGTATAGATGCACATAGAAGATCCAGGGGGGACGTCTCCCAAACCATCTGAAAACAATATTAACTATATTGGGTGTTGGAACCCGAATAAGATTGCAATAGATGGAGGGGGGGGGGGGGAACACCCTATATGCTAAGAGATTGTGGGGGGAAAAAAGTAAACATCCGCTTCTTAAAAATGTGAGTTACAAAAGTGTGTGAAGGAATAATGTCCGTCCAGGGGGGATATGTAAGATGCAGAAGAGGGGGGAAAAGTGACAGGAAGAACAATTACTTCCGCGGAAAACATAAGGTCCATAAGCAACACACATGCCGGCATCCTTTGCACATAAAAGGAAAAGGCAGGGGGAACGGGGCTCGGGGGATAAACCTCCAAGTCCAGAAAGAAAAAATGACACTCTAACGCAGATCAAAGACCTGGTGGGAGGGGCCAGGGGGGGAACGTGAAGGGCATGATGATGCGAGTTCTCTTGAAAAAGGTAGGGGGGGGGGTACATGGCGCAACGTGGGGAGGTGAAGAAGAAGACAGGGATCCACATCTCTCAGGCTTTACATAAAGTCCCCTGTTGGGAAAGGAGGACTGCACCACGAACAAAAGTAATGTTACCCCCCTTGGTAAAACGGGGACCATGCATTGTACACGGAAACCTATTTGGTTGGGGGTAAAAAAGAAGAAAACACACTCTTGGTTAAAAAGTTGGGCAAAGGAAAATACCATTGAGGGGGAAAGGGTCAGGCCTTGTTTTGGATTTATAGATATGAAAGTCAGGGGCATTTTATAGAGCCCTATTGGACCCACTCCAATTACAAAGGGGGGGAAAACAAGGGTGCTAGAAAGCATAAGGTCGAGGGGGGGGGGTTTATTCCCCCGCAACCTGGAAAAAGAAAAAACCTCAGACTTATTTGACTCCATACAATAATCGAAGAATGCTGTCGTCATGAAAAAGTGAAAAATAGCCTGGGAGCGGGAGTAGGCAGATTCTCACGACTTTTGGGGCGGAAGTTGACAGAACAATAATACAATCTTTAAGGAAACGAGGGCGGAAGAGACAGTGGTCAGACGGGAGATAGAGGGAATGCACATTTGGCCATAAAGGGAACAAACCAGATGAAAGACCAGACACCAGAGGGGCCACCAAACATTTGACAGTGTGTCTAAAACTGGGGGGTAAGAACTTACGGAATAAAAAGACCAGGGGATTGTATTTAAGGGAGGGAAATAGTCTATTGTTGTAGGAAAAGAACTGGTGAGATGTAATGCCACCAAATCAAGATGAAAATTCAGGGTCACCGGGGGGCCCCACCGGCTTATAGTGGGGGGAAACCAACAATAAGCGGTTTATCTTAAAAACCTAACTTTTTGGGGGGGGGGGGCTTCCACCAAGGGAAGTATTCACAGTATCCGCTGTCACCAAACCACTATGTAAAATTTAAAGGGAAAGAGGAAAGGGAAAATCACTGGCAAGCAGAGAGAGGGGGACCTTGTTTTCAGGAATCCTGAGAGCGGTCACTGGGAAGGAGAGGGAACAAATGGGCAACATTGTCCGAGTAAAACCCAGTGAGGGGATGGGGTTAGAAAAGATGGGAATCATCCCCATCTGGCTCCTCAGGAGCACGACAGAAGGGCATGGGCACTTCGGGAGTGAGGAAGCCAAAAGAAACGGACGTCCTCATGGTGGAGGGCACAGTGGGTGGTAAAACACCACCCCCCATAAAATGATTTCTACAGGGGTTTCGAGAATGCATCATTTGCAACAACACCGAAGGAGAGGGGGGAGTAAAAACGCTACAATGCAGACCGAATGGCAGAAAGGTGTAACAAAAACAGGTCTTGTAGCAAGGACCGTCCCCAAGTCCGGAAAGCTGTGTGCACAAAGGAGATGCAAGGGGTCTTCTCCAGGACAGGCTATGGCCCATGTCGGATTCTTCAAAAGAAAACAGGTTAAAACTTTCGAAGCATCTATCTGAAGGAAACCAACCACATAAAGAACATTGTTGATGGGGTGGGGGGGATGAACATGTCGGCCGGCCAATCAGGAAAAGAATCAGAGAGAAGTTGTAAAAGAAACAAAAGAATCGAAACCAAGTGGTCCCTCCCAACAGAATGATCCAGGTGGGGGGAACTATTGATAATGCTCTCCTTGTTTAAGGCAATTCGGGGGGGTAAAACATGGAGCAAAAAATTTAAAACATAACCGGCATCGCAAAATTACACATTTTTTTGTTTCCTAAACCATCTAATCAGCACGGGGGAAAGCAGACAGGTGGTTGTGGAAAAGAAAAGTCGTGGGAAGTCCTTATTAATAAAATTCATCAAATAACAGGAGGGGGGATACCTCTGGGGGATGGCTTGAAGTGCTGGACATTTCTAAAAAGACAACCAGTCGACTCCTTGTACGGGATTGTGTGATGAGGATAGAAAGGTTGGGAAAAAAATGGGCTCTTGGTCATCAAACTGGCTTGGGGTCATATAGGAGAGCCCAGAGGAAAAGGTTAAGGGGGGAAGTCTGCCATAGAGAGGAAGGAGAACGGCTAGGGGTATTACGAAAGTACATACCAAACACTTATTTCTTCAGGGACATCGTGTTGGACAAAAAAGAAGCATCATTTCGTATGGCTGGTCCTTGTCCCATAATTTTTGGGGGCATTTTTCCATGTTGGGGGAGAAACCAACACAGAAAAAAGGAGTCCTCAGACTGGAGAAATGTGTCCAAAAGGGGGGTATTTGGAATAGGAGGCTGAAGTGAAAACCATGCCTAATAAAGAGAGGAAAAGATCCTACTCACCACACTGTAAAGGCCAGTGGGGTATTGTCACACACAAGTTTCTTGGAAAAAAAAAAAAGAACCTCGGGCATGTAAGGGAAAAAAGGGGCATATTGGGTCTACATCCGTGGTACGCAGGGTGCTGGAAAAAACTCAAGAAAGAGGACTGTCATCTGGAATCGCAAGGAGCGCATTTGATCGCGTCGACAACTACCCCACAGGGGGCACGTTGGATGGGGGACGATGGTCACATCCTTTTGAGAGAGAGCCACTCCTCTCAGATCAACACCAAGGGGGGGCAAAACTCCACCGGTCGAACTTGGCAGAGGGGTCAGCCCCCCTGGGACAAGGTTAAAATGGGGGGGAGTGCTGGAAAGAGTGAAAAAAAGGCCTGAGGTCAATTTCAAAGGAAGAGGGGGGGGGGTGAATTTATTGAATGTTTCAGGACCTTCCAAAAAAATTCCCCTTCCGACAGACGGCCCCCCCACCCCAGAGACTGGGACAGTGTAAACGAGGAGTCAATCATGGACAACTGCCACAAATGGTACGGCAGTATGGGAAAAAACAAAAAAAAAAAAACATTTGATTCTTCACTAAAATCAGCCAGAAGGTGGACTGGGGTCCACATATGCAGATGCTCCAAATAAGTGTGGTCAAAAACAGAGCATGGGGGACACCAGGGTATTAGGGGCACAAAAGAGTCATTGGGGTGGAGGTCGGCGAAACGAACCAGATTCTTAACTTGGAGATGGGGAAGAGAACAGGCCCCGGTCGCTCCTCAACCCCAGTCTGAGTTGGGCTGAAAAGAGGTTATGTCCATGAAAGTGGAGATTCACAGTAGGTCCCTAAAAACAAACCAATATGTGATGGGTTGCACAAAAGAACATGGGGCAAGCTTGAACACCCTAGGGGGGAACAGATTCAGAGAATATGGTCCAGTAAGAAAACCTCGGGGAAAGGGGCGGGGGGTCAGATCTAACGGTGAACAGATACCTCGCTCCAGAACATGGGGGGATGGTTGGCGTGATTCTCTCGAAGTGGGTCAAGTACAACATTTCAAGGCAGAAGGAAACATACTCACGAAGGACAGAACACAGCCGGGCACTTGCAAATAAGGCCGGAGAAAACCTCTGAAGACAAACCATTCCCCATGAAAGGCGACCCCATGGCTCAAGAAAGGGTTTGGGTTGGGCCAAGGGGGAAGGTGCGCGTACGGCTTTCTGCTGGAAGGGAAACAGATTTGCATATGGAAAACAATCCAAAAAGTTCAAGGTGGGGGGGGTGCAAAAGCATGCATTGGAGAAAGAGAACCGGAAGGAGTCGGAGCTGAAGGAAGGTGTGATTCAAGGTGGAAAAAAAAGTACCAAAGAGTAGCACCCAGTGGCATTTTACCCATGGCGAGTAAAAGAGTGGGGTGATAAAAAGTCCACCACCAATCTTTTGGGGAGTTGCACGGGAAAGAACAACAGGTCATAGGCTGGGGGGGTGAAGAGATTGCCTATGGAAAGGGTATCCTTGACGGAGAGACCGATGTACCTGCCCAATACGGGTACATGGGGCCAGGGATATGGAGAAAAAAAGATGTTTGGAAGACCCCCGCAACATGAAAAGGAAAACCTCGAAAGTAGTGGGGTGCTAAAATTAAGCAAAGAGGCATTCTGAAAGAACCGGGAGAATGAGGGAAAGTCTCACTTGTTAGGACTGGGAAGGTAATACAAGAAAAAGGGAGCGGGAAAACTCACAGAGTGGGCTCGAAGATAATTGAATGAATAAAGAAGAATCTAAAGGCCAAGACAATGCCCACTACGCAGCAAACCAGACAGAGTCGTCCAGGGAATGGTCGTGAACGAGTGAGTGAAAACGGGGGCCCCCATCAAACTTTAAATGGAATGTCAGACGGACGGAAAGGCGGTGAGGGTCCAAATGAACCGAACAGGAGGAAGTGGGGGGGAGGGCGCCCAATGTAGATGTGTGAGGAAAAAAAAATCATCTTGGAATGCTTGGAATGCCGAACGAATGGTGAGGTTTACATTAAAACCTGTACACATCAAGTGCCGGGAAAGGAGTACCACGGGGTGTTGCCGTTTATCGAGACTATGGGGAATGAAATTGGTAGCAGAAGGAATTTCTTAACGAAGGAAAAGGAACTTAATCTATTCGGGGGGATTGGAAAAAACAGAGGGAAATGGAACCACGGAAAAGGGCAAAATAAAGGGCGGAGAGGGGGTTTCAGCAATGCTTAAGATCAAAAAAACAGGGTCGGGGGGGGGAAAGGACCTAAAGGTATCATGAAATTGGAATTGGAGTGAGGCTCAAAAGCCTCAGAGAGGGGGAGGGCACGGGAAGAACGATCACTCATTAGCAGCTTGTAGAAGAGAGACTCAAAAAAAAGGTGAAAAAGATATATATCAAAACACGACTGGCTAATGGCAGAAAAGGTATCCTAGCCTGGACACGTTGCCCTCCCAGAAGAGTGGGGCGTGGTGTCTATTCTTGATCCACCGCTAAAAAAAGTGAAAGTCTCAGTAGAATTGAGGCGTCAAGGGGGACTCACCGTTCTTGGGTAAGGACGCAAACTGCGAAAAAAAAAAGGATCCCTCGTGTTGGCGAGACCTGCAATCCAGGTGGGTCCTTTCCATATAACTGCAAAAAGACCTCTGGGAAGCCTTAAACCATGGAAAAAGAATCCTTGCGAAACCTAAGGACCGGGAAATAACCTGCTCAACATGTTGCAAACTAGTTGGGAAAGGGAGAGCCGAAGGTCTCTATGGGGAAAAAAGGGGAGAATGACAACATAGTGTAGGGTCATATAAAGAAGTCAACAGATTAGGTGTCACACATAAGACAAGTAAGCACAGGGTGGGGGAAAAATAAACTTAAGAACTAGTGGGGGGGGCAGGGGCAAAAAAACAAGGGTCTTTTCCGGAACTTACCGGGCCTCATTTGAGACTCATAGAGGGATTTGACCCAAAGGGCTGGGGGTGTCTGAACCTCAATGGTCACAGAAAGAAAAGGGGAAGGGGGAAAAGAGGTCTGGTCTCTTTCTTCTGTAAGGGGGGTGGCCAGTGCTAGTTCCACAAAAACTGTCTTGTAATCCTAAGATGGCATGAAAATGTGCTCATTCGCCTTCCGCGGATACAGCGGGGGGTCGATGGGAAAGGAAGTGAAAATAACTCACCAGTAAAATTGTAGTTCAGGGAGCTGCAGGCCAGAAGGTATGGGGAAAAATGGGGGCTTGGGGAAGGGGGTCAAACAGCACTAGTCGAGTTTTTGCATTTTTCCAAAGTTGAGGGGGGAATCCCACCACCACAAAGAACTACTTCTGCTCGCAATAAGAACCCCCTTTGGGGGCACAAAAAATTTATTGGGGGGAGAGGATAAGTGCCATGACAGGACGGAAAAGAGAAAATCATATCTACCGCGAACAACTGTAAGGGGGAAAGGGGGTATGTGTAAAAAAAATAACGAAAACAGATGTGTCTCTGTTTCGAACAAACGAGGGAAACGGGGTAGACAGGCACCAGTGGGAAAGGTGTGCTCATCTGGTATTCAGGGGCAGAGAAAGCATTATTGGGAAAAGCAAAAGGACTTTCACGGTCAAACAGAGGAGAAAAGATAGGGAGGAGTCGGGGCACTCCCAAAGTGGGTGATTTTGCAAATGTGTGGTACATATGCACTGTTGAGAGAAACAGAAAACGACAGCTGCACTCGCACAAAGGTGGCCCTCCCACCAGGAAGGGAAGAAAGGCTGAGCCTTAAGGGGGGCAAACCCCCTGGTACAAGGGGATATTGCTGGGTAAGCAAATGGCGATTCTGAAGGACTAACTGACAGGCTGTTGAGAGGGGGAGAAAAAGGGTGAACAGGCCAATAAACAAACTGGAATTCCCAATCGGAGGAGAGGAACCTATCCCCTGATGGACAATTGGGGGAATCTCAAGGGGAGACTCGGGGCAAGACACATCAGCCAGAAGAGGTAGGGGGACCAACCATCATCCAGAAGGTCAAAGGGGGTGGGAATCGTCTTCTGGATTCCGGGGGGTCAACAAAGCGGGCGAAGATTGGAAAAGGTTCAAGGGGGGACCGAGACTAATGCTTAGCTCGGAGATGGGAGAATCGAAAGGGGAAGGTCAACAAGAGAGTCACACAACACAAGGATTGAAGGGGATGAGATTGCTGAAAGGAAAGGTGCCCATAAAGCCGAAATTCAGAAGCCCGCCACAAACAAACTCTGCCACAATTAGAGAGGGGGGTACCCAAGGGAAAGGGGGAGCTATGAACACCCCGGAAGTGGGAGCAGAATAAGACGAAGTGGAACAGTCTGGATGCAGGTAGGAAGAGGGGAGTAAACTTTTTGAGGTGCACATATACTTCAAAGGATGTCAGATGATGAGAAGCCGGGGGCACATAAAGGATTCTTTAAACATCAAAAAGGGTGAAGGGGGAAATGAAATCTCCAAAATTCAGCACACCTGAGGACCTGGGGCAGGAAAGTCAGAAGGGAGGTCAAGGGGGGGAATACCAAAAGGAAAACAGAGGGGACCAGGGGGAAACAATGGACTTCGCAGCCATCCAAGGGAATGGGGGCCAAGGGGGGGAAATCCGTGCAGAGCGGGATGCTAGGAGAGAAAATTTTGAGAAGGTACCAATAAAAAAGAGTCATTTCCCAGGGGGAGGTGCAGAAGAAAAAAAATGACATCAGCCGCCATCTCTCCAGCTGACAGAAGTGATGGAACAGTGGGGGGACGAGGTCCCTATGGGGACAGAAAAGGTCGCCCAGTACCGGGGTCCAATGGGAGAATGTGAATCAGAGGTTGTTAGACAAGGAAAGAAACCTATTGGGGTGAAAAAGAAATACCAATTACTGTCTGGCCTGGGGGGAAAAGGGTATCTGGGGGTCTCTCATACAGCTGTTCAAAAAAGACAGGGAATCCAATACCTTGGGGGGGGGAGGGTCCTCCATTATTTTAGCGAACCTAGGGAGAGGGGGGGGTGGGGGATGACCCCCGAAATGGTGAAAAACCTCCTATGATGGAAACAAGGGAACAATACCCAAGCCAGGGATCTTACAAACATATGAGGGACTAGCGGGAGGACTTCTTATGTTGGGGTGAGGACGGGTGTCCTTACATAATAATACATAGCGGGGAGGAAAAAGAGATTGTCTGGCGATGGGGAACAGGGAGAATGCTTTGAAAATAGGTCACCTGAAGGTGATTCCAACCGCCACCAGGTAATCCGCAAAATGAAAAAAAAGACAAAACACAAAACCACGTGTGGGGGGTCTTTAAAAACTAGTAAACGCCAAAGCACCCGGGTGGGAAAGACGATTTCTATGGATGACCCAGGAGGAAGAACCTGGGAGGACGGAAAAAAAAAATTCTATTTAAGGGGGAACAAAAACTAGTCGGGGAAAAACAGGCTGGAGGTGTGTAAATCACTACCTGAATGCTGGGAAATCCTCCGAAACTTGTTAGTGGGAAGGTAAAACAAACAAGGTGTAACAAAAAGGGAAGGGCAATACCAGAGCATTTTATTAGGGTGGAAACAAACATTTGACTGAACTAGGGGGCTAGGGGGTGGGGGTAGATAGATGAGGGGGTACATGTCAGGGGGAGATTATTGAAAAACGGTTACCCCCTGGATGAATGCTTGCAAACCATACAATTCGGCGGGAAGTTGTGGGGGGTAATAAATGGGCATCAAGCTTGACCCAGAGAAAAGGGGAAGGAATGCGTGAGAGAGAACAAAGAAAGAAAAACGAGGAACTACTGGAAATGGAGGGCACATTTTCAAAATCTAAGGATTGACCATCATTAATCTCTCTCAAAACGGAGGGGGTAGGGAAAGAGAAAAAGGAAGAAGGGACTTCTCTGGACGGAGAAAGAAGGGACAACCTGTTCAGACCTAAAGGAGTGAGAGGGGGACTTCTCAACTCAAGCCAAAAGAACATGATGGAGTCAAATTGTCGTAGCAGGTGGCCAGAAAGAAGGGGGTATGCTGAGAGCTAACTTCTAACCACATCCGTTTTCATGGGTTGCTTTCCGGTTGGCCAGGGGGGCAAGACCGTCAAGACAGTAGAGGGTAGAGAATGAAACAGGTCCGAAAAACCCTATGCTCCCCCAAAAGGGCATAGTCCAATGGGCAAAATGGGAAATGAGATAAGGTTTGAATCAAGCGGGAACTTGGTCAAGGGCGCAGTAAAAACAGACAAAAGGAGGATCATCAAAAACAAGAGGGGATGGGGGGGGTCTAACACACACCGTTGGGCAAGAAACTCGGAAAAGATTGTTTTTTGGGGGGAAATCGAAGGGGAGGGCCAGGGAAGGAAATGAATGTAAAAACTAAGTCACATAAATAGAGGGATTTCCACGGAGGGGTTCGAACGTCACATCACTGGTAAAGAAAAAAGGCCAATTGTACACCTTGACGAAAGGTTTTCTTTTCGTTGGGAGGCGGAGAGAAGGGGGGTTTAAACGGTCCTTCCAGGCCTAGGCCCACCGTTCTAACATTGACGGAAAAGAGAGGGGGGGGGGTACCGCTCTGGATGGGGTGTGGGGATTACGCAAAACCAATCTAACACTTAGTGCCAATCTGCAAACGGGCGTAAAGGTTTCAGGAGAATGAGCATGGACAAGGTGGGAGCACAAAGGAGTTTTCAGGGGGGGGAATGCAAGGGGGGAAAAACCAGCAAACATTCTGCGAAAACGGGACAACCAATTGGGCAAAGGGGATTGATTCCCAAGACCATCGAGGGAAGAGATAGCAACCAGGCAGGGAACGGGGTCAATTCCCTTGTTTCAACGCAAGGGGTCTCGGTACTAATGCTTGAGCGCAAGTGAAAACGTAGGGGACAGTGGTTCGGTCCTAGCTCAAGGGAATCCAAAAGACGTCAGGCGGACCAAAAACCTTTCGGGCTGGGGGTCACTGGCGCTTGAGGAAAAGAAACAACCGGGGTAAAGAGCATTGGATTTAATGGAAATGGCAAAAAGGGAAGACTGGGCATCAAGCCTGCACAAAAGCACCCTGGGACAAATCCAAAAGGGACTGGCTCTCTGGAAACCGATATGGTGAGAAAAAAAAGGTCCCTCTGGGAAGGGGGGATGGGGAAATTGCAAGAAAAGGGGAACTGAAAAAAAAGGCTGGTGTGGCTGAATTTATGGATTGGAGGGAAGTACCCCTGAAGGAATTGTTAACAGAGAGAAAAGGGACATGTTCCCGAGGAGAAATCTCCAACTACCAGGATGGGAAGAGTGGAAACCAAGACTCTAACTCAAGCAGCCAGGACCTCTAAGGACTGTGGTAACATCTCATGGAGTGCATCTGCTAAAAAAGGTGGGGTTTCACTCAATCTTCTATGAACCGGGGGGGCAAAGAGACTTTTGGGTCGGGCGAACCGACAAATGCAAAGTAGAGACGGGAAGGGGGCAGCACAGAACCGACCATCGATCTCACGTATGAGAAAGAAGGAGTTGCTGACGGGATGAGAGACAAAGAAAGAACCATAGTGGGAGGTCTGCCCTACCCCCCGACCACTATCTTGGGCACCACAACCGGATACGTTGGGAAGATGAAACACCAGTTGGGAGTCAAGAGAGGGGACACAGTAACACATCGGAGGAGAGCTGTGGGGTCTAACTTGTATGTAGGGTCCAACGAGAGGTATAAACTAACTTTGTAGGGGGGCATATGAATCGTTGGGGATGTACAGATCTTTCACGTTAAGGGGGGGGATGGAACGTGAAAGCGACCCATTCAAAGACACATGTGGACATCTTGGGGGGGCAGCATCAGGTGCTTACCCTAGGCTCAAGTTCAGGGGAAGGGGGGGCTTACCCCATCGGGCGCTCAAAGGAAGAAAAAGGGGGATTACAGTTTGAAAACAGAGTGAGGCTGTACTAATGAAGAAAGTGGATTTACAAGACCGAAAAAAGCTTCGGTCCACCCCGGGGGTGTGGGTGAAAACGATATGGAAGAACAAAGGAAATCCAGCTCGGACAGCTAGGGATTCAAACTGGCTCGTGCGCCTGAGTGAAAAACGATGTAGCCCATAATTGAAACTGTACAAGGAAAGTTAAGAGAAGAAAAATTTGTGAAACCCACAAGACTGTTTTGCCTACATCCCAGGGCCTGGACAATTGGTGGGGAATATCCTGGTGCGGATTTGCGAAAGTCAGAAGGGGGACGGAAGGGACCGAACTCCAAAAAAGTGGGGGGCCCGGTGGTCCCCAGTAGATGGAGAGGAAAAGACCTCTGTCGGTGGGGTTGAAGGGACAAACAGCACCTGGAAAAATAAAAACCTAAGTGGATCGCGGACAGAAAGAGAGCAGTCGGAAAAGGAACCATAAATGACTTTGCCAGGTGGGCAGAAAGGAGGAATAAGTGGGAGGTGGGTGGTGTGTCAAAATAAGCAGGCCTAACTAGAAATTTTGCTCGCAGGGGTGAAGCGGCGGCAGAGAGAGAAAGAGTGGACAGCAGATCGGGGGGGACGGTTGGGGAAGAAGATTACAAGAAAGAGTAGATGGGAGGGGTAATTCGAGAAAGCATATGGGAACAAAGTAGGTAAGAGGAGATTAGGCGGGGGGGGTGAGGGGAAGGAAGGGAGAGGAGGTTATTTGGGAGTGGGGGTTAGAGAACAAGGGGGGGTAGGAGGGAAGGGATAAAGAAATGGAGATGAGAATGAGGGTGAGGGGACATGCCCCTTGTAGCGAAACGTTTCCTAGGAAGTAAACAATACAGGATGCATATCATCAAAATGGATTATCTTAATAGCCAGACACGAGAGAAAAAAATTTAATGTGACTTAACCCAGTGGGTTATCCAAAACAACCGGGGTGAATCCATCTTTCCTTTTGTAAAATTAGGTTAGGGACGGAAAAAAGGGGAAGCGGGGGTCATGGACCAAAAAGAGTACTTAATTTTTAGGGGTGGAAAGAAGGGAATTAGTTTTATTAAGAAACCCCCACTACTCGGGGGTTGGGTGGGGAGGGGGGGTTAAATCAAACTGGTGGTTTTTTAACTTCTCCAGTTTGTACCTATGTGGAAGGAGAGGAGTAAACCGGAAGATGGTCTCACTTGGTTTCCCCACATGTGGCAACCTATGTGGATTCCTTACCGGTGGGGGGGGGGAGCCATGAGAGATTACAGGGTAAAAACAGGATGTAACTGGAGAGTATGAAGGGGGCTGGCCAATGGACAAAATTTCCTGCCGTTAATCCCAACCAACAAATAAAAGGGCAGGCGATGGGGCAAGAGATGCGTAAGATAAATGGTCTGGAAAGGTCATACATAGCATGGACGCGGGAGTTAGATCAAAGAAGGGAACGCCATGAAAAACACCCTGAGGGAGGGCACAGTGGGGGAAAGCACGAGGTGCATAGGGGTGTCGTGAGCTAATGGGAAACTAATGTAGGGGTGTGGGCTGGAAAACCACAAAAAACAGCAACCACGGGGAGAGTGTGGGAGAATGCTTTGAACAGTGGGGGGGGTGGAAGGACCTGGCGGGGGGGGTGAAAACAATAGATGAGAAACAGAGGGCGTGGGGGGGGGGTGGGCCAATCAAATACCGAGAAAAGGTGCAAGTGTGTATAGTCGGTCGTGGGGCGCGGGATGGGCTCTGTCAACTTAACCACCAAAAACCAAAACAATGTCGCCTAGAAACATGTGTGTGTGTAGTCGTAGATATTGTGGAAAAACATAGAGGAAGGTGGAGTGGGGGCAGGCAGCATAGAAAGGGGCCAGCTCAAGCGCAGTTTGATCAGCCTGAAACTATAACCCTATTAAAAAAAAACATGAGTCCGCCCAATAGGGCTACGACTGGGGGGGCAAAACTAGGGAGTTCCTGTGTGCGCGGGGAAAACATGGGACTCACGACCAGTTCTGGTCCTCTACATCGCCACGGGGGGGGGGGGTGGTAAGCACGCATTAAAGGGGGGGGGGGGGGAAAAGAACTGACGGGGGGGTGGGGCAGATCTCAAAGTTCTTTACCGTCCCGTAACCATTGGGAAAAAGGAGTTTCTCATACAGACAAAAGGGAGTGACCCCGGTTTGGGGAGGGGAGGAAGTTTGGACCATAAAACAATTGGGGTGAACGGGCTCTTGGCTGCGGAGGGGTTGCATGGCCGCTCACCTGGCGTTTGGAAAAGAAACGAATAACCAGTCCAGGAAACGGTAGCTTCGGAAAAAAGGTAGAGAAGGTTCTTAGTAAGGATGCGGCAAGAACACCAAATCTACACGAGAAACTAATCAAGGCAGTGGGTGAAAGTTGAAAATTACTAAATGTCTCGGTGGGATGGACCTGGGAGACACAAAACGGATGGGGGGGCATTTTAAAGGGCGGGGGCAACCCCCCAGAAACGAGGATAGCGATCATCTGACACACCTCTGGGCCGCTGTTAACAAGTACGTGACATCTCGAATTTTGCGAAGAAAAATACTATCCCAAAAGGCATATGACCCCCTTGTCAGGACGGGGGGTGTGGAGAAACTCCAAAAGGTTACTACGGGGTCCACAACAGCTGAACTAGGGGGTAACCAGTGGCCAGTGGGGGAGAATTACCTGAGGGCGCGAGGCGAGGAAGTTACTTCAGACTGTTAAGGGAGTCGGGTGGATAAAACTGCAGAGACCCCCCAGTTTTGAACAGCGTTCGGATGGGGAAATAGAGGCACGACTGGGAGAAAATACTGAAGAATCACAGAGTCACTCAAACACCAGGACACTCCAATTTCTTTGACTGAATCGCATGGGAAATAACCAGGTGTCAAAATGGGTACGGGGGGGAACAGGAGTCAGATGGTCCTTTCAAAGGGGGTAGGAGTTTGGGTTGCAGGGAGGTATAGGGGGCTGCCAGTCAAAGGAAACTGAGGGAAAATCTGGAAGTCGCATAACACCATACCGCATTATGAGTGACGACAGTATGGGAAGAAGAAAAAATTCTACTCTGCACTCAGAGAGCAAAAGATTGGGGTTACTGGGGAAAACATCTAGGAAGGAAAGGCATCAACTAAGGGTGGTTGTAAGGGGGACCACCAGGGTTAAGGTGGGGAAAAATATTGTTGGCAGCGGGGGTAGAAACAAGGAATTCTTAACTTAGCCTGGAGAGGGTAAGTATGCGGGAACATCAGCGCAAAAAAACCAACGTAATTATGAAATAAGAGAGGGGGGGCTGCACAGTAAGGAGGAGGTCCCATCAAAGAGAACATTCAGCTAAAAAAAAGGATTCGGGGACGCCCTACCCACAGATAAAAAATTACTATATTGCAAAACCGGAAATAATGGTGGCAGGATGCTTGAAAACAACACCAAGTAGGGGGGGGATCATATTATCCGGGAGTGTACAGTAAATGATCTTCTTGCTTGATTTTATGGAGGATAACTTGAAAAGTAGTCCCAATAAGATCAATCCCTGGGGATAGGTGGCAGAGGTCAGATTGGAAATGGAAAGGCATGGGTTACCAAGTTCAGTTGAATGGCCAGGATAATGCAGAAAACGAAGGGGGAGCCTTGCAATTTCAATTCGAACCGAGGTGCAGCCATCCCAGTCCCAATTTAAAGGTTCGTGGACCCATCTGCTCAGAAGACAAGCAAACGGGGGGGGGGGGCAGGTGGAGAGGTGCACGGCGGTGCGGCTCATGGACATGATTTGGTAGGTAATCAGAAAGAAAAACCTTCAGTTAACCAGGAGGTGCAGAAGCCTGATCAACCACGACTGGAACAGATTGACAGTTACTTTTTAATTACTTCCTTGAGCTCCGGGCCAATGAAGGGTTACCAAAAGCCCAACGTAAACCGAAGTCTAACAGTGGTGAAAAAAGGGCAAAACAGTAGACGCAACGGCGTGCACACCCATCGACCAATTGGATTTGCCCTGAGACCGGGACTTGACAGTGGGGGTCAGGGACTTTGGGTCAGTATCTGGGGGAGATAGGAAATAGAGAATAGAGGGGGTCCTAAATGTGTGCACAATGGGTTATTGGAGCGAAGCTAGGTAGATGGTGGGGGGGTTCTTTTTCAAAACCGGAAAATGAAAAATCAAGGGGGGGGTAGAAAGGCAGAAAAAGCTGAGTCAGAGGGGCCCGAAAAGAATTTTTCTCAGATGAAGAAAGGGGGTTGGGTTGAGACTGTGACGACAGCAACAGAGAAAAACCTCAGCGGAACCCCAAAGCAGAAAGTGGGGGACTCGAAAAGGAGAAAAGTGTGATGACTGGCCTATAGAAGGGACAAGAAACAGGTGAAGGCAAGAAGAACTGAACATGCCCAGACCCAGAGTCGTCAAAGGGGGACATTGGCTGGGGAAAGAAAACGGGGGGAGGGGGGATAAAGAAGAGAAACCAGCACCGGGGGGGGGATCAAGAATTCTGTATGATAAGTAGGGTTAAGGGACGGCAAGAAGGGCGATTTAACCCCACAGCTTAATGTTATGGACCAAACACATGTAATGGAGATGTTGGGGAAAAGACCAAAACATCCATGGGATGCTTGAGAGTCATCCGAAAATGGATTGGAGGGAGACAGGGGGTAACAACCACAGTCCGATGAGTCAAGGAAGGTGACGGGAAAAGTTTGCCAGGAACTGTGACAATGGGGGAAAACGCATGTTCTTTGACCTATGGTTTCAGGATGATACGGAGAAGATTCTTTGAGTGAGATTGCAATGCCCAAGGGGGGACATGCTGGGCAGACCAGAAAGTCGGAAAAAAAGGGGGGGGGTAGAAAGAGTAGCTGGCCAAGTACTGGTCTGGTGCCAGGAAAAAGAAATCCTGGAAGAGGAAGGGACGAGGGGGAGGGCTCAGCTCACTCATGGGGGGAGGGCACAGGCTCAATAGTCTACGGTCGCATTGAAAGGAGAGATCAAAGAACAAAAATGTAGTATTAAGAGGAAGAAAAATAAATGCTGCTAAAGGGGCCGCCAAGGACGAATGCAGTCCCCGACGCATAGGGGGTTGGTCCACAGAAAGGGGTATGCAACTAAAGCGTCGATGAGCTGCAAGGCGGATGACCTTCCATAAAGGGGAATGCTTAAAGAGAGCGCTAACCCCGGGTTTTCTGGGGTTGGCTGGGAGTCCTTCAGAAGGTGGCCTTGCAAGAACGGGTGCGATGCGTTATCAACACAAGGGGGTTCTCCTCCCGAATTAACGGACCTAGTCGGCTAAATTTTGGGGGGGGGCAAACCGGGAATGCTCAATCCGGGGAATGCAATCAACTGGGGAAAGCCTGCCAAAACACTCGGAGGGCAGTCTGCCCCCTCAGTCGAATGGGGGTGTGACGGAAAGCGCATTCAAGAAAGGGTTGCAAAGAACAATACTGTGGGGGGCATTGGACATCATGAACGTGATCCTTACCAATTGAACTCAAAGGCATCGAAAAACAAATCTTGATTACCCAGGGGGGGGGGGGGTTTCTGGCGTACGGTCACAGTCGACAATGTAAAGGGGGGGGAGTTGTGTCTACTTTGCTGCGGACTAGAAGTGGGTGCACAGTGGAAGCTTTCCTCTCAAAGGGAACTTGTCCCAGTAGTAGAGGCCAGTCAAGAAGGCATTACGAGACTGGGGGGGGGGGACGGTGACACTCTTGGCTGAAGTGTTGGCTTAACTAACGGCTCCCCCAATCCAGGTGGAGAATCTGAATAAGAGGGTGTCTGAAATGCTCATGGAATGGGGGCGTTTCAAATGGAGCCAGAAGGAGGAGGGGGGGAAGTTGTAAAGTTTTCTGGGGAAACCCATCGGGACCTAGGATGGCGAGAAACAAGCAGGGGCAACAGGGGGTGGATTTTAGTGACCGCGCATCTACTTTCGAAAAAGAGATTGCTTAAGAGGGAGCACATAAAGAGGAGAAGAAAACCAAGGCCTATGACCACGGGAGGGGGGGGGCAAACCCAAAAAGAGGGGGCTGGGTTGATGCACAAACAATCTGCGGGGTGCTCTCCAATGCAGGGAAAACCTGCGATGTGCTGGGTAAATAAAAGTGCTTAGAGCATCAAAGACTGTCGCTGCCAGAGCTGGAGGTCGAGTGGAGGAGGTCTGACATAAAAATGCACCTTCAAAAAGGAATGAGCGTTGGGGAGGGAGACCTGTTTAAGGACGCACTGCAAACGCAGGCCACAAGGTGAGAAAACAGAGTGAGAGAGTTGGGAACGTGCGCTGACCTTGGTCAAGGGAGGCTTAGGAAAAGGATGACAAGCCCATGATGAGTCAGGACAAGGAATGCAAAGGGACGGGGGGGGGGGGGGGTGTTCTGAGATGGTTATGCGCCCGAACCTGAAAAGGCACTCACGTTACCAGAAGGAATCATCTCACAAAAAAGGATGAGTGACAAACAGGTAGGGTGGGGAGAATCAACGGGGGAAAAGTCTGCAGAAACAAAGAAAAGAAATACGAGAGTTGAAGGCAAAGACTCTTCTGATGCAATCTGCAAAAAAAGGTTCACGCACTTGCAACCAGGTAAGGGGATGCGCATATGGTGGCAGACGGGGGGGGTCTGCAAGCAAGAACCCGAACTGAGGATGGGGATCTGGCTAGGGCAGC
>Ga0179593_1535353_pt1 | contig 19050 bp, 17 predicted proteins | sample CZODoug2_1_08_16_FD_185931 | JGI IMG/M metagenome (GOLD analysis project Ga0179593, IMG submission 185931) | Vadose zone soil fungal communities from Angelo Coast Range Reserve, California, USA - CZODoug2_1_08_16fungal (PacBio error correction) | ecosystem: Environmental > Terrestrial > Soil >...
GAAAAGGTGGATCGTTGGTCAAGTCCGAACCTCTCGATGCAGTTCTCCGAAGAGGAGCGAATTGGAACTCAAAAATGGTCTTCCATCTAACGACTACGTCACTTTAAGGGGGACCTGTGAGCTAGTACATTCATGGCGTGGGGGTTCAGGAGGGAGGCTTTTTGCGCTCCAAAGGGGACTGGTGACCAGAGGGGCAGGGGTCAGAAAAAATACAATTTATAGAAAGAGCGGACGGAAACACCGACAGCACGTTTCGTTCCGTTCTGGGAAACAAGCGCTCAGACTCGTCAAGGCCAGAAAGGCATCGCTTTTATTTGAAAGGAAGACCCGGGCGACGGCGCTTTTCCTGGTAGTTTCGAATAAGCAATAACCCTGACTGTAGAACGGCAAGTCCCCTCCAGGGCCAAAGGGAGGATCATTGGAATTAAACCTGAGACAGGAAGATTTGTTAGCGCAGCTTCAGGACGACGCCTTTGGATGGGGGCATGCAACAGCCAACGAGAATACAGCGCATGAGACCGGGGTAAGGCCCGTCATTCTTACCAGAATCAAGGGGGGAAAATTGAGGGTGCCAGAAGAGTTTCACTCGACCGCTTACTCCAAAGAAGGACAAAAAGGGGGTGTGAGAAGGATCCAAGTTTTGTAGCGTGGGAGTCCGGACACGTGGTGAAGCAGAACTTGCAGAAAAGGATAGAAAGAAGGCCGTCCGAAAGAAGCAAACAAATCACGACCTGCAGAAGGACAAACACAAAAACGGACGCTTTGCACCCAGAGGCACAGGGGGCAACCCAGGTTGATGGCATTCAGCACTTTGCAAGGAGGTGGGGAGGGGGTGAGGAGTCTGCGCAGCGCGACTACGAAGGCCTGGGGAGGCACCTAACGCAAGGGGAAAAAGGACCTTGCCTTCCGTCCAGCGTGGGGTGATTCTTGGGCGCTTGTGGTACTGGGGTTGCGTTGCATCATTTAAACAGGAAGCTTGTCAAATACTTCGGCTATCACCGCGGGGGAGAATTAAAGAAAGGGGAGCGGCTTCGAAATCACGAGCTGGGGGAGAAAAAAAAAAAGGGCCAGGCGATATCGGATCTCGAAAAGGAGGAAGGAAGGAGTGACGTTAAGAAAATCGGGTCTGTTCCGTAGGCTCGATTAGCATGCGACGGGGAACGAAAAGGATCCTTACGCGCGGTAAAGAGGGGGAGCGGAGGGATTCCACGCTGATGGACTCGGATGGGACAAAAATGCCGGAGACGACACCACGGAGCGGACCGGGGTGGGTTAAACGGAAAAAGGGGTAAGAATCGAGTGCACCACAAGAAAAAGATTAAGGAAATAATTTGGCTGAAACATCAAAAAAAGGGGAGGGGAGCGTACGACAATCGTCCGAACTTCATACATTCAAAGGTAAAAAGACAAAATGAAAACTGGACGTTTGCGAAAGAAAGGCGGGGGAGGGGGTACGCAAATTTAAGAAATGTCTCGCAAAGGACTTCGTTGGACACGTCGACCCTGAAGAAAAAGGCAAGTACGGACGCCATGGAAAAGCTAGACGCTGGGAAAATCAAGCGCTAAGGCGCTGGGGGAAACGCCCTACGGACAAAAGGAAATGCTGGGATCCGCAAGGGATCAGCGCGTCAGGAGTTTAGCGGGAAAAACGGCCATGTCAAATTTCCTTGAAGAACATTTGAAGCCTTGCAAAAGCAGTGGGGGGTTGGACATGGATTTTCTGCACGAACACTGGAGTCATATATGGTAGGGGATTTCGCTCTCCGATGCTATGGAATGATGATCCAGGGGGGAGATCCAATGTCTTGGCACGGTGCAGGAGGGGAAGGGAGGGGAAAGAGAACGGGGGGAGGTGGCCAGAGGTGCACTGATGTACAATTTATGGAAGGGGAAGGAGGGGGGCAGTCGCGGCGGATGGATCTTTGTCTGGGAAAATTCTCTCAAAAAAGAGATGATGAGGAGAGATCCAAGTCGCCGCTCTATGCGACTGAAGACGGAGATCCCAAAGTAAGCGTACACATGAGAGCCAAACGGTTTTCGGGAATTCGACCAGACATTATAACCGTGCCACCGGAGAAGAAACCGCCCATGTAAGAAGGGCCCAGAGAAATCGGGTAGAGAAAACGCTCCCGATGACGAAAAGTAAAGTAAAAAAAAGAAAATCCATGCTACAAAAACTACTGGTGGGGGAAGAAAGAAAAAAGCTCCAAGGTTGGGGGAAAAATCTTTTGGGGGGGGGAACGTGTCGCCGTAAGCGACACGCTGTACGGTTCGCGGCTGAAAAGGTCCCAGTACGGTGCGGATAGGGGGCAAGAAAAAAGTCTAATTTTGCTGCAAGAAAATCATTTGAATTTTTCCAGGGCGGGTAGGCAAGGTCCATTTCGGTACCTCATTCGGAAAATGGCGTGCGAGCGTCGGAACTATACGCGCCATTCGGAAGAAAAGCAAGAGTTATAACCACGTCACGACAAAGTTGGGTCCATCGATGCCATGGTTCTTTATCTTCAAAACCGGACACAATGAGGTTAGCCAGAATCATGTCGTCTTCGGCAGTCAGCGCCTGGGTCGGAACATTCAAAGGCCCCCAATTGGGAAGACGTCTTAGCGAACTAAATTCGCATTGGGGTCCAAGTCTCCGGTGAGGCCTAAAAAAAATAAAGTGGAATCCTTCGCAAGGAAAGGAGACCATAGACGCGTATAATAAGATGTTACGGGAGGAAGACCAATCAAGCATGAGAAACCGACGAACAGCTCTCTATTACGGCCGCCGATTGAAGTAAAGGAGATAAAAAAAAGCCATGGGTGTTGAAGTTTTCAGCCCTCGAGGGGGAGGACCAAAGGCAGCGTGAAAAGACCATCGGAGGGGAGAGAGCGGTGGAAAGGCCGAGGTCCACTTATTCCAAAAAAAAAAGTAACCAACCACAGTCGACAGACAAGCAAGAGCTATTGAGTCGGTGACTCAAGAGGGGGGGAAGGATCTGGGAAGACTTCGCTGCGCCAAACACCGCCCAAAACTCAGGCAACGGACGGTCCGGGAAGAGCAAAAAATTTGACTCTGGGTGAATCGGACAGTTGTTGTGTTGGCGTAGCTCTTGCGAGGAAAATGGGTTGTCGAATTGGATATCGGTGCAGGAACGAAATGGACTTGGGTTGCTTAAACGTGTCCTTAATTATCCAAATAAAACGGATCAGGGGAACACTGTTCATAATGAGGGGGGGGAAAGGGGGGAATCTATTTAAAAGGCGGCCAGCACATCTTAAAATTGTGGAGGCCTTGAGTGTACACTTACCAAGCGGGGGTCGTAGGTGGGCCAGGGGGGTTGTGTTTGTTTTGTTGGGATTTTGGTCTTGTTGGTTTTCTTTTGGTTATAGAGAAAAATTCGGAAATTGTTTGCATGCACCATACAAAGGCGAGCAGGACTACAAATTAAAGGGACGGCGCGGTACTGAAAGAGACCCGTTTGCCGGGGGAGGGAAGGCGCATTCGAGAAGTCAGGTTTTGCTATCTCTCTAACTGAAAAAGTACACGCGTGACTTTGGGGCTCGGTCGCCCAAAGGGGCATCACATTCATCAAACTAAAGCTGGAAGAGGGGGGCAAAAGAGGGGCTGCGAAATTGGGGAAAGCCGGTGTCCGAAAAAGGGGGGGGGTCAAGTTTTGCTGGACGCGCTCGTTGAAAAAGTATCATTTGTGGGGGAAAACTTGGCTGGAGGCAGTACCAAAATGGGTGAAAACAGAAGCTACAAAAAAGCGCCCAAACCATCCAAGTAAGAAGAGAAAGGGATAGATAGGGAGAAAAAGGCGGACCTAAGGTAACGTGTAGTAGCTGGGGGAACAATTGTCCTTGGGGGGACAATTTTAGAAGATTCCCGACATTCGAGAAGGAAGAAGCCGTCGCGGACTTGCAGAACCTTCGTAATAGGAGAGAAAACAAAAAAGAAGGACAGAGAAGATAGTGAGAAAGGTTGCAGTCACAAAAGGCCGCTCTAGGGGGGGACGAATGCAGCGGAAGTCAATTTAAATTGACTCAAGGAAAAGAAAACTAGTTAAGGCCTCCTGGGAGCGTGCGCGCCGGAGAGTGGGGGGGGGAAAGGAGGGTCGGGGGGCTCTTTGCTAGGGTGGGCAGCTGCCGATCAGGGGTTGTAACCATGGGGGGCAGCCAATTGATCGACACTAGCCAAAAAACAGACCGACCCTTTCAGTTAACCCAGGAAAAATTTTCGCCCAATACAGCGCTTCTTCCAAACGTCGCAGATTCTCAGGGGGGGGGATTAATTGGGGGATAAGACAACGGTCGCCCGAAGACCAAAGTCACGAGGGGGAAATGTATAAGGGAGGAGATCAATAACACCAGGTATCTAAAAGGCCAGAACCATGGACCCCGACAAAAGGACAACCTTCTCGGGGGATGAATCCGAAAGGACCTTTTGTAGCTACAGGCTTTGCATCGGACGGCAGAATCCGTATAATCCGCCAGCTCATCGAATGAAGAGGGAAGTACGATCCCAGTTCATTCTTTTGTGTACAAGAAAGGAGATGAAATTGGTCCGGGGGCCGTAGTTTAACTCGATCACTCTCCACCAAGGGAAGAAAAAAGGGTCCAAAAAAAGTTTTTATCGTTGGGGTTCAGACCGTGTGACGCATCCAGACACATTTCGGGTTCCCGGCAACGAAATCCACGAAAGAGCAAATTCACGACAGTGCCAATAGCTAAGGAGGAACAGCTTCAAAGTCAAAGTGCACTGGTGAGAGTGATCAAAAAAGAGGGCCGGGTTGATTGGGGGGTGAGGTGGGGATAAAGCTCAGGGGGAAGCAAGGTCTACGTTCTGGAGTCAGGGAAAGCGCCAGGAAAGGCTTCGCAGCGTGGGATGAGTGGTGGGGTTGGGTTAGGTTCGTGTGTCATAGGGGGAAACGACTTGGGGGCCACTGTCCACAGCCGAATCGCCGGGCGAACTTCCAGAGGAGAGCCGTTGCGAGGGGGTGAAATCGAGAGAAACTTCAACAAAACCGCGAATCGGAAAAGAGAAAGGGGGAGAGAGCGGATAAAATAGAGAGGGGTCTTCGGCTAGAATGGACACCTTGCCTCTGCGGCTCCGAAAAGGATCCTTTATCGGAGACTTGGAGCGTGGCGAAGTATGCCACGCTGAGGTTCTTAAATCCTGAGACTGGGAAACACGTAAAAATTTCGGGCTCGGGGGTGCCCTGAGAAAGTGGGAGGTGGAAGGGGAGCCCAAGACGGCGCGCTGACTGCAGACTTTGAACTCAGAAAACAACGAAGAAAAAGCCTACGGTTTCGGTGACTCAAGAACTGCTTCCAGAAGCAACACCATGAACACATGGAATCTTTGGAGAGAAGGAATGAGGGCCGCAAATGCTGGATGGAGAGGAATAACTGGGTGCCGCCACACCGGTAAACATTACTACTAATCGCATCAGTAAGGCCATTGAAAGATCTTAAAAAATCAAAGCGCTACTGCACAATTCCCCAGAAAGGGAGTATGGAAAACACTCTACTGAGTAAGGGTATGGAAAGCGACTGAGACAAAGAGTTCCGTTCGGAAAGGTTTCATTAGGCTTCGACACGGGACATGTCTTTCACGGGGCCAGGCAGTTTGGAATTCAATTGAAGGTTTGTTCTCAGGTCAGGCGACGAACTGTCGGGGGGGGGGGTAAAGGGGGGCGTGCTTCGTCCGATGTCTAGTTCATAGAATCGGCTCTGGCCCCTCGGGAGGGGAAGGTTAAGCGCTCTGTCACCCTAAACCGGAGAGTTGGTCAAACTCATTAGAACTGAGGTAACGCTTTGAGGCCGACAAGATCTGAGGGTAGCAAGGAAGGAGATTGGGGGAGAGGGGTCGCAGGATCTCTCTAAAAAGGAGGATTATGAAAAATATATAAACTGCGCCACACCCATTTCTGCGAATGATACTTAAACAGACTTATTGTAGGCCATCAGCGTACAGGCTATGGCCCAGCTCCGTTTTTCGGGGGCTTGTGAAACGGATCATTGGAATAACCTGAAAATTTCTTCCAGAGCCCAGGAAATCATCAATGAACAATAATCCGTAGCGAGCACCCTCGCAATGCCAGTGTGGACTGGAGGGAAATCCAGAAAAAAAAACGACTGTTTTGAAAAAAATCCAAAAAATGCTCCAAGGGAAAAAAAAAGCAAACTTTTGGAATGGGGGACATGGCCGGGAGATCCTGTACTTCGGAAGGCTTAGATCGGGGGAATTGCCAGCGAGCTTTACGAAGAAAATGCGAAGGATGTGCAAATATGCTTTATGGGGACGAGGTCCATCGGACTGAGACTGGCGAGGTCGTAATCGGTGGTCGTAGCCGAGAAGGAACCAAGGGAGGTGCGAATGCAAGGCCGTAATTATAGCACCGTCCATGTGTTAGGGGGAAGACCGATGCCCGGCAGCAAACAAGGCAATAATGTTTCCGCCTTCACGGTGGGGAGGAGATAAAAGGAGGGGGAGTCGCGCGCCTACTTCAGTTAGCCCTACGTCGCATCCAATTTTGAGGCCCATCCCACAAAGAAAGGTAACGCATTGGTCACCAAATCAGTGCAGCTCGCGCAAAATCAGCGTGGACTTCGGACCGAGAAAAGGGCCGGTAGGACCTTTTCGTAAAATGCCTCATGAGAATAAGCGACGAACATAAGGAGGGTTCACCGCCGTTCATTCCTCCGTTCGATATTTCGTACGGCAAGTTTTAAAAAGGAAAACCGAAGCCCGCGCACCGGCGAGCGCATGGAATTCGAAATCTGGAGGAGGGGGAGTGGCCAAGCCACTAAGGGACCACTGATGCCAACCTCAAATACAACCCCACACGGCGAAATAAGAGACGAAGTTCACGTGGCCTGGATTGAGTTCGGTGACTCAAAGAAAGAGGCCCTCGCGAACGCGCTGCGCACCACCGAACTTCAAACTCAAAAAAGGGGAGGAAAGCTAAGCACGACCCTTTACTTGTCTTGGGGAAGGGGAGTTTTTGTTTTGCAGTGTAGCTGTGGAGGCAGGTAGGGTTTGTTTGGAATTGGTTTAGATTCTTTGGCCGGATCTTGGGTGCTGGAGCGACACCACGGTTAGGAACGCTGGTGACACGCGTCCTGACAGGCGTGAGTGGTCGAGGGGAACGGCGGCCAGAAAGGGGCCCTTAAAATGGAGGGGTGTTCATGATTGGGTTAAAACCAACTAATTCCGGGAAGTCGGCAATGGCGGAAGAGATCCAGATGTTTGCATGCACCAACAGGCGCGGGAACGAGATAGGATCGGCGCGGGACCCCGGAAGAAAGAAACGGGGATTGGGCGGCTTGCCTACCGCGGGAATAAAGCCTTTGTTTAGGTGCTAGAACTCTCCAGGATGCGGAGGGTCTTCCACATTGTCATCAAATCATCAACGCAAAAAGAAAAGAGAAAAAGAGTGACGAGCGGCGGCGTCTATGGCTGCGAAAAAGGATTTCCTGGTTAACTAACGTCCAGTGGCTGGACGAGCGTGGGGGCGATCAATTTGGCTGGGAGAGCTGCGACCTGAAAAAGTTCAAAGCTAACCAGCAGCAAAGCGCAACACCAAGAGCCCGAGGTATCAGACCATGGGCCGAAAGGAAGGTATTCACGGTCATTGCAGACATTTGCAAGGGGAAGGTTAGAATATTCAAGTCATTCGGAGAAATCTAGAGCGGATCGCGCAAAAAAAATCTCGAGAAAACAACACAACGGAGTAGTAAGGGGCATTGCAAGTCCGGACGCCTATCTATGCAGTTCGAAATGCCTGCGGTCTTCTAAAGTGAAAAAAGGGCAATTGTCTGCCAAGGAAAACCGACTACCGTCAAGTTGTTGCCAGAATTGCGTCGCCGGGAGGGTGCGCATTCTTTGGCTGGTGGGGAGCTGGGTCAGAGGAAAGTTTGTACAAAGAGGGACCATGTAGCTCTGTCCCCCAGCTCAGAAGACAAATTGGATCAGCAAAAAGGAGGAAAAAACCGGGATCACCTTTCGTTAACAAATCCAATTTTGTCAAAGAGGAAAGAGGAGGGACAGTCCCAGATCAGAGTGATGTGAGGGAAAGGGGGAAAGAAAACCGGTCGCAGAGCCAAAGGCCGCGCCTGGAGAGTTTAGCAGAAAGAAAGGACACCGAAGAAAAAGAGACACCGGTCGCAGTCCCCCGAAAAGCACCGTGGGCTTGGAAGAACGCTCCGATAAGAAGACTTTTGGAGTAGAAAAGCGTGAACGGGATGTATGAAATTCAACAATCCCGGGAATTCCGCAGCGAAAAAGCATTGGAAAATCGGGTAAAAACAAAAAGTAACTCAAGGACATAAAAATTTTATTACGGGCATGACAGGAGTTTCAAGCGAGATATAAAACTTTCCACAAGGAAGCAGTGCCGCGCTCCGGGTTATAGGGGGGAACTGAAGGGGTTACCAAACACCAAGAGGGGCCGGGGACAAGGATCTAAAGGGACAGACCTAATACAACAAATGCACGACCGTTCCGCTAGCAACAAAAGAAGCAATTCAGGGCAAAAAACAGGGTTAGATAGATTGCCGAGGTGTGAACATTTGGGGGGGTGTGCTTCATCTCAGTCCTGGAACAAGAGCTCGAAAGATGCGGAGTGAAAAGTAAATCAATCGCCGGGATTCAGGATGATTGTCGCCGTGTTGTTGGGAATGGGGCAATCAGGGACCTATTGCTGGCGGGAAAAAAAGTCCTTCGGAACGAAGGCGCTCGCCGGTGCGGTGGATGACGATAGGTGAACTTCAAAAAAGTTCCCGTGCGATAGAAAAGAAATAAACGGGAAGGAAAGGGCGGGGGAGGGAATCTGTTCTTCGGCTCGAGAGAGGTTTCCATCGGGGGAAAAGATCCTTATACGCGCTGGCCAGGGGGGAAGTATTCCAAGCTTGATTGAGAGGGAGAGGCCGCAAAAGGATAAATGGTACAACAGTCTATTTCGGAGCTTTTGCATGAACGTCGAAAAAAGTAGATAGTGCTCAAGAAGAGCTCAAGCTGACGCGGGGGTGGGGGGAAGCAGCACACCGTGCAGGGGAAAACATCATTCGTCCACCGCACAAAAAAAAGAAAGTCGGAGGGCCTAGTGACAAGACCATGAAAAACACATGGACGGCCGTGTGCGGATGTGCCGGCCGCATTCCGAAGATAGTTTGACAAAAAAGACGAAAGACGCCAACACATCCGCCCCGTAGACATCGCACATGACCTCGGATGAGATGGGCAAAATCAAAGCGCTAGCTGTCAGCTGTGAAGTCACGCCCTCGAAACCACCGAATTGAGGTCGCTCCTTCTAAAACCGTCTCTTCGGTTGAAACGTACGGGAGAATGCCAAACCACCAGCTTTTTGGGGGATCACCATTGGGGAGTCAAAAGAAACAGAGTTTTGTGGGGGCATGGATTTTTCGAGAACGTCATCTATGGGAGGCGTGCTCGCGAAGTGGATTATGGTCGGGCCCTGGGGTCAAGGTCGTAATGCGAGCTTTAGAAAGAACAAAACGGAGCGTGGGACCTCATTGGTGCAAGGAGGCGCTTGGGACTTCTGGGTTCAGTCCGGGATTCGCGGAAAGAAAAGAGGGTATAGTGGAGTCAGGATCTAAAACACCAACAAGGAGTGAGGATAAAAGCCTCAGAGCACAAGGTCTCGGACGCGAGTGCGAGAAGACGAGTGTGTCATCAAAATCTAAAAAAGCCGGCAACAAAGGGGTGGCCCAAAAGCGCACACAAGGGGTACGGGAGTCAACGAAGAACGCATTACGAAAGGCCAAGAAAGGGCGCAAGCGCCCAAGGAATCATCATGGCATGAGAAAGAGGGAAAGAGCAAGAATTCCATAGATTAAGCCAGTGTGGGGATTGAGAAAATCCAGAAAAAAAAAAAACTGTTTTCATAGCCAAACTGCACCAAGGTGATCAAGGTTGACATGGCCGTGTCGCCGTACTCAATCAGAGGGAGGAGACGGGAACACACCAGGAAGGGGGACGTGGGAGGGGCTTTACTAACGGCGAATTGTGAAAGGGCCTCTAGCAGGGAGGGGGGGCCCAGAGAGGAAGAGGGCGGACTGATACGGATTCGTATCGAGGGCTGCACGCAAGGAATTCGCGCCCTCATCGCATGGCGGAACCTTCTAAGGAAAAACGCACGTAACTGTGTAATGGTGTCAGATATGCCGATCTGGGAGCTGCGAACCGGACGCATGAATTCGCGAGTGATCATGCAAAATCTTCGGCAGAAGGAGCCCGATTCTTGATCACTAGCTTCAAAATAAAGTGGAAGACGGCAAGGCCACTGCCGAACTCTCAATGTCGCTGATTAGAGGAAAGCTCGCGCCCATCAAGGCGTTGAAGACACGACGCGCGGAGGATCCTTTTCGTCGGACGGGAAACATGCGAATCAGCAAAGAAACAGCTCAAGATTTGAGGGAAAGGATCCTGAGATTACGCCCGGCCATTTTGTTTAAGGGGGACATCGAACAAGTGACAGCCCGCTGAGGGAGGCTCTTATGTAAGGGGAACCGGCCTGAAGTAGCGGTTTAAATTTGCCGCCTCTCACCACTTATTGCCCAACCAAAAAGTACCAAAAAAAACGAACAAGGATCGGGAAGAAGGCAGCCTTGCGATGGTTTGGACTCCCGCCAGGCTCCTTGAAACGTGCGCTGCGCACACCTCCCAATTCACTCCGTCCAAGATGGACGTGCAAATCATCTCAACGAATTTGGAATTGGGAGGGGGGAGAGGGTGTTGTGGTGTTGCGCGATTGCGGCATGTCACGTGAATTGGGCTTAATGGGACGGTGCCGGTAACGAAATTCTTGTTGGGATGGGACTTAATGCAATTAACAAGGAGGCGCTTGGGGAAACAAAGGGGGCGCCTGGCATTCTGTGGAGTATAGGGAGGGATACGTCGGAAAGCAGACGAATTTGAAGTGGGAGGTCCTTGATTGGCTCAAAAGAGACCGAAGGTGCCAATGCCAGCATCTCTGCAATGGGACACCTGGAACCATAACAAAGTCGCGCTGGCATTTAACTACAAAAGGATCCTTTGGCGGTATTCCCCTGTTGACGGACACAGTGAGGGTTTCCGACCGCGGGGGAAAGCAGTAAGTTGGGGAAAACAGACACGTCGTGAATTTGGGCTCACGGGGAAAGTGGACAATACAAAAGCTAGAATCCTGACCTTCGTTGGGAAGCTTCGTCATATTTGTCTGCGAAATGAGTAAGGGGAAAAAAGGGGGGAGGTTGCTGGACAGTCGTTGTCGGTTTGAGACCTGGGGTACAACCCGATCGGTCGGTCTACCCAGCCAAGAGCCAAAAAAGAAGCGCACTCGCCCGGCGCAGAATTCGCTCCAGGAGCCAAGTTGACGAATTGGGGGGAACATTGCCCTTGAAATCAATTTAGAGGGAAAGAGCCGGAGAAATGCAAGAGATGCAACGGGAACCCTTCAGGGAAGAGATCTCAACAACAACAAGAGGGGAGGGAGAGGGTAAAAAAAAAAAAAAAGGTTCCAGTGGGAAGGGGACCCGTCGACTCCCGCCTCTATGCATTTCAGAAAAAGTACAGAATCTGGGAAGAAAGGGCAAAATGAAAAGAACCTCTACCTTAGTAATGGAAGACTGTGGATAAAGGACAGACAGAGTGCTGGTTTTGGCGCTTCTTCATGTTTTAGACGAGATCGGGGGGTTTGGGTTTTGACCATCGTGCCAGGTACTGTCCGCATAGCCAACAAATGGGGGATCGACAGACGCAGTACCAGAAAACCAGGAATCACCCTTGGGAAATCCATTTTTCGCACCATATGCCTCAAGAACGCGGAAATGAGCGCAGTTTATTAATGGGAGGTGTGGAGGGACCAGGGAGAAGGGGGGGAAGCCGGGAAAGAGCGGGTACTGGAGAGTGAAGCGGATAGCAGACCAACTTCCATCTCAGGGACAAACCCGTGTCTCAGGGACGATCAGGATCCTTTTTGAGCTTTTCAGCGCGCCTTGTTGTAACAATCCGGAGACATTCGAGGAGATCCCTTGCATTGGGGGGCACCGGACGATGCCCGGATTCGTAATCGGAAACGGAAAGTACGGGCCAGGCTGGCCCTTTAGTGCTCGATCACGCGAGCCACGCCGAAGGGGGGACAAAGGGCCCAAGCTCTCCGTTTTGTAGATCCGGACACGTGGGAAAGCAAAAGAATTGGTGTGGAGAGAAAAACCCAAAAGGAAATCAACAATTCACGAAATGACCGAAGAGCTAAGCCTACGACCAAGCCCAAAAAGACAAGTCCAAAGGGCATCAAATATGATCTGTCAACTTACTGCCGGTGGGGGGGGGGGAAAGGGGGGGGGGAGTTTAGGCATCGCAGGTCTGGGCGCAAGCCAGGGGATGCCGGGAGGAAAAGGGGGTACTCACTATGTCGGCCGGGTGCCCTTGCCTTCGTCAGCGGGTGTAATTGTCGCCGTTGTGGGGGGGTTACTTTTGGCGTTGTCAAAAATGGACGATTCGGGGGACAATTCCACGCTATACAGAAGCGGCGATTCCAGAGCTCTCCCTTTGAATCAAGACTGGCTGAAAACTTAAACAATGTGCCGCGATGAGAGGAAGATATAGAACGGTGAATAAGGGGAAAAAAATCTCAGATGAGGGGGAACGATTAGAGGAAAGGGAGGAGGATCGAAGGAGCCTTATACGCGCGGTCCTCTGGGAGGTCGTGGCGAAGTTGGCAACTCTGATTGGGCTAGCGTAATATCCGTAGAGGTGACAAACTGTCGAATTTCGGGGCTGTTGCAAAATAAGCGGGATAATATCGAAAAAGACCGGCGCTGCGGAAAGGGACTTTGACTGAAGGAAGTCACAAAAACTTGGTGCCGAACATCATCGTCAGGGTGAGAAAGAGCAAAACAATTCTTACGGGCATCGAGCTGAAAATGACACATGGAAGGGGGATACTGCGCCAGGGTCCGCAAATTCCTAGGTAGTCTCTTCTTTGGCATACACGAGATCCAAAGACTACGGAATAACGGAGCATCCGCCATGACCACGACAGGAGAGGTGTGGCAAAAAAAAGAGGAGGAGGGCAAGATCCCACTCTGTCGTCAAACGCTCCCGGGATGGTCCTGTGCAGCACGTCTATCGCTGAAGTCAGGTAGCGTAAACACGGCCATTCAAGGGTCCAAAGGGGGAAACCCTGGGGAAGGCAGTTTGGCTTGGCCTTGAAACGTAGTGGTGGTCTCGATTTGAAGGGAAAAGTCGAACACTGGAGGGGATATGGGATTAGTGCTCGCTACGAGGGGGGCTATGGGCATGAATGAAGGCGCATGGCCCATGGCCGCCCTGCTTGGCACTCCTCGTGAGTCTCGGTCCGAAGCCCAAGGATCTTTTGGGGCCCTCAGGTTGCAAATGCGGTAAGCTGAATGCGCAAGAAGGATTCTGTCGGGAAAAGAAATGAGCTGTGGCTGAGGTCTCACAACAGAAGAAGGAGGAAGAAGAGACAGAACTTGGCCGCGAATGACTGAACAAGAGAAACGTAGCCGGACGCATTGCAACCATGGAACAACGCTCTTTTCGGCAGCTTGACAGGAAGAAAAAAAGTGCCAGCAGGGCGGCCAGAAGCCCGACCCGAAATAAATCACGTAGCGAGCACGCCATTCCGATAGATAAAGCCATGTTGAACTTGCGAATGTTTGTGGTGGTTTGTGTGGGGTTTTGGGGGGGGGTGAGAAAAAGGGACAATGAAAGCCATGCTCCAAGGGTGATCAAGCTTAAATTGACAGAGGTCGCCGTACGCTACACCGGACTGAGAACGGGAAACATATCTTTCAGCCTCTGGAGGGAGCGTGAAAACTCCGACGCGAGAATTGAGGGACAGCGATGAGCGGCGATGTCCATGGTCCTGAATGATGCCTGGGGTCGTCGTAGTTTCGTCAACTCCGAGAATGCGCGCTCATCTTAAGGAGGACACCTGTCCAGGACGTAGGATAAGGCCGTAAGTGCACGGATGCAACGGCAGCATGTTCGGGGCTTCTAAAAGACTCGCCTTCGGGACTGCGTCCATCAGGTCAAAGTACTTCAGAGCGCGCCGGGCTGATCATCCGGGGGTTGGTTCCTACCAGGCAACAGCGCCGAAATTCGAGTGTGTAGGCGGACCCAAGAGCGCGGCCCAAGCACGGAAGAGACACGCGCCAAATGCACCTCTCGTAAAAGGAGTTTCGGGTCGCGGGGTGCCAGCATGCGAGAGCCGACGACCGATCGCGATTTTCGTGGGAGGGGAACAGCTCGAGTCTATGCTTCGAACGACTGGAATTGTGAAGGTTTACAGGATCGCCTGATTCCGAAAGAACCCGCGCATCGAGAGCGTGATGAAGCGCGAGGAGTATATCTCGGGGAAGGCAACACGAATCTGTCCACTGAAAAAAAAGACACGCGACGAATCACCAACGCTGACTAAGTGCAAGGCAAGTCTGTGAAAAGGAAGTTCCGCGCGTGCGCCAAAAGAGCGCTTCGCCCTACCACCCCTCACTGCAAAGGTGCTGGAAGGACGAATCTCACAGGGGAACTGACTGGGGGGTGAAGCGGGCGTTGTGACTTAGCGGCAGGTCGTGAATTTGTGTTTGATTAGGGGGACGGGCCGGGGGGTGCTTGGTGTCATGGCGTCACCACGTGTCCGGATAGACCCGAAAAGGACTGTGACCACTGGCGTGGAAGAGGGGTGGGGAGATAGGATCTAAAACTACAGCGGCAGCAACAAGAAAGTCCGTGGTACTTGAGTGGGACAGCTACACGATTCCTTGACGATCAGCAGGGGGCAGACGGATCCGCTGCGGAATCGGTTTGCATGCACCATAAAAAGGGCCGCGCTAGTTTACTAAAAAGATCCTGTCTGGAGTGAATTCCCCTGATAAAACACGTGCCTTTGGGCGGGACGGCCGCAGGAATGTTTATGTGCTAAGACGCGAATCTCCATACAAGAGGTTGGCGACCGCTTCCACATGTCAATCATCAACGCTATAATCCGACACTTTGACAGCTGGATGCCATATTGGCGCGGGTTATGGGCAAGGGGTTACGAACGGGAAAGGGTCGGTGGTTCATGTCTTGGTCCTTGGCTGAGACCATAAAATGACCCCTATCGGGCGGAGAACCCAAGCAAAGCTACAAAATCAAAAAGAAGGCTCACTCGCGTCATTCGGACCCAGAGGACGGGGAAAGGGTATCAGGAGGGCAGACATGCCTTGAGTGAAAAGGGGAGAGATTCCGGATGAGAGCGTCGCGACTTGCAACTGAACCTTACAATAGAGCTAGAAAGATTGAGGAAAGAGATAGTACGAAGGTTCAGTGCAATTCCCGCGACTGAGGAGATAGAATGACTTGAAGAAGACGGTATAGTCTAAATTGAACTCAAGGCAATGTCTGAAGCGAAAAACAGAAAAAGACAAAACTTTTGGGACTTTTATCGGGGGAGCGCCGAACGATTCTAATTAGTTGGGCTGTGGGGGGGGGGAGGGGCTTTGAGTGGTTGAGTCGCGCACTGAGATCGGGGTTGTAGCATGTAGGCAAACAAATTGATCGACACTCACTGCAAGCAAAGAACTCACCCGGTTATTACCCGAATTGACAGGACTCAAAAGAGGAGAAGCAGCTAAGTAACGAGTCCAGATTCTCTGGGAAAAGGGTGGAAAGGTCGCCGAGCCCAAGTCCTTGGAAGTAGCAATACAACCATTCCACGGGTCATCTCACCTCGGAGGCAAGTCCTGAAAGGCACCGTGGCTTGATCAGGGGAATTACGCGCGAAAGGAGAAAATGTAGCACTTTGCAGCGCGAATGTATTTGTGAAGGCAAAATAAGTCAAGGAATTGGCACCGGAAGATCGTCCCTTCCTTCGGTCTGTTCCTAACGACTAAAAGGGCATCTGGCCCGCCGTAGTTTTCAGGAGGAAAGCGCTTCCACACCGCCTGCATTCCAGGGAAAATCTCTCAGGGTTTATCGTGGATCCAGACGGAACACGTTGTGACGATACAACACAATTTGCCCGAGGAGACCCGACCTAATCACCAAATATAAGAACACAAAACGACCCGCCTGACCCACAATGCCACTGGGGTAGCGGCAAGTTCAGCTTTGCCGGAGTGGATTGGACGGTGGTGGCGGGCAGCTGGGCGAGGACGCGCGACAATGCGGGAGTCACCGACGAATCAGCAAGGCCGGGGCGCGTGTGATCTTGCCATGTTGGGGGGTACTTTTTTTTGAGGGGGGTCAATCAGTGTAAGATTCGGTGAAAAAGTCCAACGCGCGCTATCACAGCGGCGAATTCCAATGCAGCTCGTGAGCGGGGGACTGTCTACTCATGCAAAGAGCTGGGGGAAACTTCAACCAAATGGCCGGCGTAGACAATATAGAACGGCTGAAGTGTCCGGAATCGACGAGCTGTTCGAGGCTCGAATTCGCATGCTGGCGCGGACGATCCTTATGCGCGTCACTCGGGCGATTGGTCAGTATTTATTGGAAGGAGATCGCCTCAAATCCTAAGACTGGGAAACTGCGAATAGACAGAAAGGAATGAAAGTGGGTTGAAGGAGCGGAGAAAACGAGCTGACGAAAGAAGTATTTTTAAACAGGAAAGCACAACCGAAGGGGCGAGAAAATCTTCGGTGAGAAGCTCAAGAACATACTGCCTACTCTGAAAAAATGGACGGCCGTGGTCTAGTTACTGTCCATGACGAATTCCAGGGTCGTCTCATTATAACGGCGCTTTGCACAACACTCGACAGATGACGAAAGAACAGGTCAGTCACGCCCTGGACAAAGAAGCGGTGCAAATAAAAGCGCTAGCGGCAGCAGTCGGAAAAGCCCTCGACGCCACGTAAGGGCTGGCAACTCCCGTACTAACTAGCCGTCGAAAGGCCGGGAAGGTACGGCACAATCAAATAAAGGCTGTTTGATAACCTTGTGGCAGTGGGAGTTGCCAAGGAGTTTTTGTCGTGATTGGCCGGCAATCAACCTGGAATCTAAATGGGGGAGGGGGAGATAAGTGTGAGTTCCATGGGTCGTGGTCTCTTTGGCATCCGGTGTCCGTAAAGTCACTCGTCCGAAAAAAGCACCGAACGGAGCGTAAAATCATTGTGCACTGCTGTACGCTGTGATGGAGGATTTTTGTCCATTACTTCAGAAAGAATGGATCGGAGTTCTCCTCAAAAACGGAGAGGATGAAAATAATTGACCTCCCATCTTCTTGTCTAGAAGGCAGCGACTGAACAAGAAGACGTATTGGCGCAAAAGAATGAGGGCCACGCTAAGTTCCGTCTTGTCGAGGCCTTAACGAGAAAGCCCCAAGCCTTGCCCATAGACCACAGGGTCATCAGCCCGAGACTTTCGAAAAAACCCTTCCAGAGGAAAACATTTTGAAAATCATGACGACAAAACGGGGGTTTGCAATAAAACAAACTGCTCCAATGGGGAGAAAGCGGGGTGGGGGACAAGGGCCGTGTTGTCCGTAAGAGAAAAAAAAATGACGGGACTTCGCTAGACGGATCTGCCACATGATGTGGGGGCCCCTTTGACACGAGGTGTAAGGGGGGGGGCCTAACTCGAAGCGGCTTTATTTCCGAAGTAGTCAGGAGGACGTGGAGAAGTCATGAGTCGAGCGTGGTACGCACGATAATTCAGAATTTGCGGACCCGCAATCTTAAGTGGGAGCCACGGCCTTCCAATGTGTTAATGGTGCTCATTCCCGACATCATGTGGAGAGAGAAAACGGACAGGGGGATTTTCGACTCCCCTTCAGGTGTTTCTGGAAAGAGGATCACACGAGACCGTGCTTCGAGAATCTCGGCGAAAAGAATTTTGGCTTCAAACCATCGTCCTAAATTCGCATGGCCAGTCCGGGAGGGGAACAAAGGGCTCTCGCCAAATTGGGGAATACTGAGCCAACGCCCCAAGTGTAAAAAAAACGACCCCCCCGCATATAAAGCCTTTTCTTCAGGAGAAGGGAGGCCCGATGGCAATCGAGCCACGAACAGCGCGAGGGAACTTCGACGAATTCTTCGATGACCAGGTTGAGTCAGCCAGCGCGCTGAGTCAACGAGCCCTCTCGCATATGCAAACGAAAGGAGAAGGGCGGGTGAGGAGAGGGGGGGGAAGTGGCCAAAAGCCACGAATCGTCCACTGAGCCACCTCAAAAAGAAAAAAACCAAGGAGAAGCACCACGAGGACGAAGAGGTCCTTTTGAGTTCGCCAAACCGCATCATACACGCAGCGACTTCATCCAGACTCGCTGCGCCACCACCGCACCCAATTCACTCCGAGGGCTTAGGATCAAGCTCAACGGTTTTGCCCGGTGACTTGCTGGGTGAACGGTCGTTGTTGTGCGTTACAAGGTGTTTGGTCCGAATTGGATAGATCGGGGCCGTGAAGAAAAGTCCACAGGGAAATGAACGTTTCCGGAAAAAGAAGATAAAAACATATGCGCTGGGATGGCGCCTGAGAGGGTGGAAGAGATCGATTGGAAAATACACACTTCAAAACGTGACCTTGAGTGGGAGACCTACCACTAGTCGCAGGGGGCCAAAGGCAGCGGATAGGCTGAATTCTCTCTGATTGTTCTCACCAAGAAAGAAGGCGCGCTTGCAAAAGAGAAAAAAGGGGAAGACTGAAGAGCGGTAATTCCCCTGAGCCACGTGGAGGGGGAAATGCCGCGGTGAAGATACAGGTGTTATTGCGATCTCAAAGCGTGACTGTTGGGACGACAGGGTCTTCCACATTGTATCACTAAGAACGTAAGACTTGACCTGGGTTGGACAAAGACATATGGGGGGAGGGGGCGGTGGATGTAAACAAAAATTTGCGCGCTCGTTGTCCTATCATTTGGGAGGCTGACGGGTACAAGGCACGATGGTACAAAATCGTTCATCGCGCTAACAGCATCCAACACCAGCAAACTCAGCCCGGATTCGCGACCAGGGGAAAGATTGACTGGAGGACGGGGAGAAATTGCCGTGAGTTCAGTGGGGAGAAGATTCGCTAGTCCTTAGCGTAGCGGGGGGTGCCACAACTGGAACATGCGTAGAGCG
>Ga0179593_1268256_pt1 | contig 19049 bp, 16 predicted proteins | sample CZODoug2_1_08_16_FD_185931 | JGI IMG/M metagenome (GOLD analysis project Ga0179593, IMG submission 185931) | Vadose zone soil fungal communities from Angelo Coast Range Reserve, California, USA - CZODoug2_1_08_16fungal (PacBio error correction) | ecosystem: Environmental > Terrestrial > Soil >...
TTGGCCAGGCGGGATCAACGTCCGGAATAATGAAAAAAACGCTAAGCTCCGGGCTTGACCGGGGAAGTGGCCATTGATCGTCGTACTACAGTCTCTGGAACAGTCAAATACGCTCAAAGGAAAAAGGACTTATTTTTTCGCCCATTATAAAATAACAAGAAGGGACCGACCCGAGGATAAAGAAGAGAATTGGATCTAGGGGCGGTCTCAAATTCTTTACGAGTGAGTCCGACAAAAGAGAGGAATATACTTTTCTGAGTGGGATGAGAGAAAAAAAGGCAAGGGAGTCAAGGGGTACTGAATGACACCATCATGAGAGGATTCGGGGGGGAAAAATAAATTCCATAGAAGTGTCGGAAGCCTAACGTGAGTACTTTCAAACCGGGAGACCATTGAAAGCGAGGTTTTACTGAAGCGGTCAGTAGGGAGAGTGCCCTTTGGACAGCGTCCATATATGCTAGGAATGTCTTCAATTGTAGGAACTAGGTTATTCAAAAGGCTGTACAGACAGGCTCCAACCCTTGTGACCCAACTCGCTCTGAGTGCCAGATAGAGCCAAAAGGAAAAGAAAGTCATGATATTGGGAAGGCCAAGAGGCGACAAACCTAAATCGTGCAGCTACATGCAGGGAACCGCCTCAGGTAGGTCAAAGAAATCTGGAAAAAATGGGAGGCCGGAAAAGTTTTACCTCACATTAGAAGACGTCGAGTCACGAATCCTTGGGGACGCGTCTGAGGAGATCGGCTCTGAAACCCGAGTACACATCATCCACGTCTCTGTGAAAGAAGCTTGGACCGACTGTCCAGTCAGGAGTGAGGAGATTTGCAGGGGTCGGGGGAGAGACACCGACAGACAGACAGAGTCTGTTAAGCTATCGAATTGAATTAGAAATGAGTCGAAAACTATCGTTCAGGGCGCAGTACGCAATCGCCACTAATGTCGCCTGCTTGGGATGGTAATCTTCTTCTATGATGAGAGCGTTGGGTATGACTCAGGGTGGGAAGATGCTCGGGAAGACGAAGGTGTCAGGGTCGGTGAACAAACTTGCCGATCTCCTCGGCGGGAATGGGCCGTTCCAGTTAAGTAATTCAAGGAGTCTTCAAAAGGAGGTTTGGGTCAACCCACTGACTGGAAAAACAATACATTGACGGTTTCTGACTCCCTATGCGACCTGGTGCCGGCCGCGAGTATAATCTTCGACTTCCGTGGGCGGAAAAACGGGAACGGGCAGGCACGAGGTAGGGCAAAAACGGAGTATGAGCATTCACGCCGTTCGAAGGGGATCAAACTTCCCGGAAAGAACGCCGGCGGTTGGGTAGAAGAACTTGCACGGAGGACTGAAGGAAAGCGAAGGAACGGGGGACTAGGACTAACGAACAGGCACGATGCGTCACACTGTTTGGCCCTCGGGTGTCTTTCACTTCAGGGGAAGGGCACGAAATGGTTAAGAAAACGGACGATGGTCTGGGGGAGAGAGACTCGTCGACATTTGGCGAGTCACAAGAACTATTAACCACTCGTAATAAATTCTCGTCAATCAAATCTGGTTGGGGGGCTTACCGCATCACTTACTCAGCTTTCAATTCAGGTCTTGAAGGCTGGCGGCGTACAAGACACGTCGGCGCATAGGGACGTCTGGCACGTCAGGAGTGGCCAGGCGTCGAACCTGAACGAGGCAGGGGGGACAGGACATCGCTTCGAAAAGAAAATCAATGGGTTACTCCCCTTATTGTTTACTGGGGAAGATTGAGCAAGGTGGTTGAGTATATTCGGGGGAAGGGGGGGATGAAAGATTGTCACAAAACAAGGCCCGATTGAATTCCCTGGGGAAGGACGTTTGGGGGGGTCAGTCTTGACCAGGGGAACTGGGACAGAACTAGATGCAATGAAAATAAACAGACCAGTGACATCGGAACGAAACGGGTGTTCTCTCATCTACGGCGCTGAAACGTTTGGAGTGCCAAATGGGAGGACTCGCTTTCCTTAAGAAAGCGCTCTTAGATCAGGCGTGCAGAGCAGGGGATATTTCTACAGACCGTCTGCCCTGCCTCGCAGGACTTTCCTTGACCACAAGATAATTTACCATCAGGGCGCATGCAGAAGAGAAGCAAGGGAGGAAGGAATCGTAAAGGAATCACAGCACGTACAAAGGATGGCGGATGAACCATGGCTTCCTGTACTGCTGCCGGGGGGCAGGAAGGAATGTCATATTGCATAAATGAGGCTGAAAGAAAAGTTAGAAGCTACATAGAAGGGGCTAGCCCAAATATTGCCACCCCTCTAGCGACAGTGACTAATGGAGTCAGGCAGTCGCGGGGAGAACGCCAACTGGGGGACTCGTATAGGTGGCCACCTTAAAACTTTTCGGGAGGACCTCGTTTAAAAGGAAAAGAGAGTAAGAAAAACGGATTTAGAGCACGAGGCGTATCCCCAAGGAATGGGGTGAACCGACGAGGGTCGAACCTTGATACATAAAGAATTCATCCTTATTAAACGAGGGCTCCCAACGCCTCAAAACTCCCAAGGCCTACCTTCTTGGCGGGATTCCTAGCAACGGCCGAAGTGAGGGGGAACACGGATCATTACGCTGAGTATCACGTGAAACGTACGTGGGATCGAAAGGCCGCTCTAAGCTAAAAGAAAAAGCAGGACTTCTTTCCGCGATGAGGAGGGCTTTCCTAGGCGAGACGGCCGGGTTTACTCAAAATGCTATTGGATGAGCACCGATACTAAGGCCTGTCAGCAGATGTCCCAGACCAGGAAAACTCGGGGGAGCACCTCCAGAGATCGCCTGCTGACCGTCAAATAAAAACTGCGACACTTAGAATGGTGAAGCATTGATATAGGCAAAGGAAAGTAAGAAGAGGGGGGGAACGAAAGGAGGGGAGCAGGATGGCAGGAAGAGGCCTTGGAAGGTGTCAGCCTATCTGCATCACGCATCGTTCCTTCGTTGTAACTCAACGGATGCGTCCGGACGGCTGTGGCGCCGCTCTTTTCTTTTGCCGGGATCGAGAAACAAAAAAGGGATGGTGGAGGAAAGGGTGGGCCCGGCCGCCGCCCCGTCAAGGAGGGGACAAAAGCCCGGAGCCTCAGCCGGAGGAAGGACGGGTAACGCATGCAGGAGTAAACGGCCTGAACCATTAATTCAACTAAGAAAGCTGCCAGAAGCCTCAAGGGACAAGGAGTTAAGAGGCAAGACGAATCAGTATTACCTGGGAGAGGACGAACAGAGGAAGGGCAAATTAGTAGCCTGTCCAGTGTCTCCTCTTTCTTTCAATACGTCGATTTCTCGTAATTGGGAGGGGAAGAAAATTCCAAGGGAAGGAGAAAAAAAATGTAGCCCACAGCAAGCATACCCGGAGTAGGCTCAAAACTTACTGCCATCCTACGTCAGGAAACGGATTTTCTTCTTATGGAGAGGTAAAGCGGAAGGGAAAAAGGATCCACACGCGGAAGGGTACACGAAAGCGGGAGGTGAAGAGGGTTTCCGTCAGCAACTGTCGTTGCTGTCATCAGGAACACTGTGGGACCAACGGTAAGTGGGATCGGAGAAGACGGCAACGAGGTACGGCCGGCTGACGGGGGTAACTAAAAAGTTACAGCGTTCGGTTGGAAAGGAGCCGGCGGAAGAGCGCGTCGAGCAAGAGGTGAAGGGTCCTAGGGTCTGTAGGGCGAGATACGCTGAAGGGACATATCTTGCTATACCGAACAGGTGGAGTTAAAACCTCGAAGGGAAGGGAGGCTCGGCCCGGGTCGAGGGGTTTGCATCCGTTTGGATACATAACACCTGAGAGGGAGCTTCGGACGGTCAGCACGACTTAAGAGAAGCCTTCACGGAATTGGCCTGGTCCCGTAATAGCTGCGTCATTCCGTCCACTAAAAGGAAACTGGTCTGTTCTGGATGCGACGATGGAAGGAGCGAAAGCAGGCTGCTTCAACTATCTACCTTCTCTTTTTTTCCAGGACCTAATTTTTTTAGGTTACCGGCGCGGGAGAGAAGGAGCGACTGTGTGGACGAAGATATGGACGCCTGTTTCTGAGTATCTCTTAGTCTTGGAAAAGAAAAGAGCCAAGGAGAGAATGGCGAGGAAACCCCAGGAGTGACCGGGTCAAAGCTGTGGCTTTGCAATGTTTCCGGGTAGGATCGCGTGCAGAGGGCAGTGGGGCCGCGGAAAGCCAGAGCCAAACCACGCGAAGCGGGTAACCCACTTGGAGGAGTCTGGGGGGGGGGTTTTGACAATCTGGAAGAAGCTGGAAAGAAAGCATAACCGCAAACGCAAAAAGGGTCTAAGGTAAACTCTCAAAAACATCCGGTCCAATGGGGACCCCCCATTAGGCGAAGGGACTTTGGTCTCGTCACATCAGATACGACTGGCCTTAAACTTGTCTCGGCCTGCATAAGCCGTGAAGGGCGGCACGATGAGCCGAAGGGATTGAGAAGCAAGGCCGTACTGAAGATGCGAAATCGAGTCCGACGCAGACGCCAACACAAAATGTGACAGAAATAATTTCTCAACGGGGGGGGGGCAGACGAAGGAAGCTTGCTGGAAGAGGCGCTCGCAGGGCAAATAGGAAGAGGTCGGAGATGGAAACATTTAGGCCAGTTCAGTCGGGCGATCAATCTAATGCACCACCCCGGAGAAGGGCCCGATTCCCAAAACCATGGTGGAGGAGACTATTTCTTCAAACGTAAGAAGGCGATGAAGGAAGTCCGTAGCGGTCCAAGTAAAACCGCGACAACACTCCTTAACTATTTCTGGGTCAGTCGGGGATAAATGGGAGACACTGGCCTTTATATGAGCAAAACTACGAACAACGTCCAGTCGAACGTTCCACATGCTTCAAGGGGGAGCAATAAGTAAGAGGCCGTCTTAAAGGGTTCAGAATGTGAGGAAGACCCGGCAATGACGGAATCCATTTATTTTCCACACTACGGACATCCTCTAAAGGGGGGGAAAGAGGAAAGAAAATAGTCAAGGCCTTCGGAAAAAATCGACAGCTGAGCATATCGAACTACACCCTTCGAGGAAGCAGTAGCCAAACCATGTCATAAGCAAGACTCCTCATTCCTATTCAAAGAAATGAACGGGCCGGTAGAAAAGTGAAGAGTGGGAAGCTGGGGGAAGGGGGGGGGGGGGGTGGGGCTGGGCCGCGAAGAATCTGAGATCGGGAGTCTGCATTAAAGGACAGAGATCCGCGTCAGGGGAAAGGTAAGGACGACATCAGTATTTGCGGGGGGCCGAGCCAACGTCGTCCAATTCTCACTAAAAGGAAGGTCCAACGTTTCGAGGGGGGGGGGGGGACAAGAGCGATGGGATGGCAACTCTTCAAAACAAGTGACTGAAAGCAAAACTGGGCCGTCTTGAAAGCGTACTGGGGCGCGTGGGGGAAAAACCAGACCATCCTCAGATGCGCAGCAAATCCAGTCCTAGCTGGCCTTCAAAGGAATTGGTCTCCTCGCAGGGTATCAAGGGGTCATACCGTGGACTGACTGGGAAGGAGGCACGGAGCAGAAGACGAGTTAGCACTGCAATGGGGGATAGAGGAGGTCGACATCAAGTCAATATCAGAAAGGTCTTCCCCTCCATAGCTGGGATGAAAGTCCAGCTCTAAGGAAGCGACGCAGAGAACTTTCAATCGTTTCTTGCAAGATAACAAAAGGAAGTAAGAAGTCATAGCTACAAAGAACTCTGAATGGGGGAACCTACGAACAGTGCTAGGTTTTCTCCCTGACTAAAAAACCCTATCCTCCCCTTTTCGCCTGAAAATGGGGCGCAAAAAGATAGGATCGTACTCGCTAGGGAAGGGGACCGTACTGATCTGTACTGTGAGAAAGAAAAGATCAGGTGGGACGAAATCGGCTACCTGGCAGATTCTCGTAGCCGGCAACTAAAAGGAATTCAACGGGTTCCGGGGCATCATAAGAGGAATTGGAGTTTTTCAACGAGGAACAAGAGATTACACGGAAGGAGAAGAAGCAGGAAAGTCCCCTGTAAAGAGTCAACGGTACTCAAGCGACGCGCCCGCGGGCCAATCTCGACCGAAAAAAAACAACAAGGGGGAAGGAGAAAAGAGTGGGGAAGGGCGGGACCGAGTTATCATAAAGAGGGGAAAGCCGGGATTACCGTTCACTGATTGATCGTCAGGGGGCACTTCGTAGCAATGAAACACACTGTCGGAAAAAAAAAAAAAAAAAAAATAATCCTATCGCCTAAGGGGTGGAAGAGAAAGGAACGTGATCAAAGGACTTAACCGAAAAGAGTGAAATGTATTGCCGGAATAAGATCGGGGCCTCACAATTCCCCATAGTATGGGGGCACGGTCCGAGGCTCCTAGAAGAAAGTGCTTGGAGTATAAGATGAGGAACAGGGACTAGTCAAGGTTGTAGCATTAATTTCTCAGTGTAGTAATTTCTGTCTTTTGACCAGGGCCCTTATGGGAAGTACTTTGCCCGGGAATGGGGGAGAGCAGGCAAAGGTGTGGCCCCTTCAGTGTGCAGGTCGCTCAAGAGGGGGCCCGTCCCATCTTGGACAAGAGCAGCAAATCAGAGATGATCTTGGAGGAACGGTTCTGACTCCCCACCATATGACACAATGCCCTTCGAAAATAAAAAAGGGATCCGGCTCAGTGCCCTCGGGAGCCACATAGGTAGGAAAGTCATCCTTACATGACAAACGTCAGCGTTGAGGGAGTCTACCATCTATAGTCAAGACTGGGCAATAAAGAGTGTGCGGAGGGGGAGGGAAGTTGTGAGGGTGAAAAAAAGGAAACCGTAGCAACTCCACGTAAAGCTTTTTAAGAAGCTGGGAGTCCTATTCCGACAAGAATAAGGTGTGCACTCAAGGAGGGGCAGACTGCCTTGAATTGGGAAGGGGAGAGTGAGGATCGGGGTCAATCTTTAACACACATGGGGAAGAAATGATGGATCCACAACCCCCCCCCCCGGGATAGGGACACATTGGAATGAAGGGCGGCGGGAGCCACGATCTTGAAGCGACTCATCCCAAGCAAGATCCTGGGCTTGCTAAAGAAGAGTCTTTGACCAGGAGGGGGGCTTGATGGCAGGTTGGGGGGAAGGATGCATCCCTGGGACGAAGTCCAGTTCCGGTGTCGTAGTAAATGCGCAGCGAGGATAGTGATGGCCTTTCTGAAGGACTTAATTACGAAATAGGTTTGACCCAATGCGCAACTCCTGACCAGTTTTAGCCGTAAAATTCGGACCTCCAAGCCCTCCTCAAAGTCTTGGAGGACGTCCATTGAAAAGCTGGGCAATTGACTCTGGGGGCCGGAGTGTGCTGCAGATGCAAACGGGCCGGAGACCAAACCTTGACCACTCATCGTGATGGGGGCGAAGAACTAGGGACAAGGGACATGGAATGAGGGGCGTTCCCCGGGGCCAGGGATGAAGTCCTCCAGAAGATGAGGGCCCGTGAGAAGGGGGCACCAGCGAGGGGAGTGGACAGACCGACCTGGCCTGGAAGTCATAGAGGTCTGACAAAGTGCACTGAAGCTCCTAGGACTTCGGGAGAAGAATCAGGAAAAGAAACCACTCGGGGAGAGAAACTTAGATAAGAAATAGGTTGGCATCAGGTGAGGGCGTCGCTCGTATCGCCTGCAGGTCCTGGACGCTGAGCGTCAACTCCTTGAGTGTCGCCTCACTTTCATGGGCCAGGCAGGTCGTAAAACAGGGGGGCAGACTGGATGCGGGGAAAAGACAGATATCGGGGGGGATTCGTAAGACTCCATGGGTGAACTCAAAAAGGGGGGAAGGCGTTGACCGCTTTTGCAGGGGCGGGGGGGGTATACGTCCGGCATGAAGATTTTAAAAAACCAACAAAGAAAAAAGGGGATCCCTCGCTGGCGAAGAGGGTTGGATCATAGGTAGCTCAAGGGTACTATGGAATTCTGCAAGGAACAAAAACAACACATGACAATCGAAAGAACGGGTTTGTCCTTAAAATAAAAAGCTACTTAAGCGCCGGTGAAGAGCGTGAAGAAACGAGCAAAAGAATCAGGCAATAGTCTTAGAACGCGCTTCGCTAAGTCTAAGCCAGCGGAACTGGACAAAGTCAAACAAGAGTTGGGTCCACTTAATGAGGCCATGATCTCTTCTCGCATTTCGAGTCACAGAAATCGTCGCGCAAGAACTTACAAGGGAGGCGTGGCGAGTTCAAAGAGGGCAGTCAGGGGCGCGTGAGCAGTGCCAACGTTCAGCTTATCGGAAGCTGCATTAAACGTTTCAGGACTCACGTTCTGTATCAAAACACGGGGTCATGCACTCAGAAAGGCAGGGGAATCGCTCGCCGCGGAGGAACGCCCAATGTGATAAACGCCTTATATTGGACATTCAGATACAAGTGCTGGTAAAGGAAGCAAAATTAACTTTAAATCGACAGAACTACCCCCCCCACCAGGAGGGCCACCTCATATCCTTCCTTTTATGAATAACTGAGGTTAAACTGGGGAGGGACTTAGGAAAGACGCTGCTGACCTCAGTGCCAAAACCAGGAGTAGAGATACAGCAATTAACACCGTACCTTAATTTCCCAGATTGAAAAAATGCATAAGGCTGCAGAAGCTGTCGGAAAACGATCATGCCTATCTTTACCCTTCGTTGGGGAGACTCTCTCCTCAAAAAAGAGACCACCGGGGACCCCAGCGCTAGATCGAAGAGCTTTCCTAGTAAGAGACGATATAACTGGGGGGTCGCCTTGATCGCCCGCGCAGAAGGACGGTCAAGTCCCGAAGACCGAAAAAAAACAGAACAGAAAATGTCGCCCTTGTCATTCGGTAGGCCGGAGGCCTTTAAGAAAAAGGAGTAGTGTACAACTCTGCATCTTCGAAAAAGAAGCGTAGTGGGAATGGGAAGGAATTAAAGGGGGAAGTCCCTCTCTCATCTCGAATGTCCGTCAAGGATTGCGAGATGCCCGTATAGGGATGGTAGGAAAAGAAGTGGAACGGGGCTGGGGGTGCCGGGATGACAAAAGAAAGAAGATCCGCCACACCGCCCGGTCATACCGATCAGGTAATACATCTCCAAGCCTGCCGAAGAGAACGATGCTTGGAGAGTCGGACCAGGCAGTGAATCCTGCGCCATCCGACGCCTGAACAGCAAAGGCATTCCCTCTCAGGAGGGCATCACGGAAAGCGGCCCTAAATAGAATGGGAGTAAGGAATCCCTAGTCGGGCTGGAATACACTGAGGGAAGGCTGTGGAATTTCGGATCAGTGGCCATGATAGTGGGACATGAGAAAACAGCATCGCGAGCACATGCAGACGTCTTCATAACACCAAGCAGAAAGCGATTAGCGCTGGGGGTTCGATATGGGCGCTGAGAGCTTACCGGTAGTTAAACACGATAAGTTCGAGCGCTAATGGGTCACGGCATTTCAGGACCGTATGGTCATTCATGTACGGGTAATCTTTTACATAGTGCTTACTTTTACCGGAGGCAAATAGCCTCAGAGAAGTCTCATGGGGGGAACTAGCATTAAAGTGCCATAGAAGGAATTCCGAACTGGCAGGATCATGGCTTCGTGCATAAGTGGAAACGGTGGAAGTCTGGCTTCTGGAACTTGACTTCACGCACACACGAGGAAACCAGGCAAGACTGCTTCTACGGGGTTTATTCCTACGGGGAAGGCTACTGAGCCCACAGGACGGCGGAAGGGTTCTTCAAAGTACTTAAACTGAGGATTATCTCGACCGGGTTACAAGCTATAATGCGGCATGAGGGCCAGTTTCCGGCGCGTGGCAAACTGGCAGGCCACTAGCAAAAGAGGTACGTGTAGGACGATGAAGGAGAGAAAACGGATGGGGTGACTTCAGACTCGATGCGACTGACAACAGGATCGCATAATTGTTTAATTGAATCCGCGGGCTTATAAGGAGTCAGGAGTTTGTGGGAAGCCTACACTGGATCAGCTAGGGGGCGCGGACCTTGCGCGGGACGCGTTCTCTGCGGACTTATCTCACCCCGCTGGAGTTAGCTAGAGGAAAGAAAAAAACTCAACCGATGTTATTTGGGAGTTTGATCATGTGCATGACCAATGGGTACTTCGAATTGACTGAGAAACCCTATAAACTTAATTACAATCTAGGAAGCTTGGTTGTTTTGGAAAACTCGGTCCGACTGAATACAGACAAACCCGGGTGCTAGCGGTAAAAGAGATAAAATACGGTGAGTCAAACCCATTAGTCTGAGCCTCCTTGTAGTCCGAACTCAATAAAGCACGTGAGGAACTTTCGCCAGACCTTTAAATCCTGCCATTGAAACGCCAGATAGCCATGTGGAGCCGGGACGGAAGACTTAATATAGAGGAATAAAGAAGAAAACCAGAGCGCATGGAGATCACGAGTTGCATCACAGACGAGAGGACCAAACTTGGAGCGCTAGAAAATGTCAAAGGCAGAGGAACATTGACTCAGTGGATGAAAATGGCTCGACCAATCCGGTCAACAAGAAAAGGGAACGCCCGGACGACAGTTTGTTTCAGGGTCGTCCCACAGGGAAGTCAGGGAAGGAGTACGGCTCGTCTCGGGACACGCCGCGACGTTGGGCGTGTTTGGGGGCGTGGGGGGAGACGGGATAGAACGGACGTAGAAAAGGAGGCCTAAGTCTCCGTCCAAAGGGCAGAAGCCGGTCGTGGGGTCGACAAAATCGAAGAGGAAGCAATTAGGAAAAGCGTGATTACGACATCAGGCTTAAGGGAGAGCCATTTCTGGGGGGCCACTCAGTCTAAAACACCTGTCCTTAAGTCCCGAAGAGAGTAAATGTCCAATCCTAGGAGAATAGCTGCAGCAAGACTAAACTACACGGCTAGTCATCTAAAGGCAACAAATGGTAAGAAACAGGGGATTCAAGTCCAAGAGACGCCAAGAACGCCATCGTAGTACATTCATTTGGGTCGTCTGGGGGAGGACGGAGGCAAGAATAGTGAGACAGCAGGCTTCCTAATCAAGCATCGTCCGTGCGCCTGGACAGGGAAATGGCTGTGAACCGTGGTAGTCGAGAATACGGCTGCGCTACAAACAAGAAGGAAGACGAAAACGAAAAATTAGTAGCCAATAAAAAAAGGGGCTGTTGACCTGTAATCACAAGGTCGGAAAAGACGCTGGACGTGGCGCTGGGACTCGAAAATTTCTTAATGTTAAAGGCAAAGAACGCCGCACGGCGCGAAAAATCTCTTGAATGGGTCCTCTGGTATGCAACATAAGAAGAGGGCCGGACGCCTCGGCCGGCCAGTCACGGGAGTAAATCGTAGGTCAAGTATAGACCGCGGTTCGACAGTCAAAGGGGGGGAGGTGCGACAGTAAGACTCAAGAGGAATCGTCTCCGAGGGGCTGGCGCGACGTATATTGGAGAGGACCGGGATCTGGGGACGTGTCACACGCTACGGGACACGTCGAGCAGAAGTAAAAAGAAAGGTAGTCATCTCTGCATCGGCGGAACCAAGAAGCGAATGAGCTATGTAACGACGACAAAGGGGGTCAGAAATGGTGAAAACGTCCATAACCACAATGGCCCGCCATGTCAAAGCCAAGAAGAAAAAGAATCGGGGGTTCTCAGCAATCGACTAGCTTGACGGGGTAGATGGCACCGCGATCAAGTCAGCGCTGGAGTTCATCGGTCAATTCATGAGTAGAAGGGATGAAAGAAACGGCATAGCAATTTGGGCCTCCGGCGCGCGCAGGCGTTTAGACGGAAGACACGGGGGGAACGGCTAAGGAAAGGCGGTCATCATGGATGTCGGTCAAATCCCGGAAGGGCGCGAGGTCCAAACTAAATTCCAAAACAATGAGGGGGGGGCTAAGAAGATTAAGAGGCGCGTCCGGGGATGAAAGGGAAGACGGATTACATAGAAGCTAGTCAGTGTCCGTGATCGGATTAGGGCTCGATGTTAACAGAACTTCCGATAGCCGAGGCAAGGTGAATGCAACTGTAAGTTGCATCACAAGGAAATACCGCAGATGACCGACGATGCATCCGCAGAAGTCTCGGTGCCTTTGACGGCAGCAGGATTAGTAGATGGCACGCAAACGAAAAGAGGAAGGGATTAAAGCGGGAAAAGGAACGCGACACACTGTGGCCGTGAAGGAACTCAATAATCGTACGAGTCATGAATTCATCGTCTTGTCCGCAGCTGAAAGTAAACTGCCGTGGACGGGGAAGAAGGTAAAACGGCAGATGTTGCCCGGCAGGGGCGTCGCTCCTTAAGGTCCGCCGCGTAAGGGGCCGCATGTCGGCGCGCCTGGGGAGATTACTTATAAGGGCGCCGCCGAACTCTAAACCTTTGCAAAGGGAGAACTCACGGCTCGGCAACCTGGGTAATTCTCCCATAGGGGACGGGATCTGATCCTGAGAAGGAACCGAAGCGGCTGAACTACAAAGAGGAACGTAAATGCGCGTCAGCGTGACGGAGGTAGGGGGATTGGAACCGTTTTAAAACAGGAGACCAGTCGGACCAGCCGCCGGGCACGGTTTCCGAAAGGGACTCTTTGCAGCACAACTCTGCCAAAGTGGGGGGACCGATAGGACAGCGAGTGACGGGAAATATTTAGGGACAACGCAAATTAACAGAAGTGGCGGAAATCGCGCAAAACAAACGCACTTAGAAACGGCCGTAACGATCTGGCCGTCGGGGGGAAAGGCATAAAGAGACCAACGGCCGTCGCAGACGGACGGGAGAGGGGGGTCGGCGGGACTGAGCGATTGTGGGAAGGTTGGGCCAGAACTGCTCGAAGGGATGACGCCGGGTCGTGGTAGAGAGAAAGCTTGCGAGCGGCCGCAGCCGGCCCGGCACAGTTGCTCGGTTAAGGTACAGGGAGAGGTGTTTAATTATGTGTTGGGGAACAGTAACTAAAGAATGCGGTACCTCACAAGAGGAGGGACATCAGGGGGATCTCCATAAGAGGCACGGGTTCTTTCCTTCAGGGTTAGGGAAAGAAAGAGGCCTTGTAAAGAGCGGGGTTGGGAAACGCGTAGTGCAGTCAACTCACGGCTGGGAGGAAAAACGTCTACCAACTAAAAGGGAATCAGTACTCCTGCTTGGGGGGCGATACTCTTGCAAAGGAGCGCCACGTGGTCAAACTTGAAACGTAAAAGACGTCGCACGAAATGCGGGTACCTTGCTCCGTGGGCACCATTAATTTAGAAAAGACTGTCGGGCCTTGCAAAGATCATAGCCTCTACCGAAAGAAAATTGGAGGGCTAAGAGACAGACCAAGTGTTGGAGCACTAGGCAAGAGAAAAAAAGTCGTGGAAAAGAAAACTTCTGATCAACGGTGTTGGCGTCGAGCGGGAAAAACTCGGTCAGTCCTGGACGGCATTCGGCGGCACTCAGGAGCGGCAGGGGTGTCCTGCCTTTCACGGTAAAATTGCAGGAATGATGGAAGGCCCGGAGAGATGAGGGGGGAACTCACTATCTCTGCAGACTCTCGGAGGGAAAGACCCGCTTAGCAATGGGCTGGGTTGAGTATATTACCGAGGACAGGTTGGCACACAAAAGAACCGGACGAAAGCGAGGGCCTCGTTTAGGTAAACGTGGGAAGGAGTCTTTTACGACATGGGGATAAGGGTCAGATCCTTGGAAAGGGAAAGGCAGCCTAGAGACGAGGTGGGGAAGCTCGCATATCGCCAGGTGCAGGGACTAACTTCAGAACAAGAGCGTGAATCTAGGAGCAAAATGGCGGGCATAGTAGAGTCATCCGACCGAGGGATACCCCTTCACACCCCTACGGGTTTGAAGTCAACAAAGGGGGGAACTCGGAGCAGGGTCGTAGCTGAGGAGTCACGGATCATTCGCATCCAGCATCGCGGCTTTCGGCTAGAAGGTCTGGGGGTACGAGGAACATGTGAAAAGGAAAAGGCAGTGGGCTTCTCGAAAAGGGGTCAGCTGAAACGGGGGAGCCAGACTCCTTTTTCTGTCAAAGCAACCTTGCCGCAAACGCGAAGAAGGAAGTTTTGGGCGGGGCAGCCCGGACCAGTGAACGCCAGGGTAATACGAGAAGGTTCCCATTCAAGTCATGAATGGGAGTGAAAGCGAAAGACAGGACCTCGAACGGAAATCAACCGGTTGGGCTCGAACGCGGAAGGGCGGGACGTTCGTACTGAAGCGACGCTGTCGAACTGGAGAGACGTTCAACGCGGACCATACAAGCGATACAACGTAACAAGTACCGTTCAAGCCTTCCCATGGAAACCTTGCCGCGGGAGAAGAGTCCAGTCTAGTGAAAATCAGAGTGGGGGGAGAACCGGGAAGAGCTATCTAAAAAAAGAGAGCGACCTTTGAAAGCCGAAAAAAGGCGATCCTGAGATTGTGGCCTTCTTCGGGGGGGTTAGAAATTGAGAGCCCGAGAAGGGACTTGGACTCAAGGTCCAGACTAAAAAGAACAGCAGCACCCGATAAGGCGCCTTCCTGATTGTTATCCACGGCTTTATGCAGACAGGAAGGAGAGATCATAACTCCGACGGTCCGCAAGCATGTTTCACGAGTGAGTGCGTGATGAAAGCGTTAATGGGAAGGGGTCCGCCTACGCCCGCAGCGTGCCAGCAGGGAGGAGAAGGGGCGGCAGTCCGGGCTGTTATGCCAAAAGTTGAAACGGGGCGGTGTGGGCCGGAAGGACTCTCGAAAAAAAAACACTAACTTGATGGGAGAATCCCGTCAAACTCCCAAAACTCCAGCGAGCCAATAGCCAAATGGGGGTGGTGCTGGGGGTCCGGTGGCGCGGGGTAGTGGGGGTCTTGCGCGATTGCGACATTGCCATGGTAGGTGGGCTCGGGCACCAATCCGCGGGGGGCGGGGGCAGTAACAGCTTGCCGGGGGGGCGTGGGCAAAAAATGGGATTGGACAAATCATACTGGAATGGACTCGTGTGACACTTCCTCGTGTCTCCTACTATATGTACAATGACGAGTGAACGAAGGGTGCAGAGCGGGAGTCGGGGGAAACTTAGGAAGCGCACGAGGGATGTGCTAGCGTGGGCACGCGTGGCGGGGGCAAAACGTAGGTTCGTCTCGGGGCCGTAAAATCTCCCTCTCACTTAGGTGGAGCGTTGGGGCTCTGGAACTAAAAACCGGGAGAACCAGTGGTCATAGAGCGGGGTAAGTGGCACTGAGGCCTGAAGAACCGGAGTTAGGGACGGGGCATGTGAAATACTTCTCTTTGGAGATCTAGGGTCACCGAGGTCTCCTTCTGGCGCCTTTCAAGAAGGTTCATAGATCTAATGTAAAGTCGGGAAGGAATGGCTCCGGGGGAAGGCGTAGGGCGACGTTGGACGTGTCCACGGGTCAAGTCCAGGGGGACTGCAACAAAAGGGTATTAAGTCTTATACATCTACCGGAGAAAAGGGGGGGGGTTTTGAGTTAAGCTACATGAAGCATAGAAGTCGAGTTAGATGGCTGGAGAGATAACCAACGAGCGAGAAAGTTTGAACAAAGTCCGAGTTCAATCTTAAAAAACTGCTCAATTTACCAACCGGAGAGATCCGTCATCGACTGTTCAAGCCAAGCAACGGTGCTTTCAGATGCGACGATTTCAAGAGCAGTAGTGCTAGAGGCAGCGACGTTAACGGAAACTGTGGGGAAGGCGTTTGGTAAGGTTAATGGCCCCACGTCTGGAAAGTGAGCTGAACACGGAAGAATCATTTAGAGCCGGCGGAGAAAAAAGGGGACGCTGCGCTGAACAACTATCTCAGTAGTATTCTGGCCCCGTATTTCAAAAGATGTGGCGTGTGAAATTTAATTAAGTCTCTGGGGCGTACCATGTCAAAAACTCCACAACGAGGATCAAGTGAATTGTCCCTCAGGCATCGTTTTGCATCTTAGAAGTAAAGAATATACTCAAAAACCATGTGCTAGGGAAAACGGCTCTCAAATCATTGTAGTCACCCGAAGGCAGAAGCGAGATCCAAATGCCCCTCCGAAGCACGCGACGGCTCACCAGTTCGCCGCCCTTAAATCAATTGTGCAGCGGGAGGGGGAAAAACCAGGAACGGGGAAGCAAAAGTACCTGAAGGTCGAAAGCGGTCTGAGAGAGCACGCAAAAAAAAGGGAGGGAAGGAAGAAGGCATCTCAATGTGCAGAGGTAGCTCAGCCAGACGTGCGAAGAGTCGACTCGCCAACAGCGTATATTAAAGGGGCGTTGACTCTTTGTCCGATGCCAGGTGCCATGGGCTGCCACATCACCGAAGGGGGACCACCATAAACATGGCCTCGAAAATCTTCTGCGAGTCGTTTCCTGTGACCGGCGAGACCTTGCGGCGCTTATAAAGTCCCAGGGGGGGGAGACTGTCAAAAACATACCAAGTGACGACGATGGACGGGTTAAGGGCTGGTTGAAACGGGGAGGCCGGAGTTCTTAAAGAAGCCACACCGGGTATATTATGCCAGTAAGGAAAATCCTTTGGCGGAGACAAGGAGTTCCTCCAGTTGATTAAATAACCAAGTGACGTGAGCTCGTGTGGAAAAAGGCTTCAGGACAAGCGAAAGTCCTTCATTCCCCTACATCCCTGGCCAAGCACTCGAGGAAATCGAGCTCGCATCTAAGAACACCGAAAACTGGAGTGCTTAGGGGGGAGAAGCCGCCAAACCTGGTCAGACACCTCAGTCATCAAGAGGGAGAGAAACTACACTTCGAGTTGGGCGAGCATTTTATAAAACGAAGGCAAAATAATCTTTTGGACAGGAAGGGCAGGTAAGATACAAGGGGGCAAAAGGGGGTCGCCGTTCATACATACAATCGTTAAAAGCCTGTGGCTTTCCGGAATCGAACTCACAAGAAAAACGAATGAAGGAAGTGGAGGCAAACGTTTAGTAAGGGCCAGCGAGTTGCTGTGCCAAGAAAGGATCATGAGGAAAGACGCTTTTCACCGGGACTGGCTGATAGAAAGTTCGGTAACTGGGACAACGGAAGGAACAAAACAGCAAGCTTCGAACGATCCCTATTGAAGTCCTTGATGTCACAAGCCTACGGACGGTTAGGCCTCTTGCCCGGGCCAGGTCAGAACGTGGGCGAAGGTGGGCGGGAGGAAGGAGACAGCAGAAGAGTGCAACCAACAAGTGGGAATAGGTCTCGGCTTACAACCTTACAATAATCTCACGTACGGAGGATACAGACAGGAGTAAATATCGAGGGCTGCCCAAGAAGAAGGACGATGGCCGTGGAACAAATAGTACCAGGGACCGAGGTCATTTACAGAAAGGCAGTCCCGGACCTGAGGCAGCGTACAAGAACTCTTGAATCGATTTAACAACAAGAAAAGGCGATGGTGCGGGGACCGTGCCCTAAAGCGCCTGCACAGGTGCCGCATCATAACCGGACGCACAACAGAAGGCGGGAGGAAAGTGCGGGAACAACTACGGGGGGTAAATATCTTACGTTGAGGAAAGAAACCGAGATGAAAGAGGGGAGGATGAAACTCAGGTCAACGCTCGGTAGCGAGAACGACAAAAGAAACCTTTGTCCTGCGGGTAGTACAATTCCCACACCGACGTGAGTACAAATATACACTGACCTGCCAGCCCGTAGAGGTGCATACGGGGAGGTCAAGGAACCGAAGGAGGCCCAAAATGGGGCATGACCTCAACAACACTTAGTGAAAGATGTATTGGACCGAAGTCAGTAAAGAGGACCTCTGTACATCAAAACGGATGAAGGTCATGTACATTGGGAGGTGACGTGGTCCCGGGAGGAACGACTGTCAAGTAGGCCTCATGCCGCAAAAGTTGCTTGAAAGACGTTGCCGGAGAACGGAGAAAGGAAAAAGACAAGATGCCATCCAAAGAGGAGGGATCCGTGCCTTGGCTTCCCATATAAGTACGAAGTCGTGGTCCGAGCTCGGGGGGAGACGAAACTGGCTTTGGGATCATTTTAGCGGCACGGTTGAGCGCAACGGTATGGACCGTGTGGAAGGGCGAACAGAGTCCGGAGGGGGGGGAAAGATTCAGCTTCTGTCCTCCCGCCAGGAGAATTTCATCGTTACTTAGGCGCAGGGCACGGTCGATGTGTGCAAGAGACGTAGTACGATACTGAAGTCCCGGCCAAGATGGACGCGGGGAGGCGGAACCTGAAAGAAGCGACTTTTATTCTCGGGATTCCGACCAGATCTACCCGGTGGGAAGGAAAAGCGAGGACTCTGTCGATAACCAATCACGGATCTAACCGGCGAACGTAATGATCCCTTCAGAGGCGAAGGCCGTCGGAGTACTCGGGAACTGGGGGGCCACTTATTGGAAACCGCGGTGGAGATGAATGGCCGTTCGTGGTGAAAACACGAACCGCTATTCAGAGCCTCCTGAAGGGCGCCCTTCCATGGCGTCCACCATGTCGGAAGACGAAGGCAATCAGAAACTCGCTCGTGTGGCCCAGACGTTTGCCTCTGTAGCATGCGTTATGAGCTGAAAGTTCGATCGGCACCAGGTAAAAACAATGATTGTCTTCTGAAAAGGCTAAATTCTTAGAAGGGGGACCGAGAAAACTGGGGATAGGGGCCTAAACCGCATCACAGCCACGGAAAGGGCGCGCGGTCCTGGGAGAAGAGCGGCAAAATTTACTGGTTCTAGGCCGTGTGCCTGCTGCGACGACTGGCGAAGGGGGTGGTCCGGTCGGGGAGGAACAGGGGAATGTCCAGTGTAGTCATCGTCTTAGACATCCTTAGTCGATTTGTGTGGGCCCCGACAGTAGCACAAGGGGGGGTTATTTCGGTGGCGCCTATATTCATCTTTGTCCTCAAAGGCCGAGGCGATCGAACTTGGAATTAGTTCTGAAAACGGGACTCCGGAAAGTAGAGGGGGGCGGCGATTGCACAACTCACGTCCGTCTTGAGAACAGACCTTGAAGCCACCCATCTGGGGTGTCGCCGGCGGTGGCGGGCGGGATGCAGTTATGGTACTGCATTCGAGGCAGCACAGGTCGCCGAAGAATTCTTTACAAGTGCTCCGGGCACCATTAAGTGATCGGCGACTGGCAATGAATTATAAGGGGAATATCCGACGAGTACGAGTGTCGGAAGGATCGCCTCTTCTCAAAGCGAAGCCTCGGCCGATGCCA
>Ga0179593_1553626_pt1 | contig 19048 bp, 10 predicted proteins | sample CZODoug2_1_08_16_FD_185931 | JGI IMG/M metagenome (GOLD analysis project Ga0179593, IMG submission 185931) | Vadose zone soil fungal communities from Angelo Coast Range Reserve, California, USA - CZODoug2_1_08_16fungal (PacBio error correction) | ecosystem: Environmental > Terrestrial > Soil >...
GGGACTATGGGCGTCCTGGTGAGAGGAGGCTCCTCTCTTCTAGTCTGTGGGCTAGGAGAGGGAGGGCTCTTTCTTGCTAAGGCCTCTTTCTCAGAAAGCTCTTCTTTCGGAGAATGGAGACCGCTTTCTCTCAGGCAGAGAGAATCTCTCTCTCTAGAGAATCTCTTTCGAAGGGAAAAAAAAGAGATTCTCTCTCGAGGACTCTCGTTGAAAAAAGGCTCTCTCTAGAAACTCGCTGGATAGATCTCTTTAGCGAGAGGTCCTTCTGATTTTTTAGGAAAGCTCTCTAAGGTTAGTTTAGAAAAAGGGCTCTCTGGAGAGAGGTCTCTCTTCGAGGGGGTTCTCTTCTAGGGATGAGAGAAGGAGCGTTTCTCTCTTTAATCGAGGAGGATCCTCTTCTAAGGGTTTCCTGGGAGCATTAGAAAAATCTCTCTCTCAGGGAGATCTCTTTCTCAGAAGGATCTCTTCTAAATCGTGGAGAAGCTTTCCCCTTAGGAGAAAGGCTTCTCTCTCGAGAAAAATCTCTCTTGAAACTTGAGGGGATCATTTCTCGAGAGAGAAGGGCGCTCTCTCTGGAAGGGGATCTTTTCTAGGCCTGCTGAGAGATCTCTTTCTAGAAGGAGACTGTAGCCTCTCTCGAAGGAAGATCTCTCTAAGGGCAGGGGTCTAAGTTCTCTTCTGGAGAGGAAGAGACGTTCTTTCTTTTTCTCGAAGATTCTCTCTGGAAAGAACTCTCGAGAGCTCTCTCGTCTAGAGAAGAAGTCTCTTTCTAGATAGAACTCTCATCTTGGAGTCTCAGGACTCTCCTCCTAGTTCTTTCTATGGAGAGAGCTCTGCTCTCTCGAACAGTTCTGAGCTCTCTCTAGAGGAAAGTGATCTCTCTAGCAGAAACTGAGTCTTCTCCTGCGGAGAGGGGATCTTTCTCTCCGAAGGAGGATGTCAGGACCTTCTCTTCTCTAAAAGGAAGAGAAAAGCTCTCTCTAGCTCTCTCTAGAAAAAAAAAGGCGTCTGTTTCTCGAAGAAGAGGGAAAGAGTCTCTCTCTTATCTAAGGGGACTGTCTTCGCGGGAAAAAGCTCAAGCTCTCACCCTCTAGAAGGTCCTCTTGAGGGGGGGAGCTCTCTTCTCTAGGGGGGTGGCTCTCGAGGGAAAAGGCTTTCCCCTTCTCTCGTTGCCTCTTCTCTTTGGAAGAGGGTAGGCTCTTCTCTTTCGAAAAAAAAAGGTCCTCTAGCAGACTCTCAGAAAAGCCTCCGCTCTTTCAGAAGACGTTCTGATAGAGAGATCGCTCCAGCTAATCTTTGAGCTCTCTTTAGAGAAAGGGGCTCTTTCTCGAAGAGAAGATTCTAGTTCTAAGATACTGTTCCGGCTTTCTTCTCTGGGGGAAAGCTTCTCTTTTCTCGAGAGGGATCTCTCTCTTTCTAGGGGAGAAATAAAAGTTCTCCTAGCTCTTGCGAAAAAGAGCCCTTTGCATCAGAAGGATCTCTCTCGCGGGCTGCTGCTCTCCTCTCCTCGGGAGAGGAAGCCTCTCTCTCTAGAGAGGAGAGGTGAGTTTCTCTCGAAGGGCCTCTGCTATCTCCTCTAAAAAAGGGAGTCTCTTCTCGAGTAGGTCTCTCGTGCGAGAAGCAGTAGCTCCTGGTGTCTCTCTCTAAAGGGAGGCTCTCTTGAGGAGAGGGGAGGGCTTCTTGCTGGGAAAATCGCTCTCGACTCTTCCTGAGGTCTAGCTCTAACAGAGTTCGAATTCTCTCTCCGCGGGGGAAAGCTGAAAATCTATCTCCTCTAGAAAAGCTCTTTCTCGTGAAGGAGGAAATCTCTATCTCTAATATATTCTCTAGAGTCTCTTTTCAAAAAAAAGATCTCTTCTATAGAGGGAAAAAAGCTAGTCTCTCGAGGGAAGAGCGAAGCATCTCTCTCTTCGTCGAGGAGAAGAGTTCTTCCTGAGAAGGAGAGTATGGAGGCTAACTTCTATCTTTTCTCTCGAAAGGAAGTCTGTCTCTAGGAGGGAAGTCTTTAGAGGGAGCAAATAGTTCTACTCTCTCTAGAGACTGCTCTCTAGAGAGAGGGTCTTTCTCGTTAAAAAGAGGGGAAGGTCTCGGTCTCGTTTCTAGGGATAGCTGCTCAGAGGAGGGGAGCGTCTCTCTAGAAAAGATCTCCTTCGCTCTTCTCTCTCTTGAAAAGATCTTTCTCTAGGAAGAAGGGGGGGAGCGTTCCCGAGTGGGGAAGAGTTCGATCTCTCTCTTAGAGATCTCTCTCGGCCGAGAGAGCCTCTCGATAAGTTTCTCTCGCTCCTCTCTCTGGAGGACTTCTTCCTAGAGAGAGGAGACTAGCTCAGGAGAAGAGTCTCTTCGCTCTCTCGGAGGGAAGGGACTTTCTAGAAAGAAGCGAGATTTCTTCGGAGGAAGGACTCTCTTCGGACTCTTCTTGGCTCTTCTCGAGAGGGGAGGGGGGGGGAGGTGCTTAACCTTTCTCAGATCTCTAGGGAGAGGGATTCGAGAGAAGAGAGCCTTCTTCTCTTCTAGGCTCTGCTAAGAGATTGTTTTCTAGAGAGGAGAGAGGTCTCTCTATCTCTTTAGGAAATCTCGTCTTAGGAGGGGGGACTCTCTCCTGAATGAGAGGAGAATTCTTCTCTCTCTAGAGTGCATCTTTAGAAAGAAGAGGCGCGATGCTCTGCTGAGAGAAGAGAGGTAGCTTTTCATCTCTCGCTGTCTCTCTAAGGGGGGTGATTCTAAGTGGGGAGAGCGAATTTCTCTGGGAGGTCCTCCTAGGAAAAAAAAGAGATATTTCTTAGCATAGGAGAAGGGATAGCTCCTAGCTCTCTCTCTGGATCTCTCCGAGAAAACTCGGAGGAAAAAGGTGTAGTCTCGATCTCTCTCTGATTCTCTGCCGCAGATGAAGATCTCTTCTCGAAGAGATACACTCTTCTCTCTCTAGAGGCATCTCTTTAGGGAAAAGCGTCGCTGAGGAGGGAAAAAGGTCTTATCTCTCCGCGGGAAAAGTCTCTCTAGAGAAAATAGACTTGAGGAGAGATAGCTCTCTCTCTCTTCGGAGAGCGTCTCTAGAGGAAAGGAGCTACTCGATCGCTCTTTTCTTCTCTCGAAATCTCCTCTCTTGAGGGGAAGGATTTATAGTTCATGGAGGAGAGAGATAAGCCTTGGGGCTTGCTGGGGATCTCTCTCTAGGAGAGAGCTCTCTCTTTAGAGGAGGAGAGATACTTTCTTTCTCTCTGCTCTCTTCTCTGGAAAAGAAAGCCTCTAAAAAAGGAGGAGCTTAATAAAAAATCTCTTTCTCTGAGAGGAAAGTTCTCTTTGTCTTGATGGGGGGAAAAAGGCTCTGGGGCTCTACTCTCTCTACTCTCTGCTTTCTTAGGAGAAAAAAGGAAAAAAGATTGTGCGAGGAAAGAGAGCGAATCTCTCTAGAGACTCTTTCTAAAAGGAAAGGAGATTCACTCTCGCAGAAGGAAGGGAGGGGCGTTCTTCTCTTCTCTGAGCTCTCAGGAGAGGGATCTCCTAGAGAAGAGGGTTGCTCTTCTTTCTCTAATCTCTCTTCGAAAAAAAAAGACTCTCTTGAGAGGGGAGTAACTATCTTTCCTCTCTCGACTTAGGAGGAGGGGGTCAGGATCGCTCCTCTCGAAAGAGCTCTCTTCAGAAAAAGATTCTTCAGATGTTAAAGAGAGAGATCTTTCGCTCTTCTCCGTGACTAGAAAAGGGGAAGACTCTCTCAGGCGATGGGCGCTCTTTCCTAAGGATCTTCTCTCCTCGGGGGTCTCTTCATAGAGGAGAGTATAGGCCTATCCTCTCTGGGAAAATTTTTTTCCCTTTTGAGGGATCTTTCTCTGAGAGAGAGAGAGGACTAAAATTTCTCTCTCTAGAAAAAAAGCCTTCTTCAGAGAAAAAGAGTTTGATCTCTTTCTCTAGAGAGGATAGCTCTTCTTCTCTCGAATCTCTCTCTGAAGGCCTACTCTTTAGAAAAAATTCTCTCTTTCTACGAAAAAAACTCTCTCTTCAGAAAAAGAAAAGTTTCTCTTTCTCGAAAGAAGAAAGGAGAGATCTCAAGCTCTTTCTCTCCCTAGAGCTCTCTCTAGGGGAAAAAAAGGGGGGAAGTCTCTCTCTTCTGGGGGAGAGGGGGAGGATTGAGGGATCTCCTTCTTTCTTCTAGAAGCTCTCTCTAAGGAAAAGAGAAGCTTCTCGAGAGAGGAGAAGAGGAGACGTCTCTTTCTCTCTCTAGAGAGAAGGTCTGTCTTGAGAGAGGGGAGAAGGATAATCTTTTCTCCGGACGCTCTCCGGGGGGAAATCTCTCTCGACGCGGAGGAGACGTGCGTCTGGCTCTCTAGGAAAGGTGACTCTCTGCTAGGATCTCAAAGAGTTAAGGCTTTTCGTTCTCTAGGGATCTTCTCTCTAGGGAAGGGGCTTTCTCTTAGTTAGAAAGAGGAATCAAGCTCTCCTCCTAGGGGAGCTTTCTCTCTTGGAAAGGAAAGAGTTCGCCTCGGCTAGGGAGAGCGTCTCTTTCCTCTCTAGGTCTCCCCGAAATGCTTGCTCGAGAGAGGGATAAAAAAGAGCTATATCTCGCTTCTCTTGAGCCTCTCTCTCTCTGGAGATGCTCGAGAGAAGAGAATTAGCTACTTTCTCTTGAAGGGAAATTCTAGGAAAAGGATCTCTCTAGCAGAGAGAGAGAATCTCTCGTTCTAGGGGGCGCTCTCTCTAAGCTCTCTCTCGGAGGAGAAGGAGGAGAGCTTCTTTCTCCTTTGGGGGTCTCTCTCTCGAAGAGGGAAAAGATCCTTTCTCTCTAGAGAGGGGAAGGGGGGGGGGGGTGATCTCTCGGACTCTCTTCTGGGGGGAAAAAAGCTCTCTCTAGAGAGAAGAGAGGCTCTCGCTGCTTTTCTTCTCGAAAGCTTTCCTCGAAAAGGAGCTCTCTTTCTGTCAAGAGGGAAAAAGAGGGGCGCGAGTTCTCTCTTTCTCTAGCTTCCTCTCCAGGGAGAAAGAGAAGCTCTCTCGAGGGGGAAAGGGAAGTTCCTCTAGCTCTCTCGCTCTCGAGAGAAGAGGCTACTAGTTTCTCTCTAGAGGCTCTCTTCTAAGAAAAGGGAAAAAAGCGCTCTCTAGAGGGAAGAGAGCGAACTAGCTCTCTCTGGGAAAAGGCTCTTTCTTCGGGGAGGAGTCCTCTCTCTAGAGGGGGAGAGTCAGGTATCTCTTCCTCGAGGGAGAGTCTCTCTACAGAGGGGGGGGAGAAAGCTAAGATCTCCTCTCTCTCTGTCTACAGAGGCATTCTCTTAGAAGAAAAAAAAGGAAAAGAGGCTCCTCGCGAGAGAGAGAATACTAGCTTGCGAGAGGCTCTTCTAAAAAAAAAGACTCGGCTCTCTGGAGTGGAGAGAAATTCCTCTCTCTCTTTAGAGCTTCTTTCTCATGAGGACGCTCTGAGAGAGGAGATCTATCTCTCTCTGAGCTTCTCTGAGAGCTCTTCTCTAAGAGGGCTAAGCTCTCGCTCTCTCGACTGCTCTGGAAAAGGGAGAAATCTTGGACTCCTCTCTCTGGAGGGGGACTCTTGAGGGAAAGAGCTCTCCTGAGGAGGAAGAGCAGCCCTCTTTCTCTTTTCTCGAGGGGGAGAAGAGGGGAATCTGACGAGAGAGAGAGGGTTGATCTCTCTCTTTCGAGAAAAGGGAGGTCTCTAGGGGGAAAGGATCTCGTTGGCAGGGGAAGGAAGAGAGCAACTTTCTCTCGAGGGGGCGCTCTTCTTTCTAGAGAGGAGTGCTCTCTTTCGAGAGAGAGGAAGGTAGCGGCTTCCTCTCTCTCTGAAAAAAGGTTCTCTAGAGCCTTCTATAGAGGGGATCGACGCTCTCTCGCCTCAAAAGATCTCTTCTAGGAGCCTTCTAAGAGAAAGGAGAGGTTCTCTCTCCTCTCTAGAAAGTCTCTCTAGAAGAGCTCTCTCTCAGAGAAAGAAAGGAGAGAGATGCTCTCTTTCCCTAAGCTTCTCTCGAAAGGGAAACTCTCTCAGAGGAGGAGGAGCTCTTCTTCTCTCTCCCTCTCTCAAGGGGCTCTCTTTCTAGGGGAGAAGCTCTTCTCTAGAGGGAAAATTTCATCAGAGGGTCTCCTCTCTCTTCGAGGTGAGTTCTCTCTAGGCAGGAGGGGGATCTCCTCTCTGAGAGGGAGAGCTCTCTTCTCGTCTTCTCCTTGGGGGGAGCTCTCTCTCTCGAGGAGGTCTCTCTAGAGAGGTCAGACGAGGCTCCTCTCTTTGGAAGGAATTCTCTCTAGAAAAAAAAAAAAAGGAGTCTTCTCTCGAGAGAAAAGAAGAAGTTCCTCTTTCTATCCTGAAGGGGCTTCTTGTCTTGGAGGAAAAGGTCTCTCTCTCTGGAAGGAATTCTGCTCTCTCTCTAGGAGTTTTTCATTTCTCTAAAGAAAAAGAGGCTCTCTGACTCTCTCCGCTCTCTCTCTCTCGAGCTCGAAAGCTTCTCTCAGGGAAAAAAGGCAGCGGGATTTCACTTCTTCCTCTAAAATCTCTCTTCAAAAAATTTTCTCTGAGAGAGGAGAGAGTAGCTCGCTCTTCTCTAAAGAAGGCTGTCTCTTTCTCGGAGGATCTGCTCCGGTATAGAGGAGAGTGAGCTCTCTCCTCTTATCAGGGATTTCTCGGAAGAGGAAAGGGATCTTTGGCCGAGGAGGAGAGCTGCTTCGTCTCTCTAAAAGGAGTTCCTCCTACTTGAGAGGAGAGGGGGAATCATTTCTCGGGGGGAGAGGAGAGAGGAGATGGGGATCTTGCTCTCGCTGAAAAAAAACTCTCTCTCTGGGCTCCCTCTCGAGGAAAAAAGAGCTCTTCTCTCTTTCTAAAAGGCTCCTTTCTCGAGCTCTCTAGCGAAAAGAAAAGAGATCCTTTCTCTTTTCTTTGAAAAACTCTCTCTAAAGAAAAGAAAGCTCTCTGGAAATAACTCCTCTTCTTCTAAGTCTCATCTAGGGGGAAAAAAAGCTCTTCTGTGCTTGGGGAAGAGGAGCTATGGGGGGCTCTCTCTCTCTATGAAAGTTCTCTTTCTCTCATAAGAAAGAGAGCTAAGATATTTCTCTCTTCTCTTTCCGAAGCTCTCCTCTTCTATGGAATTTCTCTAAAAGAGGAGGACGAGGGCTCTTCTCTCTCGGGACTTTCTCTGAGAGAGAAGACTCTCCTTTCGGAAGGGAGTAGCTTTCTCTCTCTTACGTCTCTCTCTTCAGGGGAGAGGAGGACTCTGCTGAGGGAGGGGGAGAGAGCAGTACTTCTCTCTTCTCTCTCTGAAAGGGAAGGAGCTCTGCCTCTGGAAAGGGATCTCTCTGGAAGAGACTCTCTTTCCTGAGATCTCTCTCTGGAAAAAGAAAGTATCTCTTTCTAAGAGAGAGAAAGAGATCGCACGCCTCTGCTCTTCGTAGAAGGGACTCTTCTAGGGAGCTCTTTCACGTAGAGGGGGAAGAGCTCTCCTACATCTCTCTCTGTCTCTAGAAAGGAAATTCTTTCTCCGGGGGGCTCTCGAGAAAAAAGGAGGTTCTCTCTCTCTCTCTTGATCTTTCCTCTTCGGAAGCTCTTTCCAGGGGAGGGAGCGCTTAGCTCGCTCTTGGGAAGAGCTCTCGAGAGGGGGGCTCTCTTCTGAGGAGGGAAGGATTTCTTCTCTCTCTCTTGCTCTCAAAAATCTCTCTCTGAAAAAGGGAAAAGCTCTCTCTGTGGAGGGAGGGGGCTGAGAGCAGGCTCTGTCTTCCTCTCTAAAGAATCTTTCTTAAGGGATTCGCTAGGAGACAATGGAATCCTGCTCTTTCTCTGTGAGGAAGAGTAGACGAGCCTTTCTCTTTCTCTAAAAAGGGGGGGGGGAGCTCTCTCGGGGAAAACTAGAAAAGGGAGCTCTATCTCTTTTCGTTGAAGGGAGCTCTTTCTCTGAGAGCTTTCTCTCCGAAAGAGAAAAAAAAAAAAGAAGCGACTCTCTGCCCTCTCTCTGGAAAAGGGGGCTTTCCTCGAGAAAAAAAAAAGATTCTCTTTAGCTTCTCACTCTTTCTCTCGAGGAAGCTCTTTCGAAAAAAAAAACGCTCTTTCCAGGGGGGGGAGGAAGGGCTTTTCTGAACGCTCTTTCGAAGGAGATTCTTCTCTTAGAGAGAGCAATGGCGCCTTTCTGCCTCTAAAAGGGGGAGGGGGTCTCTCAAAGAACTTTCTCTTGAAAAAAGAGCTTCTGTCTCTCTCTCTCTCTGGGGGCTCTCTTTCTCTCCGAAAAAATCTAAAGGGAGTCGCTCTCTCTCTATCGAAAGGGCTCCTCTCTCGAGAATGCTCTCTCTCAGAGAAGGAGAGAGAGATGGGGGTCTCTCTTCTCTAAAGGGATTTCTTCGTCTCTGGAGAAGGTCGTAGAGTTCTCTCTCTCTCTCTAAAGAAGAGGGCTCTCTTAGAGAACTCTCTCCTAAGGGAGGAAGAGCACTCTCAGAACTCTCTCTTCTAGGAAAGGGACTCTCCTTGAGAGAAGCCCCCCTTTCTCAGCGGAGGAGAGTCGAACTCCTCTTTTCTGTGAGAAAATGCTCTCTCTAGACCTCTCTAGAAAGAGAACTCTCCTTTCTCTCTTCTTAAGAAGAGAAGAGGGAGGATCCGCGTCTCTCCTCTAAGTCTCTATAGAAAGAGGGAAAGCTCTTCCGAGGCTTTGCTTTCTAGCTCTAAGAAAAAAGCTCTCTTCTGAGCTTGCCATCTTTCTCTCTCTCGAGGAAAAAGGGCTCGTCTCTCTAAAAGAAAGAGGACTCTTTCTCTAGAAAGGGAGGAGGAGCTCGAGAGGGCTCTTCTTCTCTGGGGAAAAGTCTGCTCTCCTCAAAAAAGAGACTCTTTTTCTCAGAGAAGATTCTCTGACCTCTTCTCTCTCTCTTCTCGAGAAGAGAACTCTCTCTTTCGAGAGAGAAAAAAAGATCTCTTCGAATCTTTTCTACTCTCTCGAGAAGCTCCTCTCTAGGTTTTCTCTCTCAACTAGGGAGGGTCGGTCTGTTTCTTCGAGAAAAACGCTCTCTCAAAGGCTACCTCTCGCAGAGAGGGAAAAAGAGATCTCAGGGGATCCCTTCTTCTCTCCAGGGAAGCTTCTCTGAAAACTTTCTCCGAAAGAGAAGACTGACAGGTTCTCTTTCCGCGGGGAAGGCTCTCTTCGAGAAAAGCTCTCGAGAAAAGCTCTAGGGATCTCTCTCTATCTAAGATCTCTCAGCTCTCTAGAAGAGGGGGAGTTTCGAGGAAAGCTTCTCTCTCTCTCCGAGAGAAGATTTCTCTTTCAGAAGAGCTCTCTCGAGGGGAGAAGATCTCGCTCACTCTGGCGGGGGCTTTCTCTCTCTCTCTAGAAGAGATTCTAGATAAGCTTTCTCTCTTGGGGGAGAGCTCTCTCTAGAAAAGCTCTTGAGGGAGGATCTCTGGGCTCTTCTCTCGCGAAGAGAAGGCTCTTGCTCTGGGGAAAGGGGCTGCTCTCGCTAGAAGGGAGCCCTGTGGGCCTGTTCGCTTCTTTCTCGGGAGCTCCTAGGAGGAAAAAGTTTCTCGGAGAAGAGGAGAGTTAGTCTCCTCTTGCGCTAAAAAGACCGCTCTCTAGAAAAGCTCTATAAAGAAAGAGGGGCTCTCTCTGAAGAGAGCTCTCTCCTTCAGAAGAAGAAGTCCTCTCTCTAGGAATGGATCTCTCTGGGCTTCTCCTCTCCTCTCGGGTTTCTCTCCAAAGAAAAAATCTTTTCTCTAGAAAAAGAGATGTTGCTACTTCTCTGTGCTCTAAAGGTTCTCTTTTCTCGGAAAGAGTCCTCTTAGGAGAAGAGAAGAGAGGTAAAGGTTCTCTCTCTAGGAAAAAGGATTTTCTCTCTATAAGGGTTCTGGGGGAGGGGGGGGGAAGGGGGAGCATGAGATCTCATCTCGGAAAAAAGGGGGAAACTTTCTCTGAGAAAAAGGGACTCTCTTCTGAGAGAGGAGAGCGCCTTTCTCTCTTTCTTGCCGGAGTCTTTCGAAGAAAGGAGCTCTCTAGGGCTCCTCTCTTCTCTAGAAAAAAAAATCTCTCTGGAAGGGGAAGATTTGCTGAGAGAAAAAGGAGAGTCTCTATATTTCTCTACTAGAGAGGAGGCTCTCTGGGGGAAGGGATCTCTCTAGAGAAGAAGGAAGACCTGAGCATCTTTCCTTCTCTCTCTAGGAGTCTCTCTAGAAGAGGTTCTCTTCTCTAGCGAGAGAGAAAGTGACGCCTATGTTCTCTTTCTCTCTCGGGAGGGGATCTCTTCTCGGGGAAGGAATCTCTCTCTGGAGAGAAAGGGCGTTCTCGCTCTCCCCCTTTGAGAGCTCTCTTTAAAAGGAAAAATCTCTGCTCTCGAGGGAAAAAAGAAGAAATAGTCACTCTCTTTCTCTCTCGGGGAGAAAAAAAAAACGTCTCTCTCTCAGAGAAGACTCTCTTGAAGGGGAGACCTCTCGTCTCTTAGGGGGAGGAAAAGGGGCTTTCTCGAAGAGATCTCTCTCTAAGGAGGAGAGCTCTCGCTCTCTTGCTCTAAAGGGAGCCTCTCTCGGGAAAAGCTTTCTGGGAGGAAGGAAAAAGCGCTAAAACTTTCTCGCCTGGAAGGGCTTTCTCTTCTAGAAGAAGCCGTCTTCAAAGGGGGCGTTGGAAAAGCTCTCCGGAAAAAGCTCTACATCTAGAGAAGAAAGGGGCTCTCTCACTCTCTCTCAGGAAAGGAGCTTCTCTCGGAAAAGCGGTTCATTGTCTGGGAAAACAGCGCTTCAGGAAAGTCTCTACCTTTCTCGTCTCAAGAAAATTTCTCCTCATAAAAAGGGGAGCTCTCGGAAAAGAAAAAAAAAAGGAGAGGCGTCGTCTCTTCTTTTCTCGGAAGCTCTTTAAAATTCTTCTCTAGAGGGAGAAAAGAGATAGATTCTATCTCTCTCTCTCCGCTAAAAAGAAAGCCTTTCTTAAAAAAGCTCTCGAAAAAAGAGAAAAAGATCCTCTCTCCTCTCTGAAAAGATCTCTCTGGAGGGAAGATCCCTCTCTGGAGGAGAAAAGGCTTAGCACTCTCTTTTCGTCTCTGGAAACTTCTCTGGAACTAAAGAGGTGGACGCCTCTCTTTCTCTCTCGGGGGGAAGACTCTCTCTCTAGAGAAGGCTTCTCGAGGGGGAAGGATGTTAGCTCTCTCTTAGAGGGGGGCTTCTCTAGGAAAAGGCTCCTCTCCTCGGGGAAAAGATCTCATAGGCTCTCTTTCGCTTAAGAAGAGGGGATCTCTCTCCTAGGTCTCTTCTCTTGGAGGGGACACGCTCTGTAGGCTCTCTCTTCTCTCTAAAAAAAATTCTTTCTCGAAAGGGATTCTCTCTCGGATAAAGGAAACTAGACGAGACTCTCTCTCGCTAGATCTTTCTCTGGAGGAGTCTCTGCTTGAAGGAGAGGATATCCTGTCGCTTGGGCTAAAGGGGCTCTCCTTTCGGAAGATCTCTCTATCGAGGAAAAAAGACGTCGGCTTTGCTTCTTTCGGTCGTAGGACTTTCTCTCTAGGGAAAAAGGGAAAAGCTTCTCCTAGAGGAAAGGGAGATCGCTAGGGATTCTCTCTCTCTTCGAAAAAAAAAAAAGCTCTCTAGTTCTTTCTGTCGGAAAAAGAAAAAAACGCTTTCTCTAAGAAAAAGGAGCTCTCTCTGAGGAAGGGAGTAGCTACTGCTCTCTCTTCTTCTCTTTGGTGTTTTTTTTTTTTCTAAGGAAGCTTCTTCGGAGAAACGGATAGCGATCTTCTCTCCTTCTAAAAGAAACTCTCCTGAAGCTCTCCTCTCTCTTGAAGGGCATCTTTTCTCTATGTTCTCTCTCTGGGGAAAAAAGAGAGAGCTCTCCTCTCTCTCTCGAGTTCTCCTCTCTGGGGAGGGAAATTTCTCGAAGAAAGACCTCTCTCGCTCTCTTCTCTCTCGTCTCTAGAGAGACTCTCCCCTTCGAAAAGCTCTTCTCTTCCGAGGGGAGAAGAGTCTATCAAACTCCTCTCCGCTAGAAGGGAACTCTCTCTTAGGGAGAAGGACTCTCTTCTGGAAGAGATGCGCTGATTTCTCTCTCGCGAGAAAGAAAGTTCTTCTTTGAGGGGATCTCCTTCTCTCGAAGAGAGCATCTTTGGGATTCTTCTCTGGGAGAGAGAGAAAGTCTTTCTCTTGAAAAGCTCCTCTCTCGGGAAAAGAGGGGGAGGGAGAGTGTCGCTTTCTCTAGAGAGCTCTCTCTCAAAAAAAGATTCTTTCTATAAGGAAAGAAAGATCGTGCGCAGCTCTCTCTTCTCGCGAAGCTCTCTCTGGACTCTTTCCTCAAGAAGGAGGAGTCCACTCTCTCTTTCTCTCAAAACTCTCTCTCTTCGAAAAAAACTCTCTATAGGAAGATCTCTGGTCTTCTCTTGCTGTCTAAAAAGCTCTCTCGGGAAGGAAAAAGTCCCTCTCTCGAGAAAAAAAAAAATATAGAGCGATTCTCCCTCGCCGAAAAGCTCTTTCTTTGAGGGAAAGATCTCTCTCTGAGAAGAGAAAAAAAAAGAAGTGTAATCTCTCTCAGCGAAAGGGAGGTTCTCTCTTGAGGGAAAAAATTCTCTTCTCGAGGGGGGAGAGGGAGCGTGATAATTTCTCTCTTCGCTCGAGATCTCCTCTAAAAAAAAAGATCTCTCTGAAGGAGGAGAAGAAGGCTTCTATCTCTATACAGAGGGATCTCTTTCTAAGAAAAGATCTTCTCTCTGTAGGAGAACGCTTTCTCCGAAGGGGAAGATCTCTGGGAAGAGTGCGAGCTGAATCGATCCCTCTCTGTCGAGAGAGGGAGATCTCTCTGGGAAAATCGCTTCTCTAGAGAAGGAAGCGAGATCAGCACTTTTCTATCTCCGAGGAAAAAAAAGATTCTCGCTTAGGGGGCTTCTCTCTCGAGAAAAGAAGAAGTCTATTACCTTCTCTCTCTATTCTCTTTAGGGAGCTTCTTTCTCTCGAGGGAGAAGGATTTCCTACGGGGTTTCGTCCCCCCCCCCCCAAGGGAAGGAATCTCTCTCCTCTGGGAAGAAGAGCTTTCTCTAGAAAGAATCCTCACTCTGTGATCTCTCTGTGAGAGGAAGACTCTCTCTAGAAGTCTTGGGGAATGCTATCTCTCTCAGCTCTCGAAGGGATCGCTCTCTAAAGTCTCTCTCAGAAAGGAGCTAATGAAGTTTCTCTCTTCAGAAGAAAAGAGAAGTCTCTTCTCTAGAAAGGAGCTTTGCTTAGAGAGAGGGGAGATTTCGCTCTCTCTAGTAAAAGGGGAAAAAGGGAGCTCTCTCTCAAGGGTTCTCAAGAAGATCAACAGTTCTGCCGCGAGGGGAGACTTCTTTTCTGAGAAAAAAAAGTTCTTTCTCTAAAAAAAGCCTTCGCTCTCTCTTCTCTAGAAGAAGGGCTCTCTCAGAAAAGAGAAAAGAGCTCGTGCTCGAAAGAGAGCTCGTGCCTCTGGATCTCTCTCTAGTAGAGAGCTCTCTCTCTGGGAGGGGGGGACTTCTCGGGGCTTCTTTTCTTGATACACTGAAGGGAGCTCTCTCTTTCGAGGAGAGAGCTTGACGAATTCTCTCGTACGAGAGGGGAGAAGGGGAGTCTTCTCTTCGGAAAAAGGGAAGGGTCTCTACGCGGAAGAGAAGGAGCTCTTTCGAAGATCTCTTTAGGGAGAAAAAACTGCTCTCTCTTTCAGGGGAAAAAGGAGCTCTTTTCGATCTCTAGAGGGGAAGCGATTTCAGAGTCTCTTTCTGCTGAGAAAATCTCTCTCTTAGGGTCTCTCTGGAGAGATAGCATCTCTAGTGAGAGGTTTCTCTTGCAGAAAGAATCTCGTTCTAGGGGGGATAAAACTAGTCTCTTTCTTTCTAGACGAGGGAAGGGTCGTCTCTCTAAAGAGGGCTCTTTTTCTGGAAAAAAAGCTGGCAAAAATAAAGGGAGCTAAATATCTCGCTACTCTCGGGAGGATCTCTCTCAGGAGCTCTCTCAGAGAGACGACTTCTTTCTTCTTCTAGGAAAGCTTCTTTAGATCTCTTTCGGAGGGAGGAGAGATGACTCTGGGGATTCCTAGCGTCTGAGGGTCTGTTCTCGAAGTGAAAAAGGTGGCTTCTCTCGAGGAAAAAACAGATCGGCGATCTTTTCCGAGATAGGGAGAAAGGGGGCTGTCTAGTTCTAAAGAAGGGCTCTCTTAAGGGGGGAGCTCTCTCTATAGACTCTCTCTCTCAGAGTACGAGGGAAGCTTTCTCCTCAAATTCTCTCTAGAGAAGCGCGCGTCTCCTCTCTACGAGAAGGGGAGAGTTCTGCGCGCTAACACTTTTCTCGAAAAAAGAAAAGCGCTCAGTGTCTCTCTCGCAAGAGGGAGCCTCTCTTAAGAAAGCTCTCTGAGAAGGGCCTCGCTATCTCTTTCCGAAGCGAGGAGACTCTCTTCGAAGGATTTGTTCTGGGAGACGCTCTTTCTCTTAAAAAGAGGGCGTCTCTTTTTCTAGAAAAGGGAGCGCGACTTCGGAGAGTTCTTCGCCGAGAGGCTCTAGAGGAAGATCTCTCCGGAAAAGCGCCTTTCTGGCACGCTAAAAAAAAGGATTGTTCTCTCGGACAAAATCTCTCTACGGAGGAAAGCTGCCTATTCTTCTTTCGCGAGAGAAAAGGAAGCTTCTCCTCCGGGGAAGACTCCTATTCCGAAGCGAGTATCTCTCTTGCTAAAAGACACCATGACTACTCTTCTCTGGGATAACATACGTGCCTCTCTCTCGAGAAAAGGCGCAGATAGGACGACGGGGGGAGTTCTTGCTAGGGGGGAGAGGAGAGGGGCTTGTCTCTCTAAAGAAAGAAAGACTCTCTCTCGAGAAAGGAGGGCTCTCTCTGGAGTTTCTCTCTTCGAGCGCTGAGAGAAATCTCTTTCTCTCAAGAGGAGCTCGCTCTCGAGGGAGCTAGTCTCGAGCAGTTCTCTCTTGGCGAGGGGGAGAGGATTTCTCTCAAAGGATTTCTTCTGAGAAGAGAACAGCTCTTTCAGGGAACTCTCTCTCGCTGAAGCTTCTCTGAAAAAGATTCTCTGAGGTCTCGCACTGGCTCTCTCTCTCTTGCCGAGAGTTCAGAGGGGGAAGAGAAGTGCTAAGAAATTTCTCTCTTGCGCGGGAGCTGCTTTAAAAGATTTACTTTCTGTGACTGATCTCTTTTCTGCTCGCGGGATTTCTCTCTAAAAGGAAGTTCTCTTTCTAGAAAAAAGGGAAAGGGAGAGATGAGTTCAGTTTTCGTTCTAGAAGCGCTTAGAAAGTCTCTTAGGGAGCGCCAAACTAGCTTCTCTCTTAGAAGGAAAAAGAGCTCTCTAAAAGAGCTCTTTTAGGGAAAGGAAGGATGTAGAATCTCTCTCTGATAGGGAAGAATCTCTCTCTAGAAAGCTCTTCACGGGAAAAAAAGAGATATGGCACTCTCTCTCTCGTAGGGGAGGTTCTCGAAAAAGGTTCTGGAGAAAACAGATTTCCAAACTCTCTCTCTTGCGCTAACTCTCCTCTGCTCGAGAAAAAAGGAGGGAGGCGCGTCTCTCTCTCGCGAAAGCGATCTCTGAAGAGATCTCTTTCAGAGAAGGAAAGAGAGTAGGATTTCTCTTTCTATCACGAGAAGAGGGGAGACGCTCTCGAAATCTTGAGAGGAAAAAAAGACGTCTTATACTCTCTCTCTAAGAGAAAGAGCTCTCTAAAAAAGGGTTCTTTCTTAGAAAAAAAGGACCTAAGCGCTTTGCTCCGCTGAAGAAAGGGAACTGCTCTCTTATTCTCTCTCTCTAGGAAAAGATCTCTTGCGAGCAAAAGGAGGGGTTCTCTCTTCTAAAAAAAAGGGTCTAAGGGAGAGGGGAGCCGGTGTTCTTTTTCTCAATCTTTGAGTCTCTCTCCTGGGAAGCTCTCTTTGAGAAAAAAAGATAGTCTCTTAATGAACTTTCTTCTCTCGCGGAAAAGCTTTCATCTCTTAAGACTCTTATCTAGAGAGTCATAGCTCTCTTGCGCAGGAAAAGATCCTCTCTCTAAGGGATTTCTGCTAAAGGAATCGTGAATAAGTTCTCTCTTGCTGGGGACCTCCTCGGGGAGAGCTCTCTTTCGAGGGGGAAAGAGCTATCTCGGGCTAAACCTGGGAGGGACTCTCTCTACTAAGGGTAGAGCTTAGCGAAAAACTTTCTTTCTCTCATCTGAGAGGGGGGGTTTCTAATCTCTCTTTGAAAGAAGGGGTGTGTGAGCTCTCTCTAGCTAGAAAAGTCTTTCGGGAGCGCTCTTCTCTAGAAGGAAGAGCGACTAGACCTCTCTTGGTCGTCGAGGGCTCTTTCGGAAGAGCTCTAGTCTTCCTATCTCTCTCTCTCGCAGGGAAAAATCTCTCTAGAAAAGAGGTCTGAGCATCTCTTCTCAGAAGAGAAGGAAAGCTCCTCTTTCAGGGGCTCTCTCAGGGGAGGAGAGCAGAGCAGCTCTTCGAGAGAAAGGATTTCTTTCTAGATCTAGAGGAAGAGGAGACTATAGCCCTCTTATCGAGAAAAGACCTTCCTAGGGACTTTAAGGAAGAAGGGAGCGAATCGCTCTCTCTCTTTTGAGCTTAAGAAAAATTCTCTGAGGAGTAGTCTCTAAGGAAGCGGAGAGTGGGATCCTTTCTAGCCTAGCGAAAGAGGAGGACTCTCTCTCGAAAGGGGGGCGCTCTCTCTGGGGAAGGAAAGAGCTGATCGACCGCTTTTTTGCTCTCGAGAAAAAAGAGAGGGAGGAGGCTTCTAAGGATATCTCTCTCTAGAGGAAAGGGCGAGCGGAATTCTCTCTCTTGAAGAAGGGGGGGGGAAGACTCTTCTCTGGAAGGAGATCAGGATCTAGCTTTCTCTAGAAAGAAAGAGGAGTCTCTTTCTACTGAAGGGGGAAGAGATATAGCTTGTTCTGACGAGAGGGAAAATCTCTTCTCTCGAAAAAAAGTCTCCGAGAGGAGAGAGAATGGCCTCTCTCTCGAGAGAGGCTTTCTAGAAGGGAGTTCCTCTAGGGCTTCCATAGAGTCTTTCGCCATACAGGAGAACTCTCTCTTAAAAAAAGGAGCTGGGACGGCGCTCTCGCGCTCTGAGAAAGATCTTTCTCTGGGAAGGAGCTCTCTCTCTCTAGAGAAAAAGGAGATATAGTTCCCACTTTCTCTCCTCGGGAAAGGTTTCTCTCGGGACTCCTCTCTGAGAAGAGAGGCGATCGGAGCAATCGCTCTCCTACTCAGCTCGGGGGGGAAAAAGCTCTCTCTCCGGAATCTCTCTAAGGGGAAACAGCTACGGCTCTTTCTCTCTGGCGCTGGGGGAAAGGGATTCGTCTCGAAAAAAGGAGCTCTTTTCTGAGGGGGGGAGAAAGAGGAGCTCTCAAGCTCTTCTCTCGACGAGAAAAAGCTCCTTCTCTAGAAGAGGGGAGTTCTTCTCTCGGGAGAGACTTCTCTCACTCTCTTTCCTATCTCTTAAAAAAGAGGAGGCGTTCTCTCTCTAAAAAAGCTCTCGAAAACTAAAGACTCTCTCTTTGATTGATAAAGGAAAAGGATCTCTACTTCAGATCTTTTTTCTAGAGGACAGATCTAGATCTTCTTACCGAGAGTTCTCGTTCTCGAGAAAATATCTCTCTAGAGAGAAAGCTCTCTTCAATCTCTCTCTCACTTAAGAGAAAGGTCTCTCGACCACTTTCTCGGTAGATAAAAAAAAGGTCTCTCTCTCTCGAAGATCTTCTTAGAGAGAAGGATCTCGAGCTCTCTCTCATCTGGGAAAAAAATCTCTCTAGGGAAGGAGTTATTTCCTTCAGAAGGATCTCAAAGGTGATCTCTCTCGAGGAGAGAAAAAGAGTCTTTCTCGCTGCATAAAAAGTTTCTCTGGAAAGAAGGCTCTCGAGCTCTCTCTTCGAGGGAGATCCTCTCTCGCGAAGGGGAAATTTTCTCTCGAGGCTCATCCTCTTTCTCTCTAAAAAGCTTTTCTATGGGCTCTCTCTCGAAAAAAAGCGTTCTTGAACTCTCGAGGAGGAAAAAATCTTCTCGAAGGGGAAAGAAGAGCTTGCCTTCTAGCTCTCTTTTCGAGAGGGAAAAAAGCTCCTCTAGAGGACCCTCTCATAAAGAGCTCTCTCAAAAGCGTTCTTTCGAGAGAAGATTTCTCTTTCTCCTAGGGAGGAACCTTTCTCGGGGGGCGTCTTTGCTCTCTCTTTCTAGAGAAAAAAGACTCTCTCTTCGGAGCCTTTCTCTGGGAAGAAAGCCGCCCTCAAACCCTTTCTCATCGAGAGGGAAAAAACTCTTTTCTTCAGAAATGAGTATATCTCAAGCTCTCTTAGAGAGAGGGGAGAATCATCTTTTCTGAAAAGATCTCTCTCTGGAGATCGTCGCTAACTCTCTCGGGAGAGAAAAAAAGGGGATCTTTCTCTCTTAAGAAGTTTCTCTCGGGGGGGGGATCAGCTCCGCACAAGCTCTCTCTCTGGGTAGGGAAAGTCTCTCTCAGGGAGCGCTCTCTGAAAAGGAATCGCTCTCACTCTCTTGGCAGAGGGAGTCTTCTGAGAAATCCTCTCTCCTAAAAAGACTCTTCTTATTTCCTCTGGGGCGGGGTGGTGAGATAAAAGGAGGCTCCTCCTCTAAGCTCTTCTCTAGGAAAAGCGATCAGCTTCTTTTCACGAGGGAGAGGAAAGCGCTCTCTCAGAAAAGCTCTTCTTCTGGGAAAAAGAGATCTCCCAAGCTCTTCCTCGGGAAAGATCTTCTTCTCTCTAAAAAAGCTCTTCGAAAGAGAGATCTCTCTGGAAGAGCGAGGAAGGAAATCTCTCGAAAAAAAAAACGCTTTCTCTTGGAGAAAAAAAGACTCTATCACTCTTCTCTTCTAGAAATGCTTGGGGGGGGGGGGGGGGCTTCTTTTCTAAGGGGGGATACTCCTACAATTCTTTCTCTATACTCCAGAAAAAGCTCTCCGGCTTTCGGATGGAAAAGGAAAAGATTCTCTCTAAGTCTCTCTAAGAAAAGAGCTCTACGGATCTTTCGAGGAAAGGTCTTCCGCGATTCTCTAGAAGGGAGAGACTTTCTTTGGAAGCTCTCTTTGCTAGAGTTCTCTCTAAGACGCCTCTCGAGAAAAGAAAGTTCTGGATACTCTCGAGGGGGAAGAGAGAGAGATCTCTCTCGAAAACTGCTCTAGGGAAGGGAGCAGTCTAG
>Ga0179593_1645027_pt1 | contig 19048 bp, 26 predicted proteins | sample CZODoug2_1_08_16_FD_185931 | JGI IMG/M metagenome (GOLD analysis project Ga0179593, IMG submission 185931) | Vadose zone soil fungal communities from Angelo Coast Range Reserve, California, USA - CZODoug2_1_08_16fungal (PacBio error correction) | ecosystem: Environmental > Terrestrial > Soil >...
TGGGCAGAGCTAAAAAGACACAAAGGGAAAAGAGTTGGGGGGAAAAAACCCTTCCCTCTAACTTCGCGCGAGACAAGAAGACGAATCCGAGACCTGTCGGGACGAAAGGAATCAAGGCACATTGTCAACGGAGCCGAGTGAAGTACAACCACAGACGCCAAAGGATGCCGATCAACACCTGCAGCGGAGGAAAAAAGAAGAATCACCATTAACATCAGCAATCAAAAGGAAACATAGTCATTGGAGCCAAGGGTTCAGAAACGGGGGCTCTCCAAGAAGAAGGGTCCTGAACTTGCTGGGTTGAAAAGCGTTCCTCAACCAGCACCTAAAAAAGGAGGAGGCCTCATCAGCGTTTCGAGGGGGTAAAGGGTGCAAAAGGGCTCGGGGGAAAAAAAGGGATGCACGTCTCGTTTCAAAGGCAAAAAAGATTGTGGCATGAACCGCTCTATAAAGAAAGCTTGTGCCGGCTGAACATTCGCTGGACAGAGGGAAAAGGGGGGAAGTCGACTGGATCCACGGGAAGAAAGGGCGGCTTGCCATCGGAAATAATTTGATTTCGCCACCAAACAAGGCCGCTCCAACATTTACTACGAGCGAAAGGAAAGAAACAGGTGTTGACAAAGACCGCTGGAAAAAGGAAACCCTTTCTGACACTCAGGAAAAAAAGAGCATTGCTTGCCACCCAAGGCGACTATGTCGCCCAGGAGAAGAGGCACAGCCTGGTTGCCGCCCAAAGGGGGGGCCGGTGACTTTTATCACTGAAAAAGCCTGCGCTGGGAAAAAAAAGGGTAAGGGGGCGCCGTGTACCTCAGAGAGGGAAAAACCATCGCACCAACATGTTTTCCAAAGGGAAGGTGTAGCGCCATAATCCCGAAAGGTGGGGGATCCATCCAGATCGCATGAGGAAACCAAAATCCTTTCCGGGCGCCCTCAACCTTCACAAAAGGGAAGACGCAAGGTCTACGACGAGTGGAGGGCCCCAGGTTGAAATTTGGGAGATAAAACGCAACGCAATCCGGGAGGGGGCGAACACATTATTTTACGAAAGGAGGGGAAGTGCGCTGGACGGGGAAGGAAACGGACCTCCAATCGCGATGAAATGCACAACAAACACCGCGTTAATAAAAAATGCCCCAGCCATGGTCAGAAAAGGGGAAACCATCACGAAAAAAACAAAAATGTGGTGAAAAATGATCGATCAGCCCGCGCAAAGAGACATCTCACATCAGAAAAGAAAAATCGTTTGCGGAAAAAAAGAGAAAGGCTAACCAGAGAAGGACGAAGAGCACGAAAAGAAAAAAACCAGATCGTCAACATGGGGCCGAAGAAAAGATCCGTTTCGAAGCAATTCAGGTTCCAATCAGGAAAGTCGATCTCTCTCAACAACACAAAGAAAGGAGAAGGGATCGGGAGAGGGGAAAGTAAGAGGAAAAACGGTCATCACTTCGTCTGGCCAGGGGGGGGAAGGGATTCTGTTTCGTTCGGAGAAGGGAAGGGCGGGTCGGAAGCATTGCTACGGGGGGAAGGAAAAAGACGTGGAGGGGGGCGGCTGTTCGGGACTGACTCTGGGGCCGAGAAGGTTCAGCTCACACCACCTGTCTGGGGGAGCGGAGGACTTCTAAAAATCGTGGGCTGTGAAGGAAAAAAAATTCACTTTTGGGATCGTCGTCTAAAGGGGGGAGGATCCGGGCATCCTCCTCCAGACGAAAGCCTTCAAACGTAACATTTGTAGAGACGGGAAAAAGCCATCTTATTTCTTACTAAGGGGGTTCACCTTTGACTTACCACAACCAGAAAAGGGAGGAGGCAAGCTGCTGGTGGTCCAGGTTGGGGAGAAAGGACCTTACGTCTCGAGGCTGGCCATGAATTCTCTTGGGGGGGGGGGGGGGGTGGTGGGAAATCATGGATTCGGGGAAAAAAAAACATGTTTTTTGGCTATTGTGGGGGGGGAGACGATGTCGGCGCATCAAGGAAAAGGGGGCCAGGACACTGCCCCTGAAGGAGAGAGGGGAAAGTTCACGGCAAAGGGGATCAGGGCAAAAAATGAATGACATGTGCGAAGTCGCGGAGGGGAAGATTCCCGAAAGGCTGTTTCGCCTGTGGGGGGAAAGAGGTGGCCAGCGGATGTGGAAAACGGGGGGAGGGTCCTGAGAGAGATAAAGGTGGGGGGAAAGAAGGTGGCGACATCAAACTTAGTTGAAATGAGGGAACGCCTGATCATCCTGATTCAAGAAAATTACTGTCATATCCAGCGAATGGGGGGGACACAAAAGGGGGGATCGAGGCGTTGAAGAAAGGAACTGGTGTCGTCTTGGAAAAAAAGAGAGAGGGAGGGAAATGAGGCGTCGTCCCTCACGACTAAAAAAAAAAAGGAGGCCCGAAACGCTGAGTCCTCCGACAGGGGGGGAAGACAGGTAATTGGCGGGGGGAGGAAACCGAGAGTCAGGACATCTTCTCGTTGCTGGGGGGAATGAGCTTATTTGAACCCTTCTCAATGCAAGGGGAGAAAAAAGGGGCCTGATTGCTGATGTTAATGGTGAAATGGGGGGGAGGGCAGGGGGGGGACGCGGCACGGTGGGGAGGAGGGGCCGCTTGCGGCTTCGGGGGGGGGATGATTGCTGCTCTCCGTTGAAATGTGCCTTGAGAGAAAAAGACCAGCCAGGTTCCTCCGATTGGCGTCCCTTGGAGAAGGGGGAAGGAGAGCAGTTTAAAGGGATTCCCAAAACAAAAAAAAAAAAAAAAAAAAAAAAAACCAACCCAAAAAAAAAAAAACCCCCCAAAAACAAACGAAAAAAAAACAAAAAAAAGAAAAAAAAAACAACAAAAAAAAAAAAAAAAAACCCACCACACACAAACCCACCCCCCCAACAAAAAAAAACAAAACAAAAAAACACACCGCAAATGGGCCGGGAGGAAAATTGTGAGAAAAGGGAGAGCCGGCCAATCGAAGGAGAAAAAACAACCCCAAGGAGGATCGACACCTAGAGAGGAGAAAAGAACGGACTACAACACCAGTGTCGCGTTTTGACAGAAAAAGGGGGGGGGAAACGCCCTTCCTCTCACTTGCTCGCAGAAAGAAAAGAAGAAATGGCTAGCGCTGTCTCGGAACCTTTGCGGAAAGGGAGCACTCCTTATGCACATGTAAAGGGGAGAAACACCCAATACCAACCCCCAGCAAAGAATTATCCTTAAACTGAGTCCGTATCCAATAAAAAAAGAGGGTGGAACCGAAAAGATCACCAGGAAGAAAAGTTCCATCGCATTGTACCGGGGACGAAGGGGACCTCCAAAGCAATGTTACGAAAAAAAGGGGGCTGGGCTGCGTCTTCTGAGAAAAAAAGGGGCAGTCACAAAAAACCGCCTCCTCCACCTTCTGATGAATAAAGGGGAAAGGCACCTCGTGCATTCAGGACGCCTCCTCCGCCGAGAAGGGGGGGGGAAGGCAAGCAACACCATGAAAAGGAACGCTCTATCACACAGAAGAATAAGGTTGGCCTGAACAATTCGCTGACAAATGAAGGAAAGGGAAAGGGGTATCTCCCCGTGAGAAGAAAGCAAGGCATTCAAGAAACCCCAGGTTGAAAGTGTCGCCACCCAACCAGCCGTTCCAGAAAATAGAAGACAAGCATAAGGCAAGGAAAAAGTTTTTCCCCATCCGCTTTCAAGAAAAGGATCCTTTTCTTAACACCTAGGCAGAAGAAGGGGAGGGATGAATTTCAGAAAACCTCAAGGATGTCTCAACACTGGAAAGGATCTGCTTCAAAAACCTGGTTGCCTGAAAAAGCTGGCATTCATAATTTTTCTTTGAAGGGGAAAAAAAAAAGGAAGAAGGACGCTGGATCATAAATTAATGGAGAAATTGAATAACGCCATCACTCACCATAGGAACATCGCCACAAAAATGGGGGGGGAAAAGGGAGAGTTTAGCTAAAAAAATCGGCTCCTGCTCCACTCATTCATAAGAAAAAAGAACGGCGGTCCTTCCAAAACGGCAACCCATCATCTTGTGCCTACACAGAAAAAAGGGGGGGGACGTCGGCCCCAGGGGGGAGGGGTGACGGCGCAATCGAGTATGGAAAGAAATAAAAGTTACGATCTGGGGGAAAGCACTTTCTCTGGGGGAGGGGGAAGCCAATCGCGATTGCCGAACGAAAGAAAGCGGGAAAGAAATCGTGAAACACCATCCATGGGGGAGAATGAAAAAAAAACCAGAAAAAAGGGGGCGCCTGCAATGAGGGGGGGAGGGGGACTTAACCTCACCAGATTCAGGGGGAAATCATCACCATCACCTATAGGGGAAACCTTCCTCCAATGCTGAAGGGAATGCACATCCACCTAATAACAGCCGAAAATAGTCAAAAGGGGGCCCCATCCCTTTCTAATCATATTCAGGGAGAGAAGACTCCCTCAACACCAACAACGGAGGGGGCCATGAAGGGAACCTGATCTGCTTAAAAAGAGGGGATTCATGGTCGTCGGAAAGGGATGGGAGTACTGTTTTCTTTTCGTGCAGAAAGGGAAGGGGGAAACGTGCGGAAGCATTGGCTACGGGGGTACGACGATCGTGCTGTGCTAAGGGGGAAGTGTGTCAAAAAGCCATGAATCGAAAGGAATATCCTTCCACTATTTCATTCTCACACCAAAGAAAGAAGGAAGCTTCACTCTTACATGTCGGGGGAGACTCGTGAATTCATGCGGGGGGGGGAAAGTCGGGCGGGGGGAAGGCATCGCTATGGGGAGAGGAAAAGCGCCCGTCTCATACAATTAAGAAAAGGAGACGCCGTGAGAAAGGGGGAGTGCGGACGAATTTGGGGGTAAAAGGACCCTTTGAAACGTGATGGACGGGAAAAGAAAACTGGGGTTGCAGGTTGGGGCGAAAAGACGTCGTCGCTGCTTTTTGCTGGCAAAGAAAAAAAGGGAGGGAAAGCATTCTATGATTCTGGAGAAAGGACGTTAAAGGTGTGTGTTTCGATGGGGGAGGCGAGCAAATTCTCCTTATTTTCGGAGAAAAAAGAAAAGAAGGCGGCACTGACCCTGAAGGATACAGTTCAAGGGAAAGGAAATGGGGCGGCAACCAGGCTGTCAGCGGGAGGGAAGGCAATCGGGGTGGCCATCAAAGGCTAAAAAGGGGTGTCAGAACTGGAGCGCTTGAGGAAAAAAGATTTTGTTCCTTTCCTTATGCGCGAGGGAGGGTGGTGTGGCGAAATCAAACGGATTGAAACTGGGAAAAGGAGAGGACCGTCAAAGGGGATCGACTGAGTCTCAAGGGAAGGCCAATGCCAGCGAATGTTTAAGAAAGAAGACGAGGGTTCTGCCACCATTGGGAGGAAGAGGGTGAACGGGCGCCGGTTCAGTACGATGGGATTAAGTCGAGCAGACCTGTCAAAAGGGGGAAAATTCAACCGAACTCTGATGACGAAAGGAGCTTGATGTGCTTTGGGGGAAGAGAAAGCACCAGCAATCAGGAAATCTGAGAAGGAAGGGGCAAGTTTGGGGTCATGACCTAGGAAAAACTGGCTCCCAATGCCATGGAAATCTGTGGCGAAACAAAATTGCTGATGTTAATGGTAGGAGGCAACTGCACGCCGCTTCCGTGGGGAAAAAGGAAAAAAAGTTTTGAAAAGGGAACGCTGGCGGCGGAGGGTGGTGGGTCTATCGGGAGGGCAAAAAAAAAAAAGGGGGTGAGTGCGCCACGCTTGTTGGCGCCGCCAGTTCTAAGGGAAGGGGAAAAACCGATGGCAGAAAAAAGCGCGCCGCATCTGATGAAGAAGGAAAAAAAAAAAGGCAAGTGGTGCGGGGGGGAAACGCGACAATGTGTTGTAAAAAGAAGAAACAGTCCCCGTGCTCATAGAGCGAGAAAAAAAATCGTAAAAGAGAGTCGCGGAGAAAAAAAAAGACGGCCTACACCAATTTTCGCGTGAAAAAAAGGTGGCTTGTTGGAATAAAGGAAGAGAGAGCAGACTTCACTAATGGTCGAAAGAAGATGGGAGAATCCGCGTTGACCAAACACTTCGTGTGGGGAGAAAAAAAGAGCGCATCATATCGACCCACCCAATACCAAAACGGGAAAAAGGGAACTTAACCGATTCCGATCAACACCGTCAGCGGCTCAGGTGGAAAAACAGTTAACATCAGCCATCAGGCCAAATGGGGGGGGAAAAGGAAAATCTGGGATCCAGGACAAACAGAGCAGGGAAACAAGACCTCCAAAGCAACAGCTATTGTCCTTAACTTGGATGAGGGGAAGCCAGCGTTTCCTCACAAGCAAAAAAAACGCATCCTCACCGGCTGATTCCTCAGAGGTGGGAGGAGGAAACCTGGGGGTCGGACGGAAACAGCTTACTGCCAAGAGTAAAAGCCGCCACCAAGGAGGAAGGGAAACCGATCGATCCACGGCCGAGGGAGTCTCGCGGAAATCTGCCATTAAGGGAAGGGTTTTATCTCCCTTTGATAATCAAAAGAGGGGAGGATGCCACGCGTCTCAATAAAAAAGAAAAAGGTAGACACCACCACCATCGGGAAGGGAGAAAAACTAACAAGCAAGAAGGGACTGCCAAACGGGTTCCATCCTCTTTCCATTCAACGAAAAAAGAAGAGTAAACCAGGAAAGGGAGGGAATCATGTTGCACCTCCTGCCGGGGCGAAAAAGTGACGCACATTTCCAGGAGAGAAAAAAAAGGGGGAGCCACAATGCTGGGCAGTCATCTTGGGGCAGGGAAAAAGAAGGAGGGAAGACTGCGGCTTGGATCAGACAAATTTAAGTGGGAAGAACAGCAGAGATAAGTGATCCCGACAGAAAAAAGAGGGACAACTCAAAAAAAAACATGTTTTCACGGGGAAAAGGGCCATGAATCCCCTCGATGAGAAGCGCGCATTCATGCCTTCCCACAAAAAGACGTCCGGTCCATTCCAAAAAGGGGGAAGAAAAAAAACAGCAAAAGAGCTTTCCTACGAAGAACGGTTGTTGGTCCAAGTCCAAAGGCAAATTCGTCCGCACGGCTGGGGAGGAAAAAATTAGTTACGATCAGGGAATTTTAGGGACGTGTCCGAGAAAACTGGACTCTCCAATCGCGAAAGGGGAAGACGACGATGCTCCAAAAAAAGACGGGAATTTCCCCCGCGTACTAAGACGTGAAATTGCCGTACAATAAGGAAAGACACTCCACCCTGCCAAGGGGGGAAAAAAGATTGGGCAGGATCTATCGAGAGAGGAAGGGCAGAGTGCCTGGGCCAAAGAAAACAGAAAAAAAGCGTTGCTTTTCCTGAAAAAAAAAGTCGCCAATTCTTCCGCCAGGGAAGCAGCATCCTAGCCGAACGAAAACAGAAAAAAAAAAATCTGTCCAAACATGGGGAAGAGGGCCCATCCCAGGAGAATTCCAGTCCCTCAGAGAGGGGAAAGAACACCACAACTGAGTTATTAGGAAAAGAAGAGAAAAGAGAGAATAACTGGAATTTGACAAGAATAGAGGAAGATTTTTCACTTGTCATCAGTAAAAGGGAGAGTGACCGATCTTTGGAAGAGGTATGCGAGGTGATTCTCAGAAGAAAAAAAAAATATTGTGCGGGGGTCAGGAACGTTCTGTTGCTGCAGGGGAAGGGGGCGGCATCTAGGGAAGGGCAGGAAATCGATAAGAAAAAAAAAACAAAAAAAAAAAGACTACAAGGAGGCCGCACACCAAAAGGGGGAGATGCTGGGTTTCATCTTAAAAGAGAAGAAAGGGAGGTCACCGCGTAAGCTTTAATTCAAAGGGGGGGGGAGCATTCTTCGTCTTCATCGGAGGGAAAGTGGGGCATCTAAGAACCGCAACATTCACCGTAAATGGGAAAGGGGTTCGCGCCTTTCTTCTGTGGAAAAGGGGACGGGGACGAAATTTGGTCTCCAACTTTCACCGGGGGAAGGGACCGTAGGGCAGTCCTCAGAGGTGCAGTTTGGGCTCTCTCTAATGGGGGGGAAGCAGTGCTGGCGTTTGGGAGGGGAAAAGGAAAGAGGAGAGAGATCCTTCTAGGGGAGGGAGAGAAAAAAGAGTGATCGGAGTTTTTTGGCAGAAGGGGAGGACCTCTCCGATGAAAAAAAAAGGGCATGAGACAGCGCAGCGTACACTGAAAAGGAAAGCCAAATGTATTCTGCAAAGCTGGAGGGGAGGAAAGCATGCAAGGAAAGGTTCTAAGGGAGGAAAAGCACGAAGGCTGTTTTCGCTGGTGGAGAGGGAAAGAGGATGGGAAAACGATTGGCAGGGGAGGAAGAGGGAAAGCTGGTGGGTGGCGAAATCAACGGAGGGGAACGGCAAAAGCGAAAAAAAAAAAAAAAAAAAAAAAAACGAACCACTCCGATATAAATACATAAATGATTCTCAAAAGAACATGGCAGATGCCAGCGAATTGGGAGGAATGGATCGTATCGTTCATGAAAAAAGGGGGGGGAAAATGTGGAGGCTTTTGGAACGAGGAAAGGAGAGGGGCGGAGGATGTCGTCGTCCCGCAAGGAATGGGTCGTGCGAAGCCGAACCGCGGGAAAAAAGAAAGAAGGGGGCTTGTATGTTGCTGGTTGAGGAAAAGAGGGGGAAAAAAGAAGTCCGTACACTCGGCGAGGGAGGGGGGGACTGCTCGGTATTGGAAACAGGGAAAAAAAGGAACCGTGAATCTGGCTCCCCCATTGGAAAGGGGGATAGGTTCGGGGGCTGGTCCTGCACAGGGAAAGACTCCAGGTTAAGGATAATTTTCGGGGAAGAAGAGGAGGGGGAGGATTGGGGTGGTCTATCTTATGCGCAGCAAGGGGAAAGGGGTCTGGATTGCAAAGGGTTGGGCGCATCAAGGAAAACATATGAGTCCTCTCGCGCGCAGGGAGGGGAAGGGGGGGCCTTCTGTCCCAACTCTACAAAGGGGGGGGGGTCAGGGGCGCCGCCAGTCGCCCGTGCTCATCTTCTCAGAAAAAAAAAAAGGGAAGGATAGGGGACGGCCTACTGGAAAAAAAAACATTGTCGCTTTGGGCCCAAAAAAAGAAAAGGGGGGTGGGGAATCCCTTCCAGCTAACTGCGCTCGAGGAAAAAAAAAAGAAAAAGGGAGACCGTGCGGCTCCCAACAAGCGTTTGGGGGGGGAGAAGAAAATTCAAAAGACGACGCAATCAGAATAGAAAAAACACAACCCCTCATCCGAAAGAGGAAAAGGAAGACAAAACCGGCAGCAGGCTTCCTTGAAGAAAGGAAAATCATCATCATTCCAATTTTGTAGAACGATGGAAAGAGTCTGGAGCAGTTCCATACAGTAGAGAAGCCACGCCAAAAATCAACTAGCATGGAAGGGGGGGGGGGTGCGTCTTCCTTCGACAAAGGAAATAAATCCCGGCCTCCTCCACCGGAAAAGAAGATGTAGGAAGGCAAGTCAACAAGGGAAGAGAAGACTACTCCCGCCTTACTGCCCCGCGCGTTCACGAAGGAAGAAAGAACCGCTCTATCCCCGTTCCGAGAAGGAGGAAAACCTCGCTTTCATCTGCAAGAAAGGGGGAGACTTTTTAGAGAAAGGAAAAAAGGGGCCGTGCTTTCACATCGAGGGAGAAAAAGCGCCCCGACCACAAAGAAAGGAAAAAAGAAGAGGCACTGCCAACAAAGTCCCCATCGAAAAAGAGAGAAGTTCTGACACCAGGCTAAACAGAGGGGGAAACACAAAAAAGGCAAAGGAGAAGAACATTCCTTCAGCGCTTCCATCCTGGGGGAAAAATTGATTCAGGAATATTTCTTTGACGTGGAAGAAATGCGCTTTATCCTAAGTTGAATCTTCTGGCGAAAGGAAAGAGACATCACCACCAGAGGAAAAAAAAAGAAGGAAATCCCGCTGTAGCGCCATCATCAAGAGGTAAATCGCTCCGCGCTCTTCAGGAGAAGGCCAGCGACGACGGGAAGTCTGCATGAAAGCGCGCGCCCCAACCTGAAAAAAGTGAATGAGCATGGAGACAAGCACACTGTTGGTGTTCAGGAAAGGAAAAATTCGTCTCCTCCGAGGAAGAAAAAATTAGTGTTACGATCTGGTTACTTTGCGAAAAAAGTCTGAGTAAAACGGACCTCGCAAAGAAAAGGACGAATGCTCCAAAAAAAAAAAGGGAATCCAGCTACTCGGTGAACTCTGAAAAAGGGGGCAGAGTGAAGTATGACCACCTAAGAAAACACGGACGTTGAAAAGCAGGCAATATTGGCAGGAAGAGAAGAAACACTATTCAAGTTCACCACGAACATGCAGCAACCATCACGATCGGGAAAAAAGGATTCCGTCCCGAAGGGGGAGGGGATGTCAGTCCCAACGAACGAACAACAGAAGAAAAAAAAAAAAACTGGCCGCCGAACTTAAGAAAAAAAAAAGAAAAGACTCACGTTCGCATCAGATTCATGGGACGATGAGGAGTCTCTCGAAAAAAAAAGGAGAGCAGATCTCCGCTCCTGCTGGAAAAAAAAAAAAGGCGCACGGAGAATTTTCAACGGAAAGAAGAGGAAATTTTGACTATCTGTGTGAGGGCGAGAGGGGGTTAAACTTATGCTAGTGATGAAGGGAAGCCTTGGCGACTGTGTTAAAAAAAAGGGGGGCTGCGGTTCTTGACGGAACTCTGTGGCGAGGGGGAGAAGAAGACTACTCAAGGGGGCAGGCGCACACCACAATAAAAGGCTGTGTTTCACTTTTCCTAGGGGAAAAGGGGAGAGGCGTTCACCGAGTACGCTTGGAAGGAAAAAAAGGGGGCATTCGCGTCAGGGAGAGAAAAGAAAAAACTGGGATCCGCCAAAGAGGAAAGAAAAAAGGAAAGAGTAACTAATTTTTCTCGAAGGAAAGGGAAATGATTGCTGACGAATGGGGAAACACTCTGGACTGACAAAAAGGGGGGGGAAAGGGACGTTCAGGGAGGCTGCTGGTTTGCAGGTGTGGGGGAAAAAAGAAAGGGACCGGCCTTCAGGAGAAGGGGCTTGGCCATGAATGCTCTCGGGAAAGAAAAAAGGGATAGTGATTTCGGGGAGAAGAAACACCTTAATGTTTGGTGGGAGAGGGACTCTCTGCTTTCTTCTTGCCAGAAAAAGGAAAAGAAAGAGACAGGCTGACCGGACCCTTAATGATAAGAGGGGGGAAATAATTCCTGCCCAGCGGGGAGGAAGAGAGCTGAAGGAAATGTGAGAGGGGATAGGGGAAAGCAATGCTCCAAGGGGGGAGAAAAAGGAGCGAGTGCTGGCCAGCGGAATGGAAGGGGGGGGAAGGAAGTGCCGAGTAAATGTATTTGAAGAAGAGGAAAAAGAAAAACGAGTTTTACCTTTGGGGGGGGGAGAAAGTGTAATCCTTGCAGGGATCACCTTATGAGAAAAGAAGGGGGAAGAAGTACTGCAGATGCCGCGAAGGGTAAAAGGGTTATCGAGCGTTTCAGCACCAAGGGGAGGGAGGGTGAACGCGCCGGTCAAGTAAAGGGGAGAATGGAGTCAGAAACGCAGACTTGCAAAAGGGAAAAGAACGAGGGAGGCCTCCGCGGTGGAGGAGGGGTGCTGGTTTGAGTAACAGGGGGGGGAAAAACAAGCAATTTCATTACAATCTGCAGAGGGGAAAGGGTGGGGGTGAAGGTGCTACTGATCTGGAGAAGGGAGGAAATCTGTTTCCCCCAGGGAAGAAGGGGGGGATCTTTTTCTTGTCTGTAGGGATACGGAATCAGGTTAAGGATATTAGGGGGAGCGTCTTAAGGGGGGTTTTTATGGGGGGGGAGGCATCCGTGAAATTTGGCCTCTTAGGAGGAAAAAAAAGAAAAAAAGGTCGCCTGATTGCAAGCGTCCAGTTTCAGAAAAGAAAGACGCAGGGAGATTGAAGGGATTCCCACATCAAAGGGCAGGGAGGGGAAAAAAAAAAGGGTTTAACTGAAAGGGGAAAGTCGCCCTTGCTCGATAGGAGAAAAAAGGGAAAGGAAAAAGAGAGATCTTATCACTAGAAAAGAGCTCCAACGCCTACAACAACATTTGTCAAGGGAGGGGGAGCCAAGGTGTCTGGTGGGAATCCCTTCCATTCAGAAAGAGGAGAAGAAGGTATCCTAATGAGGGCTGGCATCCGTGAGGGAAACAAAGAGGGAAAATGCGTTGGCGCACTCAGGCCACATTCAACGGAGGAAGGAAGAAAAAACCCGCAGTCCGCCATCTTCCAAAAAAGGGAAAGGAAAAAACAGGAAGACTGCTCAGTGCCAGAAAAGGAAAAAAGAAAATTACAATAAGGGGGGGATCACAGAGGAAAAGAAAAAGCCATTGTGACAAGAAGGAAACGCAATCTGCCTCACAACCTCAAAGAAAAAAAGGGGGGGGAATTGAGGTTTGCGTCTTTCTGAGAAAAGAGGGTAGTCAAAAACCTCAAGAAGCATCCTCACCGGCGGGAGTCCTCAGAGGGAAGGGGGAAACACGGTTGCAGTCTGCGGGAAAAAGGAAAACTCCGCCCTCTTACTGCAAACCGCGGAAAAATCCGCCACCCTGTTTCAGGGGCTCGAATCACGGCCTTCTTTGCGGAGGGAAAAGGGAAGAAAAAATAAGTAAAGGGGAAGGGGGGGATCTCCCGTTCATAATCAGGATGAATCAGGCTCCGGCGTGCACATCGGAAGAAGAAAAAGTCAACTCCGTGGGAAAGGGAAACAGACACCACCAAGAAGGAAAATCCTTCCTCTAGCAATAAGAGGGAAAAACATCTTTTGTCAAAAAAAAAAAAAATCCCATCCGCTGCCAGCAACGAGAGGAAAAAACCAGTGCGGAAAGGAGTGCGTGGAGCATTGTCTTGCACCACCGAGAAGTTAATGTCTCACAAAAGGGGAGAGCTCTGAAAGGGGGAAAAAGGCCAGCATGGGATAATAAAGAAGGAAGGAAAGTCAGTTCTCCCAGCCAGGAAAAGCAAGAACGGAATGGCTGTTCGAAGGGGAGAGAATTGTCATAACCGCCCTCCCCAAACGGCAAAAAAATTTTTTCAACGGGGAAAAAGGGAAAAAAGAATGGGGGGGTCCGGCGGTAGGAGGGGGGGTTTCCCTCAAAAAAGCCGCGCATTCATGAAAAAAAAAGAAATCCAACGAAAAAAAAAAAGGGGGAAAGTACACCCACGGGAGTCACCCCAACCTTAAGAAAGAGGAGGGAATGACTCATGAGAAGTAAAATTTTGTTGCAGTCCCATTTGAAGTGGGAAAAAAGGGAATCAATCCGATTTCTTCCCAAGTAATAACGGGCAAGGGAAAACGCTGGATCTTTTGGAAGGGGGAGACGGTGCGCTTTGGAGGAGGACGGAATCTCCAATAGAAGGGAAAAAAAATGATCCAAACAACCGGGGATTGAATTCCCCTCTGTCGGACAGGGAGAAGACCATGTTACTTTTAGGAGGAAAAAAAAAAAAAACGTCCATTTTTTTTTTGAGAAAAAGAGGGGAGATGTATAGGGTCAACCATAGACAGAGTAAAACATAAAGGCTCCCAAAAAAAAAATTGTGCTTTATTACCAAAAAGAATACTAACCAAAAAAACCGAAAAAAAAGAATCATCCAAATACCTCACCACGTTCGAAAGAGGACCGACGCCGTCTTGATGCAAACCTAGCCCTACACGAAAAAAGAAGAAAGACCAAAACAGAGGCTTCACACGGGGGGGAAGGAAAATGGGCCTGTGGGAAAGCTCCGGCCCTGCAGAGAAAAAGCAGTATCTTCGATCTCGAAAAAAAAAAAAGGTCGTGGAGGGGAGAAGATCTCTGAGAAAGGGACTGAATCTTCTGCGAAAGGAGGGAACGGGGGTGCCCACAAGGAGTCCAAAGGGACTATCTTGTTGGGATGGGTTCAGGGGGAGGAGAAAAGGGAAAAATGCCGGCATAAAAAGAGGGGGATGGACGAACGGTGTAAACAAACGAGAGGGGGCTGCTTTTCTTGAGGCCTGACTCGGTTCCTTTCGGAAGCGATAGAGAAGAAAACAGTAAGAAACACAAATGGCCTTTTGGCGTGAACTGGTCATACACCTGCATGAGGGGAAAAAGAAAACTGAGTACGTCTTCATGAAAAAGGGGGTTTGGATGCTGCAAAAGAGGAAAAGGGCGAGTTGGGTAAATATGTACGGGAAGAGAGCCATAACGTCCCAAGAAAAAAAAGAGAATGTTGTTCTCGAAAGGGCAAGAAATCGGATTTCTGTAAGGAGAAGAACAAAGTCAACTGGTACTTGTCCAACACCAGTGGAGTTAACTGAGGCACTTATGCAATCTGCTGGGGGAGGGGGGAAAACCCCGCCGCTCCTTTGGGGAGGGGAAAGAGGCGCTGCGGTGGGCTTTCCATGAATGAGAGAGGAAGAGATTAGAAAGAGTTATTCTGTGAGCGAAAGGAAAAGGGAACATGTTTGTGTCGAGGGGGGAGTCACTTCTCAGGGAGGGAACAGCCCTTCACTTTCTGAGAAAGCCTAAAAACCTTGAAGGAGAAGGAAAGGTTCCTGCCCAGCTTTGGCGGGAAAAAAAAGAGCGGAAGGAAATGTTCCTAAGGGGAAGGGGGAAAAGCACTGCTCCCTCCGGCTGGTGTGGAACGATGGTAAAAAAAAACGGGCAGCGCGGGGAGGGGGGAAAAACGAGTTTTGTCAGTGAAAAAAGGATTTGGAGCGGCCGCTGTGGTGGGGGCGAAAGAGAAGGGGGGGTATGCGCGCGATTTCACTCCGGCACGCCGGAAACTAACAGGTCTCACGGTGAGATACCAGGAAAAAAAAAAAAAGGAAAAAAAAAAAAGTTCCTTAAGGGACAGAGAAGGGGTTCAAGTCCAAAGGGAGTCAATGGGAGCGGTTCATTGAAAAAAAGGTGGGGGGAGCTTTGAACGGCCGGGGGGAAAAGGGGAGGGGGGGGAGTCAGTTCCCCGCAGACTGAACGGGGAAAAAAAAAGGAAAGACCTAAACGCTTATTCCTCAACCGTTGGGAGGCGTGCTTTATGTCTGGGGGGGGGGGAAGGCTGGGAATAATACGGCACCCAGAAAGAAGGAGCTCGGTGAGGGGGGATTTCAGATTTGAGTGAGGAAGTGGGAAAAGGAGCCCCCTTCCTATGGAAAAAGAGGGGGTCAGCACCGCGACTGATTGCTTGATGTGATGGTGGGCTTGGCACTGTCCTCCGATGAAGGGGGGGGGAAGAAGTTAAGGAATAATTTCGTGCACGGAGGGAAAGGGTATTTTCTTTTTCGTCAACTAAAGAGAAGGGAAGCAGCAATTGAAGGACTTGAGTGAGAAAAACTCTGGGGGGAAAAAGAAGAGACTTTCCTACATTAGTGAAGTCCTGCTAGAGAAAGGAGGATAAAACAAAAAGAAATGGGCCTTTTTGAGAAGGTGGTGGGAGACGTCTGATTTCTCCGCCACAGCAACGGAAAAATCGCTCAAAAAAGATTGGAGTAAGAGAGGAGAGAAAGGGGCCGTCGCTCATACTTCCTAAAAAAGAGGGGGAAAGAAATGCCCCTTTGCTTTTGAATAATTAAAAAGAGAAAAAAAAAGGGAGAGGCAGACTGAAAGAAAGTTCTAAGGAGCTTGAGAACATTAATTGAGCCCCGACAAGCTTTTGGGGAAAAAGAGAAAAAAAGGGGGGAGCGATCAGATATACCCACCCAAAATAAAAAAAAAAAAAGGAAATCGGCCTCCTACACTGAATCAAGGAAAAAGAAAAAAAACGGGACGGCGCATTCCAGCACAACGTGAAGAAAAATTCATCACAAAAAGGGAAAAAAAGGAAAATTTCCATCTCTTTGGGGAAAGGAGAGACAGTAAAAAGAAAACTCCCTCAAAAAAAAAAAGACCTGACTTTCTGGTTGCTTCTTCCTAACCAGCAAGTAACCAGCACCTCAAAGAAAAAAAAGGAGGGGCTCGCGTTTCGGCTTGAAGGCAAGGCCCCCGGGGAAAGGAGAGACCATCCTCCGCCCTCTTACTGCAAGAGAGAAAAAAAATTGACAGAATGGTTTGCCTGAAAACGCTGATCCACGGCCGATGAGCTGAACACTTCTGCTGGCAGGAAGAAAAAGACTGGTTATCTCCCGTGAGAAGAAAGAAAAGAAGGAAGGCTTTGAAAAGAAACGACGCATCAAAGTCACCTCCCGTTTGATAGTGCAAAACCAAAAAAGAAAAGAAAATCATTTACTCGCTCATAAGGAAAGAAAAAAAGGGGGGAAAATAAGAGGGTCCAGCAAAAGAAAGTTCCTGACACCAGGGAGCCGCAAAAAACTTTCCAAGCATTTCTTGAAACAGCAAAGAATGAAGGGGAAAGAGATGCCAGAAGGTTTCCTGCCGAAAAAAAAGGAAGGATGAATTTTTGGTCGGTGAGGGAAGAGGAATGGGACGCTGCTCTGGATCAGAAAGGGAGGGATCACGACATCAGATAAGTGAAGAAAAAGGGAAAAAAAATCGAAACAAACAGGTGGGAAAGGGGGAAAGCTTTGTAGCTGCAAGAAAAGAAATAAAAAAAAAAGTATGGGAAAAGGCCGCGCGTCATTCATGGCAAAGAAAAAAAAATCCAGCTACGAAAGGATCCTTCCCACCAGGAGGGAGGGAGGCACACCGCCCAGCGCTTGCCGAGGGGAAACACGGTTTGGTAAGGAAAAAAGGGTGGGAGACTAAAATTAGGGGGGAGAATCCGATTCTTTGCAAGAGGAAATAACGCGTCACACATTAGTAAGAAGAGGGAGAAAGGGGTCTGGGACTTTAGAGGACCGGACTCTCACTCGCGATGCCAGTAAGGACTTTCTCAAAAAAAGGAGAAGGCCACGCGTACTCTTTGAAAGAGGGAAAGGAAAGAAGTGGGAAAAGACCCCAGAAAAAAAATGCCCATTTTGGGTGCGCCTCGACATCTTTGTAAAGAGATCGATCAGTCCAGAAAGGAAAAAGTGCCGCCCTCTAAAAGCAAAAAAAGAAAAAGGTGGGCTTTACCCACCCAGGCGACAAAAGGTTCCTTCAGCCCGCCGCGGTCAGAAACTAGCACGAACTCAAACAGAAGACAGAAAAAAAAAAAAACCTGGCCGACTACAGGAGGAAAGGGGAACATCGAAGTCCGAAGAAAGGAAATAGTATCTTCGCTCTCTCAAAAAAAAAACAACGGAGGGAAAAGGACCGAGAGGAGGAGGACGCTGACTCATGGGAGGGAAGGTATTGTGAAACGGTCATCATTTCGGAGCGAAGGTTGTACCTACTCGGGGTGTGAAAAAGGCAGCCTGGTTGGGAGTCTTGAAGGAATCCGCCGCTTCTGAAGCAAGGGGGGGGAAAGTAGCCACGATCTTGCGGGGGGGACTGTTCGTGTTCTTCACTCTGACGAGGGTTGCTGAGGCTGATCGATCAAAGACTGACAAGGTGGAAAAAGCGCCACGCCCTTGAAGGGGGAGCGTGGGGGGACATCTCAAGGGAGGGGAGGGGGGCAGTCTGGTCCCCGAGTACGACGGGGAAGCAGCGTTTTTAGCCAAGAAAGGAAAAAGGGGGCGATCGCGATTTGGGGAGGAAGGGGAAACTCACGCCAGAAAAAGAACATTCACCAGATCTTCCCTAAGGGGTTAGCGCCGTCGAGGGAAAAGGGAAGTGCGGACGCCATGGGATCCACTTTCACATGGGGAAAAAAGAATTGAAGCGCATGCGTAGTCAACTGGGGCAGGGTCTTTGAGCGCGCCTTTTTGGAATGGAACGCAAAAGGGGGAGGCTGGCGGTGGGCCTGCCAGTGAAGCAAGAGGGAGGAAAAGAGTAGTATTTGAGTAGGGGGGGGAAAGAAGCACGTGAAAACATGTTGGGTGGGTGCATGGTGGTGTGGATGGAGGGGGAAGCAGGTTCTCTTCTTCCGAAAGAAGAGAGGGAGGATACCATCTCATGCGGCCGGCAAGGGAAAAAAAGAAAAAAAAATTATTCACTTCCCACAAAACCCACCCCCAAAGAAAGAAAAAACCCCCACCCCCAAAAAAAAAAAAAAGCGTGGGCGGAGGAAACAGAGCGATGAATGGAATGTGAGACGTACGGATGGGAAAAAAAAAAAGGCCTGTTTCGCAGGGAAAAGCAGCTTGCTGGCCAGAGGCTTTGAAAACAGGGGGAAAAGGAGAGGGGATTACATGGGGATTGGCGGAACCTATTTTTTGGGCGAATGAAAAAGGGCGCGCTATGGCCAGACGTCAAAGAAGAGAAAAAGGAAAAAAAAAAGGATATAACCATTCTCAACAGGACGGACGAAGGAAAAGGTGGACAGCCTCAAGATTCCTTGCATCGAGGAAAGCCACAAGGAAATGGAACTGTTGTGCGGGCTTGAAGAAAAAGGAAGCGGTCGTATTAATGCGTAGGGGGACAAGGAAAAGAAAAGGTTTCCTGGCCATCAAATCCTGAAACGCTGAGGAAGAAGAGGTAGGGAGGCGGTGCTTGAGGTGATCGGGGGGCATCGCAGAAGACACGCACCAGCCAAGGGGAAAAAGGAAAGTTGATTTTGGAGGCAATACTTGAGCGGGAGGGGAAAGATAGTCCCAAGTCCGATGGGGGGGAAAAAAAGCAAAGAAAAGTGTAAGGAAAAAAGGGCTTCTGTTAATGGTGTTATGACTGGGAAATTCCGCCGCGTGAAGGGGGGAAAAAAAGAGAAAAGTTTCGTTCCGCTTGAGGGAGGCGGGGGGGGGAGTGGGTTGTTCTATACATTCTTCGCGCGAGGGGGGGAAGTGGGCGCAAAACGCTTTTTTTGCTCCAGGAAAGTAGAAGAGCTGCAGCAAATTTAAGGTGAATCTTGCTCGCCAGGGAAGAGGAAAAAAGAAGTCTGGCCAACGCGACCAATGTTTTTTGTAGGAGAGGAAAAAAAGGATACAGATACTAAAGAGCACCCCAAAAAAGGAGAAAAAAGAAGAGAAGAAAACGGGCGACAGTGGGCCGGCGCTCAGACCTCGAGAAAACAAAAGGGGAGAGTCGTGTTAAAGCCCTTTGCCTGTTGGAATCAAAAGGGAAAGAAAAAAAAGGAAAAAATGTCGAATCGCTCTTCCTACAGGGAAAAAGAAAGGGGAGCAAATCAAGGAAAAAATTTCACGGACAAGAAACACTAAAAAAAAAAAAACAACACCGCAGTCCGCCACGGGAA
>Ga0179593_1435829_pt1 | contig 19047 bp, 21 predicted proteins | sample CZODoug2_1_08_16_FD_185931 | JGI IMG/M metagenome (GOLD analysis project Ga0179593, IMG submission 185931) | Vadose zone soil fungal communities from Angelo Coast Range Reserve, California, USA - CZODoug2_1_08_16fungal (PacBio error correction) | ecosystem: Environmental > Terrestrial > Soil >...
CCCTCAGAAAGGAGGTCTTCCAGCGAGTAGTGGAAGTCATCAAAGAAGAACAGGCGCCTTATGAAACGAGAACTTAGCCCTGAATCATGCGTGAAGAGGTTAGACTGATCGAAAAACCATGCGTACTCTCGGGAATCCTTTTGCGAAAAAACATCGACTACGACGAAAGGAGTGACTGGAAAGTTTTTCGTGAGGGGGACGCCGAACTTTAAGCCTTAAAAAAGGAGTTGGCGCGGGGGGTGGTCAAATACAGACCGCTGATGGGGGGCCGTAAACGAGGGTTGGAGCGTATAAGAAGGGGGCCAATGACGATGCGTCGGAAATCTTGAGGGGAAGGGAAAAGGTGAGAGCCGGCCCCACCGGACTGCGCTTTACCAAGATGTGGGAAAGCGGAATGGATGCAGATCAGGGTCTCCACACAACAACAAAACACCACAACACACCCCCCCAAACAAAACCCAAAAAGAAAAAAACCCAAAAACAAAAAAAAAGAAAGGTAACAGAAATAATCCGGAAAACATCAATCACGAGGCAAGATGGGGGAAAATTCCCCCCCTATGTTTCAGAAGTCATTTCTTGCCATTAATTGTATCTTCCTGTCGAAACTTCCAGCAAAGCAAAATCTTCGGAAAGATAGGGGGTAAAGCTGCGAAAAAAAAGTTCGGGGGGCGTCCTTCATAGGTGCTGGAGGAGGATAACGTACAATTCTTGAGTGAGGCAAAGTGAAACTACACCAGTTCATAATACCGAACCGGGTAAAAGCGGACATGATCAGAGAGGGGGTTCTTCACTCGCGCGGGAAAGGGAAGGGGGGGGGGGTCGGGATCATTTCGCGAAGTCTATTACAGAGGAATATGATAAGTAGGTCGCCCGCGGTGCGTAGGCGACATAGAAACTGACGCTGAATAAGTTATATGAAAAGAACAAGCCGAGGCATCTTTGCTAACCGGAGAAAAAAAAAAGCCGCCGGAGCGCAAGCAACTAGTGAGGCTGGCGGGAATCCTTGCTGCCAACGGCGGTAGCCAGCACCATACTTCTCTCAATCACTGGAGGTGGAAAACGGGGCATCCGGATATCTCTTTAAAGAGAGTGGAAAAGGGGAGAAATGGGAAAACTTGAAAAGCGCTGCACTATCACGGAAAAGAGTCGAGCAAGAAACGAGGCCTCCTAGAGGAGTGGCACGCCATGTGTCCTATTCCAGGGCCTACCCCGAAAAAACAAGGGTTCAAGACAGCTAAAAATAACTGAGGCGCGAGGAGGAAGAGGTGGGGAGAACAGGTTCACCTAATCGAAGGAGAAAAAGATCATCAGGCACAGGATCCTCTAAAAGACATGGAGAAGAAACCATTTCGGCATATCCTCCTTAGTGAGCCGGTTTGTCCCTGATTGCAGTGCAAAAAAAGAAAAAAAAAAAAAAAAAGAAAAAAAAAAAAAAATCCCCCACAACCCAAAAAAAAAAAGACAGAAAATAAAACCACACATCCACAACCCTAACGTTCGAAAAAATCTGCCATCGAGGCAGTAAAAGAAGTAAGGACAACTGGGGGGAAAAACCTATTAATCAAACGGACGAGTTGGACCAGAGTCCAGAAACTGACAAATTCGGCGGATCAAGGAAAAACCGCTTCCGTGACCATGGCCAGACTTGGCCCATAGAATTGAGAAAGTATAAAAATGGGAACCTCCGCAAAGAGGCGGAAGGAGGGGGGGGGTGTGATCAAGAAAAGGCGGCGCGTCTCTCCTCTTCACAAGGGAGAACCTCGGTCAACCGCTCGGTTATTTCTATGGAAAGAACCCTCCAGAAGGCGGTGAGGGGCAGCCTTGAATAAGAAAAAAATAGAACCTGAGGGGTCTTGCCAACTTCCAAGTGGTAAGAGATGACCTTCAAAAAGGAGGGGGGGGAGATACAGTGTCTCTTGTGGGGAATATAAGATGGGTTTACGACAACCGTAAAATCGTACAAAAAAAGGGGGTTGACAAAAACTCGAAGTCGCGACGAAACTCAAGGGCAATGAAATGCATTAGAATAAAATTGTTGCCAACTTGCAAGGAAACAACGAAATATCGCACGACAGGGTGTTTCGTCAACAAGAAAGAGGAACGGAAGTGCACAAACATCACCACAGCGCCCTAACCAAAGGGACCAGGAAGTCTATAAAAATCCTAAGGGGGAGCTAAGGGCCGGGAGCCGCCTCCGTCAGTAATAGTGGGACATAATCGTCGCAAGACGAATATGCAAACTGAACAAAAAGGGAAGAGGAGACAGAAAAGGGGAAGCGCGTCAAAGCACGAAAGGGCGATTTGTTGGGGGATTTTCAAGTATTGAGCCGCCGCAAAGTCTTTGCAGAAAAGCTACCATACAAAAGGGCAAAAACATGCAGGGAAACAAGTTTTTGCAAAAAAAAGGGAAAGGGTGCGGGCAAACGCGATCAGGCGTCAGGAGAGATAAGAAATGGGTGAGAATCCTCCAGGGGGCGATATTAGTTGTCGTCCAGTTCCGGACAGGAAAAGGGTTAGGGTCAAGCAAAGGACTAAAACGTAGCTCCACCTCAAGAGGGAGAGGGAAAGGGATGCGAAGAGTGGGCGTGCGCTGGTGTAAGAGAATGAAGGGGGGAGATAGGGAGAAATGTGAGAAGAGAAATATAGCGGGATCTCCGCCATATGCTTTAGAACGAAAACCATGGGCTGGGTAATCCGTGAGGGGGGGTGCGCACGAATGCGTCGAATAAGAGGAAGGTGGGGAGCAAGCCCTCGTATCTTCATATCACTGAAATAGGTGGTCAAAAGAAATAAAGGGAGTTCGCACGATAGGACTCAAGCCAATCACATGGGGCTCTTGCGGAGGACAAGCTGACTCGACACGCAGGGGAGAAAAGTCAAATCAAGGCGGGAAAGGAAAAGGGCAACAGGACGCTCCCTAGGTCGTGCAGGCAAGCAGCGAAAGGCGTCAATTCCTGAGGGGAATGCCGCCGGTGTATAGAATCTACCTAGAAAAAGGATGAAGGAAGACCTGGATAGAGGGTAGCGCCACTCAAAAAATTGCAGCAACAAAAAATGGGTTACGGCTCGCAACCGGCTGAGGCAGCTGAAGAGAAGGAAAAACCCGGGGAAAAAGCCAAAGCAGAGGAGCAGGTGGGACTGCCTAGTCAATGTCAGACACAATCCTGTCACCTCCAGAGCAAAAAAAACCAGAAATCCAAAACAAACGAGACATAGGAAGAAGGAAATAGGGCGGGATGCCAGGGAAAGGTCGACAACCCTTCCTCCAAATTCAAGGTGGTAAAGGGGGAGAGGAAGAAACCGGGGAGACGGGTGGGCTGTCGGAAAAGGAGTGTTCATGCTCGCTAAGCCTGACTAAGATTTACAAGCCGTAATTGTGGTGTGGGGCGGCGCTACCCTTCGAAGAAAAGGGAGAAGGAAGAAGAAGGGGGGGATGTTTCTGGAAACGGACGGTCGCTTCTATACAGGACGGGCGGAAAAGTGAAACAAGCCCGAGAGGGTGCAGGACGACACTGGCTCTAGGGGGGAACAAGTTCTGCAAGTTTGGCTGGGGTCGCAAGCGGCCTATGGCAAAGAGAAAGGACATAGCTTCATCTCGAGCTGCAATGTGAGGGGGGATGTTCATATGGGCGAAAAGCGTTGGATTCGCTAATCACCATCCAGTGAATCTGCGAGGAGGCAGGGGGAAGCGTGCATATAAGTCAGCAACTTCGGGATAACTGGAGCGGGAGCTGTTCGAACAAACGCCTGCGTTTTCGTGGGAAGCAAAAGCCTCGATTCTGGGCCGACTAAGTACGAGGAACAAAGTATAGGAAGCAAGAAGGGAGGACTTGAAACGCCGACATTCTGGACTTCAGAAGAATCTTGAAGCTAAAAAGGAAAAACTGTGGTAAGAAGGCTTACAATCAAGCTCTTAAAGATCTGAAGACATTTGAAAGCCGGAAGGGAGGACAAAAGACCGGAAAGGGCGACCAGGGTAGGGAAGAGCGAAGGGCCCCGAAAAATATCGCGTGTCTCGTACACATAAAAACTCCCGTTTTTGGGGGCAAGAAACGTGGGATGCAAGGCATGGCCTAGTGTGGTGGGAAAGAGTATCGGTCACAACGAACTGCGGAGAAAAGAACGATGGAAAACGACAAAAAATAACGCTTAGGTAGTGACTCATTCTATGGGAAATTGGGAACGTCCAACCGGGGGTCCAGCTCATAGAACTTATGTTAGAACAAAAAAAAAAAAAAAAAAACACACCGGCGATTCAAGGACGTGGTCATGTCCCGTCCTCAGAGGGAAAACTTAGCAGGGGGGTCAGAAATGAAAGAAACAAGGCAATGGTAGTGGCGTAAGGGGGTGGTTTAGGCATGAACTACTAGGGTGGTCCAAGGAATCGCGGCCGAGAGTTACGTTTTGTCACGGCAAGTTGGCCAAACGAACACTGGGGAGGTAATGCGGAGGAAGTGGGCGGAACTCTACGGCGTCGGGGCAACCCCCCGGGTTGTGGAAGCTGATGTACGGCCGGGTAGGCATGAAAGACAAAACCAACAGAGGGGAAAGGAAATGAACTGTAGAGCACACTAAACCTCTCAAAAAGTTTTGACTTCATAAAAAAAAAAACACCGGCCTTGGGGCAAAAGGGAAGAAAGTTGTGAGGATCAAGCTTGAACTGGAAGAAGGCTTAGTGATTTAATGGAGAATAGAAAATCCCGGCCTAGGTGGGAAAGGTGAGACAGGAAAGCTGGAGCTGAAACGGCAAAGCAGTTTTTCTTTCAAAAAGCAAAACAGGTCCGCCTCTGGCAAAAAAGAGGCGTGTCAGGGCGTATGGTCATTCGAAATTCCCCGCGAACGGGTAGTCGGGAAAAAGACTCCTATAGAGTAAAAATAGGGCCTGGTCAAAGGGGTTGGACGGGGATCTAAAAAACATGCGCGAAAACAGGGAAAAAGGAAACGCGTCAGGGTGTGGGGGCGGACGAGGGCATGTGCGTATTCTTGTACTTCCGAGAGTGGGAGAAAGCTGGCTGCAAGGCGACACCTGGGTAAAGGCACAACGTCGGATGATAAGGGATACACCCAGGTACGAAAGGTTTGGAATCGCGGTTAAAGGGAAGGAAAAAAAAAAGTCGGAGGCAGGCGCCCTGGTATGTGCATAAACTGAAAAAAATTAGCCTAAGGAATTCGTAAAAGGCCGCGAGCCGAACCTCGTTGAGGTTGGGGTCGTCGGACTAGGTAAACTAGGGCGTAAATACGAAAAGGAATGGGGGGGTGGAGGTCCATCGCCTAGTGACGGAAAGAGAGGTCAAAGGAAGAAAAACTGGGGAAAAACTCATCACTACATAGGAAAGCGGGGAGACTAAGATGAGTTACAAAGGGGAGTGACGAAAATGGTGCTGTCTACCTCAAGAAAGTCTAACAATTCGGGGGTACGCAGCAGAAGACTGTCGGGGGCTTGACGAAAAAGAATGTGGGATGTAGCTTGGGGACTCGTAGACCGAGGGAGGGGGAGGGGCGTGAAAAGCTGTTTCAAGCAGCTCTTCGGGGGCGCATAACGGGTAACGAAACGAGAGGGCGACAAAAAAAATTCAGCGTAACTTTACGACGTAGCCGAAAAATTATCGTAACCAGAAAAGGGAACGGAGGGCCTACGCGATGGGGCTCAGGAGACCTGTTTCGGGGTTCGAAAGGGGGGGGAGGTGGCCTTTGCAAGATAAAGCTAGGGAAGGGAGAATGATAAGCAACGGGAAAAGAGATCCAGAAAGTGTTTTGCGCCTAGGATACCCGCTCATGAATTTAAGGACGGCTCTTGCGCGGACGGCGGAACAGAAGAAATCCTTAGTTCAGAAGCAACTCAGCCAAGGAACGGGGGTCCTGAACAAAGAAAAAACGAGCGGGACTGGGGAAACGTGCACGGTTCGGTGTGAGGTAGCAAGATGATAAAAGGAGTGAAACACATGAAGGTGCAGAGCAGATCAGGGGGGGCAATGCCGGCGGATGAACAGTCTTTTTAAAACGGGAAAGGGAAGAACGAAGACGAGACGCCTATATCATAAGAGACAAAAAAGCACGCAAAGTCACGCGTATTGGTTGGTTAGGGACAAAAGCGCAACGCCATTAAGGAGAGCGTTGTGGAAGTGGAGGAAAAGAACGAAAGAAAAAGTGCAAGAGGCTTCGATTCGCAGTAAAAAGGCGCAAAGGAACGTAAGAGATGGGAGGTCGGAATCACTCGACCGCCGGCCCTCATGATCAGGGAGAAGAGGAGCGGGGGGGAACAAATTCGATCGAAGGGGGAACTGACCGCGCAGGAAAGCCTCTTCGATATGAGAAAAAAAAACAACAACACAAAAAAGGAGAAGGAGGAAAAGAAGAGATCTCATGTGTGCGTGACAGTACTTGAAGGCATTAGCCATCGCCTTCTGGGAAAACGCCTGAAGAGTATCGAAAGGGGGCAGCGGGCCCATCGTTCGAGCGGATCGACAACGACCATTAACTTAAAAAAAGCGCATGGGGGGGGGGGTGTGGCGAACAGCGCATTACGGGCGCATCGAGAGGCTGGGGGACTTGGGGTTCATTGTCGGGTTGTACGGCAGGAGGAAAAAACGCTCAAACTTGAATGGGCGTATAGCGGTGTGTCAAACAACATACATGAATCTTTATTTTGCAACGGCCGCGGGTTGGAGGTGCGTTAGCGGGGAAGGAAAACGAATTTCAGTGAAGGACCTGGGCATCCCGTCGCAGTTAAAAAAAACCACAGATCTGGCGCATTACCAACAGTGCCACAGGAGGCCTTGGAAAGAGATCGTAGACCTCGACAACTGGGGGGAAAATCAAGGCAAGGGAAAAACTCATACCAAATGTGGGTATGCCACCAAGATGGCAGTTCTTGGCCATAAGGAAGGATAGTCAGGGGCGCCGTCAGAAGAAAAGGGGAGCAAAGCAGAGGGAGGGACATCATGAGGGAGGCGGCGAAAAAACTGTCTCTGGGGGATCCAGGGGACACATCGTGGAAAACACGTCAAAAAAGGGAGTTGATGGCCAGTTCAACTACAACACATGGTACACTCAAATAACACAAATCCTAACGACAGCCGCTCAGGAGACAGCACGCGCTTTCAAGTTGGAAACCGGGTTTCGGGCAGGTAGGGGAGGTAACGGGGAATAAAGGACGCTGAATCGTATAAGGTCTTGTTCCCCCGTAAATGAAAAAAAGGGAAGGACGCCATCGAAAAGGAGCTGCTTTAAAAGAAGGGCGAACAATAAACAAACTCAATGGGCTGTGGGGGTGGGGGGGGTTGGAGGATCATCTGGGGAACCGAGGCGAAATCACAACGACGGGCCGCAAACGAAGAGGACGGATTGACGACGCCGCCGCCAGAGGAGTTGGACACACAAGACAGGAGGGCTCCCCGAGCTCAAAGGGAGTGCCTGGACCAAAGACGGTGCTCTCGTCGAGGGGGTTTCACAAAGTACTGACGCTAACCGAGAGTGAACCGCGGTCGGCGCGATGAACTCAAACACCAGGCGCCGCGCGTATGAACGGAGAGGGTGGCCTAGAACGGAAAGACGAAACGAATCACCGCAACGACGGTCGAGAGAGAAAGAAACGGGAAAAGTCACGAAAAAAGTAGTAACAAGCCATAAAGGACCGCAGAGAAGGGGAAAAAGATCAGCCTGAAAACAGCGATAAAAACGCTCGAACCTGGGGCGAACAGGTTCGTGCGATCAGACTTCTGTTCTGTAAAAAAGGGGTAAGTCAATGAGATGCAGGTGCAATGGCGGGCGTACGCAGTACCCAACGGCCAAATACGCCAAACCCAAGAATCTTTGGTCCATAAGTCAAAACTGACAAACGGATCCCAGCTGATTGAAAGATCCATCAAAAAAAGGGAACTTGAAAGCACTCAGGGCCACTATGACTGCATTATTACCTTCAAAGAGCGGAATCCTAAGATCAGGCGCCGAGAAAGGGGTACCTAGGGGGGGGGGGGGGGGGGAGATCAGACAGCAGGTGAAGAAGCTCCAGTGTCACCAAAACACCGCGTGCACAGTCTCGAGCTTGATTTCAAGGGGGACGAATGAAAGAATCAGTACGGGTACGTTCAAGACCTGTAGAGAAAAAAAAAACACACTACTCTCGAGGGGACAACTCATCCAGGCCAATGTGCTCTGAAAGTGGTCTCGGTATTGATAAGAAAGTGGTTTTAAAGGGTACGAAAGGAAGCGAAAGCGTCCAAAAAATGGGGGGGTGTCCACGCCGAAGGTCCTCTTACTCCTCCACTGAAAAAGTGTAAGCAATTGGGTCAAAAGGCAATTCGCCACCGAAGTATCACCGCGAAATTGGTTTAAGGTCCCAAACGACGTGAGGCCGGGCCCTCAAATCGAGAAAAAGAAACGACAAATGAAGGGATCAAGGAGGAAAAAAAGCCTAAAGTTAGCGGGGAAATAGGGGCGGCGTAGCTCCGGGGTTGGCAACATAACGTAGAAGAGCGAGCTGACCACGCTCGATCAAGCAAAAATGAAAAAAGCCTTTACATCATCTAAGATTTTTTTGGGGATTGTAAGATGCAGGCTTCTCCTCAGCCCTTCGTTGCATCAACAGAAGGAAGAAACAAACGAAGGTACCCTACACGGTTCGTGCATGATTGGGGATGCGAACGCGAGCAGGCGGGCGGTAGGGGAAAGAATACAAGAGCGTCGGGTCAGAGATTACGGGGAGGTCCGTTCCTGAAAACTTGTAGGGGATTCTGGACTGAGTCTGTAAGCCCCAAGAAAACCGCAGTACTTCCACACCCCAGTAGTCGCTAGGGGGCGGCGAAAGATTGTCTTCTCGGGGTGAAGGGCGGGGGCCTGCAGAAGGCAAAAAGTCAATACATATCGCGAAAAGCGCGGCCTCCAGAATCGTGCGTACTCGGGGACCCGAAAACACGCCTCGTGCAAAGCTTTCCACTCAGGAAGTTACTCAGAAGTTGAAAAACGCACACTTGACACGCCTCGATCGGCAATATAAACTGGATGGGGGGACTAATCCCAACCTGAAGTTCGCAGTAGGAAAAGACCCAAAAGGAGCTGCGAGAGAGAGGAAAAAACTGAGAACATGGACTCAGGCCCTCTGGAGCAATCAAAAATCAAGGGAGGAAAAGAATGGACACATCGCGACAATAAGTTCGTCCTGCCCAGCTCAGGGGATAGGTCCATGCATTGAGGTCATGCACTGCGTTGTATAAATCGACAACCGTCCAAGCAGAAAAAAGGATCGGGACTGAGGGAACTGGATCTAATTTTATACCTCAAAAGTCATAAAAAAAGCAAGGGGAAGGGCTGCCGAAACAGGAAGGACCTCAAGGAAAACGTTGGGCAGATGAAGCCACCAGGCGATTCCTCCAGGTGCCTGGGCAGAAGTCGAACCCGGGAGGCTAGGGTTGCGACAAATGGAGAGCAAACTCAAAGATGAATCTCTACACCAAAGGAGGAAGAAGAGAAGATATTAATCGTGGCGCTCTCAAATTTTATGAGAAAAGGAAGAAAAAAGTGTCGAAAAATGAACTACAGTCAGGGATTCGCCGGAGAATCTGCAATCGGACTGCGAGGCGGAGCCGGCCGAACGGAAAAAGCGCGTACACATTGGGAGTTTTGGGGGGAGGATGGTGGGCGCGTAATACAAAACGGACGAGAACAGGACAGAAGGTAAGATGGGGTAAGGGAAGAGGGATGATAAGCAGCAGAAACGCAGGAATGGAAAGAAGCCCTGGTCGAGGGTGAGGGAAGAAAAGACGGCGAGATGGGGGGGGGGGACTTGGCTGAGACCGTGGGTAATGGTTCTGTTTCAGGAACAAGCATCAGTCCAGCGCAACATCGCGCAGCGTCGTTTGAAGGGATGGTCATAGAGGAGAAAGGAGTTGTGGGGGTCTCGACCATATCCATTTAGCACTATCGAGGCGCTAAAGACTAGGTAGTGAGTGAAAGAGCAACAGGTAAAAAGGGGAAACCGGGTAATAGGGCGAAATAAGCCCGGCGTTTCGTTTGCACGCAACCAGAGGGGTCTGAAGCAAACGAAACCCCGTAAGAGGGAGATTCAAATTGGAGACTATCGCCATTCCATTGCGGGGGGAGGAAAAAACTTCTCCAAATTCAGAGCCGGAATATGGTCAGCCGCATACCGTGCTTGTAGTCCGATCTTAGCGAGTATGAAGCGCCAGGGCAGGAAACGGGAAGAAAAAAGAAGTTCGACAGAAGTCTAAAACCATGGTGAGGACGACGCCCGCTGTAGCGTTCGCCAAGTAACCCTACCCAGGGTGGTCACGAAACTTGTGTTGGAATAGGGTGGGGCAGGCGTCGGTAGAAATAGAGGTGGCAAACGGCACTGGATTCGGGGGGAGACAGACTCCATTGGAAAGAAAAAAAAGAGGCGTACGGGATTGAGTCTCAGGGGGACATGAGGACGGGAGAGAGCGGGGGTCGAGGGGCGGGGCGGGTTGAGAAGAGAGTAGGTTGTCAAACAAGATAGTCCTTAGACGGGTGGCTATTCAGTCATACCCTTATTAAACTTACCTAGTGGAAAGGCTGGTGACGTGCGGGGGGAGGGGGGGGGTTAGGGTGCAGTGGGTCAGGGGGAGGGGCGCCGGGCTTGTGGGGGAAAAAAATGAAAAAAATGTCAGAAATCTTTCGGGGGCGAAGGGCGGTCCGAACACTGGGGGGGAATGGAAGGAAGGAGGAAGATTGGTCTGGTCCGCGACATTCATTGCAAAACAAAGTGATGATGTCAGGACGGGGAGCGAATCAAAAAACCACAGATAATGAGTATATCAGAAACGAGACACAGTTGAGAGCAAAAAAAACTCCGGATGTTGGGCGGAAGAGGATACCAAAGGTCAAACGAGAGGGTTTGAAGGAATAAAGGTACGCCCAAATGGGATTGGGGGGCTAATATAGAAATTAAGTATCGAGCAGGTGGAAGCGGGGGATACCCTGTCAAGAGCTTAGATCGAAGCCGGTGTCGATCAAAAAAAAAGCATTGCACGAAAGGAGTGAGATGCGTGACTGCGGGGATTTCATTCGGATGACCAAGCGGTTCTAATAAGTACTGGGCCGATCAGTTGCCCAAAGAGGAAAGGAAAAGAACGTGTGTGGGAGCACATCTTGTCACGGGAAAAGGGGGACAAAGAGGGGTGTTGGGATTCCTCGGTGCGGGGGACGTACTGAGGGAAATGTTTCGAGGGGTCTATAGGGGGGAATGAAAGCAATACGGGCTACACCCCCTGTTAAACGAAGGGGAAAAAGGAAATTTTAGAAGCCGTAAAAGCGGTGGGGAAAGAGGGGCCGGATGATCTGTGAGCGGTCCGTAGAGACGAAAGTGTCAGTCTGGAACAGAACATGTTAGAACGCCAATTCATCTGAAGCCGGAGAAAGAGTCTGGTTGGGTGGGTACGGGTCGCTGAAAAGGAGGCCAACTCGGCAGTGAAAAATAGCGATTTTCTTTTGTTTGGTGAGGTCATATCTATCATACCTGGTCCGGGGAGACGGGAGCCGAAGGGCTAAAACACAGGGGGAATCCTCACTAACATCGAACTGCGATATGACTGGAGGGAAAAAGGCATACCAGCAAAATGGTCGCGAAATGGGGGAGTTCAGAAACGCCGAGGGGATTTGGCTAAAGCGCCGCACTCGGCTGATGACGAAAAAAAGAGGAGGATGGGGATTTCGATAGGGCTCAAAAGATTATCAATTGGGTGGGTTGGTAGGGACAACTGCTGTTCAAGAAGTCTAATTGGGAGGAGTGCGCTAACTGTGCGCCCGAACGCTGGTGGGGGACGACAGACAGATCAAAAAAAAAAGGCAGCGTAAGGATAGTCGGGTCCGACATGAGTGGGAACTACAAGACACTTGAACGAGAGGTGCGGGCCGACGTCGCGGATAAATGCACGGTGGGCAAGCAAGGGGGATATTGGGGAAGGGGGGGGACGGTGGGATTAGTGGGAAATAAGAAACTCAAGTTGGAAGAGGGAAAATTCCTCCGTACAGAGGGAGGGCTATCAACAAAAATTTACACGCAGAGTAAGAACGAAACTGACAGATGTCGACGTTAAAGTGCTGGGGGGGGATCAGTTGGCGCGGAAGGAGAACAAGGGAACTACCGAGAATATAAAAAGAACTCCAAAGCACCCGGTGGAACCGTGACAAATAGGGAGCGGCTTGCTGGGGGGCCGGGGACACGGGATGGACTTTTTCTACTTTTCGAAGCGAGTAGAATGACAAGGGGAACCTCTTCAGTTGGGGTATCGTCTCATGAACTCGGGTGGGCGCATACCAGGCGGGGTATGTAAAAGTCTTTTAAAACGAAAAGGAAAGCAGAAACTCATCGAGAAAAAAGAGATAAGACAAAAAACAAACGGCGGAAGGAAAAAAAAAGCAGAGGATGGATTGGGTGAAAAATTGGACACCAAAAGAAAGGACATTAAGGGGGAGATAGTGTGGTAGCAATGTCGAGAAAAATCGGACAAGGTCCAGTCGTGAAAAAAGGGGAGGACTGGGACGCAACAGGAAACCCTTCACGCGTACGTACGAATGGCGGGTTCAGAAAGAAAGGCTCCAAGTGGCCCAAAGAAAGTCAGGTTTCTCCATAAGACTCGTTGAAAAGGGTCGAGGGGGAAATAATACTGCCTCGGCAGGGATAAAGTCGACTAAGAAACAGACAACAAAGGAGGGGAATTCTTACAAGAGAAGATCGAAGATGATTCACTGGAGGAGGCGTCCTCTTCTGAATCAGGGCAATTCGTACAGCGTTAAAACTGATCATGGGACGGGCACAGGCGGTCGGGGGGTAAAACTGAGAGACACGCAAAAAAAGGCGGACGGAAGAGTTCGGTTGCGAACAGCGTCCGCAGGAGCGAGGGAAGAGATCTTAATTGTTGATGTTACTTGAAGCCAGGGACGAAAGGGGCCCGTGAAATAAAAGGTGTTGTGACAAAAGAAAAGACGAAGTTTGCCGACGCGTTGTATCGGGGGGAAAGAAGAGTCGTGAGGCGGGCGGGACGGACTTGCACGTTGCGGGAAAAGGAACCGGATACCCCGAGGCAAAAACGCTCCTGTGGACACGACGATGTGGCCTTCGGATGGATCATCGAGGTCTAAGAGACAAAGGAAACTCAACGGGAAAAAGCAGGGACGCGCAGAAAAGGGGGGGTTTACGGCCAAAACCGGGATGGGCATAGGGGCGTGTACTGGACCAGAATTAGAGTCCGTGACAACGTCACGCAAAGATCGCATCCGTCGACATCAGGAAAAAACGGGGAAGCTGTACTAAAAACAGTTGACTGGGATACTCCAGCACTCGTTGTCTTTGTACATGCATAAACCCCAAATTCTTGGGGATTGGCAAAGTGCCACCTACACCATGGTCAACACCAGCCGAAAAATACGTGGGGAAAATCAGACGAGGGGGTCAGGGAATCCGCTCGTTGAAGGGAATGGTGGTCTGGCGCGGACTAAAAGGCGCTGACTGAGTCGTGTAAGCCCGATAGGAGGGACACTTAGGGGGAGGCAAGAGAAATTGATCGGTCCTTTAAATAGTGACGAACAGGAAGAAAGAAAACCCAGAATCGGTACTATAGAAAATCACCGCAAGGCGACTGGGCGCAAGACGCCGATGGCCGGCGACCGAATGTTCCGTCCAGGACCGGGAAAAATCAAAAAGAGAGGAGAGCCAAGGAGACGGATTGAACAGTCCTTCGTATAGCTGTAGGTAGTGGCGAACCATTTCTTCGGGAGGGAATGCAGGAAAGACGAAAGGTCTGGTCGAGAGGGGGAGAAACACCCTCAAAAAAGAAGAACGCTGGAATGGGACACTCCTAATTCCGCGGAAAAAAAAAAAAAAAAAAAAAACCTAACACAGTGAGAAAGGCTCAGGACAACTGAAAGCCTGAGGGCGCATGAATTTCGAGAAAAATGCACATCAAAGGGGGGGGGGGAGTCACAGAGAATGGGGAGAAAGATCAGAAAGTGTAATAACACAATCTCAGAAAGCAAGATTTAGGAAGAAAGGACCGGGCGTGTGTACCACTGTGACCCTGGAAAGGGAGGGTTAAAAAAAGAATCAAAAGAGCGGGGGCAGGAAAACCCAATTCACCCGAAAAGGGGAACCGGAAAGGCCACAAGTGTCCGCACACAAAGGGAAGTTGAGCCTATTGCGGAGGGGAGAAAAAAAGTCCAAAAGGTAGTGACCAGCACTCTGGGGTCCAAGAACGGCAGGATGAATGCAAATTCGCGGAAGAACGGATGACAAGGCAAGAACCCTCTACACGAATGAACTGAAAAGATGTTGGGAGGTATATCAAGTTCTCACGGCAAGAACAGCTTGAAACCTGGTCGCGTGCACCGGGGAAAAACTATAAGTGGGATTTTCATAGGACGAAATTACGAGAAGGTAAGTCTTGAAAGACGGGAGAAGACCACCTCTCCGGCGCAAAAGAGTGTCCGCGCGGTCACCAAGGATGTTGTCGCGATCGGTATTATGAAGTCTATGTTGTTTTTGACGTCGCTACCCCGAGACATCATGCCAAAACATTGGTGTTGCCACTCGAAGGCTCTTGAATCCTCCAGCGGACTCCTGCCTCATAACCAGTGTTGAAAACTTAACCCAGCTACAAAAGAAAAGATATCGGGAAAGAGATCCGGGGGGACTGGAAAAAACCCGAAGGAGGCGAGTTCACCATCAAAAAAGGGGAAACGAAAAACCAGAAAAACATGCAACAAGTGAACAAAGCAGAAGGGTGCACGCTAGAGGTAAACGGAATAGCCGCCATCCTCAGAATCAGAGGTGGTGTGGGCTTGTAAAAAAATGACGGGAGGGAAAAGGAGAGACGCCACAAGGAGAGGACCCGCTAAATGAAAGCGGAAGGGCAATGCCGCGAGTGTGTTGTTGTGGGTTTTACATGGAACGGCCAGCTCAAGAACCGCCAGGGCGGGGGCATCAATTCACCGAAGAGGGAAAAACACAAAACCAGAAGGGAAAGGCCAGTGATCAAACGTGGAGGGGGTCAAAGGGGAAGTGGAATAAAAGATCGGCAGAGTAAGATCTCCTACCAGGGGTAGACAGGGGTCGACGTCGTGGTCGTACCCAGAAAATCTGGCGATGGAAGGGAGAATCGAACGTGAGGGAGAAGGGTGAAGATTCAAAGGAAAATTTCGCTGAAAGGAGGCAGGGGGAAAAAGTTAGCGGAAGAAGAAAAAGGTGAACATAGTCTCAAGGTGATCTCAGCCGCGGCAGGGAGGGGAGGGGGAGGGGGCAACTAAAGGCGGAGAGGTAAAAAAAATACCTTGAGGGAAACCGCTGTCAAAGAAAAAAGTAAAAACCTAGGTTCTCGGACAAAAGAGTGAAACAAGACCTCTATCGAACAGATCAGGTGGTGGGGGGGCCTAGAAAGAACCAAGCGTACAGTGGAAAGAAGAAGGGACCAAAACCCAGCAAAAAAGGAGACTGCTAGAGAGCAGCTTGAACGGCGACTGGCAGGGACGAGTGATACCCATCCGGAGAAAGACAAAGTGCCCCAAAAATCAGGGGCCCCGATGGGATGAGGCCCCAGCGACATGGCGAGGTCCATTAAAGGTCAGGCCAGGAAGGGGGAAGAGAACATTAAGAAATAGGGGGAGGACTTAAGGGGACTTGAGAGAATGGAGGGAGCTAATTAAGAAGAAAAACCAAAGGTGGGGAGGAGAGGGAACCGAAAGTGTCTAGAAAACTCCGGATCAAGCCCAAGCGTTTCCCTAAGGGGGGGACCTTAGAATCGACAAAGAAGGAGGACAGGGGGGATCAACTGGAAAAAAAAAGAGGGTAATGATAAACAACAAAAAGGGGGGGGATGAGATAGAAAAGATTAAAACGTGGGGTTCTCTCAAGGAGGGCGGACAACAAGACTCCGCGGTTCTCAGACTGGCTAAGAGCCACGGATGAGGAAGGTATCTGCAACAGGAAGGTTCCTGATAGAGGCCGGACTACTGGAATGGCCGCTCCTGAAAGGTCTTTGGAAGGAAGGGCGCGGGCATAACCTTAGAAGACAAGGAATAATCCGGTTTTCGGGAAGACTGTCCATCAATAAAGGACATAACGCAGAATGGATCTCCCCTGGCGCTGTTTCAACCTGCGGGGGAGCAGGGTTGGGCAGGGAGGGAAGGGACAAGATGAGGGGGGAGGGGGCCAAGAGACCTGGAGGGGGGCCAGCTCAAGTCAGCGCTCCAGCGAGCAAGGTCTCAGGGATGGGGATGGGGAAACCGAACTGCGATTTGATGGAGAACTCACCGAAGAAGGGGGAATAAAAAACTACGATCGGGATTAGCTTGCGAAGCGTGCATAGAGGAAAGAACTGACGGTAGGAAATGAGAAAGCGTTAATCCGTGCCCCGACCGGAGTTTTATGGAAAGAGGAACGCCTCGGGCGGCGCGCCGCGCTCAATGACGGATAGTTCTATGAATGGGAGATATCGGCCAATTCAAGGACTGACACCACAAAAAAGTAAAGTTAATTCGCCGCCTCGTACATCGGAACGCCTGGAGGGAGGAAAACCAGGAGACAGAAAATGAGGAGGCCGAGAAGAAGGAGGGGGGAAACGCTAATTAACGGAAACGACCACTAAAATAAAAAAACGACGGACTAAAATGGTCGATCGACGAAAGCAGCGTGACTCGCGGAAGAAAAGTCCAGTTGGGGCAAAAGAAAACGTGGGATCAATGTGCTGTGACGAGTGGGGGGGAAGCTGGGACGAGTGGAAGGAAAATCTCTGGCGGAAAGAGAGGGGAGTAGAGAACAGTCAGATAAACACAAACGAAGGGACAGGAAACGCTTGGAAAAATCGTGACCGAGCGGGGGAGGAGCATTTCTCAAGGGAAAAAGTGAAAGTTAACAACCGCGATGAAGGGACTGACTTGGGAGGTCCACGCAACAGGCGAAAAGGAAAATGAGGGTTGGAAAAAAATAGTAGCCCGCATGTTCAGTTTCCGAGGGAGAGGGGGGGGAGGGTTCCGGCCGAAGCTTCTTTGTGAAGAAAACAAAAAAAAGGGAAGCTGAGGGTAGAGAAGAGTGCGTGTGGGGGAGGAAGGGGGGCAAAATTTAACTGAAACTGGGATGACGAGAAATGTGAGGAGTGCGGCCGACGGACTAGTGGAACCAAATGTTGGGGTCGATGGGTTAAACGGAAGTGTAACGGCCAAAAACCCATGAATGCTTATAGGGGACCGACTGTAAGAGCAACACTAAACTCAAGGGGGGTTTTGAGGAGCGGACACAAATGACTTTGAACGCGACAGGAGGGGGGGGGAGGGGAGGCTCGAAAGTAGGAGGTATGAGAAAGAGGAAAAAAAGGGGATCTCGCTTTGCACGCCGGTAGCCCGGGAGCTGGAGCTGAAACGAGAAAAAGGGTCCGGATCCTATCCAAAAGCGGGAAGAAAGTGTGAATGGAGGGACTTTGTCATTCGGAGGAAGGGGGAATTCTAAAATCACAAAAGATAGTCCCGATTGAAAAGAAAAGGGTGGAAAAGGATAGAAGAAATCGGAGAAGGGAAAAAAAGTGGGCGGGGAGGGACCACTGAGTGGGGGGGAGGACTGCAAAGGTGGCAGTTGAGGGGGGGAAGTTTGTACTGCAAGCGATGGCATCTTGGTACTTCAATAAATAGAATACACCGGGGGTAAGGGGGCGACGGCTGATATTCAAATTGGGATGGACAGGTCGGGACGGGGGATCCGTCGGAGGGAATCAACGGCAGTCGATGAGGGGAACCCTGGGGGTAAAAGGTAAGGGGAGGAAAAAGTCATCTCCCTCAGGATTAGGAGCGGGGAAAGACCGGAAGTAATTAAGGGCTGACTAGGCCCACCTTCGTCGTGAGCGTCCGGGGCGAAGGGGTGGGGGTTGTGAGGAGAAGGAAGAGACTGTCGGGTTCCTATACTGCCGAGCTGGAGGGGAGGAAACTGCAGATCAAAAAGCGACATCTGAAACGAAGGATGGTGGGCCAGGTCAAAGAAAGGAAAAAGTCGGCCGAGAGAAGGGGGTGTTCTTGACTAGCCTCCTCTTTCGTAACAAGGCGGTCGGAAGGGGGGACTAGGGGTCTGATGGGGGGGGAATAATGCGGCGTTTGGGGGATTTCTCTATGGGGGCCACACCGGATTATACGAAGGGGTAGGTGGGTGAGGTTCGAACGTAGGTTTCAAAAGGCAAGAATGGGGAGAGCTCTAACAGGGAAAAGAAAGAAGAGGTGCGACACAAAGAAATCAGCATGATCGGATGAAGAAGCCATTAGCTAAAAGTAAAAAACTGTAAAGTAGAAGGAAGCAGTAGGCCGGGATGAAAAAGGGAAGGAAAAGTCAGAAAGGTGGTTACGGATGGGGAATGACTGGGATTGGTCAAAGTTTCATCATAAAAAGAATAGGGGAATTGAGAAAGGAAGACCACTATGGGAAGGCAGAAAAAAGAAAAAAACGAAAGGTTAGCGCAGAAAACGATAGGAGGTGGGATACTGCATTAGACCTGGACTGAAGGCCGAAAAAAGGCGAGAATTCCTTATGTAACTAAAAAATCATACTACCAGACGTTGCCGGGGGTAAAAACAACTCGCGTCGCGCTTGCTGGGGCAAGGTGAAGGGATGTTTAGGATGAATAAGGGCCTGGCACCTAGGGCGGGGACAAGGGGTGAGAGGGTGGTGGCAAGGGGCCTGGGTCGTCTGTACCGAGGGGAAAAAACAGAAAGGGCGGGAAAGACAGCAAATAGGCGGAGCAAGACCGAAATATCCTCGCATACACGCTGACGGCAAATCACAGTCGTGATTGTTGTGGGGCCAACCACAGAAAGAACAGAAAGGAGGAGGGGTTTTAAGGGAAGGGAAGGAAGGAAAAAAACCGCAATGAAAAGACAGGATATATGATAAAGGCCAAAGGGAGAACGCCGAACGCCGTACGAGAACTGCGTGCGAAAAAAAAGGGGACAAGAGGCCCGCAGGAAAATAGGGAAAACAGGGGATCTTGAAGATGGGGCGGGAAGGACTAAAAACATGCAAAATCCAGGAATAAATCTAGGGGG
>Ga0179593_1476170_pt1 | contig 19047 bp, 23 predicted proteins | sample CZODoug2_1_08_16_FD_185931 | JGI IMG/M metagenome (GOLD analysis project Ga0179593, IMG submission 185931) | Vadose zone soil fungal communities from Angelo Coast Range Reserve, California, USA - CZODoug2_1_08_16fungal (PacBio error correction) | ecosystem: Environmental > Terrestrial > Soil >...
TTCACAGGCGCCCGGCGTAGTAATCCCAGTTGGGAAAAAGCAAGGGAAGCAAGGACAAGCCGGGGCGCAAGGAAATGTGTCTAAAGAGGACTGGACGAAATGAAGAAAAATTGTGTTACGTGGGAACTGAAGGTAAGGGACACAACAAGAAATGGTAACAGGGTCGTTTAGGAGAGAACGGCCTCCGCGGAAGTAACATGGGGGGAAGTCGGTTGGGGGGGGGTTGAGAGCAAAAACCTAATCTGCGCTTCGATCCGAATGCGTAAACTTGTTGGAAAGGGCGAAGAGGACGATCATGCAGTGAGAAGCACCCCTGGAGAAAAAAGGAAGTTGGCAGAGTTGCATGAAACGCAAAGGCGCGAAAAGCCGAGAGGCGCAAACAGGGAAAGGGGAGGGGAGCGGGGTTAGACTAACAAATGTGCTGCACCTTCAGACTGAGGAAAAGACGCGGCTCGAAGAACTCATCTAAAATCCACAACTGAGGATGAAGAGAAGACTTGGGGGAGGGAAGCTCAAGCTCAGGCTCCATTTTCTCATCACGAAGGTGCAGCAAAGGGGGGTCGAAAAAAAAAACGAGGTAAAGAGTGTTGAGAGGGGGCGCCGACGGCTTAGAGACTGCGGCGTGAAAACAGCTGATCACCAGTCTAGACCTGATGAAATCGTCCGACGCGGCCGCCTGAGGAGAAAAAAAAAATTTTGAATGCGCTCCTATTAAGCTACAGGGGTGTCAAAAGCTCAACCAAAAGGAAAGAGAAACAAGAGGCGCGAAGGAGGACTAGCCGAAGCAACTGGGGGCCAATTCTTGGAAGACTCGATCTAATGGGGCTTTCAGTTAGGTCGAGTGTGGGAAGTAGAAATGGGAACGAGGGAGCTATGAGGGGGATCGGGGGCAGAACGTGGGGAGACGATGGGGGCTGCGGGTGGTGCCTAAAAAGAGAAGCGAAGGAGAACATGAAAAAACAAGTTTGTCACCAATGGAAAGGAGGACGAAAGGGAAACGGCGAATAAGATAAGGGAGACGGCAGGAAATACAGGCGTGGTGCTGCAGGAAACTCGGTGACGATCCTTACCATAAAGTGGGCTGGACCCAAAGGGGATCTCAGCGAACAAATAACGTGTTGACTGCAGTAAACAAAAAGACGGGGCATGGCGAGAAAAAGGAAAGTGAAGCCGATGCAAAACGCACTGGCAACGGGTGGGAAACCTCTACTCACACGCGCTACTCACTGTCAGAAACCTCGTAATTAAAAGAACAAGGAAGGAGACGCCACAAGTGCATGGCGAGACGAGAAATTGGGAAAGAGGGGGGCAGGGAAACTCAATCGCATAGATTCTAGATGAAAAAAGATCAAACTCAGGAGCCCATAAGAAAAACTACATAATTGTGGTGAGGTAGTGGGAAGAAAGGGAAAAACTAGATGTGCCAAAACCAAAAAAATCCTTCAGCGGGCGAAGAAACTTCTCGCTCTGAGAAGCACCAAAAAACATTCAGACCAACTGCTAAAAGAGTTTGAGAAGAGGATGAGAGAAGATTAAACGGGGGGTTTGGGGGGGTGAAAGGAGGGGAATCTTTTACTAAATATATTCTATCTAAAATCAAGAGGGGTAAAGTGACAGCAAAGGGTCATGAGGCTCTACTGGTTTTTACTTCGGCAGAAAGACGCCTTGTTCTCAATAAAAAGGGGACCGCAAAAAATGGTGAAACACAGAAGCAGGGACTATCGTGGAGAAATAGATCAAGCTGTTTAGAACAAAGGGAACACTGGCCTGGGAGGGGATTGTTCGGGAGCGAACGTTATTAAATTGAAAGGCTAATCTGGGGGGATGGTAATTGGGAAAGGGGGTTATTGAAATAGGACCGAAAAAGAACTCCTGGATTCAGTAAGAAAAGACAACGGGGGGTGTGGAGGAGTGATAAGACAACCGCCAGGGAACACCAAGAGCATGAGGGAGGGGAGAACTAAAAAAGAAGGAGAGGGGTCAGAGTCTTCCAAACCTCAAGTGAGACCATTTCCTTCTCAAGAACGGGTGTAAGGGCGGTACACAGCAAGGTGGCTTATGGTAATCTTTCTCCCCTAACGGGGTCGAGGGGTGTGAAGGGGGAAAGTATGAGAAAGAGGAGAGAGATTTTAAGTCGGGAACATAAGATATAAAACAAAAACACGATTATTAGTAAGATGAAGAGAGTGTAAACTATAGAAGGAGCGCCTCTTTGATTTGACCTCGCAGAAAAGAAAGTTGTTGGCTAGAGAGTTTCAGTGAAAATGAAACTGATGCGCGCCTCCTGAAACAAAACGGAGAGAGGCAGATGGGCGTTGGGAAAACGGTCAATTTGTCGGTGGGGGAATTTAATACCGTCCTTCTCAAACACTAAATAAGGAAAATGGGGGGGGGGTGAAAAGCGGGCCAGGGAAATCTTGGGGCAAGGGTAGGTTTCAGGCTCTGGGTTTAAGCTGTACGGTACAGGAGGGTGTCGACTAGTAAAAGAAAATCTCAAAGTTCCACCAATAGGATTTAGCATAAAGCACGGAAAAAAAAAAATCAAACAGGGCTATTTCATTGGGGGCTGATCGAGAGGGAGAATACAAGAGGAGGAACACGAGCCAGAGGTGCACCATTTTAGTGAGAGAAAATTTGAAGCAAGAACGACAAACGGGACTGATGACGACTCAGAGTAACTGAGTTGGAGATGGAGAAAGCACGCGTTAACGAAAAAGATATTAAATAACAGAGAGGATAGAAAAAATCCAGGGATCACCCAGGAGGTAAAGAAATTGATCGCTGCTCACAGCTTCTCCATCTGGGTCGGGCAGCGAATTCCTTTTGTGTTATTTTTATGGCACAGAATGGGGGGTGGTTAGCCTACGCGGTTGATCAGTGGGGAATGGGAGAGAAAGAGAGAGACGAGGGAAAGGCTTTCGATAGGGAAAAGTCTCCTCAGCACTGATTCTAAAAAAAGGAAGAAAGTACTACTGCGTGGCGAGGTGTTAAAGAACAAAAACGTCTAATTTCAAAGCGGGCCTGAAGGAATGAGCTGCGGACAGTGGGTAGAAAGAGTCACCAGATGCTAAGTCTCATCTCTGACCTTAGGGCGATGCAAGGAAAACAGACGGTTTCCGCTGCACAGGCTTCGGGGGGAAGGCAGGCGTAAAAAAAGCTGGGAAGCCCGAAAGGAAGTGAATAATGGGGGATCGGGAAATTTTGGAGATACACCTATGTGTCCTCGGGGGGGGGGGGGGTTGGGGGGGGGGGGGGGGGGGGGGGGGGGGGGTGGTGGGGGGGTTGGCCCCATGTGGGGGGGGGGGGGGGGGGGGGGGGGGGGGTGGGGGGGTTTGTGGTTTGGGTCAGGTTTTGGTGGGGGGGGGGGGGGGGGGGTTGGTTTGGGTTTTGTTGTGTTTGTGGGTTTTTAGGGTTGGGGTGTGGTGGGGGGGGGGGGGGTGGGGTTTTGGTGTGGTTGTGAACTGTATTGATTAGAAGGGTAAGGAGGGCCGAAGTTCCCTGCTGAGGAAAATATTGGGAAAGGGGGGGGGGGGGGAAAAGGTAACCCGCTTGTTTTGAACGGGTTTCTTTGGGCACCTTGTCGAACAAAGAGGGAAGGCATCCCAAAGGGAGGGGAGGGCTACCGCAAAAATCAAGGAGAGCGGTTCTACACACAAATGAAAACTTGGGTTGAAGATCCGCAAAGAGTCCGCAAAAAGAAAGCCCTGGGGGGGGAAAGTGAGGCGAGAAACAAAGAAAGCAGACATGTGGAAAGAAAGTGGGGTTAAAGACAATACATCCCCCTCTCATGCGGAGTTAAGTTTTGTCGGAAAGTCAAGGAGGAGCCCGCGAACAAAACAAGGAGGGTGCAAAGGGAGGACACGCCGGGGAGAAGACGGGAGGGGGCTCCACATACCTTCAAAAAATGGTGGCTCAAACGGAAAAATTGGCTGCACCTTCTGATGGAAAAAGGCGCGTGAGGGCTGAAGAACTGACCCATTATTCTACGAGGGATTGGGAGGGGGGATCCCGTCACAAGAGGCGTCAACGTTTTCCTAGGAAGAAGGGGGGAAGAAAATGTTGTTGTGCGAAACAAATGGAGCTAGTGGCCCGAGCGCCTAACCTTCGTGGTTCGTCGGCTTCCTTCAGAAGTCGCTGACAAAGGAGGAAAGGAAAAAAAAGGGGAAGAAGAGTGGAAGGGGGAAGGAGTAGACTAGGGAGAAAAAAGCAGGGAACAGGAAAAGTCGGGAGGCGTTCAGCCAACACTTTAATTGGGCAGTGAAAGGGTAGACAGGCGGAAACTACCAAGTCTTTCAGGGAGGGGGGAGAAGTGGGGGAAGGGGGAAGTGGTTCATTCCGGGGAAAAAAAAAATTTAAGCGTGGCTAGGTTCAATCTGCAGGTAACGGGACAGGGTTCACAGAAAAGTTGAAAAGAAAGCGAGTGGGAAAAAGGAAATTAAAAAAAAAAAAAAAAAAAAAGCACGATGTTCCAATCATGAGAAACCTCAACGTCGAAGAACTAAAATAGACGGGAAGAAAAGAAAAAGGAGTGTGGAGAAAAAGGATTTGCTAGAAGATAACCATCCTCACGGTTCGGGCTGGAAGCCAGCAAGAAGTATAATTATATCACAGGAAGGAAGCACAGAAGGACGTACATCCGATAAAGCGGGAAAAAGGGGGAAAAAGTGTTTCGATTTAAAACAATGGCCGTCAGAAAAATGCGTCAATACTGAAATTAGAAGAAAAATCTGGCAGGAAAAGGGAAGGGCTCAAAAGGGTTTTTAGAGAAAAAGAGTAAAGAAAGAAGACAAGCAGGAAAAAGGGGAGGGTCGTTCGCGGCTCCGACCTACATTGTTGGTTAGGGGGAATGCGTAGAAAAAATTCTATTTCCCATACCAAAAAAGAAAGGAAGGAAGGGAGAGATCCGCACGATGAGATCGGGAGAAGAAGCATTACATCAACTGGGGGTCTCAGGAGGCGTGGAATTATGCTCAGCATCGTTCGCCACAAGATAGAAACTCGAACTAAGGGGAAGGAGGAAAGTAGACAAGTTTAGAAAAAGAAAAGGGGGAAGTCCCGGGGGGGCAAGAAGAAACGTTTTGAATCATAACTTGGACCGACGCCATAAGGACTCAAAAAACGGTGGGGAAGAAAGTCAACAGTAGCAGATTTATCAAAGGAAATTCGCTTGCGGATGGGGGTCTTTCCCAAGAATGACTAATCGTGGCTGAAGGAACGATTTTTGTTTCCCTGTACTCCGAAAAAAAAGGATGGACAAAGAGTGGAAATGAAGGCGCAAAACAAGGGACAAGGGTCTGATTTCCAAACAAATCCAGTAGTAGGCCACTGTGAATTTTGGTCAGCGTCCAACAACAAGGAGAAAAAAGAGAAAAGAGGGGGAGAAAGCAAGCAAGCGAAAGTTTGGTCAGGGGGGGCGGGCCAAAGGCTTTGAAGTACTGGCGGGCCCGTTGTCTGGGGTTCAGGGTTTGATACTAGAAGCAAGACGAAAGTAGGAAAAGGGGAGGGACGGAAAAAGAAGATCAAAAACAAAAAGAAGGAGGGAAAGAGAGAGATGTTCCGTACTAACGACTACGCGTCGAGCTATGGGAAACTAAAATAAGAATTCGTGATATAGGGAGTAAATCGGAAAAGGGATGATCAACCGAACTGAAACAAGGCGCTAGAGGCGCGGGAAGGGGCCAAGAGGGTCAGCAGGTCGGAGAGTCGAAAAGGGAGACATCTTTGGGGGAAGGAAGGATCTTAAGTGGTTTTCCTTCGGCGTTGAAAGGAGCAAATGAGCCGTGGGGGGAAGGTGTTTCGGAATTGTTGGGGAAATGAAAAAAGTCAGGTGAACAAGATGAACATGGAATAGGAGAACTACAACAAATATAACGTAAGGGGCTGTCTCTGACTAAAAAAGAAATCTTGCGTGGCATGTTCCATGATGAAAAGGAGAGGAAGGAACCGGACCACGGAAAAAGCCGGGCAACCAGTGTTTTAGGGATCAAGATTGAGAAAAGGAAAGGCAAGTCCTTCAATGTAGAAAATTTGGGGTCAAGTGTGACGGGGGGTAATATGGTACAGAGAGAAAGATATAAAATGATGATGACACTAATTTCCAAAAAAAAAGCATCGCTACCTCCGTATTCAAAAGAGGAAGAATTAGTACAGGGAAGTGATTATCACGAAAAGGAGAGCGCTCGGGAAAGTATCCTCGACGTAAGGGAATGGGGGTTGATGGAAAGAGAATGTGGGCTACGTATGGGGTCAAAAAAAAGCGGCAAATGGATCTGGTTTATATTTGAGAACGAGAACGAGGACCGAGAAGGAACAAGTGGATCCGAAAAGGAAAGGGGAAGTTTCTATGCTTCCCGACGCAGGGGGGGAAGCGCGCTTTGTATTTTTGGGGCAAGTCAACCAACTGGAAAGTGATGCAGAGGGGTTCAAATGGAAAAAGAGACAAACACGTCAGGTGAGGCGCATCGGGTAGGCTAGCCCAGGAAGATTCTTGACGAGGAAAAAACTAGGTACCAGAAAAGTCTTGGCCGCAAATAACCGGAGTGAATAAGGGGTCGGGAGGGAAGGGGGGGGGGACCACAGAAAAGGAGGTAGTATCAGTCCGCGATAAGCGGGGACGTGTTCCCTTCTGTCCGAATCATTGGTTAATTTCTTCGGACCATCCGATCAGGGAGGTTCACTTTCGGGTTGCAAAAGGTGTCAGAAAAACGTTAATCCAAATTGGAACGGGGAAAGAAAGTACAGCCTGTAGAAGGAAAGAGGGCGAAAACCTCGACTACTGAAAGGGGGAAGTCGCCCACTAATCACAAAGAAAAAAAGGGGGGCCTCGAGCTCCATCCAGAGTGGGGACTTGCATGGGGGAGGAGACGCAACATCCTTCAGCTGAAGAGGAAAAGACCTATTAATTGCAATAACGGAGGAGAAGAGGCAGGTAGCCCCTCGAACAGGTAAGGGGGGGCCGAGATTATAAAGAAGTTCTCAAGAAAGAGGAAGAAAAGAACTGGAGGGGAAGAAGGGTTCTGAGTAACAGACACAGGTCGGAGAATGAGGAAAAAAAGGAACTCAGGACTGGCTCCAGTATATAAAACAAAAAAAAAGGAGGAAGGGAGGAGTTTCATTGGAAACGACTAGACGGAAGAAAAGGGGGGGGACCTCTACTTTTGACAAGGGTCACACCGGGATCCCGTGAGGTGGAGAATCCGTGCGGAAAACGGATGAATGCGAGTTAGGCAAAAAGTACTATGGGGAGACTATGCAGAGAAATGTACAAGCCGGCGGTGCAAACATTTAAACAATATTTGGAATGGGGGCGAACCAAAATTAAAGGAAATTCGAGGCGTTATATGCAACGAACAAGGCAACTGTTTGGGAGGAGGGGGGGGCTACATCTTCACGTTGTGTATTTTAAAAAGGGAAGGGTTTATAAGGTGAAGAAAAGAGACAGCTTGGAAGAATAGACAATCGGGAACAGTTATGAACAGAGACAATGTTCAAAAAAAAAAAGGGGGGGGAATACAAGCGTCTTTAAGGAAATGGACAACAATAAATTGTGAGCAAAGGGAAAGGGAAATTTACCGGAAAATACGGAAAGAAAAACAATCGGTTTGATGAGGAAATATTTTTACTATAAGATCCTATCGGGGGGTCAACGCTGGACCAGCTGAGCGAAAAGAACTGTGGACAGCGGGAAAAAGATGAGGAACAAAGGATGGAGCACGAAGGAAAGTGGCGCAAGATAGCACGGGCAAGGGGTGATTGTGAAAAACACGTCGTCTAGATCAATTCAAGAAGTTGAATGGGATAACAATGACAAAAATAAAAGGGCGCCACTTAAGGAGAGCCGGGATGAAGGGAAAGGAGGCTCAAAATAAAAAAATACACAGGTTCGGGGGACTACTCCAAACTAAAAAGAGGACAATCCGTGTTGCGGTAAGGGGGAAAAGTGACAGGAGAGGAAGGCAAACTAAGACAGTTCCTTATGTCACCTATTGAAAAAAATGGAGACGAAAAGAGAAGCAACTGCTCTCACTGGTACTTGGAGGTATGGGAAGAGAATGAGTTCTGGTGGGGGGGTGGTAGGTAAAAAAAAAGGGGAACACATAGTCTCAAAGAAAAGAGATGTAAATACTGAAAGGAGAAAAAAAATTGGTTAAATGGTTCTTTGTAACCCGTTCGGGCCCTGCAGCTCCGGTTGCCATAACTTGTACCAGACACAGGGGGCCAAAATAGGATAGTTACAGAAAAGGGAAGACTTGTACAAAGGCGCAAGGGAGAAATAAAACCCTTAAGAAATCCCTTTCATATGTGTTCTTTCGCCCTCGTTATGTGCTATGGACATCTGGCTGGTGCGACGATGGGGGGACCTGATCGAAACGCTCCTGAGGTCGAAAACAAGGAAGAAAAGAACTTTTTGGAAGAAGTGTACCACGTACAAACACCACATAGAGGGCACGAAGAATAAAGGTGTCGGAGGAGACACAAGCCAGGATAGAAAAAAACCGCTTTGAAAGAACCATAGAAGGGAATAGAGGGAGTGTTTAAGTCGGTCTCAACCTCAGCCAGGGTGAAGTTTACTACTAGATCGGAGAGGAGGGGCTGGGGGGGGGAGGTGTGATAAATGGAAGGGAAGCGTATTAGTGGGAGTACCAGCTCTCAAAAGAAAAGATGAGCAAAAAGAATGTTCCGTACTAACCACGATACTAAGTCCAGGCGAAAAGGATTCTTTGGAATTAAAAAAACGAACCAGAAAAAAAGGTTGTCTCCAACAAACAAAAAAAAAGAAAAAGAAAAACCCCACAAATTTTGGAACCAGTAAAGAGGATGAAAAGAGGGAGCGCAGCAATAAAAAAGGGTCGATTGAGGGGGGGGGAGAGGGTCGTCTGTCTGGTTCAAAAGAAAAAAAAATCTTGGAGTAGAAAATGAAAGGACTATTCCCATAAGGATGGTGTTTGCAGGCGGCTCTGGAGAAAAAGGCAGCGTGAAATGGGATTTTTCGGAGAGGTTAATGAAAGAGGAAGGAGTAATGTCACTATTGAAGCTCACGACTCCCAGATAGACTTCAAGATAAGGCGCGAACAAGGGCTAGGTCGAAGGTTACCACACATGGGGGAGGAAGAGTCGGGAGGCAGGGAATGACACTTCGGGGAAAAAGGGGGAGGGGAATAGACTCGTGTTAACCATTTTTTCTGGGGATCCATGAGGTGCGCTGCACAGTCAAAAACCTAAAGCCTTCCAAAGTTTCAAACTAATGAATTTTAGGAATCGGTTAACATATGGGGAAAGAAAGAGAGACTATAAATGGAGGTAAAGAGAAGGAAAAAAATTAACCAAAAAGCATCGGAAAGACCTGGAGTCCACACAGCGGAGCAGGGTGATGCGTCTGCTTAGAAAATCCGCGACGACAGAGACGTCTGATAAAGGAAGGCCGGGGAAGGGGATGGCACAGGAGAAAAAATGGGGGGCCAATGTCAAAAATAAGCAACTGACAATTTTACTCGTTGGATGGGCGAGCGGACCAGCTTAGCCGAACTGTAGGGTACTGCCTCTAAAACGCCGCAGCAAGGGAAGACTTAACGAAAAAAGAAAGAAAAAAAAAAAAAAAAAAAAACTGCCAAGACGCGTTTTAAACGGCGCTTTAGGTGTTTTACGCTCTTTCTAAGGTAAAAGCGGCTGAGGAGGAAGGGGGGAGCAGGACAAAGGGAAAAAACGGCAAAACGGGGAAAGGGGAGATTCTCAAAGAGGGGAGGGCATACGGTGCACGATCCGTTGCTCGTTCCGCTGCAAAAAAGCTCTTGTTCCGCTGGAGTAAGCAGGGAAAGCCAGAAAGGAGGGAGACGGGGGGGGGGAGAAAAAAGAGGGAAATGATAAAAAAGATGGGTGGGACCTGAATTCTCCTTAGGCTGGGGTAACGGTAGTCCTCGGATGTGACAAAATAGTGAAAGGGTGTTAATGATCAGAGGAACTTTCTGGGGGAAGTTTTGGGGGGGGGACCATTGGGAAGCCGACTGGAAGTAAGCCCTGCATATGGGAAGCCCTTATTTCCATATAGAGCTGGGAATAGTAAGACACTCTAAGGAAGAACAGGGGGACCGAGAGGAAAACTACGACCAAAAGGTCCAGGGTGTCAGAGAAGAAGTCACGGAAGTTGTGTAGGTGTGGGGGATCGCCATAACTCCTGCCTGCTAGGAGCCGAGCGAATTGCATAGAAAAGGGCGGGCAAGATTGATGAAAGGGAAAAAAAAAAAATTATGGGGAAGGGGGTTCATAAAGTAAGAAGGAGAAAGAGAGGAATACACCTAGAAAAAACTGAGACATCACGTGTTCTCTGCATCGTTAAAAACCGAGTGGGGAGACGGTCTGGAACTACAGAAGGAAAAAAAAACGGAGGGAAGGGAGGGGAAAAAAGAGGAGATTGGGGAAGGTTCAAGAAAGGATAAAGCGCTGCTTCGGGAAGAACAAATTTGGAAGCTTGTTTATACACCGAGTCCCGCATGGGGTCAGGGGCCCTCGGACGCCGGAGGGGGAGAACTCTTTCGGCACAGTAATTTGGAGGGGGGAGAGACCGGCATTAAAATAGGGGAGGGAGGAATCCAATAGGAGGGACAAAGTAATGTTCCATCCCTATGAAGAATGCAAACATTCCCCAGAGCGAAGGGAGGGGGAAAAAGAACATGGGAAAGGGTTCTTTGGGGTCGGAGAGGGGGGAGAAGAACCAATAATGTGTTCTTTGTGGTCGCTGGTTACGTATGGAAGACAGCTTGAGACTGAGGCTGGAAGGGCAAAGTTGGGGGAAAAAAAAAAGAAGAGGGGAGGAAAGGGGAAAAACGGAACATTTTCAAAAGGAAAGTAAGCATTGAAGAAGCATAACACCCAATCAAGTAGTAGTCAGCAGTAACTGAAAAGAAAGGGAAGAGAATACAAAAGGAGGGGAAGGGAACATAAAAAGGAGGGGAGGGACTCAACTCTTTTTCTGATGACTTAACCCCACTTCGGCTGGCCACTTTACAAAACAGCATGGAGGGAAAAGCTGAGAGCCAGCCATGGCTCAAAAAGTAAAGGGGAAAGGGGGGGAAGAAAATTCAAGGGGTCAAATGTTTGACGATGGCGACCCCGTTCCGTCTATCATCATTCCGAAATTTAAACTTGACGAAGACAAAAAATAAAAGCACGACCAAAGGGGAGGGGAGAGACGGGGGGAAGGGGGGGTAGAAAGGAAGAAAGTAGAGGGCGAGACTCAATAAAGAGTAGATTCATCGTCAAAAGCCTCAAAAAGAAAGGGGGGAGGATTAAGTTGTGAAGAAAGTAGAGCCCATTCATACAACCTACAAAATCAACTACATACGAGGCGCGCCGAGGAAGCATACTCTCAAGAAACTGGCTTCCGCGGTGCGGAAAAAAGAAGAGGAAGAGCGTGTGGGGGGGGGAAATTAGGGAAAATCTTTTCGGCTGCAAACAATAAAAGTATAAGAGCTAGGGTAAGATTCGCACAAATGGGCTGATTCGCATTGGTGAAAGGTCCCGTTTCGGTCATTAAAGGAAAGGTGGCTCATAAAGGGGAAAAAGAAAGAAAAACTGGGGCCAAGAAGAGGGTACGAAAAGAGGGGAAGAATATAATCGTCCAACCTCAATCATGAAACCCCTAACGAAATGTTTCGTGTAACGCGCCTCGTTGAACTAATTGAGGAAGAAAGGGCTGGAACTGGGAGGGGGAGAAAAACGAAGGAGGGTGTTGTGTTCCCGGGGGAATCGGGAACAACCTCTCCTGTACAGGTAATAGGGAAATAAAGAGAAAAAAAGCCAAGGAAGGCAGGAAGTGGGAAAAAAAAAGGGGAAGGGGAAAAAAAAAATAGTTAGTGGAATGTGATAAGAATACGTTAGAAATGGGGACTGGACACACCACGGAAAGGAGGTTGGAACCATCATCGCCCCGTTGTTGAATAAAAAAAAAGAAGAAGGGGCAATAGATTGAAGTAAAAAAGCTGGAGAGAAGAACTTTTCGGGGAGATTTCATGTGTGCTAGCCGAGTGGCTGAACAAGACGAGAACAAAAAGGAGGAGGAGGAAATATAGAGGGGAAAAAGGGCAAAGAAAAGAAGGGGGAAAGAGGGGGAGTAATTTTATAAAAAAAAAGGACAATCCCCGTTCGTGCGAATATTTTGATAAACTATGAAAACCTGCGGCTCCGGAATGGCACAGAGGGAGAGTTCAGGGAAAAAGGGGAGGAAAAAGGATCCTTGGAGGGGGGGGGGGAAGAACAAGGTGTAAAAGATGTATGGAAAACGATGATGATTTTTCCGCAAAACATAACAGGGGCATTGGAGGGGGAAAAAGGAAAAATGTGTCAGAGGAAGAGGACAGGTAAAGATCAGTTGTCATTATCGTGAACAAAAATCCCGCAACTATAGTAAAGGGGAAGGAACAAAAATCGCTAAGAAAATCCCAAGATGTATCTGAGGTTCACATGGCGTGAGAACAGCTATAGTCCCTTTCTCCCTAATCTCCATATCTCGGTGGCAAAGTGGTTAGTGATGGCGAACCAATTGAAGGTTTCATTGTATAATTAAAATGCGCACTAAGAAACGGTGGGGGGGTTTTACTAGGGAAAAAAAGAAGGAAGGGGAAAACAGCTAAGACTAGAATGTGGCGAAAAAAAGGACCACTAAAATTTCACAAAAAGAAGCTCTAAAATCGGGTAACAAAGCGTATCAGTGCTGAACTTTGCTTCGATCACATCCTTCTCAAATAGAGAAAATTATCCTCGACAGGGAGGGAGTTGGGGATGGGAATAGAGGGGGGGAAAGGAATGAAGTATCATAAAAGGAACAATGGGGTGCAGTGGTGTATTTGGACCTCTAAACACCTATTGCTTTCCTGATAGGATCCTCGGATAGGAGAACTTCAGCTAAAAATTCAGGACGGGCGGAAAAGGGAATTGGGGGGAGAGAGGGGAAGTGGGGTGGGTGTCCCCAGAGATTCACAAAATCATTGATGCATTATCATTCTGTTGTCCAATATCAAAAAAAGGTTCACAAAGGGTGCGCTTCATAGGGGGGTCGGACAAGAAGGGGGGGCTGGGAGAGAAAGAGGGGATCGAAAGATTGCCGCTGACAAAGCAAGGTTTCCGCTGGCGGAAAATCTACACTACTCCGGATACTTTATGATCTAAAAAGATTGGTAAGAAATTTTGATGGTTACGGCCGCGAATTTGGGAGGGGAGGCAGTCAAAGGGAGGAGAAGGAAAGGATGAAGGGGGAAAAAAAGAGTGAAGGTGGGTGTTAATTGATTCTTAAACATTAAGAGCGTTTTTGCACGTTTCTTTGTCACAGCCTGTCGGGACTCCCGTTGGGAAAAAAAGGGGAAAACTCACGGACAAGAAGAGGATCAAGGCGCAAGGAGCAACTTTAAGAAAAAACCCTGCTAACTGAGAAACATTTTTGGCCGCTTACGCACGCGGCAGAAAATTTCCCTGGAGGTCGGCTAGAAAAGAACGCCTACAGAGAAAAAATTATGGGGGGGGGGTGCGGGTGGGGGAAGAGAGAAAGACAGACTGAAGAGTAATAGGAGAAGAGGGGAAACTTTTTGTGTGAATAAGAAGTCTTCCGAAATTCACATTAGCGCATCTAAATAGGGCCTACACTAAAGGTGGCTCTCCGCCGCGAAGGGATCAATAAGAAAAAAGACGTGACAAAACGGGGGGGTGTGGGTTTTTCAGAGGAACATGCTGACCACATTCATGCATTAGTACATCAGAGGGGCCCTGAAATAACTCAATCCTGCCCCTAGTATAGCGATTTTAGGGTCGGAAGAAGTCTGAAAAAGACGGTAAGGGGGGTCAGACAGCAAGGAGGGAAGGTGGAAAAGGTGGTTCAGAAACACCGGACAGGAAGTTGTGAATATGGGGGCCTCAAATCTACGTGAATGAACTCTCTACCATAATTTTCTCGCGGGGAGACAGGGAATGGAGTCTCGCTGCCGCCCTGCTTAGGCAAAAAGGGAGGGACAGCGAAGAAGGGAGAGGGAGGATGGAGAAGCGAGCAAAAAAAGAAAGTTCCCCAGTAAGAGACGAGGCGTTGAAAGGCTGGAAGAAAGGGACCAAATTTCTTTTGCGTTTTTTCGACAGAGAAAGACAATGGTTCGTGTTCGGGAGAGGGGGTGGAAAAAAAGGTGGCAATCTTGCGCAAAAAAGATGGAACCATCTGATGCTAGGTTAAGATAGGGGGGAAATTGGGATTGACGAAACAAAAGGGGAGGGCAAATAACGAGGCCCGGGGAAAATGGAAGAAAATCAATTGTTGGGCACCAGGCAGCGGGAAACTGAGCCTCCCGGCGAAAACACTTAACATACTGGTGTGCTGCGGGTTGCTATAAACGAGACCAAAGTATCACTAAGGGGGAGGGGAGAAAGAGGGGAACAGCAAAAGGACAAGGGGGAGGGAACAGAAACCGTGAAGAGACACTTCTGGCGCGCACAAGAGTTCAACGTAATTCGAACTAACGGGGGTTCACTTTGTGTACGATGGTCCGCGAAACCAAAAGGAATGACACGGGAATAAAAGTCAGGAAGCGGGTTTAAGAAAAAAATAAAAGCGCCCACAATTAAGTCTATGTGGAGGAAAGGGAGACCAAAGTCTGAAAAAAAAGAGAAGAGACATTCTGGAGGAACGAGGTAGCGCTCTAGCTCCTAAAGCCCTACCTGGTGCCTCTTATGAAAAACTAGATGGGACAAACCAACGCAAAAAATAAGGGAGGGTCGGACGGAGCGAAGGGAGAGAAGGGTGAGAACAACGCAAGTCCGCAAAAGATCCTCTGTGACTCAAGAAGGGGAGGCAGAAAAGATTCGTTGTTGGTGGGGAGATCATCTTGGCCTGCAAAAAGTCTAGCTCTGGCCTCAAGAATTGGAAGGAAGTAGGCAGGGAGGAAAGGTAGAAAAAGGGGTTGAAAGACCGGGAGGGGAAATGACGAGAGAACTTGTCATCATAACTGGGATCCCTCAGTGGCAACGTCCGACGAACGGATGTATTCCTTCACTCGATTTTTCAATGAAAATGACCCTGAAGACCTTCGGGATGGGGGGACGTCCGCGACTCGGGACATGTAAAGTTGCACGTTATCATCTGGTACTTGCGAATGTTTCCCTGTAAGGAAAAAAACTTCTCCTTACAGGGAAGAGTGGAACATTAAAAAAGAGCCGAAAGACAATGCAAAGGAGGGGAAAGGACACGAAAAAAAAAAAGAAAGGAGGGGGGGGGAAAGGTGCACCGAAAAAGAAAAGGGTAGAGTCTAGTACAAAAAAATAAATCGACCCTCTGTGGAACCTCTTAAAGACAAATAGAGACCGTTGTGGGTGAAGGAGGCAAAGCAAGCAGGTGAAATAGATTTACGGAACTCTTGCAGAAACGAAAATGGCGGGACAGGTAAGGACAAGAGACTGCCTTATTAGGGGGTATGGGAGAGATCTCGAGACAAAAAAAGAGTATAGAGGATGGGACCGGAGAAAAGATACTAGGAGGCGCTTCCGATTTATAACACTGAACGCAAAGATTGTGTCGAGCAATAGTCAAGTAAATGGAAAACGGGGATGATGCGCGACAGCAGGAAATCGGCAAAGAGGGAGAAAAAAGAGGGCTGTTGGAGAGGTGTAAGAGACATAATTTCTCGGGCGTGTTCAGAAAATGAAGAGGTTTTTGGAAAGATAGGGCAGAGGTTTCCAGGGGAGGGGAGGATAGGGTGTCAGAACCTACTCCCTGTAGCAGAAGAGGGGGGCTTCGATTACAGGGAAGTCTCAAGCCGCCAATATTAACTTGTCAATTGTAAAATGAAAACGGGCTATGGCAGGGTCAGACTGGAAAGCGAAGGGAAAAAGGATGCAAGTTTGCGAAACGAGTTCTGACACGAGCCTTCCGGGGGAAACCAATTTTTCGTGGGCATAGAAAGGGTAGAGGTTGCAGGCCCGACTGCACGCAAAATTTTCAAATAATTAAAAGGGTTAAGTAGGGTTAAAGATTAGGAAAAAGATATTTGAAAAAGGGAAAAAAGAAAAATAATTCAAAAAACACAGGAATAGGAGAGAAGACCTCTCCGGAGTCCACAGTCAAGGTTTCGAAAGTTGCAGAAAAATTCGCCGGCTCAAAGTCGAGGACTCTCCTGCCTTGCAGGTTGAGTTGGGATGGACAGAGGGTGGCTGAAGGAAGGTAGAAAAGGAAAAAAGGTGATGCTAGGGTGGAGGAGGGGGAGCGAAGCTCGAAAAAAAGGGGGGGCCGAATGGGGGGGAAAGAGCTCTTTCGCATCCTATAAAAAAAGAGAAAAAAAAAAAAAAAAAAAAAAAAAAAAAAAAAAAAAAAAAAAGAAAAGAGAAAAAAAAAAAAAAAAAAAAAAAAAAAAAAAAAAAGAAAAAAAAAAAAAAAAAAGAAAGAAAAAATTCTTCCTTGCTCTCAAAGGGAACTGGGTCTCTCTTGAGTTTTTGGGGAATTGAAAACGCGCCTGAAATGGGGAAAGTAGCGCAGTCCCTTGGTCGCGTTACCAATCGAGAAAGTGCCCAAGTTGATGCTCCTGCACTTTCCTCTTTGAGAGACTTTGCCACATCTGGGGAAGGTCCAAAAGGATGTGGGACGATGGCGCAGTAAAAAGCAGGCCAGCCAGCACCGAGTGGATGGTATCGGAGACTAAAAGGGGCCGCAGCAACACGATTTTATGTTCAATACTCAATATTTTCTGCTACTAAAGGGAGAGAAGTTGAAAGATGAAGGGTGCCATAGTGATGGGGGGGTAAGTGAGGAGTCTTCCCGTGTAGGTTGCAATGGTGTCCCGGGGGGGAAAACTGTTACGCCCTCTTCTAAAAAAAAAAAATTTTGGACACGCAGTCAACAGTAAGACATCAAGAGGGAGAAAAAGCGGAAACAAGGATGCAAATTGATAAACACGCGACCTAACGAAGACACAATTGGCTCGCCCAAAAAACCCAAAGGCTGTCTTTGAAACGCAAAAACGGCCCTCTAATTGGATTGGGAAACGGGATTTGTATCGGGAAGACAGGAACGACAGCTGCAGAGGAGCGAGGAGAAACCTTTGGGGGGGGGGGCCGGGAAAGAAGTGAGGTGATTGAAAAAGGAAAGGACGACAAAAGGGTGGGGAAAGTAAAGGGAAAAACTTATCTATCAAGACCGAGTAAAAAAGCGGGACCCCGTTGTGGTAGAGAACCAAAGGTGAGGCCACCTGACGAATGCTTAAAAAAGGCGCCGCGGGAAGAGAAACGCCAATCGTCTCAACAAACAAGGATTAGAGATATTTTCTGGGTGGCAGAGGACTCACCGCGAGGGAGGCCTTGGAAGAGAGGTTGAAAAAAGTGTGTTCTAGAACACTTCTCAAAGCAAGTTTTTTCTAGAAGCGACGATGCGACGAGAGTCGCTAACCTTCACTATTGTTTCTGCTTCACCTCATTAAAGTCATCCAAACGAGGAAAAATTGAACTCCGGAGACTATGAAAAAGGCAGAAATGTATGGGGAGAAACGCAACCAAAGTCGGTTGGCAAGGAAATGGCGACGGGAGTACGGGTGGCTCTACAAGGAACCGTTCCTTTTGGGGAGGAATCAGGTGGCGACATCAAACTACAAAGGGCTGGATTAGGTCGAGGGGGTGGGGAAAAGTTGAATCCTTTACAGCAGGGAGAATTATGCTATGGGTAACAAACTTTTTTGAAAGAGGACTATTGTGAAGACAGTGACGAAACAAGTCAAAGGGAAAAAAACGAAAGCTTAATGGGAGAAATCAATTAAAAAAAGCATTGTTGTCAAGATTCAAGCAGGAATCTCCCTTTAAAAGATAAATACTTAGAAGGGGGGGACTGGAACTACAATGATGTTGCGAGTCAAAGATGGAGAGACGAGAAAGGGAGAAATCCGGTTCTGGGTGTTTGCCCAGCTGTGGGGGACGCGGCCAGCGAAAAAGAAGCGGGGGGGCAGCTGAACGATGAGAGACACGTGGGGGGCGTCACATAAGAAAGTGTCCTAAACAGGGGGCACAATTGTTCGTGTTTTGACGATTGTACAGACGAAACAACGGGCAGGAGATCTGATAAATTCAGCCGAGTTGATTGAACGAGACAAAATAAAAACTCCACATTAGTTAATCGCCTTAATAAATGGGGGGGGTTGGGAGTATAAAGTCATGAAAGTACTGACAGGAGTAAACAGCAGTCAGGCCTACGCGCCCCCTGGGTCCCTTAAGAGCTCCATACTCCAACGAAGGAAAAGTTTTTTTTTGCCGGGTAGGTATTTGGAAAATTCGTCTTGCCATCCCACTAAAATCCCGGCCTAGGGAGAAGAAGTACGCGGGAGGAAAGATGAGAAGAAGACAATTCCGGAAAAAAAGGGCTTAAAAGTGGGTACTCCTGATTTCTGACTAAGAAATGGGTGTTTTGTAAATAGGGCCAATTCGGTTCCACGACACATTAGTCAGAGCTCAAAAAGAGGTACAGGCGGAAAAGGTCGAAAAACAAAAGTGAAGGAGGAAATCAGTGAAGGCGTTCGGGGGACTTCAGGAAATGGGGTTTAGAAAGGGGTAGCCCTCCAAAAGGGCACCAATCTTGTCAAGAAGAAAAGTATCCTTCCAGAGAGAGCTGAGAGGCATGAACTGCAAGCCACTTGCGGGATTTTGAGTGGGGAAAAGCAGTTGTCTAAATTTGAAGGATCGTGCTTGTACTTGCGTCAACGGGAAGGGTGTTTCCCAGAAACTGAAGAAAAACGGCCGCAACCTGCAGAAGGACAGAATGGGTTCATGAAAACAGAGCCGAAAGAAGCAAAAAAAGGACGTAATTTGGGAAAAACCTCAGAAGGGTGAAAACACCAGAAGGGGAGGGGGGTACTGTTCACGAGAAGAGGTGGGAGATTTGGTCTAAGACAAGGAAGCGACAGTGTGAAGAAAGACCAAGGGAATATCGCCCTGTGGGGAGGCGGCGGCATAAAAAAGGGGATTTAGAACTGGCATAAAAAAGACTTGGCGGAGGGTCTGTGTTATGAAATAGGAAAGCGAGCGGGAAGAGGAGAGTGGAGGACG
>Ga0179593_1277731_pt1 | contig 19046 bp, 35 predicted proteins | sample CZODoug2_1_08_16_FD_185931 | JGI IMG/M metagenome (GOLD analysis project Ga0179593, IMG submission 185931) | Vadose zone soil fungal communities from Angelo Coast Range Reserve, California, USA - CZODoug2_1_08_16fungal (PacBio error correction) | ecosystem: Environmental > Terrestrial > Soil >...
TCCCTGACCAACTCGGAATCTTAAAAGCCGAGAAACATAGGGGGAAAAATCAAAAAGAAACGGAAAAGCACCTGAAAAAAAAGACGGAAACGGTTTGGTGGCCCACAAAAAAACCTGACTCGCCAGCAAAACGAGCGGGGAGGAATAAAAAAACCCAGGAAGTAAATAAACGTAATCAAACACAAGGGAAGAGAAAGCTCATGGCGGCCAAGGTGGATGGAAAAAAATTGACAAACTGATGCGTTTTGGGTCGCAAGTGTGGCACTGCAAAAGAAAGCATGCCGCAAAAAAACGCGAGCAAAACCCGCGAACGCGCCGTAGGGGACACCATCAGACATCGAGAATTAACTCGAGCCAAGGATGAGGATAAAGAAAAAAGAATATAGACAGAGAAAAAAAAAAAAAGGGAATGAGAGGGAAAAAAGAGAAAAGAGATATCCGGTTGAAAACTGACCCTACACTAAATCCTCTCCTAATCCTTGGGAAAGGGAAGTTTGGTTGACACGACCGCGAATGTCGAGGGGAACTCCGAAGAGGGAGGTGCACTCACTACTGACAGCAATAAGGGGACAAAGTCATTAATGGATATGAGTTGACGAAGGGGCAAGATAAAGAGAAAGAAAAAACATCATTGGGGGGATTTTAGAAAGGGAATGGGGTAGAGAGGAAAAAAAAAAACTCACTGGGACGACCACTGAGGGGAACTAAGAAAGTAAGGATAGTTTGGGAAGGGGAGGGGAGGAGAGTGATGGAGGGTGTAGTGGAGGGTAAAAAAAGAAAGGGACGGAAAAAGGAAAATCCGGCTGCGTAAAAGGGGGGGGGGGAAGTAACTACAGATGACCCTTTGTCATAAGTTGACGAGGGGGAAAGAATAGAGGGGAGGGGAGGGTAAAAGAAATTTAACGGGAGAATACGGATCAATCTTCCTTCCCTGAGGAAGACCTAATCGCAGAAACAAGGAGGGACGATCAATGGGAGAAAGGTGATTGGGGGGGGGATTGGTGGAGAAAATCGGAAAGGGAGGGAGGTTCAGGCAGATTCGCAAAAAGGGAAAGAGTAACGAACAGCGATTCGGGGACCAATTATAAGTAGAAGAAAAAGACAGATCTCAACTAAAAGAGAGAGAAACAAAGGAAAAGGGGGGGAAAAAGGGGTGAACCTTCCAGTGAAATGGAAAAAAACGCAGGAACGTTCTGGGTAGGTGGTGGTAAACTCGCTGAAAGAGAGCAGATGGTCTATCCGCCCAAGGGCCACCGGCAAAAAAGGGGGAAGACTGGGAAAAGAATAGTCGGTCCCAGATGGGGGGATTCGCAAAAGACAGGAATAGACATAAGAAGAAGGGGGGGCTTCTGTTAGAAGAGGAAGAGAGGGTTGAAGTCATCAAGGAGAGATCAGAGAAAAAGGATTGAGGGTTGCAAGGGCGAGGGTGGGGAGCAATCGTATGGCCAAAAGTGGGGGTTGGGGGGCAGAATAAAGAAAGCGCCGCCGCCGGGGGAAAAAGACTACGGCTTCGGGAAGGGAGGGGAAGAAAGAAGGCAGAAAAAAACCCAACTTGAATTTTGTCAGGAGAAAATGCTTTTCCAAAACGCCAAAACAGGAGAGGCAGTAGCTCCTCTCAGGGGGGGGTCACCAATTCGCGGGAATATAGGGGGAATGAAGGGGGAAAAAAAGGAGTCATGGCATAGCTTTCGGAACATAGGGCAAAGAGGTTCAAAAACTCAACGAGGGGAGGGTCAAAATAAGTTCAGGAGACTGAGGACAAACGTTGGGGGAAAATAACTGCGATGTGGAACGGAGGGACAAAAATCAACGCTTGGGTGGGACAAAACTTGAGGAGAATGAGGGGAGGGAGCGAAGGGGAAACGGGGGGGTAGGAATGCAATTAGAAAAAAAAAAAAAAGGAAAAAGGTGAGCAAACAAGGGAGCGAGAAGGGAACCATAGACCTTCATAGCAGGGAAAAAAAAACAAAGGAAGAATCGAGTCGTGGAAAAAAGGGGACCACAAGTGTGGGCACGATGGAAAGGAAAAAAAAAAGCAGGAGACCAAAAGGGGGTGGGAACACTTCTTGCAACTTGAATTTTGCAAAACATAGAATGAAGATAAAACACTGGGTAGCGCTGGCAAAGTTGGCCTATCGATGAGCAAGGGAAAGGGGAGAGGGTGCCGCCTTCTCAGGAAGGGAAAAAGAAGAAAAAGGGGGGAAAGGATGAAAGAACCCCATCGCAGGGGCCAAACGAAGGTGGAAAGGTAAGCGAAAGAAAGCCAGTTGGAAAAAATGGCTCAGGATATAGAAAAGCAAAGGACTACCGCACACATGTCGGTGAAAATTCCACCGACGGCTTGGCGGCGTAAAGGGGCAAAGAAAAAGTCGAACCTCTGAGGACGAAGAAAAGGAACGAAGGTTATGAGCAGGGGTCCATCTCTCGAAACCACCAGAGAAAAGAAGAGAGAGGAAAAGCAAAAGATCAGAGAGGTACCAGAAGACCCACAGATGACGAGTGGGAAATAAGGTGACACAAACATGGGGACGCCTAACAAGAAAGGCGGGGAAGCGAAACTACATGCTTTCGGTCAGGAAGGGAAGGAATGGGCCTGATCGGGGGCAAAAAAAATGGCGCGAACTAGAGGGACCGACAGCAAAAAAAAAGTCTTGGGGACGCGATGGGGTAGGATCACATAAAAAAAGGGAGAGAACAAGGGAGGATGAAGAGAGAAGGCGGACGAGAAAAAGAAACCTCTGGGGGAAGATAGGAGGAAAAGCGTGAAAAATGAAAATGGGGGATGCGCAAAAAGGGGAGTAGGCAAAGGTCAAAAAGAGTCCATATACTTTGAATGACGCTGGTTTGGGGGGGAGACCGGGACAGGAAAATCCGAGGTAAGGCAGAGGGAGAAGGCCGGGAATCAATTGCTTCGCGAAGAATGAAAAGGAGGTTACATACCAACGAGAAGCGGGGCCGACATGAAGGTATTCAAGGGCCAGTTTTTTGACAGGAGAGTAAAAAATCACCGACATTTCGAAGGACCGAAGAGAATCAACTATTCCGATCAAAGAAAAGTAGGGAAAGGACAGAGTTAAAATCGTTCGAGCGAAACCAGCACGAAATCGTGGCGGCGAAAGCCAAGGAGTTGAATCCAAACGCAACTCTATCAGAGAGTGGGGAAAACTCGCCTCCATAAGCCATCTACGGAGAGAAATGGAGAAAAGTGGTTAACAAGACTCTAAGAAAACGCAGGGATAAATAGGAGGACCTAAAAAAAAAAACGTTTGGCGTGCAAGAAAGCTTATCGAACAGGTCAAGAAAGGGGGGGGTGTGATGATCTCCTGGAGGACAGAAGAAGAATGAAGGGAAGAGGGGGAAACGGCGGCGCGGGAGGACATCTTCTCACCCAAAAATCGTGCGTAAGGAAAAAAACGCGGAGACTCATCCAAACATGGGGCGGACCAAGAAGCAGAATGGTCGATGAGAAGATACCGGAGGACGGCAAGAGGAGAATGAGAAAAAAGACGAAGAGTCGCGTGAAGTCGAGGTGAAGGCTGCGATTAAAGACGCCAAATCAGGGAAAAAAGCTTCGTAAGACGAGACGAGAAGAAGGCAATAGCTAGGTTTGGAGTTGAGGAAGCAGCAAAGGAAACGCCCACACGGCCGCTTTTCCGCCACCAAATAAAAGTACACGAACGTTTAAGGCGAGTGCCCTGGCCAGGAAGGATGAAGCCATCACTTCGGGGGTGGAAACTAAAAAGAAGGTGATACTGCCCTGCGCGATTCGTGGAGGCGAATTCTCATGGTGTCAACGGAGAAAGAAGATAACGGCATCAGAAGAGCCACGAGTACCGATAAAAACCGAACCGCTGTCTACAATTTGAAATTGATCGCCAGCACGGGGCGAAGAGGTTCTTGGTCGAGGACGGAGCGTGATCGAAAAAGACCGTTTCATGGCTCAATAACGAAGCAGCACGATAAAAAAAAAAGACCACTAATGAAACCGGGGCAATCGGGACAACTTCCTAGCAACCAAGTGTAGCAAAGACGCTTTAAAGCTCAGGGAGTGGTACATGAAAAGAAAAAAAAAACTAAGGAGGAAGACGAGTGAATGCATTCAGCGTGCCGGACTTGCCCTCGAACATCTTGAGGACAATCACGGGCGGGCCACAGCCCGAAGTGGGTACATGCGATTAAAAAAAATTAAAGTCGGCTTGATCCGATCTCGGCCACACACACGGCGGAGGATAAGAATCGGAGGTAAACAGAAGTACATAGTAATCGAAGTACCCCACGGACCCAGGGAAGGAACCGCCGTGAGGGCCAGATAGAAGGGAATAAAAACAACTCGACTGCCATCAAGCGACCTCCCACCTTAGAGGACTGTGTTAAAAATTGAAAATGTAACACTAACCTTTCGAGCCGGCGCGGCTGCACCTTTGGTTACTAGGGGAACCGGACGATGCCCCCGTTTTCATTAGTGAGTTGCAAACCCTCAAACGGTGAAACAAAGATTATAAGGAGCCATTGGAACGTTGCTGCAAAAACACGCTTCCTTCCCTCGACAAAAGAGAAAACACAGTCTGCGGATTCACATTGGACAGCTGTTCGTCGACAGAGTTCTGCCTCTTAAAAATATTGCCGAGGAGATCACGATCGTTGCACCCGAGATAGCCTCCCAGAATCGAGGCAATGGGGAGTCAAACCTCACCGATGCTCCACCGTAAGTGTAATTGGTTCTCCGGTCACGAGTCAAAATGCAACGTCCGCATGAAAACGGGGCGTGTACTATGGGGTGGAAATCGGCGTAACGTGACGGACTGCCTGCTGAAAGGAAAACAATTTGCGCGCTTCCATAGAAGGAAAAACGGTACGCTAATCCTTCTTCCCAGATGGGGGAATCGCACGCAGCCTTCACTCAAATAAGGCACGACATGGAACTTGGTTTAGCATCTTAAGCATCGTTGAACTAAAGAAGTATAGGGATCTTCGACATGCAGCTTCTTGGTTAACGTGCTAAGTCCCGGAGGCCGCAACGGATTGGAAGAAGATCGCATAATGACCGCCTCCGTGCCAAACGCGCTTCGGCTTCGTAATTGGGTGGCCGACAGGAGAATCGAAAAACAAAAGGACCTTTAAGCATGAAGCTTTCTAACCGGAAAAAACGGGCGCGCTGGTGGTCTCTCTCGTGAGCCTCAAGCAGAGTTCATCTTAGAAGTCCGTTTCAACGGAACCAGGATACATAGCTTTTCGGGGAGGAAGGCGGATGGAGGGCAAGTTTCAAGAAAGGGCGTTGCGGTTGAGATTTGGCCAACTTGCGGGAGAAGGCGAAAAGCCGATGGACCAGGCGATGGTTCGCTCGTCCCACGCTTGGGTAATTTCAATGAAGAAAAAGGATTGAGAAAAGAGTGGATGATCTCGCCTTGGACGGGTAGATTTTGACAAGTCCGGTCGCAAACAACGGCCCCTGATAAGCACTGTCGGAACAGCGTTGAATACGAGAATGAAACAGCAAGGGGGACAAAGTCGCCAAGCCAGCCCGTCGCTGGTGCCACGCGGGAGGGGAAAGGAATAATCAATAAGAAAAACCAGCGTATCAGTATAGACGCGCTTGCCCTGGAAATTGGCCCTCATCATAGCCATGCAAAAAAAGAGAGGAGGCACCCTTGGTGAGAACGCTTTTGAAAAAAAAAGACTTTGGCTAGCGATGATGGCAGCGGTGGAATACTCGTTTCCGGGCCTCGCGCGGGAAAAAGATGAATGTGAACCAAACCCCATCGAATGGCACCACAAGGGGGGACCGTGCTGTACGGCTGAAAAGTCCTTCGGGTAACAAGCAACCGTGCTCAGGCCAAACTCATAACAGACCGCACGCATTCAGGGGACGTTACACCGCCGGCTTTGGCGGCGGAATCAAGGGTAAAAAAAAGTCCTCTGTGAGGTCGACCAACTCGGGGGACCGCAGATGAAGATTGTAATTTCGGGGGCCGGTGGAAAGAAACAACAACAAGGAGGAGAGGAAAAGAATAGTAACCGGCCGAAATAACAATCATGAGAAATGAGGCCTCGAGCGACCACAATGACTGGGCAGTGCAAATACCTGATGCCAAAAAACAAGCCCGGCGTGGCACTCGGCGACACCGACATGAGCGGTCATGAAGCCTTGGCAGGGATGGCCTGAGCACCGGTGAAAGCGGGTCGACTTCCGAATGACTTTCAAGAGTACTGTCCACCACAACTTAAAAGTGGTGCACGCGATGGGAGGCTCAAAACAATTAACCATGGTGCTTCGACGAAAGAGCCAGCGTATAAGTCGGACGAGACCCATCCTCACCGCCATCATCGATAGCCAAAGCGTGAAAAGCGCGAAAAGGGGGCCTGCAAAAGAAGAAAGATGGCTTGCCAAGAGCAAGGGGCAAACGATAGACTGTGTCTCACGCTGGGGGTGTGAAAAACTTGTCCATCTGACTCCGCGGAGTCACGACCGCGATGGCGATGGACAGAGACGATAGGCCTGTAAACCTTCCTCGAGAAGCTGGTTGGCCGCAGGAAAAGGCCATGTGGCGAAAGGAGGGGAACCCACTCTACCTTCAAAACATCAAAACAATCCGATCACCAAAGGGTTCTAGTACCCACGGGGATCGTCGAGCGAACCATACAGCTCATCGGTGTCGCCGTCTCGCAAGGGCAAACCAACGGCTCCTCTCGGGCTTGGAAACTAGCCTCCAGACCTCATGCGAAGAAAAGCGGCTGGAAGCCGTGGACACAGTTTGAACCGGACTCTAGAGAGGAAGAAAGGGGGGAAAAGAACCTGGTAAAAAACGACAGCCCGTTGCGGGGGGTTAAAAAGCTTACGAAAAAGGTAAGCGTTGGTGTGGGGGGGATCCAAAAGTAGGAAAGCCGAAGAAACAAGTCGGGCCCCGAGTGGCAAACGGCGGGCTGGCGCATTAGATAACTCTTCTTCCACACGACCTTGCGGAAAAAATAAGAATCATCAAGAAAGGCCAAGAAGCTAATGGGAAAAGAAATTCCGATACACCTGAGGAAAGCACGAGCTTTAATAAGAGAAAGGGAATCGGTAAAAATACTAGGGGGAGGGGGGCTTCGATTGAAAAAGACCCAGCAAAGAGCTTCTAAGGACCGAGAAGTCCTTCGGGGAAGTGGGAAATTGGGGAGAAGGAAAAGGCCAACCAAAACCTTCACGCCCGAGTTTTCAACCACATCATACACTAACTGGAAGGCTGACGTGGAAATCTGTACGATGGAAGAGAAAAGGGAAAAAGGAAGTTGACATCGGTCAAAGGAAAAAACTTGGCCCGCGAAGGAGTTCTTGGAGGAAGGAACAGGGCAACGATCCCGAGAGAGGCCAATCTTGATAAGGTCAAGAACGAGGGGAAGCTATACCCCCTCCCTACAGAGGGGAAGAGTGATCGCCAGACTTGGGAGCGAGAGGCTTTCTAGGGACGGAATTTGAGCCGCTTGAAAAAACAAGGTTCAAATGGAGACTATCATCAAGAAAAGAAAAAACCCGGTGCACAGCGACTCAACGAATGAAAACAGGGGAATAGTGCCCCCGGTTCAAAAAAAAAGACAACGGGATCAGTCAAGAGGGGGGAAAAAATCGAAAGTTAAGTTGGATGACAAAAGCAGACACCAAACCCATCACGAAAGGTGGAGTGGATTTGGTCGCTTGATTTGGAGGTCAATAGCGGCAGCTTCAAGCCCCTTAAACGAGCAGAAAGAAGGAGGTCAAATCCCCGGCCGGGGAGTTATATGAAATTCTATGAAGGAACTGAGGCAGAATCAGGAGAGTAACCACAACAGTAGGAGTGGGGGGGAAGGCTGAACTCGGGAGGCAACCGAAGGAGAGCCGGAAGACTAATCTCTTCCCCCCCCTGCAGGAAAAAAAATAAATCTAAGAACGGAAGGAGACGACTGCCATCAAGACAAACGACCCCACTTAGAAGGGACATTTTGACGCTGGGGTTCATGGACCAAAAGACCGGCGACATGGAAAAGGGATCTACTACACTTGGGTGGGAGAGGAAAAGGGGTCAGGGCAAGATGGCACGGGGGGGACATTAGGGGGGATCGAGGACCCCGAGTTTGGATGGAAGGGAGGGAAAATAAAGACACTGGTAAAGTGGAAAGCGGATACAGCTGAGTACATCAAGCCACTAAAGAGAACTCCAAAGTCTTTAGTACGACTTTAGACAGAGGTCAGGGATGGGAAACTAGAAAAAAGATGGGAGTCTTTCCGCTCTCAAAATAGGGACGTGAGGGACTCGTCGAGAGGGGAAAATATAAGGAGAAGAAAGAATAGGAAAGAGGCATTCTTCAAAGGGCGACCTATCCTCCCCCCCGGAGTGAACTGGTCATCGAAATAGGAAGAAAAAACAGACCGCATTAAACGTTAGGGGAAAAGGGGGAATGTGGTTTGGGAACCTAAGGGACGGAAGTGACGAACCATGCTGTCTATAGAACTTGAAAACGAGGACATAGAAGGAATCGAAGTTTACAAAAAAGATTGAGAAACCTATGGATCGAAATAGAAAGGGAAAGCGGAAGAGCTAGGCAGATGTGAGGAGGGAGAATAATAAGAAGCGTTGAAGACCCTAAGTGATCAGGAGAAAGAGGAACCATCAGCGTAGGGGGGTAAAGGGCGGGGGAGGGGGCGAAAGTTCCGCACAGTATTGTGGGGGGAAAAAAAAAAGGAATAAGTAGGGGAAAGAAACAGTGGCCAGAGAGCGGGAAGGCGTCAGTAGGGGCTTTTTGAAGACAGGGATCAATCACCACCAAAAGAGGTGGACATGGGGAATAGAGGAGGTGGCACTCAAAGCCAAAACGCGCCGTCCGGGCGCGCAAGTGAGCCGCAATGCAGGGGGGGAAGACTTATCGGTCAGGTCCCCAACGGGAGAAAAGGGAGTCACCGATCTGCAGGGTAGCAAGAAACGGATGGAGCAAGTTGAAAAACTCGAGAGATGGCGGGGTGAGAGGGTAACAAACAAGGGGAAAAAACGATACCACGAGGGAAAAGGCGAGAGATCGCATCAAAAAGAGGGGGGGGTCACTCCCACCTGGGTAGGGAAGAGAGAGGGGGGAAAAGGCTCGGCCGTTACAGGGAAGGGGGGGGAAAGTCCGGGAGAAAAGGACCCATGATAAGCACTGTCGGGGGGACACATCTGCTCGGAGGAAGAAACGAAACCTTTCAAAGCTGAGACCAGCCAATAGGACAAAGAAGGGTTCTGGAAAAGGAGGAAAAGGGGGGGGAAAGGAGACAAAAAAAACCCAATCTTAGATAAGAATGGAAAAGCTGCTTTCCCGGGGGGCTGTGGGAAGAATAGAACAAAAGGAAAATTCAGGCAAAAAGTTGGAGAAGTTTCACAGGGGTAATCATGTCAAGGGGAGTTTTTGATCGGGAAGCCTTCTAGGCTGCGCAACAGGTAGAACGGGGAAGGGGATAAGAAAAAAAGGGCATTCAAAAACACGAAGTATGGGGGGCCGTGCTGTACGGGAGAATCAATTCGTTAAGGGAAAAGGAAAATTTTAAAAAAGACACAAAGAAAAGAAGAGGAATGAACGCACAACATTGAGTTGGGGAAAGGGAAAAAAAGAGGGGGCAGGGAAGCAAGGGGGAAACAAGAGGCCACATCGGAAGAGGGAAGAAGAAACTTGGAAAGAAGGGAGACTGGAAAAAAACGGTTGAGGATCAGAGCCAAAAACAAAAAAAGGAGTAAAAAGGTGAACCGAAACAAGACGGGGATCAGAGGGGGAAAGATCAAACTCAAAAAGGAAGGGGCAAGAATGGGAAAACCAAAAGTGGAGGACGCCGACCAAGAAAGGGCGTGAAGCGGTAGCCAACTAAGAAAAGGAAGTCCTTGATGTAGAGAATGAGAAAAGGGAATGGAGCTACCTTCCTAAGCCTTGGTGGGGTGAGGAAGGGGACGTAAAGCACGTCCAAAAGAAGGGGTGGTGAACTGAGAGGGGGGGGGGATTTGGAGAACCTTAACATTTGAGAAGAGTAGTAAGGAAGAAGAGAGAGGACAACAAGATGGCCAAGCAGAGGGGAGAAAATAGAAAAAAACTAAAAATGTTTCCGGCAGAGATGAGAATGGCTAGTTTAGGCAGAAAAAAGACTAAAAGGGGGAAAGAAAAAAAAGGAAAAAGACTTGGAGGAAATACGCTTGGGGGGTGGGGACTACTGGGGAAGAGGCAAAGAAGAGGTTCCAAAAAGGAGATGAGGAAGGAGGGGAGGAGCTGAGGGAAAGAAATGAAAGCTGTTTCAAAGGAAGCGGGGGAAGGGGGGGTTGGTCCGACAGGAGGAGAATTCAGGGGTGGGCGAAACGGGAAGGTGGAAAGTCAGAACAAGTCAGAAGAAGAGATAAACAAGAGAGAGAAAGAGGGAGGAAGGAAAAAAAAATAGGTGAGAGGGATAGAAAAAACCAGAGGAATGAGAAATCGGGTCTCCAGTACCGCCAATATTGAAATCAACCGCAACGCTAGAAGGGAGGAGAGAAGAAATCCACGCATAGGAAGACTCAGGGGGGGGGGATAGGAAGGAAAAGGGGTTGAAATGACGAGAAGAAAGAAAAAGGACTCATGGGGGGGGGGAGAGAAAGAAAAGGAAAAGACCGGGGTTCATGGGAAAAAGAGAACAAAAAAAGAAAGGTGGGTGGGTTCTTAAGAAAGGAGGGGAAAGCAGTCACGAATACCGAAGAAATGGTCACTGGCGGGAAGGGAAGTGCTCGAATAGTCTCAAAAAAAGCCTGTCGGAAAATCCGCGGATCAAAAATCCAAGAAGGAAAAAGAAAGGAAGGAAAAGAGCTCCTATACCGAATGGAAGGAAAAATTACAGGAAAGTAAGAAAAGGGGGAAAGACGTCCTATGAAAGATGGAGAAGGGGGGGGAAGGAGGAGTGGGAGGAAAGACCCATACTGGTAACAAATCGTCGTACCGGAGAAGGGTAAGGGAAAACGTGAAATTTATGATGAAAGAAAAGCCGGACCGTACGAAGGGGAAGGACGAGGTTTCCACCAAAGAAAGTAACGAAAAGGGAATGAGGGAAAGGGGGACCGAGGGGACGAGGGAAGTAAAGGAACAAAGTAATTACAGGGGGTAAAATCGGGGGAGAAGAAAGGAACTGCAGAGATGACGGGAAGAATTTAGACGGGGTCAGGAGAGGGGGCCTAAGAATAATAGAAAGAGGGAAAAAGGCCGAACTATTGGACCTGATAAAGAAAAAAAAATGTTAGCGAGGAGACCAAATGGGAAGAGAAAACGGGGAAAAGTGGAGAGAAAGGGAGGGTCGAGGGAAGAAAGGAGAACAGGGAAGGATGACAAAAAAGGCTCAATAGAAGACGAACATCAAGCAAAGATGGGGTAAAGCCAGCACTAGGACGGGAAAAACCGGGCAGAGGGAAAGGGGCCCGAAAGAAAAAAAGTGGACGCACGGAGTTGGAAACGATAAAAGGGAGTGGGTACAGGGAAAAAAAAGAGGGAACACAAACAGAAAGGAGAAAGGTGGAGGGGGAGGTAGCGGATGTCAAAGTGTCAGATAGAAGGAGGGAAAGGGAAATCTGGAACAGAAGGCGTTGAAAACAAGAAGGGGGAAAAGTAGAGGCCGGATATTAAGTAAAGGAGAGGGAACAGAGCCAGAGAAAAAACCCAAAACGAAGGAAAAGATAGGAAATCTGAAAGGAAATCAGGAAGAGAAACAGAAATCACGGAAAGAAGGAAAAAAACAGGTCTTTGAACCAGAAGGGAAGGGGGAAAGAGGGGTAAGGGTAAGGACGCAGCTAGAGGGGAATCAAGCGGACCGGGGGAAAGAAAGTAAAGACTTGGGGGTTGGGGAATCTTCTGGGAAATTTACAACCCGAAGGACAGATAAGGGGGGGGAAAAAAAAGTAGAAAACGGGTGGGGTTTAAGGGGTAAAGGGGGGAACTAGGGGACCCAGGGGTCATGGTTTGATGAGGGGCACATAGTTGGAGGGACGGGGAGGTAGAAATAGGACACAAAAACAAAGGGTGTAATGAGGACTGGAGAACTGACTTGAAGGCAAGACGGAAAAAATACTCAAAGAACAAGGAGGGACGATCAAAGGGTAAAAGGGAGTCGGGTGGTGCGATCGGGGGAAAGAGGGGGTCCTTGCCGAGGAGAAAAATGGGAAGAGAAGAAGAAAGAAAAAGCGGGGGAAAACTTGGAAATCCATAAAGAGAGGGCATTGTCAAAGAGTACACCGTAAAGGAGAACCCCGGAGGGGGAAGGGCACCGTAAAAGTCCAGCGCAAAGACCAGAAAGGGAAAAAAAAGGAGGGGAGAGGTGTCGTAAAAGAGATGAATGAAGGACCTGACGGGCTAAGAAGAACACTTGGAAACAAAACTACGAGAAAGGAAATTCGAGAGAAAAAAAGACGGTTCAAGGGTCGGACTCAATGAGCACCGGAAAGAAAAGGAAGCTGCGATTGGGAGTTGAGAGAAAGCTTGGAAAAATTCCTGAACATCCGGCGGGAGAGCAACAATTCATCAGTAGGGGAAGGTCTGGCTTTCTAACGCAGAGGCACGAAAAGGGGGGTGGGAAAAAAAGGAGAAGAGCGAAAAGGAATGTGCCAATCGAATTCTTCAGTCAGATCAGGGTTCCTGACAGGAAATATCATAAAAAAAAAAAAAAGAGGAAGTTCGATCACTGAGGGGCAAAAAAACCTTCGAAGTAGGGCAGAGACGCATTGAACTCAATGAGAAGGGGTCCTCTAGAAAAAAAAAAAAAAAGGAATTTCAAATGGGAGCAGGCAAAGTAGGGAGAAAGTGCTTAGAAGCGAGGTTGAAGGAAAAGGAGAGCGTTTGCGTGTGGATAAAGGGGTCAAAGAAGGGAAGAACGGACGACAAAGGGGAACAGAGAGGGGACGCTCGGGGAAACGAAATACAACTCTTTGGGTCGGGAAAAAAAAGGAGGGAGAGAGTGGGAAAGGAAATAGGGAAGGAAAGGGGAGGGTGGTTCAATTCAGGAGCAACAAAGGCAACCCTGAAGAAAGGTAAAAACGGATCGTGAGAAAAGGGAAGGGACAAATCGTCGACAGAAAGGAAAAATCGCGGGATTTAATCCCGAGGGGGGAAAAAGGGCAAAGTGAAAAAAAAACGCCGGGAGACAAAGAAAGATAAACGGAGGGAAATGGAGACTGTTTCCCGAAGTAGATAAAATGCAAGAGCAGGAAAACCTGTTGGAAGGCCGGGGAAAGCGTGGGCTATCAGATGGCAGAGGGGGGACTTGGTAGGCAGAAGGCTAAAGAGACTGACAAGGGAAGGAAAAAAAACACCTCTCAGTGTCCAAAAACAATTCGGGGGCAAGGGGGAGGGAAAGCGGAAAAGAAGTAGGGAAAAATGAGAAAGGGGGGCAAAAGGGCTAAAGAAATAGAAAGAAGGAATTCAGTACACAAGAAGCAAAACTCTTGCACAGCAGGAGGCTAGTTCAGGGGGGAAGAAACACTCAATCTTAAGGGAGAGACTGGGAACGCAAAAATCAGTGTATGCGGCGGGTAAGATCTATAAAAAAAAGGGGGGAAAGAAAGAAAAGAAAGACCGAAATAATCGGGTTAGAGAGAAAAAAGCGGGGAAATCAAAGAGGAACGATTGTGCATAGGGGAACCATTGATGGAAGGCCTCCCAAATCCCTTCTTTGGAAAGGAAGAAAAACGAGGGGGGGGAGGGGGAAATGAAGAAGTTGAAAGGGATAGAAGGGAAACTGGTGTAAAAAAAAAGAAGGTCAAAAAGAGTTAAAAGGGAAAAGACCACAAAAAAGTCGTTGTTGGGGTGAAGGGAGGGAGGGCACATTAACATGAGAGGTCGCCCTTCCTAAAGGGGGGGGGTCGAAAAGGAAAAAACCAGGCCAAAGAGAAATAGGGGGAAAGGAGTTAAAATAAAGGGGAAAAAGGGGGAATGAATACTGATTGAGGGAAGGGGCTTATGAGAGGGAACAAGGGGGCAAGCTCTATCGTGTAGAGCGAGGGGGTACGAAGGTTCCAATCCTTTGAACGAAGCATGAAAGGAAAATAAGGAGGGGCGGCATATTGCGGTGATGGAGGACGAGGAAAGTGACCTTGTTCAAGGAATCTATAACTGGGAAAAAATGCAGGGAAGGACCGGGGGTTTCGAAAAGGACTGGGGAAGGAAGAAATGAGCAAAAGGCCGAGATCATCAAACGTACGATCAGAAAGGCGGGGGAAATTAAACCCAGGAGGGAAAGAACATAGAGAGAAAGGGTGCCGTGAGAGGAAAAGGGGAAAAGATCAAAGCAAAACAGAGGTGACAGGAGATAAAAAAGCCAACTCATAGAAAAAAAGAGAGGGAAAGAATGAAGGGGGGGGAAAAAAGGGATCAGAAAGAAAAAAGAGAAAGAAAGAAAGGAAAGCGCGCCAGGTTTTAGGGGCCAAGGGGAAGGAAAAAGCTCAAAATGAACGGAGGGGGTGGGGGGGGTTGTTTGGACTTGTCCATTTACTGAAAATGCACCGAAGAAAAGGCCGATGGCACGCAGAGAAATTTAAAGAATGACCTCTTCGGCAAGAACACAAGACGTAAAAAAGAGCGGCTCAGAAAAAAAATCAAAACAAAGAAAAAGATGAAGGGAATTCGAAGGAAGGGGGGGGAAAGGAATGAAAAGAGCCAATCTGAAGAGACGGGAGGGAGAGGGGAAGGTCTCATTGGGGGAGAGACCCAGATGGGACGGACTTAAGAAAGGGGGGAAAAAAAGCCTTATATTGGGAACTTTAAGTGGGGAGGGGAAAAAAAAAGCAGTCCCTGACGTAAGGACACAGTTACAAAAAAAGGGGAACGACTTGGACAAAGAAAAAGGGAGGGAAAGGTCACTCAGGACAGATTGAGGAACCATTTGAAAGGCAAGGTTGGTTGGTATCAAGAATAGGCAACGGTGAAGACCGTAAAGATCGTGGAGAGGAGATGCTCAGGGGGCAAAGAGAAACGAGAGAATAGCAAGACTTGGTAAAACGAAAGAAAAAGGAACTCACTAGGTTGGCCAAAAAACTCTGGATAAAAGGGAAAAGCAAGAAAGAATTGGTGATTGGAGGGTCCTGGTCGAGAAGAAGGATCAGCTTCCCAAAACAGGAAAGGAGCCAGAGAAAATAAAGTCAAAACGGGAATCTACAAGAAAAAAGAAACCAGTGTAAATCTTACCCCTGTTCCCGTCCCAGGTAGCAGCGCTTGAAAAAAAAAGGCTGAGAAGGGGGAGTTGGAAGAAAAAATAAAGAACACCCGTACCTGGGGGGGAGGGAGGAGGGAGTGAAAAAATTGAGAGAGGAGCCGGCGAAAAAAAGAGGGGAAAGAAGGCGGGTCCAAGCCGGGGCAACAAGGTGGTAATCAGGGCGTGAAAGGGGGAGAATTAAAGAACAGGACTGAGAGAAGGGGGGGAAGAGAGAGAAAACAAAACCAAGGAGGAGAAAAGAAGAGCGAAGGAAAGGAAGAAGGAAGTCAAGAAGACGAAAGTACCAAACAAAAAAAAAACCCTGCCATTAGGGAAACAAACCGACAGGACGATCGAAGGGGGGGGGGACTAGAAACAAGTCATAACAATCATACCGTCCATACGGAAAAAGGGACGGGGGGGGAAGGGTAATGGAACCCTAAAGTTGCAATGCACCTTTTGGAAAAGATTCATTAAAAACTTTTGCGAAGGGAACGGTAGTCACGATTGCCAATTGGAAAATTATGTGAGGAGAGGCACGTCTGGGAGGGGAGGCTGGGAAAGGAGAAAGGGAAGTAGAGGGGAGTACAACCTTCCGGAAAGAGAAAGAAAGATCGCTCACAAGGCGGGCGAGAAAGGGGGAAAGGAGGTCTTGGGGCTTTTTTTGGTCAAGAGGAAAAAAGAGGTAGGCGGGGAATCTTCTAAGGTGGCCGGGGATTGATAAGGAGAGCTGGGACAAGAAAAAGCTCCACTAAAATCGCAGGGGAGGTATGACCGGCGACCGGGCAGACAAACACCGAATGTGAAACGGGTTCATCCTTCACGAGGACACCGGCAACGTAAACCAAAACGGGTTCGGGGGATGAGGGGGGGGGGAAACTCGGGTCGTAAGGAAACGTGAAGGACTTAGGGAGGAAAAAAGGGAACGCTGCCTAGAAATAAGGGCGCAAAAAAAAGACTGAAAGGGCCCAGAGGGGGAGGAGAAAAGAGAGAAAGTAAAAAGACATGGTCCAGAAAAAGGGAGGGGGTGAGAGAGAAGAAGCTGGGGAAAGGACCATAAACTGATCAAGAGTAGGGAAAGTACCGCTTAGGGGGGGGGAACGTGAGGATGAAAAAAAAAACGGAATGGACACGGTGTTTGGGGTAATAAGGAAAAGAAAGTGCGGGGCAAGAAGAACTTTCAATAAGGGAAGGGTAAAAGGACGGTTGCGGGGGTACGACAGGAAAACATCAACAAAAAAAGGGGCCTGTTTCATGGCAGCTTGAACTGGGCCAACTCCAACAAGGGGCCGAGGAAGGAGACGAGTGAAGAAGGACTGGCCTCGAGAGAAAGGGGAAAAAAACTTGTATCGGGGAAGGGGGGGAGGAGAAGAGGGGAAGATGTAAGATTTCAATAAGAGATAAGACAAAAAACAGAGATTTCCCCAGCAGGAGGACAGAAAGGACAGTGGCGGAGGGCTCGACGAAAAAAAGGAGGAGGTAATTGGAAGAAAAAAAAGGGGGACTTGAAGGGGAGGGTTAAAACGGCAGGGAGACATGGGGTAGAAGGGGGGTGGAAGGAAGTTGACGAAAACAACGGCAAAGTATACATGGGAGGAAAAAATAGCTGATAGAGGGGGGAAAAGGACGTCCTCGTCAGCACATAAGGCAAAGAGAAGGGAACGAGGGACGGGGGTCTGATAAACGCAAAAAATTTAAAGGTCAAAAAAAAAATATTGAGGGAAACTGATAGAAGATTCGGGAAAAATGGAGGGGGGGGACACCAAAAAGTCCAGATAGACCCCCCAGGGTCAGTCGTAGGGTGAAAGAGGGGGAGAAGAGGTTGCACGGGTGTACTGGGTGGTATTCCTGTCAAAACCTTCAGATCAGGAGGCGACTTATATCAATGATTTGAGCCATAACAGAAAAAGGAAAAAAACAAGAAGGTAGTAAGGGGGGAAGGAGGAAGTCCTTCAAATGAAGTTATCAAAGGCACCTGTGATCAGAAATTAAGAAGAGGAACGCCTGTCGGGCAAATTTCCAAAGGACGAAGGCAGGTACAAGGTAAACATAGGCCCCCTAGAGACTTGAGGAATCTTGAAGAAAGGAGAAAAAGATTGTATTTCGGCCGGTGAAGACCTAAAGTCAAAAAGAAAAAAAACAAGGAGGAGGAAGAAGGAAAACGAAAAGCGGTTGGAAAGGGATGTAAAAGAGCGACTGAAAAGGGGGGGGCAAGAGGTTGGCAAAGGGGTGGTTTTTTTTTGATGAAAAGGAAAAGCCAGGAAGAGAACCAGGAAGAGGAGGTCGGAAGCAACGGGGGTATATCCTGCGCACAGGTAAATAAAGAGCCAAAGAAAAGGGAACAGTCAAAGTGAACAGAAAAAAAAAGAGGCGGTGTGGTCAAGGAGGAGGGGAACTGGAACATTAAACTGGGGGGCTCTATCAAAAAAACGGAAGATGGAAACGAGAACCCAGTACCAAAGGGAGAACATACGAAAAGAGGGGACGACCGAAAAAGGAAATGAAAGAGCATGGCTTGATATCGGGCCAAAAAAGGCAAAGTGCAGAGAATAGAAGAGATGGGGGGGTTGGTTGCTCAATTGCAAACTCCTCTGTCATTAGAAACGAGAGGGAGGAAGAGAAAAAGGGGAGGAAAGATGAAGGCAGGGGTCAAGTACCAGAGAGACTGTTTTTGAAAGGCTTATCAAAGGTTGAAAAAGAACGGGGACCAAATCCTACAAAGGTCAAGTCAAGGCGAAAAAAGATTCAAGGGCCAAGGGGTAGTGAAAGGACCCATGAAGAGGCGAGCGAACCATAAGGGCAAAGGCGTACCAAAACAAGGAGATCACCAAAAAAAGAGAGTCTTTTCGGGGAAAAAAGAAAAAAGGGAAGAAGATACGAAAGCTCTGGATAACTGATCAAGGTGGGCGGCGATAAAGAGTGCAAAAGATTGGGATACAAGGAGAGAAAGGGAAAAAAGTGGGAGTGGCAATGAGTCGAAAGTCAATCGTGGTGGGGGAAAAGTGAACCTTCGGAAAAAGACTACGAGCAGAAGCGCCGATGCCGTGGAAACATATGCGATCCTCTTCTACAACAAAATGCGCCATCCGCGGCACAAAAACGCACGGAACAAAGACAATGGAGACGAGTAGAAGATACGGGAGGACAACTATATTAGGCTCACCGAAGCAAAAGATTCAGATGATGTGTCAAAGTGTAAGCTGAAAGAGTGCGAAGACCCATCTGGGAAAGAACTGGGAGGCTTACACGAAAGGAAGGAGAGGGAGCGTTGGGAGGTGAGGATATAAAAAGGGGCCGTCCGCACGAAAAAGGGGTGAAACAAGGAAGGACAAATTGGGAAGGCGTGATTGCCGAGGGACTCGTTAGATAAAAGAAAACAATTACGGGTGGTGGTAGCAGAGGGGTCATGAAAGGGGGAAGACGCCCATGACGTTGGAAATGGAGCTCAGGAAAAAAGCAAAGGATCGGCAATAGGGGAAAATTTAAGAAAGCTCTGGGGGGAGGGGGAAAAAAAAAAGCCGGGCTTGTCTCCAATGAAATCGCCCAGACGGTAGCAGATATGGTCGAGGACGGAAAAGAAGTAGCCGAGGCCCCCCGTTCAGCGAAAAAAAGGAGAGGAACAGTAACAACACCGTTTTTCCAGAAAGAAAAATGAAAAAGGGAAGAGGGGCCCCGGTGATCAAACCAATGACCGCTTGCAAAAGGCAACGAAAGGGAGGGGGGGAACATAAAAAAACTCACGACTAGAGGGGGGGGAAGGGCTAATGGGGTTGCAGTCGATCAGGCCGGAGTCCTGACAGCGGAAATCAGCGTGGAGGGGTCAAAAAGCCGGCCGTGTTTGACGCGATTCCTTAAGATTACTTCGAAAAATCAAAAG
>Ga0179593_1656325_pt1 | contig 19046 bp, 21 predicted proteins | sample CZODoug2_1_08_16_FD_185931 | JGI IMG/M metagenome (GOLD analysis project Ga0179593, IMG submission 185931) | Vadose zone soil fungal communities from Angelo Coast Range Reserve, California, USA - CZODoug2_1_08_16fungal (PacBio error correction) | ecosystem: Environmental > Terrestrial > Soil >...
GGGGAAATTCTAAGCCTGGGAAAGGAGCCCCCCGCAGGATGGGGGGGCCTAGTCAAAAAGGATCATGACTCTAGCTACCCGAGTAATATTGAATCTCTGCTGCTGCTGCCCCGAATCGGGGCTCCTTACTAAAAAGGAGGTTATCGTACGACAAAAAAAAGGATTTGGCTCGGACCAATCGAAGGAGGCCTTCTTGCCAAAAAAGGAGGGCCATCCCCAGAGGGAGAGGAGCGCCGTCTAATTCCAAGGAAAAAAAGGGAGAAGGGTCCGAACTTCATGAACTCAAAAGACGTGCTATATGCAAGGACCTTTGGGCCACTCTTCTTCATCGAAACGGGGGGGACGGACAGGATGGTCGTCACTAAGAGAAAGAAAAAACGCAAAAAAAAAATTCCGAAAGGAGTGCCGGGGAAAATTTCCGCCGAATTCTTTTTGTTTTGTCCCTTTCCTGGGAAAAGCCTCCAGCCCGGAGGGAAAAAGCACCGATCCCAGGGGACAGACGAGAGGTAATTCCAGAAACCGCATCCTGCCTGCGCCAGGAAAGGCTGTGTTCAGGGGGGGGTGAAGGGGGGGGGGGAGGGGGACGTGTAATAGGCGCCGAAAAGGAGGATTGGGCGAGCGGGGTCCAGGGGGCTCTTTAAAAAGAGATCCATGTGTCCGAGAAAAAAAAAGTTGACAAGAACAAATTTGGAAGTTTCGCAGGGGCGCCTTCCATGGCCGGCGAAAAATAATACGGCGCGGGGGAAGGGACTATTCTGCGAAGTGGACCTGAAGGGAGTACAGAAGAACGCGCGTGTCGCGGGGGAGCCTATCCAAAATATTCCTGTCAACTGCCGCAGTGGGGGAAGAACGGGGGCAGTGCAAAGGAGGTGAAAGGGAGCCCGGGATTCGTATGAAGAAAAAAGTCTTCGTGTTGCAGGGAAGCTTTCCAGTGGGGGAGTCGTTTACTGAGGAAGGTCCGATTTATAACTGAAAACTGGGCGGTAAGGAAACCTAGAAGGGGGCGAAAATCTAATCCGTGACCTGCCGGTCTTCCCCATTTACATGCCCGGAAAAGGGGAAAGGCGGGGACAAAATCGATGGGGAGGGGGATGGTCTGGGGAGTGAGAATGGCATCTCAATAAAGAAGGTTCGTCCAGACAGGGAGATGCTTCCTCTATCCTTTATGAGGGGGAAGGAGGCTGTTAGACCCTGAAGGGGGACTTCCAGATGAAAGGAAGGGGTCTGGTTTGCATAAAAAAAAAAACGCTTGACAAAGGGAGGGGAGCACTGTACTCATTCTGAAGGGAAAAATGGGAGAACTAGAAAGAGCTAGGGACATCCTAGGTCAAAAAAGACGTGCGCTTTGAGAAAGGGCTTACGCATGACGGGGAAAAAAAGGACCTCACCTTCCGAAGGGAAATGACATGTTCTTTTGTCTGTCAGGGAAAACCGCGATAAAGAAACAGAAAGGGGGAGAGTTGTCTGAAAAGGGAGAGGTCCTCAGAAGAAGGGTCATATTCCTCTCCTTTCCTGGGGAGCGCCTTACACTTTCCTGGAGGGAAAAAAGAGGAAGATTCTGATCGGAGGGAAAAGGGATGCCTTGCAAATAGAGCGAGGAAAGGTCTTCCGAAGGTCGGGCGTATAACCTGCATCGAAAAGAAAAAACGGGAGGAAAAGTAATCATCAGGGGAAAAAACCCTGGGGCGGCCATTTCGCCGAGTCCTTTTGCAGGAGAGAGGGGGTTCCGTTTGCGGACCTGCCCCCGGTCAGAATAATGCTCTCCTTTCCCTCAAAAGAAGGGAAATGACGTGTCTCCGTCCAGAAAAAGAAAAGAAAGAAGACACTCCGAATCAAAGGGCAAAGAAGAGGAGTCTCTCTCTAAAAGGGTAGAGATGCCGGGGGGAAAGAAAAAGAAGGAAATTACTCTCACCTCGACGTAGAGGGGGATGGTCGTAGCTGCGTACTGCTCTGGAAGAAGGGGAAAAAGAATGGACGTGCTAGGGAGGAGGGGGAGGAATTGGGATCTGGGAAGGAGAAAACGGAATTTTCAGACCGGGAAAAAACCATTGCTATCAGTTGCATTGGTAAGGGGGAGGCTCTTCATCGCGCCAGCGGTATCCGATTCAGGGGAGGGAAAGGTTCGCATAAAAAAAAAGGGAGAGGGGGGGCACGAAGGCGAACCCGGGCAAAGGTCTCTTGTTTCCAGCCCGTCGCATCGTGCCGCGGAGAGAGTCATCTGCCTGCCCTTAAAATTAACCAAGGTGTGTCGAAAAAACAGAGAAGGGGTCAAGTACAATTTGGTAAGGGGAGAAGAAGGCCCTCTTCAAACGTGAAGAGTCATTTCCAGTAGCAAGGGGGAGCCTCTGTAGAAGGAGGGGTCATCGAGAACAAATCACGAGGGAGGGGAGTCTCAGTACCAAAGGAGCTGTCAGCGCAAAACCGCGCTTCTTGGGAAAGGGGGAAAATCAAGCAACTGAAAAAAGTTGAAAGTCACCGGGATCTCCTTCTGCTCGAAGGGGGAGAAAGGAGGGGTCTTCCCTCCAAAAGGGTAAATCTAGAGAAAACACCTCCTTAATGAGAAAGTAAAATGTATCATCCGGGAAAAAAAAACGAAGCGAAAGGATTTCTTAAACCTCTCACATGGGGAAGGAAGGAAACACCCGCCCGGACCCGGCAAAACCGACCTAGAAGGAGGATTTACACATGCCCAAAAAAAGGACGAAGGTCAAAAGTCCAAATACGGAGGAAAGAGAGGAAAGAGTAGAATTTCGCGAAGAAAAGAACTACGTAAAAGGGGGACTTCACCTTCCAGCTCGCCTAAGGGATCACCTCTTCAGGAAAAAGAAAAGAAAAGGAAACCCCGCAGATTTACAAAGCCTCGGACGGGGAAGAAAAAAAAGTATTCACTACTCATAGGGGCGCGTAACCACTCATACAAATGAAAAAAAAACCACCTCTTTGAGGGGGTAAACTGATGAAGTCAGAAGAAAAGAAAAAGAGAGGGGGAAAAAAGGAAGGCCATTCTGGAAAAAACACTTCTTTCCACCACAGAATCCTCTGTCACTCCCGCGCCGGTATTCAATTAAAGGGAGGGAAAGGCGAATGGGAAAGACAAACCTCACGTCCCACTGGGCCGCACGGAGGGAGACGCCGTCAAAACATGGGAGAAAATCGCGAAAAAGAACAGTCGGGAAAAAACGATGCGAAAAATCTCGCGCAAAAAGAAAAGAACTTTGACCATCCATCCCTCCAAGAAAACAGACCACCACATAAAAAAGGGGAATGTCTCAAATGGAAAACTACGGGGGGGGAAACACAGAGGCCGTGATCGGCGAAGGGAAAGGCCGTTCTGGGAAAGGACGAAGGCCAGGGCAGCCTGGGAAAGGTTCCGTCAAAAGGATATCTTGGTGGAGGAAAGGGGGTTTAAGGGGGGCCTCCCCATAAGGGGGAGAGGGGGAAACCACATTAGGGGGAAACGAATCCCCCGAAAAGAACAACCGCATTTCGAGCTCAAAGTATAAAAAAAGGGGAAAAATCTCAAGTTCCTGGGGAAGGCCTGGGAAGAGAAAAGGTACTTGGACGGGGCTGGAAAGCTTTTGCTTTCACCTAGGTGGGTTCACTCTTTCGGGGAAAATAAAAAAGAAAGACGGCGAGGTGGATCGAAGGTGGATGGGGGGGTGAATTTGAACTCAATCGGGAGTAGAAGGGGGGAAGCTGTGAAAGGAAGAGAGTGTGTAGTAGGAAAAAGAAAAAGGAATGTTCTTACGAACCTCTCCCCGAGGCTAGAACTGGCCGATTGCCGGGAGGGAAGAAGTCGGCTGACTGAAAAGAGAGGACAAAAACAAAGATCTCATGGGGGGAAAAGGGGGACGCCTGTGTCCCTGGATCTCCTTCCAAAAAAAGACTGCGCGCTTAAGAGAGATTAAAACGGCCCTCAAAAATGGGGGAAACGGAGCGACCCTAGAAGAGGGCTTCTCTGCCAAAAAAGAGGAAGATCCTCCTTCTTTTGGATCTTCACACCCACGGTATGTTTCTTCTCCAAAATAGACCAGGGCAGGAAAGGAAGGGGAAAAAGATTCAACAACCATGCCTGGGGAAAAGAAAGAACTTCCGGCTGAGGGGAGGCTCATGGAAGGAAGGGGAAAAGAAAGGCACCTCTTAGAATTTTACGGTGGCGATAGGGCTAACGGTTATCTCGCACATTAGACCTGTTGCTGTGGTTGGGGGAGGCTAACACTGTGGGGGAACAAAGGGAGCCCCAAAAAACCTATCTACAGAAAAAAAGAAAGAGACCGCCACACCGGCCGATCCTGGCGGGCAATTGCCGTGTTTGTCACAATCGTCGCCGCCCACTTCGGGGAAGGCCGGAACCAAAGTAAAGACGGGAAAAAGTCTTAGGAAGAATTGGCGAAATGCAGAGAAACCTTCTCCCGCGACAGCGGGGGTTCAGGAGGGTTGCGGCTGTTTTCGGCGGAGGGAAAAGTAAGCCGCGCGCGGGTAACTGGTGCAGATTAAGGGACTTGAAGGAGGGGCAGAACCGAGGAAAAAAAAAAAAAAAGGTCCGTCCATGGGAAGGGGTTGAGGTGCCCATTTTATGAGGGGAAAAAAACTGAGACTAAGGGAAAAGAGGAACGAACTTTGGGAGAGAAAGTTCTGCGGGAAAAAAGTTAGCACCGCGCGTGAACTGATCGCGCCTTCATCAGAGAGGGAATACTGCGTTCGCATTTTGGGGGAAAGACACGGGTCAAGTGAGAAAAAGTGTAGGGGCATAAAGGGGAGGGGGAATTGTGAAAGAAGGAACCTTTCCAGGGGGCATGGCCTCGTTCCATTAGGGGCTGTCTTTTACGAAGAGAAAGCCGGCCTAGGAAAGGGAGCTTTACAGTTGAAAGGAAAAAAAATGAGAAGAAGAGGAGACATCCGGGGAATCTTCCCAGGGAAGACGTTGCCCTTCGGCCACGAGCAGGGGCGGGCATGGGTTTATCAAGGGAAAAGTCGGGTGCCCATGGATAATCATAAAAAGGGTCGAAGGGAAAGAAAATACCGGCAGGTCTGCGGAAAGGAAGGGCTTGAGAACCAAAGAAGAAAGAAGTCTTTGTCCGACGAGCTTAATGGGCCGGCCGAACGGAAGAATCTCGAAGACACGGAGAAGGAAGGGGCAAGGACGGTACAAAGAGTCATGGATCTGCGAAGAGGCGTTTGGGGAAAGATGGGAGGAGCCTTTTCCTGCTCCTCGAAAACCAGCTTGGCTCTTTTATGACGGGGGGGAAAACGCGGGCGCTTCTGGAAGCAGGGGGGGAAATCAACACTAAAGGAAAGAAAGAGGGCTCGGGGAAGAAATCTCCTCTAAAAAGAGGAAAAGGAAGTAAATGACTTTCAGGTGGTCCCTTCGTTGCCTGCACCGGTCGCAGGCGGCGCGACTTCAGGCGGAAAGTCGTGTCGAAAAGAAAGACAAGGGAGGGAAAAAAAGGGGAAAAGAGTATCTATGCGGGGAGGGAAGGCTTCCCTAGTGCCACCCGCTCCCCGGAAAAATTTCATAATTAGGGAAGATAAAAAGAAAAAGCAGTAAATCCTAGGAAAAGAATATTCAAGGAAGGGAAGGGGGGGGAGGGCCTTTCTGCCCCGTTTCGTAACCGTCCTTTTCTCGAGTGAAAAGGAAAGTTCCTGTTTGAGAAGGAATGCAGACGCATGAAAAATAGCAAGGTCAGGCCCTCTCCCCGCAAGAAAGACTGAAGGGGGGGGAGAGAAAAATCCGTTACTTGTTTCCTGCAAAAGAAAAAAGAACAACACAACTGTCGAGGAGGAAAAGGCACCTTCATCCAAAAGAGGGGCTGGGGAAGAAACCAAGGAGAGGTGTCTGAGCTTCTTACTTCTCTTTCTAGGGAAGCGACCTTCGTGGTAGGGGCTTTGCAAGGAGGGGTTCAATCAAAGGGGGTAACTGGGAAGAAAGGAGAAAAGGATTACCCGGGGGAACGGGAGAAAGATGTCTATCTGTGAATTAGGAATGATCTCTTCAATTCGCGGAGAAAGGGCTGCCGGGGGGAAGAGGAAAAAAACGAACGACATAAGGGGATCGAAAAAGGAGGTTCACGCAGGGGGGAAAATTTCCTTCTATCAACGTCTCTGTGAAAGAAATTCCGGAATCAGGAGCGGAAAAACTTGCATAGGGAAGTCTCAGCAGGGGGAAAAAAATGTTTCTTCCCCGAATAGACCACCCAAAAAAAAAAGGATACCTTCTTGTTAGGGGGAAAACGATGAAGGTCCAGAGGAGGACCTCCCTTTCAGGGCCATTATCAGTGGGATCGGGTATTCAAGTTCGTCTCATCGGAAAAAAACACGGGCCTCCAGAAAATCGGCGCAGAAAAAAGGAAGGATCTTTCATCAGACAACTCTCTTCTTTTCCTCTGGAAAAGGTGACTGAAAGAGAAACCGGGAGGAAAAAAAAGAGAAGATTCAGATCCAAAGTTAAGAAGGGAAAAGAATAATTACCTCCATTGAAATCGAAACATCCTATCATTTAAAAGGACGTCCTCAGGGGGGCAGAGGCCGGAAACAGGGGGGATAAAGAAGAAACTCCAGAACTCTGAGACAGGGGGGAAAAGAGAAATCGCTCTCGTGGCCTCCTTTCCAACCTGTCCCTGGGCTATTTTGGAGGGGAAGATTCGGGATTCGAAAACAACATCGCTTGAAAGAATTAGAAAGCAAAGCGTCCGTAGTTCAAGGGGATTCCCTCCGTACGGTCACCGAGCCCGGGGGGGGGCCGGGAAAGGCAAAAGAAAGGAAAAGTAATCGGAGGGAGGCTCGGGGAAAAGAAGGGGAAAAGAACTTCGCATCACCTTACAAAGGGAGTCCCTTTGGGACATGCGGAAAGGGAAAGAGAGTCTCAGAAGGGAAAAGAGAAGACATTCTGGGGAGAAGCTTATCACTTCTTTAGGGGTACACCACCTTCTCCCTCCTCAAAAGGCCCTCGAAGGGAGGGGGGGGGGAAACTTGAGGAAAAGGCCCTATCAAAGATCACCAGAAATCACACTTTCCAAAAAACTTTCTCTACTAAGAAAGGGGGAGATCGCACGGGACCGGACCAGGGAGTCTCAAGAGGCACAAGAGATCGAAAAGACTTCGCAGACTCTAAAGGGGAAATCCATAAAAAACAACCCCGCCTAAAAAGAAAAAAACCATTGGGTAAAAAGGAGGGGAAAAAACGTAAGGTTGCATTCGCACAGGAGGAGGGGGAGCCTTCCTGACGAAGCAAGAGAGCCGTGTCGGTCAGGAAAAGGCTGGGCCCTGAAAACAAGGTGGGGAAAAAAACGGGAAAAACCATGCCCGGAAAAAAGGGTTTTCTTATCCTTTCCGTGTTCTTATCTAGGGCAGCCCCATCAGGGCTGCGGGGGAAAAAAGGGAGATACAGGAAAAAAAAAAAAAGGAAAAAGCATTTGAGAGAGAGCTCCAACCGGGAAGGAGAAAAAAGAGGTTCATAACGCGGCGTTCCTGGGAAGGGCATTCGCAGAACTGGGAGGGTACGACCGCGAACGCGGGGGGGCTGGGAAAAAATGCCGGTGCACGCTTTCTTCTAGAGCCTGACGGCTATATCCATTGGGGGGGGGAACCAAAGGAATCAGGGAGCTCCAGCGAGGGGGGAGGGGGAAGATTCTTTTATGTCATCCTAAACGGCCTTTTTGCTGTAGAAAGCCACCCTTGCAAGGAAAAAGGAGGCCGGGAAAGAAAAAACCCTTATATCTAGGAGAAAAACAACAACTGATATTAGGAAAGATAAAAGTCTCCTTTTTCCCTTCAAGGGGGAAGCAAACCCTTCTTATACGCAAAAAAAAGAGGGGGGGGGGTCACAAAGAATTCCCGGGGGGGGACTGTTCCCGCACCAGGCGGGGTTAGTTGAATAATAAAAAAAGATCATCTGAAGAGGGAAAACCCGGAAGACTATCAAGGAAGGATCCCAAAAAACTCTCCAACGAGGAAGAAAGAAATTTTTATAATACCGGGTGAACCACCCAGACATCCCCAGCTTCTGAGGATAAAAGGGGAACCTTCCAGGAAGAGAGTCAAAAAACGAGGGAAGGGTTCCCAAGAGGGCTATCTTCTAGGGGGAAGAGAGGGGGGGAAAAAAAAAGTTGTACCTTTTTCTTTTGAGATCTTCTTCATCTCAGGGAGGAACCGGGGAAAAAATCTCATTCAAAAATAGGCAACAAAAGGAGGAAAAAAGACAAAAAGGGGATTCCTGGACAGAAGGGGGGGAACACTTCACCCGTTCTAAGGCCCCGTCTTCCTTGGAAGGGGACGTACCGGCCATACCAAAAAGAAAAAAATAGCCCAACGGGGAAGAAGAAGAGGAAAAAGGTTTCTAAAAAAAAGGGACTTCCTGCGCCCGACGAAAGGAGGGGGCATTTTTCTGTGATTTGGCGGCGGGTTGTCGCGGGGGAAACTCTAGGTCTTCGGAGGCGGCAGCCTGGAGGGGGGACCAGGGGGAAGGCGCTACATTACCAGTAGACCGCCCCGTTTCAAGGGAAGAGGAGTGAAAAGGGTGAAAGAAGAACATGCCGGAACTCGTAGTGAAAGGGAACCCTTTTTTGTACACCGGTGCCCTGCTTCCAAAGGGGGCCTTTGGGAAAGATATACCGGGAGAGGGAATGGGGAGGGGAAGGAAGGCAGGGGGGAAGGTACTCGGAAGAGGCCGTTTCTTCTGTCCTTTTAACGTGGTTCCTCCCCGTGCTGGAACGTCTATTCAGAGAAGAAAAGCCGTAAAAACCGAGGAGTTGAGGAGGTTTGACGTCTTGCGGAAAAGCAAGGTTATCCCGTCTTGGCGCGGTGACGGTAACTTGCATGACTAGAGGAAAAGGGTCTAACGTAAAAAAGTCCCCCAGGGTGGAAGGAAGAAAGTTTCCCGTCTTCCAGACCGTGATTGTCTTGCAAGGTGTCCCAGGGGTGACTTGAGGGGGAAGGGGGAGGTTAAAGAAGCTCATAAAAGCCTATGCGTCAAGAAAAAAAGGAAGACTGCCTATAGCCTTTATTAAGGAAAGCTGGAGCCCCTTAACGGAGCGGAAGGGCGGGAGAACGGGAAAGGGGACTCCTGAAGGGGAAAGGGAGAATCCGGAGGGAAAAATTTTCTGCCCACCGGGAAAAAAGAATTTTCGTCACCTTGCTCCAGGCGTAAAAAAGAACCAGTTTAAAAGTGGGACAGGAAAACTTACAGGGGGAGACATCTTTCAGATACCGGAAAAGAAGAACTCCTGGCCTTAATCCTTTCAAACTGTCCCCTAAATCGACCGCATACAAAGCGAAAAAAGGGGTTCCAGGGGAAGCAGAGAAGAAAAGAATTTCAAAAGGCTGTAAGCGAAGGGAAGGAAAGACCTTTGTCCGTTCTTTACACCGAAGCTGCTTATCTATGGCTCCGCTGCCCTCTTAGGGTGTCCCAGGTCAAGAGTAGGAAGTTCAGGGGAAAGAGAAAGAAAGGAGGGCATCCTCTCCTCATCCTGTCGCTGAAGATCCTCCTCTAACTCATAAAAAGAGCCTGGTCGCACGGAGAAAAGAGCTGTGGGGACCAAAAAATAGGAGAGATGGAGAAAAAAAGGGAGGGGAAGGAACCCTTCTGAAAGAGAAACTTCCCTTCCGGGAAAGAAAAAAGGAAAACCCTCATCTCCTAAGAAGAGACATCGAGGTTCTAGTCAGTCGGCCAGGGATTACTGAATCTCTCTAAATTGGAATATCGGAAGAAAGTCCAGGGAAAAAAAAGAGGAGTCTCTTCACTGAGAACTGCTCTTTCTATGGTCCGGAGAGGCAGGACTGCTATGGGCGTGAAAAAAAGAAAGGTCTTACCGTGTTTCCGGTAAAAAAAAAAAAGTGAATCCTCAAAAGGGGGGGAATGAGGGGGAGAAAAATTGAGGTTCGTGGGGAGGAGCTCTTCATCTCTCCTATTGCCGTATTCCTTTGGAAAGGACAGGTCGTCCAAAGATCGGGTCCAGAGTTCGAGGAAGCATCAAGGGGACTGAGGAGAAAGCGTCTCTTTGTCGCATCCGAAAAGGTTCTGTCAGTCGCAGGAGGCGCGGCCATCTGCCTGCAAGGAAAGAAAAGCCTAAAGGGTGCTTAAAGGGAAGAAAAAAAAAGGAACCTGCGGTGCTCTTGGGGGGGGGGGGGGGTCGTGAGCAACAAGAAAACGACCTTCTTCATGGACAGCGGCCTCGCGGTAGCCGATGAGTCCGCAGCCCGCGAGAGCTCAAAAAAAAAGAGGAGGAGGGGACCCGGTCCAAGGTTCAGCGCCCCGGGAAGCGCTCGATGGGTCCCCATCCTAAAGTTGTCCGCACAGTGAGCTCGAAGGGGGAAGTCCCAGGGCTCTTCGGACAAAAAGAGAAGTACTCCATTTCCCGGGTCTACACAAGGGGATTAAACGCCCCAGCAATTCAAAGGGACATCAGAAAAACTTATGCAGATGAAAGCCCGGCCTTCACCCTCCTCTCACCAAGGCAACACGCATAGGCGAAAGGAACTAGTGAAAACTGGGGGTTTCTTTGTCACGGATTCGAGGGAAGGGGGGATGATCGTCCCGCGAGAAAATCTTTTGGAGATCAAAATAAGACACGAGGGGAAAGGGGTCAACTACCAACCGTTAAATCGAGGTCAAAAAAAAGAAAAAGGTTCTTGCAGGCTACTCACGCAAGGGGAGAGCCACCCACGCAGAGTCTCAGACCTGTAAAAGGGAGGTCCACCTGGACACCTGAAGAGAAAAGACATCTGGATCACCTCGACAAGAAAGTTTCCTGCCATACCGAAGGCACCTTCTCAGGCAGAAAGCCGGGGCACTCGGGGGGAGGACCGTCATTTCATTCGCCGCAAGGAAAAAGAAAATTGGTCCCTCACCCGCGGGGGAAAACTGGCCGGCACGGTTCGAGGTCCTGTCGCGAGTGATATCAAGGGTCAAAAAAAACTCACCCCGCGAGGAAAAAAGGACATCTCGCGCCCTCTAATGGGAACCGAAATAACCGCCTGACCACCAAAGACATCCAACCGCCTAACCCCGCTGTCGGAGGGGGCGCATGCAGCTTACGAAGCCAGAGGTGGGATTTAGTGAACTTCCTTGTCTGGACAAAGGAAGGGAAAGGCCAGTTGCATCCTGGCGACCTGGCCGTGGAACAAACCGGAAGGGAAAGGAGAGGCCTGTGTTTTGTCCGGGTTGCAAAGGCTATTTCGAAGACCAGAAGGGAAAGAAAAAACGGGGGGGGGGAACTCATCCCAAACAGAAAAAAGGGTACCGCATTTTTCTAGCATAAAAGGACACCGTCACCTTCGTAAAGTCCATTGGGCCCTGTTAGGGGCGGTTACGGGCCGTGCAAGAGAAGAGGCTTGCAACCAAACGGGTGGTGCCACTAAGAAAACTCGCGCAAAACTAAGACAGAAGATCACACAGAGAAAAGTTGACGAGGAGAGGGGGCTTCAGCCTCTCTTCTGCCAAATCGGGTACTTAGCCTCACTCCAGGGGACCCCCGGTCAGGAAGTGAGAAGGGGAAGCTTGAAAGAAATGCTCTCCCTTGCCCCATTAAATCTCTCCTCAAAAACGTAGGCGTATTCAAATAGAGGAGGGAAAAGACTCCGGCAGGAGATCAGGGGGGGGAAAGGAGGGCGGGGGAGAGGTCTGAGGAAGGCCGTGTAGTGAGGAGAGAGAAGCATCTCCTCATCTCTTCGGAAAGGCCACCTCTCTCTCACTGAGGATAATGCGGTTTATAACACGGGTTGGGTGAAGAAACCGACTTCTTAGAATCTTGAAAAAAAACCGGCCGTTCCATCCCCCGGGGAGCTGCTCGCCGCTAATAAAGGATATTTCATTAAACATGGGAAAAGAGTTGAGGGGGAGAGCTGGAAAGGAGGGGAGGGTGGTAAAGGGTAGGAAAAAAATCGTTCGTTCATCTCCTTTGGGATGCAGCTCCACTCGCTGAAAAATGGAAAGGTACTAAAGCCTGCACCTGGAAGGAAAGGGTTCTCCTCCAGGCGGGAAAGGGGAATGCGTCCGTTCAAAAACGGCCCGGCCCGCCCTCCGAGAGCTTCGCCGGAACGACATCCCAAGAAAGCGTCTGGGATGAGAACGGCAAAGGGTGAAAGGGAAGGTTTATGGGGGGGGCGGCTTGTTGGCGGAGGGGATTTCCCCTTACAGTGCCTCTCAGTCAGTCGGGTTGGAGGGGTGGAAGTCTTGGAAGGTCGACTAGAAAAAGGGGTTAAGGAAAAAGGCCCTTCGAGCCAGTTGTGCCGGGGGGGAATGGCCCATTTGCGCAGGGGGGGGCGACTGCCATTCCGTCGGGGACGAACCGGAGAGGTGAGGACTCGAAGTGAGAGGGGATCAGGGAGGGAAGATGGTGGGCAGGGGTTTCGAGGGGGGAAAAAAAGGAAGGTAGGCAGATTCTTGAGATAAGGGGGAGTCAGTTTTTCAGAAAAAAAGAGGGCCTTTGGGGAGTGGGGGGGAGGAACGGAAGGCGAGAAAAAGGCAGGCGCGGTGCAGGAACGTCCCTTTGCGGGGCGTGAGGTGACTCTTCGGAAACCGAGGTTCCCAAGGAGTGGGAGGCTAAAGCAAAAGGGGGAGGGTCTAGTAGAAACCTCGGGAAGAAAAAGTTACCTCCTAAAATCTTGGGACTGAAAAAAGAAAGGGGGGACACATCGGAGGGAGGGAGGGGGGGAGGAAGATTTCGGGGAGTTTGGGGGGGAAGAAAAGATCATCACCGGGGGGAGAGGAGAAAGGCGTACAAGACCTTCCGGGCAGACCCGATAGAAGTGTGACGAAAGAATAACTGGGTCCTGAGGGGGAAGCTTCACTTTGGCCGGGGGAACCGGCTTTGCATCAAAGGGAACTGGACAAGGAGGGTCGGATTGGCGGATCAGGGAAAGCAAGGGACTCGAGGACAGGAAGGGGCCTTCTCCTCAAAGGAGTGGCTCTTTATTCTTTTGGGGGGGCTGAGGAAAAGCGTGCCGCATGTCAAGGGAAGAGGGACGGGGAGGACCCGGAAAAAAAATCTAAAAGAAGGGAAGGAGTCTATTTTGTCTTCGGGACGGTCGAATGCTGCGCTGGAAGATGCGCTCGCTGTAGACCTTGAAGGCGAAAAACCGGAAGGGGGGAAGAACAAAACAAAAAAAGCTCCTTGCTGCCAGAGTGAAACGCTCTCCCTTCGGCGAGAAAAGATGTCCTGACCTGGCGTTCGAGAAATAGGAAGAAAGCCTATCCCTTCACATCGAACTTTGAGAAGGACAAGGGAAGGGGGAGGTCCCCCCTTTTAAGAAAGGACCTTTTCACGCGGTGAGGGGGCAAACTGGGTGGGGGGGTTAGGAACATGGGCCTCCAGGAAGGGGCAACCTCTCCCGAGAAGAGAGCGCGGAAGAAAGGTTCATTTCTGCCATTTAATGGATTACTTCATCTCGAAAAAAACACCCACTTATTGATGAGAAAGTCCAAAGGAAGGACACCTAACGGGCTTCGGAAGAGGGAGGGTCCTCTACAGGCAGGGGGGGGAAGTGGATGGGGGTCCAGCTATGTCAGTAGTCCTACAGGGGGCAGGTCCCCCCCTAACTTGGATCCTAGTCTCAAATACCTTGAAAAGGGGATAAACGGGGCCAAAAGTGTCTATCAGGTGTCTCTGTCAGGGAGAAAGGGGGTCTTGCTGCCGATTTCAGTGGAGCCCTCCATTTCGAGCCTCGCCCTACGTGATTAACCAAAAGAAAGTCAGGAAAGATATCAGCAGGTCCCTCAAAAAAAAGGCATGCTGCGTCTTACATCAAGGTCATCTCCTTCGGAGAGCAGACATGCGAAAATTTGAAAGACAAACAGAGACCCGTTACGGGCAGTTCTTCGTAGGGAAGGGACTGTATTCATGCCCGAAAAAATCCCGGTAAAGGGCCAGTATCTGTGTAAGACTGCCAATAAGTAAGGGGGGAAGAAACAAGCCATCTGCCAAAGAAGGAATCCTGCTCATTACCCTAAAAGGCCTCTTTCACGAAAAAGGGGGAAACGCAGGAAGAGAGAAAAGGGGGAATCAGCCGAAGGCCGGCTTCTCGAAAAAAATGAAAAGAGGGGCGTTCTCCCCTTCCAAAGGGAAATTTAGTCTTCCCCCTCAAAGAAAAAAGGGAAACAGAAAAAATTATCGTCGAGAAGAAGCCAAAAAGGGAAAAAAGGGAAATCTCTGAGAGCTGAGGACAAATCACCCTCAAACCAGAAGAAATCGAAGAAACGCAAAAAGGGATCGGCCATGGAAAAGGGGGAGATTTCTGCGTCACGGAAATGTCGCGCCTTGATCGAAGATCAACTCAAGGAAGCTCAGAATCGGCCAGGGCCCCGCAGGAGAACCACCGAGGAAGGGGGCCGCTTCCCTGAAAACGCGGAAAAGTTGGGGAGGAGAGGAAAGAACTCAAAAAAGCTTTAAACCTGCGCGACAAATAAGGAAAACTGGATTCCCCTTTGTGCGGCCAGAGCAGACAGAATCTGCTAAGCGAAAAGAGCGGGGGAAAGAGGGAGGCTGGCCGGGTCACTGCAGGAAAAAAGTCTCTCGCCACTCCCGAGGTATGCGTCACCCACGGAAACTGCGCAAATGGGGAAGAAAAACGGCACACTTCCTCCCTTTTCGAACGCCGTTCAGGTCAGATACGGCCCTTTGATAGCAGTCTGAAAAAGAAGACAAACCCAACCCGACGAAATCAGACTCTACTGTGTACCGAACCCTCCAAGGAAAAAACAAGCACCTCTTAAAGGCCCGTCGGTCTCATTCATTCTTAGGGACCTGGCTTCATTCTCCACCGAGAGACAGCTGTCTGGGGAGGAGGGGAATTTCCAGGAACCATTCCATTAAAGCCAGGGAGGGACCTTTTCATTGTGACACCAGAAGAAGGAAATCGTTCCGGCCTGCATTTGGTAAGAAATCACTTTCAGGAAAAAAAGGAAAGTCCTAACTAGACCGCCCCCCAGAAGTACAACGCGTCCAGATCTCACAACCAAGCGAAGAGAAGAGTCTTTACGGGTTCCTTCGACAATAAGGGAAGGTTTCGCCGGCCGAGAGCCTCTTGGTGACCGGAAAGCTTGAAAAACCGAGGTCAGCCCTTGGGGAGGGGGAAAATCACCAAAAAGTCATGAGTCTATCCGTGAGCGTCAGCGCCGGAAGAGCTGGATCTACAAGAAAGAAAAAAGACTGGTTCTGCCGTCCTACGACTCCACCGGTTACAGCGAGGCCTGCTGTTAAAAGAAAGGCTCGAAGGACAGTAGATCTCTAGTAAAAAGAGATGACAAGAGATAGATGTCACTTCTATCTCAACGAATTAAGCCCGCTTAAACTATTAAACCAAGGGGAGTGGTAATTCCGTTGGGCTCCCCGATCAGAGGAACCAGCTCTTCTTCTGCCCTCTCGAAGGAAAGGAGATATGATCTAAAAAAAACCAAGATCTCATAGCGAATTTGGGGGAGAAGGGCGTCTTTGCCCACCCTTCCTTGGTGCGAAACAGGCCTTCTAGGAAACCGTCCAAAAGCGGAAGGAAAGGGAAAAGGGGGAGACTCGGAGAAGGGGGGCGCGGGGGAGAAGGCTGTGGTACCTTTGGCTGGGGATATTCTTCAGAGGGCTCTCCCTTAAAGGGTCCTCGGAAGAAAGACTTAAGAACGAATCTTAAGTGAGCCTGCTGGGGAAGGGGGTGGGGGCAGAATTCTGTCAAAGGGAATGGTATTCCTGTCCATACAAGGAAAAGGGCACCTCCACTCCTATCCCCTGCTGCATGAACATACATCCACCTCCCGGGCACCTGCAAAGGGGGGAAGGGGCGACAGAGGGGGTCCTGCTGGGGAGTACCCAGGGGAAAAAGGAAGATGTCTTCTTTTTTTTGGGTTGTTCTATCGTTTGGGGATCAGGGGGAGGAAGCCTTAAGGGAAAAAGCTGGACCTTTGGGAAGGGCTGCTCCTGCAAAGAGGGGAAGGAGACTAATCCCGGAGCGGGGAAGAGGATTCTCCGGTGTTAGGAAGGTGACCTTCGGCCAAAAAGGGAGTCTCGTGGACTCTGAGAGGAAGGGTATCAGAAGGGGGTATGAGCAGAAGTTTTCGAAAAGGGTCCTGTGACGGGAGAAGGCGGCGTTTTTCCCGCTCCTCGAGGTAGTGCATCCTTCTAGGAGGGGAACGAGGAGGATTTGGACAGCTAGGGTTTTGGAGAGTTGGGGGGTTCAAAGACCGTCTTCGAGAGCGGGAATTATCTCACCTATCCTTTCACGGCCTTTCTATCATCGGCTAAAAAATTACCGGAAAGAAGAAAAATCTTAAACTATCAGACCGAAAGAGGGGGGGGGGGGGGACGGGCATGGGGACTTTCGGGGTGGAAGGAAGGGGATTGTTAGATTCCTCATCTCATCACCCGAATTCTTCCAAGCCCGGAAGCTTGCCATGGTAGTATGGAGAGGGGTCGTACTGGGACGGGGGGAAAAGCTTCACGGTGGGGGCATATCGCAGAAGGAGATGGGAAGGCGTTTTTCTTCACCTGAAAGGGGGGGGCGTCACTTGCTAGGACAAAAGGAGCTGTGGAGAAAGGGGAAGCTCCGGAAGCGTGTTGAAGGGAGGGGGGGAAGATTTCGATGGACTCATCGGGGAAGGATAAGAGAAGCACTGCTCTTGCCCATAGACCTTTAAGGGTGTACCCGGAAAAAATCCTAAACCGGAGGTAATGCTGTTGGGGGGAAAGGAAGGAAGAAACTTTCTCGGGAAGGAGGGTACTCTCCTCATGAAGGGAAAGGGCGGCTTTAACCGCTGATCCGCTTGCGGGTCCACATTTCCCTCCTGCGGGAAGTGCAACCAGACTCAGCCAGGACTCGATTAATACAGGGGGAGGGGAAAACTTCAGAGGGAACGAACGTATTATGTCGTCCCTGGGGCGAAGGGGGAAGGAGGCCTCCTTTTACTTACCATTCTAATCGAGGACCTGTTTCATCCCCAAAAAAACCCAACAAGAAAAAACCAAAAACCCAAAAAAAAAAAAAAAAACAAAAAAAAAAAAAAAAACCCAAAAACGCACAAAAAAAAAACCCCAAAAAGAAGAAGCCACACAAAAAAAAAAAACCCCGCAAAACAACACAAAAAACAAAAAAAAAACCAAGAAAAAACCCAAAAAAAAAAAAACACCCCCTCAACAAAAACCCGCCGGTGGAGGACTCCAAAACCACCGCCCCCTTCAGATCGGATCATCTTCCCTTCCTTTAGAGGAAATAGCAGTCCTCATCTCCTAATCACGCGACTTAGGTTTCTATTCATCTTCCATTGGGGTCATATATCACCAACAAGATGACGCATGTGAGAGGACTCTAAGCTTCTTAGAGGGAATATTTCCGGGATGAAGAAGGGAGTGGATTCTTTCCTATTCTCTCATTATGGGCTAAAAAGGGACGCCACCTGAACTCTTTTACGGAGACGTCCATTTGGCTACTAAGTTCAGAGGGGGGGCTCTTAATCGATCTCTTTCTGAAAAGGGGGAGAGATCCCTCCATTTTCAGGAAGAAATCTCTCCCTGTGGGAAACTCGTTCATCAGTAGCAGGCTAACTCTTTGAAAAGAAGGCCATGGGGAGTATAAAAAAGTCACTCTCAGGACATGAACGTCTCTCAGAAGGAGGAAAAGTGCGTCCCCGGAAAAAAAAAAACCCCCCACCAAAAGAACCCTGTTCGTCGAGGGTTGTCCGAGGGGAAGGGCCAACCAAGGAAGGAATTTCCATGGGAACGCGTTATTCAGAAAAAAAGGAGTCCTCATCTTCCGAGCAAAGCCTCAGCTGCCACTCTGGAAAAAAGGAAAGGAAACAGGACGTCCATAGATCGAGGTTGTAAGGAGAATTTAAGGGACAGAAGGGGGGAATTTCACTCGCGTCTTCGCGCTCCCAGCAAAAAACGGCCAAATTTAGGAAAAAAGCAAGGAAAGTACTCAACAGGGAACGACTCCCAGAAGGAATCAAACTCAGCTCGAAAGGACATCTCACCAAAAAAAAAACCTTCACCCTACCTCTCAGAGGGGAGAGAAAAAGGTCGACTGAGAAGGGAGAAGGGGGGAAAAAACTTTTTAATAGGGGTGAGTCGCGCTTATAAGGGGAATCGACTTAACTTCTAGTGAAAATGGGAAAGCGCCCGAAACGCCGACGTAAAAATCCCCTACTTAAAGACATGCACATCTCCGTCGTAAGGGAATTCGACGTGCTCACTACTCAAATAATTCACAGTCAAGGAAGGACTGGGGGGGAAAAGAGGAAGGGGGCAGATCGAAAAGATCACCTCGAAAAGAGAGGGGGCCCTTCCATTCTTGGGGAACCTGAGAGGGAAAAAAAAATGGACGGAATAGGTACGCCAAAGTCACCGTACGGCAGGGGGAAGGAGGAATCCTGCGCAAATTGGGGGGGGACGGAATGTGGAGAAACCAAAATGCCAAAGACGAAGGGGGGGGAATTTGGATCTCGCACGAAAGGAGAAAACTTCACCCCGCTCAAAAAAAATCAGGACCAAAACGACAAAAAGAAAGACCACCACATCACCGACACCTGATTAGCGGTGAGCATTCCTGAGGAGCCCACTTCTATTCGTGAAAGGTCTAAAGAGAAGGGGGAGTTCACTTTGACCAATCCTTCACCAAGGACAAAGGAAGAGTTCTTCTACCTTGTCCGGGTACAAACCACCTTCAGGTCTCGGGGGGTGTATACGGGCAGGTGTTCGTGATATCTTTAGATAGTGAGACATCATGGCGCGGTAAAAAACATATAAGAAAAAAGGGGGGCCGAACACCCCGTCAATGTGAGGATAAGGGGGAAGGGAAAGTTCACTTCTCCTATTTGCCTACTAGGCAAAAATGGGCATTCGCATCTACTAAGGGGGAGTAGGACGGACCGTCAGGGGGAAGGGGGGAGGTCCCTAAAAAGCGATTTTCTGAGAAAAAATACCTTTTTGTCTTTTACCTCATGTAGGCTATCTGCCGTGGGGGGGCAGGAGAAGAAGCGATTTCGGCAAGGCCTACAACAGCAGAAAGGAAGCCCACCAGGACCGTTCCGAGGAGGAGCGTGAAGTTCTCCATGCCGCGAGAAGAACCATTAG
>Ga0179593_1287429_pt1 | contig 19045 bp, 13 predicted proteins | sample CZODoug2_1_08_16_FD_185931 | JGI IMG/M metagenome (GOLD analysis project Ga0179593, IMG submission 185931) | Vadose zone soil fungal communities from Angelo Coast Range Reserve, California, USA - CZODoug2_1_08_16fungal (PacBio error correction) | ecosystem: Environmental > Terrestrial > Soil >...
AAGTCCCATCTCTTAAACAATCGAAAAGGGTGTGAATCGGACGTGGGAATAAAACGGGAACTAATAAAGTGCGGCGAAACGAACGCGTCGCAGCCAGGAGGCTTTAGCGACCTCCTTGCACGAATCAAGGAGAACACGAGAAGCACGCGATGGTTGCAATGAAGCACTATCCGCGCGAAACGGGAGGAACCGGAGAATGATGGGAAGGAAAGAACCTAATAACGAAAGCGGAACTCCCGAGGACTGAAAGCGGGTGTCGAGGAGGTGACGATGGCATCACGATAAGAGGTCACTCCCTATAGGATCTTTGAACAAATCAAGGGACTAACGGTTCCTGGGACGGGTAACGTTTCGAAGCAAGGAAAAAGGACCAAAAGGCCAACCACTCTAGTTTAACGGACAAGGGGGTTCATATGTAAAAAAGACTCCGTCACCTAAATGGGAAATGAACAGTCAAAAGGGAAAAAAACAATGCACCAAGGGTAAGAACAGGCGACCGGGACTTCCGAAAAACGCGAAACGGAGTCGAAAACCTCAAGTTAACGAACTAGAAAGTCGAAGGACACCAAAGTGGACTGCGGAAAGCCTGGGAAGGGAATTTCAAGCTGGTAAGGGTTTAGGATAATCCGGAATTGAGGGTTTGTGCTGTAGGGACACGAAACAGCTTGTAGCTTGAAAAATACTCGGGTCGAAACTGAAAAAACCACGACGGGTATACTTACAAAAACGGGGACCTCAGAGGACGTCGAGGAAACAGCGCCAGAAATGGCCGATAGGAGAGATCATCGACACTCGATTTCACCCGAAAATCCGAATCAGGCAGGCGGAAAAGAGATGGAGAGAACAACTGGAGAAATGGGAAACTAAAGGGAGCCTCAACGAAACGGGGTGCGCGCCAAAGCTCTTTCGAGAAGAGGAGCAAAGGTCAAGCCTCAATGAAACTATCACAGAGACAAAAGAGGACGGCTCTCAAAAGGAGCGTGAGTGCTCGGCGTAAGGTGCAAACGGCACAAATCAACGATCCAAAGCGAACGCCCATCTCAGCCTCACGACGCCGACTGCGGGAAGTAGAGAAGCGACTACTGGGTCATATGAAGGGAAAGGCTACACAATTGGACTAAACGCAGGGGCAGAATGGCTAAGACGAATCACAACGAGCACAAATCTGTATAACTTTGACCAAAACAAAACCATTGACTAGAAGGAGACCAATCCTAAAAAGAGGGAGGACGGTTTTGTAGGGTTCCCTAAGACATGAAAAGCAAAAACCACAAAGGAAGGGGAAAAAATAAGATCGTCTAGGAATCTAGCTAATACGTAAAAACGAATGAGTGCATAGCTTAACGAAAAAAGGTTACAAGGCACGTAAGAAAGTGCAGAAAAAGGTGCGGTAGGTTAAAAGCAGAGTGGACTCACGTTCCGGCACAGCGGTCGAAGAAAGATTGCCTGAGAGCGTAGCTTCCGAACACAGTTCGTCTAGGCGGCGAGCGCGCGATGCTAGCAAAAAGTGTTATGGGAAAGAGGTCACCTGGAGTGAGCAAAAACGGAGAAAAAAACAATGAGACTTAGATGGCAGCCGTAGCCGGGGTGGATGCGCTCGTAGTCAGGGGACCGGGGGAAGCGCAAGTAACAGTTCGAAGCCTAGAGGGGAACGATGAAGGGCGCACAAACCGTGGGTTACTTCAGGGGACGAAAAAATCGCCGTACGTGGCTAAATCACATATAAGAAGCGAGGAAAAAAAAGAGAAGAAAGCCTGGCGTGGCGTGATCGGAGGGGGGGGGAACGTCCCGGAGAGAGAAAAAAATGCAGGTATCAAGGCCTGCCTAGGAAAAAAGGCAGATGAAAAATACTTCGGGCACATGGCAAAGAGGGGGAAGACGCGGACGCACTGCGTCAAAACGGGGACTGTCTTGGATCCAACCACAAAACAAGGGAAAGCACCGAAAGAAAGTACAAGAGAAAGCCCGTAAGCGTCCCAGTCAGTCTAGTCACTAGTCCAGGAATCATCGGACCGGGGGAGGGGGAATAAAACCGGCTGGGAAAAAGTTTTTCTTATCGAGGAGGACGTCGCAGAGGCGAATTAATTGATTTACTCTCAGTTCTGGTTTGTTAGAGATAATAGACGTATGGGGATCGAGGCTGGAGGACCCATACGGGTGCGTGAAACAGACAGGTTTAGAGGAAATTAAACTGGCGGCTACACAAAGGCAGTCCAGAACGTGCAAGGATGAAGAGCGCCTGTCAGATAAGTGAAAATAAGGGGCGGGGCCCGACGGCTACAAACGAGGAGCCATCGGAACTCTGGCTAAGGAAATACGAGGACTTACATCGGGTGCACGTGGATGCAGGGAAACGAATATCATAATAGACGGCCGAAAGAAGGTAGGCGGATCGATCGTTCGGTTGGTTGCACCCAGAGAGGCGCAGAGGGGAGAAGGACTAGTCGACAAGGAACGATCCCGTCCCGCGCAGGAAAGGCAAAGGAGGAAATCTCGTGAGAAAGTTTACAAGAAAGAAAAAAGACGCACGATAGTCCACAGCGAGGGGGGAACGTACTGGCCCGTCGCAGAGTCGACCTGGAGCAAACCCGGGAGGGGAAATCATCCATATACCCTGAAAGACAGATAATGCTCAGAGTAAAAAGGGGGCAGAACTTACGACTGGGACGAACGGACAGAGGGGGGCAAAAAAAACAATAAAAATCAATCGTCAGCATGCGAAGCAAGAAGCGCTCAAAGCGGATAGCGATGCCGAGATAAAAAGATCTTAAGACTCGGGGACAGTTGCCTGTCAAAGCCTCGCAGAATAAAAAGGAGAGAGAAGAAGGGGTCGTGGCGGCCATTCGGAACGTAGGGTAACGCACGCCAACTCGGGACACCCCAAATAAAAACCGACATATAGGTGTCAAGAAAAAAACGAAGCTTCAAAGGCCTGCGAAGCAGAAACGCATCTTAATGGCTCTTAAAAAGTGAGATAGAGGATGGAAAGTTCACTCAAGGAGGAAACTCGAGCCGAGATGGCTCGGAGCTAAAAGGACGCTTGGGAAGCTAGTTGAAAACGAAGACTTTGGTTTAAAAAGAGGGTAGAGGGAGACCGATGGCCCGGCCTGGGACGCACATCAACAAGCACATTTCCCAAAGAGGACTACACATGGCGAAGCAGAAGCACGGGGTCGTTTCACGCGGTGTGGACCATGAGAAAAAAGTATCGTTTCACCATCGAGAATGGAGGGGAGAGAAACGTGACTGCGAATAACAAAAACACCGGAGGGTAAGGTGCAACGCAGGGCTGTGGGGGGGCTGGAGGACGCATTAATCCAACCATCCGACTAAAAAAAAACGTTTGACGGGGGGGGAATTCGCCCAAACGAAAACATCTCACCCACAAAAGCCCAAGGAGAAGAAAGGAGAAAAAAAAGTCAGGGACAATTGAACGGCGATCGAAGAATGCGATACAGACTTACCCAGAATCGCAAAGTTAGTGAACAGGGGGCAGGAAAGAACCGCCCGCAACCCATCTGAATGAACTGGCTGGTGGTGAAGAGGTCCGTCTCGGGGAGGTCAGGAAAGAGTAGCGGTAAAAAAGGGGAATCTCCCAGGGGGCTTAAAGTGGGCTAAACGTGGAAGACCATAGGGGCACAGAATAAGAAGGGGGAAGGGAGGAGGTGGTGTCGACAATTCTGCGTCTTAAAGAAAAGTCCGCCGGGAGGAAAATCAGGCACGCAGGGAACAAACGGCTCTCGGGCAAGCGCAACTTCCTCGCGGAGAGACATTAGCGCATCGGTCCGTTCTCACTTTCCTACGAGGACCGCGCCCTCTGGAAAGCCAAGAAAGTCATCGGGTAGGGATCTACGCTCAAATCGAAGGGAGCAGACGGGGAGAAGATAAGGCGTCGAAATAAAGAGGTAAAAGAGGACGAGCCGGGATGGCAGAAGTCTATTCTCACTTGACAAGGAGGAGCCAGAGGGGAACATTAAAGCGGGCTGACAAGGTCGAGACGTGAGGAAATTCACACTGCTTGTCGTGTCGTAGAAATGACCAAAGGAGTACTTCTCTACCAAACACGTTGGGGGGGAGGCAAAGAGGAGAAGCATATATGTTCATGAAGAATAGGGGGTGGCCCGGTGTGCCCAGGGATCTCCTCAACAACAAAACTGGAGTAGAACCCGCCCGTGAGGGCCCAAAAAATATAAAGGGGAAATTAGGTGGCTTCTGCATGGCGAGGGATCATCACAACGTCGGAGGGGGACGGACCGCTTGCTACTACGATACATCAAGCAAAGTGAGCTCGAATGCGCGCTATGACTGTCTAAAAAGCCGTTCCAACCCTAAACGGGAAGGGAATCATCGGAAAATGGGGCTTCTGTGCACATTCCGCTACAACCGTGCGCCGGAAGGGGACGAGGGGGGTAGAATCGCCGAACATTAATAATTTCGCTTGCGCGTCCTTAGGCACCGAAAAACGATGAATGGTTTGTAGCCTGTCAGACGAGGAGACAACGCGATACGGAACGGATGTCTCCCGATATGCTCGCGGAAAGGGGCAAACTACAGAGGCCGCCCGAGATTTTAAGCTTACGGGGATAAGTGCCGGCGTACTTTCGGCAGAGGAACTTGTCGGCAAATCAACTATCCTGGAGAGGTTAGATGGGAGCGAAAAAACGCCCAGGTCACCGAACAGGTTACGCAAAAAAGAAAGGGAAATATTGGGGAGGCCTGTAGAAATCGACAGAAAGAAAAGGACGAGGCAAACCACCCCCCCTAGGAAAAAGCTTGGCGGAGGGGGGGGGTAGAAGGGGACGAAACAGAGTGAAAAAGAGGGAGGCAAAGCTCGTTGCGTACGGGAGCTTGGAGCGGGATCTTGAAACGAAAGGGTCCGAGCCTGTTGGATAGGAGAGGTAGAAATTTGGGGGCCATTCCTAAGGGTAAAAGGAAAGGGTGGGGGGGTAAGATTAAGCACTGTGGTATATTTAAGGTTGGAAAATCCGGATGCAAGGACCGAACAGCACCAAATCCCTCGCTCAAAAAGTTGGGGAGGGAGAGAAGAAAAGTAAAAGAAACTCGATTTGGAGGCAACTGAGAGGGGAGGTACGGGGAAAGGTTGGTAAAAAAGGGGTACAACGCTCACAACGATACGGGACGGAAACGCATTTTAATTAAAAGAATGGCATGCTTGATGGATTCAGGAAACGGCCCGGGCAGGAAGGTCCGTTCCAAGAAGTAGCAATTACAAGACCAGTGGTTTTTGCAGAATACGCGCCGGGATACTCTACCATACCCAAAGCCGGCTGGAAAGAAAATCGACTGCAAGAGTTTTGACCTGTCGCCTAATTTCAAGCCATATCGTCTAAAGGGGGGGAGAAGGCTGCATTATTGGAAGCAAAAGGACATGTAGCAGGAGTGTAGATGAAAAAACGAGGGGGCTTACAAGATTGTTCAGCCAAACTGGCGGGGGGGCCTCGACTGCGGGGTCACAGTGAAGGAGCTGAAACCATTGAAAAGGTTACGCAACTTGAAAAAACGGAGTCCGACTGGGTTCCTACTACTTCGCGGCTTGCCGGCCAGGGAAGAGGCGATGAGAGAGACGTTTGAATATGTGCTGCTACTAAAGACGGCATGGGAGCGCTGGATGGGAGAGGGACGTCTCAGCGGGCGTTGAAGATTTGCTTGAGTAAGACAAAAGCGGAAACAGCGGAGAAAGGCCCAAAAGAAGACGCCCAAAATGCGTGCACGCGGATGCTAGATCCTGTGAGAGGGATGGGGCTTGGGGGGGAAGGCTTGATGGGTAGCCAAAGGTGATAATGTTCGATATCTTTGGAGAAGACCGAAAAAACCCGAAATTGGAAAAGTCGGGGCCAAGTAAGGGGTTAGATACTGTGTGGGGGTTTACCGGGGGAAATACCTTTGTGAGGTAGAAAGACAGGCTCGGCTACAGGTGACGGCAGCGAGGACTTCTTGAAGCCAGACCGGAAAGGAGAGATCAATAAACAGATGGGTGACAAAAACAAAGTCGTGGGAAAGACCGTATTTCCGAGTCAGAAGGTGATGGATCTTCCCTCCCACAGTAACTCAGTAGGAAAAAAGAAGGCCTCGCGGTTTGTATTCCTGTCTAGGGAAAGTAATAATTCGCCATGGGGGGCCGCCCTTCCGGTCAATTCACTAAGCATTACAGGAAACGTATCCGTCAAGTTGAGGGAATTGTTCTTTTGGGGCGCCGCTCCGAAGGCCGGAGCATTTCATCTGAAAAACAGGGCCGAGGGTAAAAAAACGGGTTCAGAGGAAATACGATTTCATTCCCCTACGCGTAGAGAAAGAGTGGGGGGGCCCGCAATGTAAAATCCCTAACTGAAGCAGCAGGACAGAGGGGACACACGGGGAATCAACGGCGGTTGGAATAGCTACAAGGAAGATGGACGGGAGAAAAGCGAACTGCATAAAAGCCTATCGGACGAGGACAGAACGCAAGGGGGTGCAACCGTTTCCGCTGTTCCTTGCGCTGGGCAGGGAGGGGGGGGAGGGTTTCAGAAAAGCAGGCTGGAAACTCAAGAGCTTCCAACCGAAAGAAAGGGCGGAGGTTAGCTATGAAAAGCTACCCACGAGGTTGTTAAAAGCGAAGCGGAAAAAGCATGTTCGAGTAGGCGTGCTAAAAAAAGAAATCGGGGAACGCTCGAGTAAGAAGGACGTTCGCTCAGGAAGAAAAGCGTGCCCTGTCAAGCAAAAGGAGGAGAGATCATTCCACGATGCTGAGATAAGACGAAAAAAAATCATATATCACGGGGTTCGACAAAGTGTTCTAAGACAGGAGAAATTTTCCTGCGCCGCCGACTCGCTGTCGAACATCAAAAACAGGGAGAAAAAGGGAGGCCGTCCGGCATTGCGATAACGCCTAAGCAACGAGGGACCAACATCAGCGCATAGCGCACTACACGCGGAAATTAGAGGGCCGAACAGCGAGAAAAAAAAGAAAAAAGATAGGAAAATCTAAAAACCTTCTTTTCGAGAGAGGAAGCTAGGACGAAGCGCGCAACGGAGTCGTCTACGTTAAGACAAACCCTGAAGGAGGAGAAATATACTATCCGGAAATCCATGACGGGAAACGGCTTTCGGATAGGGAGTTCTCAGGGCAGAAAAAAAAAAAAAAACAACAAGAGAGGAGGAAGAAGAAATCGAATATAAAATCCCGCCCAAAAAGGATTTGGGGCCGGATCGGATAGGAGAACATCGGTGAAATTCACGTAAAAAGAAGCCAGTGGATACGTAGGTGCGCGTAGGTGGAGAAAGAGCGAAGGCCGAGCTCGACCATCAGTAAAATTAGCAACCCGAGTCCTGCCGTCGAAGGGCGGCGGAAATAAAGAGTAGTACGTCTGAGAACTGATATGCGAGAGAGGGGGGCGAAGAGACTCGATGCAGAGAAAACTGTTTGAGGGGCTCGCGATAAAATGAAAAACGGGGCCGGCAGTGGAAGGGAGGGAAGGAAGGAGAGTCGGGCAGGTGAAAGCGCAGGACGGAGCGACTCCGTCTAGAAAGCAGGAATTGCCGCACAGAAGTTGTGATAAAAGATCTGGCGCCATATGAAAGGGGGGAGACCAAAGGAAGATACTATTAAGGGAGGAATGAAAAAGGCGACAGATGGCTTTCTCTAGGCGTAGTGAAGTCCCAGTACACGAGAGGCAAGACGAGAGCAAGACTGGCCAACTTGCCCCACAGAATTGCCGCGAAAGTCAGGGTAAACACAGACTAGCACATGAGAAAGGAGGATAAGAGGACGGAAAATCCTGCTTGACCGCTGAGGGTCTCGAAGACCGAAAACCGCAAAAAGGAAAAGAACTTGAGAGACCGGGCCCTTCCAGGAGGGATACACAAAGGAAGAAAGAAGAACTCGACTTAATCGTCGATAAGAAAGAAGAGTAAGGAAAAGGTTGGATATTATCAGGCGGTGCCGTCAAGGGCATTGAGTTAATACATGAGGGTGTTGAAAGGACTGTAACATGAATTTTTGTGATCGCGTAATGATGAGGGACCTATTGTCCGGGAAAAACTAGCTCTGATTAAAACGTCTTGACGGAGAGAAAAGAAAGGCGATTCAAAATAAAACGTGCCGGGGAAATTAAAATTTTCGCCGAATGTGAAGAAAAGGGAAACCCTAAGGTAAAATAGGCACACTCTTGACGGAAAATCGAAACTAAATAGGCCAGGCTCCGACATGGAAGGATAGGTGCACCATAACAAGACGCCATCAATAATCACCTGGATAACGGTTCAAGGGGGGAGGGAGATCGGTTACCGGGTCTGCATCGTGAAACGAGACTCTTCCTAGGGAAATGACCAGGAGAGAAAGGAGGTATCCAGAACTGAGTGACCAGTGTGAACGGACGTCAGAAACGGCAAGCCGTCGTGCACACAACGGAGAGATGTGCCAAATCCGGGGAAAATGTCTCGAAATAAAAGTAGAGAAATGCAACCTTTCGCCACATCAGCCCATCCCAAGAGAACATTAACGGAGATGAATGGCTTCTCCCGAGATTGTGTCGTACAAATGTGCTAGGCGCCCGCTGTTCAATAGAATAGCCCGTAAAAAGAAGCCAGCTGGGCGAAAATGACAGCAAAGATCGCAGGAAAATTAGAGAGAGAGAAGGCGCCTCGATCAAAAGAGAAGAGAGAATCCTTGAAAAGCCTCGAGTCTGGCCGAAAAAAGGCGATGAGAATCAAGTAGGTTTCCTTCAAATCTCATAGCACGGATTTTACAAGACCGGTCAAAAAAGAACGAGTCACGCCATATCTGGTCCAACCGACGTCAAGAAAGCAACCGAAAGAAATGAGAAATAAGAGAAGAAATACGGATGGGGGGCGTGGGAAAAGGGGGAGAGATCTGGCGTGAAATGACTACGCCACGGAAGCCGTTCGATGTTTCTCGATATCAAAGGGGAGAAAACGGGCGCTGGGCCCTACCGACTGGGAGTTTCATCGAAAACGCGCTTAGGGGGGGGGGGGTAGATAACTGGTTAGTCAAAAGGCCTGTTCCACCGCACAAAGCCTAATCACAAAAAAAAAAAAGACCTAACCTAAAATCAGGGGAGAGGGAAGAGAGGGGGTGAGCTTTATCCTACTGGAATCGTTGTCCGCCCAGGAGGGGGAGGCTCTAGCTAGAAACAGGGGTAAAATGTGCAGGCGAGGCGTTGTGGGGGAAATGTTCGCGGAAAGCTTAAATCAAGACATAAAAGGAAAAGCAGGTGGGGGTTTTGAATTCGTACTAAACAATCATTGTCACCTCCACTGAGGAAAGGATAAAGAAAAGTAAAGTCTTGTGGAGAAAGGGGGGACTGACAATGAGAGAACAGATAGGGGAACAGATTACCAGTGGCACAAGAGAGGGAACGCGTTGTCATAACAGAGTGCCGGCTCCGCAAAAACAAGAGAGGCTGCACGCAAAAACGGAACGGCTCGGAAAATACGCTGACGAAGGTTTGCGCCGAGTAGAAAAGTTTAGGAAACAGGAGGAATGTTCGACGCAAACGGTTTTGTAGCTCGACAGCCTCAACGCCGGAAAGGTAGAAGTTTTGAAACACCAAGTGCGTACGCTGAACAAAGGTAGCCTACTGCAAACTGGAAAACTAGGCTGAGGCGAGAGGGGAGGGACCCGTGCAACGCGAGCCTCTCAACATGAGAAAATCCGCCTTCTAATCAGGGACGAACGAGCGGAAAACACTGTCCAAAATAACATATCGGCATTGAAGTGCAGGAAGAAAAGCGCCCGTCCTTGGATAACGGGGTCGATCCGCGAAAAAGAGGAAGAGGAGAGCGCAAAGGATGCGGCCTTCTCTATCTTCAAACGGAAAAGTTTCAAGAATGGTAGCAATCGAAGGGGGGAAAGGTAAAACTTCAACTGCTACGGCAAGGTGTCGTAGGAGAAAGAAGCCGGCGTATCTGGGGAAATAAGAGTAGGAAAGGGAAGGGAAAAGATGGTGTAATGTGCCCTCGACGAGACACACAAAAAAAAGGTAAGGAGGAAAGAAGAAAAGGCACAAGGAGACACAAATCTAACCTGTCCAGGAGGAAATTGCTGGCGATAATCGATCACCACGGCTGTGCATGAGGAACTGCGGATGAATTCAGACCACAAAACATAACATTCGGTTGAAAAAACGCACGCTCTGACTGCTAACGCGAAAAAAACGTTTTCCTGCCTAACACTTTCCTTGCAACAGAGAAGAGAGGAGAAGGATGAGGAGACACGAATGGACGCCATGTTCCGATGCATGATATGACTGCCTCTGTGAGCGTGAATAATTTGCTCCGGCAAAGTCAGATAGGGCTCCACTCATCTGGTGATTTTAGGGGGCGTACCGGCGAGTCAGAAAAGCAAAAACAACGCAGAAGGGGATAGACACAGCAGTTGGAGATTCTTCTACCAAGCGGGGCAGGAGAGTCCCGCGGAGAGAAAAAATCGGATGCTTTCTGGCAGCGGCCGACTTGTAGAAAAAAGATACCAATAGGGGACTCCGGAGGGAGATGGGAGAGAAAAGCCACACCGTATTCGTGCCACGCTTCACGAAAACTAACCGTCGGAATATTGCTGACAAGGAAGGAATGGGCAAATTACTAGTCGCTTACCAACAAAAGAGTTGAGCTTCGATGCTTGAGGGCTGAGGAGGAAGGGAAGTTCATGCAATCAAATTACAGGGGCTATCTCTTGATTCCATGGAAAAAGGGAACTCACTCGGGCAAAGCGTCGAAGTAAAATAAGGGGGAGAAGATCCAAGGGAACCGGGGGGGTGGAAATGGGGTTGGTGTTGGGAGAATTAAAAAAGGCAGAACGAAAACTGTAGTTAACTGTATTCAGTCAACCAAACAAAAAAAACATAAAACGAGTTGATTTATAGAGAGAAATGAGAGGGAGAAAATCTACTAGGTCGGAGAGGAGGGCGGGAAGGTTGCACCGCGCCAAACTAAAAAGACGACGATCGGTCGTCATGCGATTTGGGCATGTGCGGTCGTTCGGACTAGGGAAGGGAAAACTGTGAATAAAGTCCGTTAAAGCGTAACAACATTACAGAAAAGGGAGGTAATGCGCGAAAATAACGGATTAGACCAGCGCCTTACGCTTTGTTCAGCCGAGAACAGGAAGGAGGAGAGTGGAGAGGGGGAAGAAGGGCACGACTATAGATCCGTGGTCGACAGCGGCCATTAGGGAAGGGGGGAATAAAAAAACCGCCTTATCGCGGAGCTTCTTGCCGAGGCTTGCAAAATATCGGGAACTGTCGGTGCGACGCGTGGAAAAGAAGGAGACTGAGAATTGCAGAAAAACAACTTGAAAAACTCTCATAGACTTTTTTCGGGACTGGAGCGGGGGGGCTGAAGGCCATCAGGATGCGTTGAAAAGGCCTGGAGAGCAAGCCGCATGGGGCATGTGAGGGAGGGGCTGTGAGGGAAGGACGGCATAGGCGGATGGATGGGGGGAGGGGGTCTATGTGCAAATAAAAAGAGCAACCAACGGGCGACAGAGCCAAAGACGTAAGAAGAGCCACATTATCAGTAGCATGGAGGGGAGGTATAGGTAGGATCCCCGGGAGAAATGTCGATATCGGGTGGGTAGAAAAAGGGGGAAGGAACCGTGACAAAGCGCGGCAAACATCGGGGCGACTTTTTTTACGGCTAACTAAAAGTCGCGGGGGACGGTACCTGAATTGCTCGGAAAAGGGAGTCAGAGCCGGACGTGTCTGGGAAGACAATCCTTCAAAATAACACGAGAAGAAAATGGTGTGCAAGAACAACTACACGAAAGGAGGAAGTGGGAGGGGGCTTATTATTGGGGGGCTGGGTTCCGGGAACCTGATAAAATTGCCAGAAAAAATAACCCGAAGGTCCATATCGTATGCTTGGACGAGGGGCCAGTAAGAGGGCTCAGTGGACGTCCTCTCATCGACAAATCCTTGGCCCACGTCAAGACGGAAGGAAGGGAAGGGTTCTGATAGGGGGTTCGCACGAAGGGAAACTCAAATGCAGAAAAAAAAAACATGGGGGGGAGAGTTTCACGAAACCCGGCAGGAGCACGCACAGGAACTACTTGAAGGGGAACCACCTTATTGTTGAAAACTTATGGGGTACCGAAGGGAAAGAGAAATCAACATAAGTTCAGAGGGAAGCACCAGAATCAACCGAGCACTAGCGTGGTTCTGTAGGTAAAAGAGGGGAATGAGAGGGGGGAAAAAAGTAGGACGGATTGCTCGTCGGACCTGCCCAAAGAGAAAGGGGCCGTGAAGTGGAGGCTGGGCATTCGAGGACAAAACGGGGGAAAACGGGACTAGGTGGTGTGAGGGGGGGAAAAGGAGACGAAATGTAACTCAGTAAAAGCCTCGCGCCTGATAAAAAACGTCGCATTTATCTAACCGGAGACCGAAGGTGGGAGGAAAACCATCTTCATAAGTAACGAGGAAGAAAGGGAATGGTACGCAATCTACGGGCAAACTCGAGTACTGAACGTCTAGGATCAAAGAGCGCCAAACGGTTACGTGCAGTACCGGATCGTTTCGGCGATATGGGAATTCCACGTCGGAATATCGGAAACTCAAAATCCGCAAACAGAGGAGAGCCCAAAGAAGGATATGCGCTCACGAATTAAATGCAGAAAAATACCTAAGTTCGAGAGAAAAGGGGGGGGGGGAAGAGAGGGGAAAGCGTCGGGAAGCTCTTTTGATGCACTAGAACCGCCAAGGGGGTCTCACCGCGCCCCCGAGTGGAAAAAATCCATCATGACGCCGAGCACGAAAAAACGATGAGTAGGACAACTAAGATGAGAAATAACTTCATACTACCTGAGGTCTGCTCATTCATTATACGCTCGGGGCGACCTCAGAGAGAGCTGAAAGGAACTAAAATTCAAGCGAGCGACCAGAGAAGTGTGCATCCATTGTAGGAGCCTATTGAGTAGAAAGAGGGACATCATACAAACAACCAGGGAGGATGAGGAAAAAAAAGAAGGAAAAGGAATCGGACGAAGACGCGTCAAGGACGTAGCTATACACGGAACGGAGCGTAACACAAGATTTTGAGAATTTCTTGGACTCGTCATCAAGGGGGACAAAGAGGAGGCTCCTGAAAGGGGACTCGCCATCAGTGCTTAAAATACCCGGAAGAGCCCTAACTAGGTCGCTTCCAGGAGCACGAAGAACAGGAGATTGAATAGGCGCGAAACGCGCTGCGTCAAGGCATGAGGGATCGGGTAACTTGGCGTGTCACTATCAACATCGGCAGAAGTCGAGCATCAAGTCGCCGGCTTATGAACCGTCGCTTGCTGTTATCTCCGTAACGAACGTGCGAAAGACGGGAGAGAAACATCATGAAGCGCACGCAGTAAATATTATGATAGGATAGTGGATCAAAAGATAAAAAAGGGGCATGCAAGGATATGCTGTCTGGGACCCAACGTCTTGCGGGCGAGGGGGAGGGAAGACTGGACAGAGTGATCGGAAAAATTACAATGGCCAGGGTATAAACGAATTAAGAGGACATTTACCGAGAAAAACTGAAATCGGCGTCGGTAGACCAAGGAGAACGGGGGCAAGCTCGAATTCCGCCGCTTCGAATGGCGGGAAATAAAACCGAGCCGCGCCGTAAGTTTAAGTACGCGGAAACGGATCAGACGTAACCGCCAGGTCCCCCGCGTCCGCGGAAAAAGGGAAGACGGCAGGAATCGACTGTCCCTCACGACGTACATGAAATAGAAACCGGATGCTGGCCTCATCGTTCCAGGGGTACCACTGGTTGCGAGAGAGGGTATAAGGGAGGAGAGCTGCAATGGGGATTTATTTTAATCCAGAAGGTTGTTAACCAAGGTCTGTGGAACCAAGGGCCGAAAAAAGGATGGAAGAGCCCTCAGAAAGTTTCGAAAAAAAAAGCAGGGGGAAAACGCTGGAACGGAGCAGGACGGGGGAAACCGCACTAGCACCGTGGGAAATGAAAATTCCAGAACGTGCCGTAGACGAAATGTAAGAGCTAATAGCAACCGAGGGCAAGGAAATCGTCATCTCTGAGAGAGAAAGGAGGAAAACTTCTGGCCGATCGGAGGAAGGAGTCCGGGTGCCGGAAAGCCATCCAGAAACTCCCAACATTCAATAGAGAGTCTGGTATGGGGAAAAAACATCGGGCGGAATCTGAGAGAAGGAAAGTCTTTCCCCGGCGGAAAGAAAAGGTCCCTGAAAAAAGTGCAAGACAGACGCGGGGTCAGTGGGTACAGGAAAGCAGTGGCAAGGTCTCTTCAAACCCGCCGACGTGGGGAAAAGCCAAGCTCACTGGGAAGTCGGTCAAATAACCTATATCGAAAGGAAAAAAAAAAAAATCATCCCATATGCAAAACAAGGTAACGGAGAGGGCTCAACCCTGCAAATGGGGGGGAGAAAGTGGCTCTGAAAAGGAGGGGGAGACAATAGGAACAAGACATGACCATAAAGCCCTGAGACAGCAGCCAGAAAAGCCGAATTGCGCGGCATCGAAAGCTCGATCAACGAGATACAATCGAATCGATTGAAGGTCAAGCGGCGAAAGAATGGGAAACCGTTTAAGGTAGTACATGGCAAGTCTAAAAAAAAAACGTGGGAAAACAAAGAGAAAAACAAGAGGGGACCCTCGGACGCACACGACTAATCAAGAAGTATGGGAAGGAAGAAAAGAGCTGGATTGATTGACGCCTAAAAGATGCAAAACGAGTAGGATTTTCTCCGAGGAGCATTTCAGCGGGAAAAAGGGGCGATTGTATCCCAGAAGGACGATAGGTCTAAGAACCTGAGGAAGGGGGGAAGAAAGTGGTAAGGGAATTCGTCCCGCTGTCCATTCCTGCCGCAAGGCAAAGCGGAAAGGACACAAACGCGTTAACCTACCGACCTGACGATCGTGTGATCGTGTAAGGCGGTGTTAAACAGTTCACCCTAAACGATCAGGGGAGGCCAAGAGAGGGTTAAGAAAAAAAGACCGCGCGGCAATCATACCCAAACCGCAGGGGGAAGTGGCGCGAGGGAGTTTTGTCGGAAAAGCGAGATTCCATCAAGAGAACTATACAAACGGGAAGGCTTGGTTGAATGCAACCCCACAAAATCCAAACCGAAGGAGCCAAAAAAGGAGACAAAGGTCAAAAGGCCAGGGGACTTCGACGCATTAAAAATGTCTCAAGCGAGAGCGTACAAAAGAGAAACGACCATAAGCAACAAGCTTGAGGAAACGGCAGGACCCTCTAATCCCTCGGTGGTCAGATCCCTGAAAGGAGGGAGATTATCGAAAAAGAAGGTGCCTCCGGGATCGGCGTGCGGTGGGGCTAACCCGGGAGGGCCTGGGAAGCAGCGGGGTATAAGCCTCAAAGCCGGTCAAGGAGAAGGACTTTGTATAGTCGTCCGCTAAAAAGATGGGAATCCAACAAGGAGAAGAGCGGCCAAAAAAAGGACAAGAACTACTGCCGCGAAGCAAGCGCAATCTTAGAGAGGCAAGGACTAAGAGAGAAAGGCCTACACGTATACGCAAAACGTCAACGGCGTTGAGGTGACGGAACAGCACTCACACTTTGACAGCTAAGACAGGGGAGAGAAGGAGAGCTTCAGCCTGCGAGGCGCCGGGAAGAATAACTTCGCCGAGTCTCAACTTGAAAAAGGGCACTTTTTTATGCAACAAATTCAGAACAATCATTCGAGCGGGAAGACACGCCTGCTTGGGAAGGGTTCTCTAGGAGGCCTAAGGGAAAGAGTTTCTCGTGTAGCAGCCATAGCATAAGGTGAGACCCTTCAGACGTGACAGTAGATGGTGGGGCCGCCTGGCCTGCAATCTCACAACAAAAAAGATAGGAAGATTCCACTCCCGCACACGGTCGCCAACACAAGAGAAGGTCCCGTCTGTTCATATAGGCAATCTGCAGAAGACAAGACTTTAGGCACTCCCAAGGCTAAATCCTACTGAACCTACAGCAGAAGGCAGTGAGAGAGCCTGCCCACGATCATGCTAAATAGGCAAACGCGTCCTAAACCACTTTAAACGTTCAAGGTCTAATAGGAAACGACTAAAATAAGGAGCAGGGGAGGAAGGAGAGTGACTATCGCCCTGTGGCGGGAATTGAGCAGGGCGCTGGCGAACCTTACTCAACACATCGCCTAATGTGATTGAAAAACTGCGAGACGCGCGGTCAGAAAAAAGAAGCCCGGGTTCGCTGGGCAATAAGTAATTAGCAGGGCGCGAGCGTAAAGGGACAAAATGTTTTTCGACCCTGGACCTTGCTGCAAAGGGATTCATGCCGTTGGAAAAATCGAAAGGTCCTCGATCCTGGAACAGGAGGTTTAGCTGTCGCTAAAACCCCCGGCTCGAGCAAAGGAAAGAAAAAGGGGGCAAACACCAACTAGATATTTCGAAAAAAAGTTCGGCCTTTCAAGAGAGAGTAAAAAACGTTGAAAGCCAAAAACAAGGGAGGGCGCCAGTCGATGCTGGGCGGCCGACCGCCTTTCTGACGTGGAGCGGCTGAGGGAAAGGGGGCCTGATTGGGAACCTATCAGATCTGCTCGTCGATGTCACAAAGAAACGTACTGGGAAAGACGTGTTGCATATAGAGCCCATGGGGGGGGAAACCGAATGATGTTGGTGGAAGTCAACAAGAAGGAAAGAATTCAAGGGGTATAGGTATCGGAGGGGAATCAGAAGAGGGACCACAGCAAGCAAAACGACCGCGGCGCACAGTAACAGAGGGGGGTTCTATATCGCCTCCGGGACAACAAGCTCGCTTGCTAAAGGGGGGGAAAATAGGGGGGGAACGGTTAAAAGTTTAACCCACTTACACGATCAACACGATCGTGGGAATTATTCGGCGTCGTCAAGCGTTTGGTGCAGAAGGGTGCGCAAGAACCCGGGCAGGTGCAGAAGGTAACCGTCCTCCCTAATTCTTACTAGGTTGAGGGGAAAGGAGCGAGAGGAGGGGCATGGGAAAACCAGAAAGTTTTGTACGACAAAGTGAAATGCTCCCTCGGAAAAACTAAGAGACGGGGGGAGTTCGCGATGGGAAAAAGCTTCACGTGATCGACCGCGCCATGGACGTGGTGGGGGGGAATCGCGCGATTAGAAACTCGTTGTCGACGAGGGATTGTACGGAGTCCAATATATTGGGGGACCCTTGGCTTTCAAATAAAATCCGTGCTCTGAGCAGGCAAAGGGCCTTCAACATTAAGTAAGTAAAGAAGAGAGGTGAGGGCGAGTGGCTCGGCTTTTGTCCGGCAAAAAGCCTTTCGATAATCGAAGTTTGATCGGTGATAAAAATGATAGCCGCCATTGTGTTGCTCTCAGGGGCTTTTTGGCTCTATTGACTCGTGCTGCGGGAATGGGCTGGGGAGGAGTAACACAACGGCGCCAACAAAGCGTAAGCGCAACAAAAATCGTTGGAAGACGCTTGCATACAATTCCTCCGTGTAATCTGGAATGGTTATCTGTCAGATGGCGCCCCCTTATCAAAAAATCATGCCGTTGTAGGGGACATAATTCAAGAAGTCATTGACACGTAGATGAAAAACAAACAGCGTAGCGGGGGTGGAGAGAGGGGCGCCGAAAATTGAAGGGGATTAAGAAATGCATTCTCTGGCGGTAATGTAGAGAAATAAAAAGTTCTGTAAGTCCAAAGATACAGCTGATCACAACAGAAAAAGAAAGCTCCTCTAAAAGTTTGGCCAAAGAGCCTCGGGCCGTAAAATTTGCAAAGTCCTCGTAATTATGGTTGAAAAACAAAAATCACTGCCGAGAGGAAAACAAGGAGGATAGCGTTTAAAACGGGTTAGTACCTCCGGAAAAGCGGCCAACGCGGCCTCTCTAAGAACTCTTAAAAAAGGCAGAGAACTCATGACGGCACGTTCTTGTAAGGGAACTTAACGGGGGAAGCAGAAGGAGACGTCGCAAACCAGAGGCGAGGGAAAAAGGGGTCATATTTCCTCAACGCCTACCGAATCCGAAAGTATCGTTGGTTGAAATATGGGTTAAACCGCTGGGGAGTCAAATCAAGACCCAATGTCAAAAGGTGCGACAGGCTCCGTCCGACATCTGCACCACGGGGGCAATACGGGTAACCGGGGCGGGAGAAAACAAGGGTACGCGATTGGGATGGTTCGAACCGTAAGGGCATGTACAAAGGGATCGGACTAAAAAGGCCGGCCGAAAATTCATGGTCGCGTCAAACGGAAAGACGCAGGAAAGGGCGTTGTGCGTTCACGGAACAGATCGGGGAAGGAGAGGCTCATAGCAGCCAAGGATACACAGAATCCGGGGATGCGCTACCGCAACGAGGTGTTATCTTAAGCCACACCGAAGAAAAACTTGACGGTACGGCGGCAGAACCCAGGGGGGAATCAATCCGCTATTGAATCGATGGCTATGCAGAGAACAAAGAAATTGACGCGTTCATAACGCCGGATCGGCGAGAAGATATGTGGGGGGGATAAAAACGGGAAGCTATATTCGAGAAAAGATCGGCCAAGAATTATCACAGGCCGTGGCAGAGCATTTCTCCTGAGCGACTGTTCCGCAACTAAAACCAAAACGCGACGGAGCGCATCAAGACCCGGAGAGCGGAAGCTAGACTTCAAAGAAGAAGGTTATTAGTCGAGACCATTTGCCAGCAACCCAAAAAAAGGAAACGCGCGCGCATCGTCTCGAGAACACGCTAACTGTCGTGCAGGGAAAGCGCAGTACTAAAAATGAAATCCTCTGCTAAAAAAAATGTGTAGAAGCTCTGCGAAGAACGCAGGGGGGAACTACGCGCACACTCCTCCAATCTACGTTAAAGGGAAACAAGAAGGCAAAACGATCCGAAACAAGACCGAAGCCGCGTGACGGAGTCGACAGGTGGTTCCTCGAAAGGAAAAAGAAACCAAAAAGAAGAGGGAAAAGAGAGAATCGGAGAAGAAAATCTCCGCACTCCTGTGCAAGAGGGGAGAGAGGGAGAGAAGTCTGTGCTCAAGAATGCTAAGCCGGCTATCGTGAAGGGACATCGCTTCGACAAGAAAACTCACAACAGTGGAGTAGGACCCATGAGCCCTGC
>Ga0179593_1445929_pt1:0-7500 | contig 19043 bp, 18 predicted proteins | sample CZODoug2_1_08_16_FD_185931 | JGI IMG/M metagenome (GOLD analysis project Ga0179593, IMG submission 185931) | Vadose zone soil fungal communities from Angelo Coast Range Reserve, California, USA - CZODoug2_1_08_16fungal (PacBio error correction) | ecosystem: Environmental > Terrestrial >...
GCGGGCCTAGCTCCATCTTCAGGCAATCGACAGAGAAGGTTGGCTGCCCACTAAGTCCCTTTGGAAGAGATGCAACAGGATGTTATTGGGTCGGTCACAGGGGAGTGGACCTGACTTTTTCGGGGGCTACACAACCGAAGAGGGAAGTAGGGGAGGGGGGGACACTCACCACCACGGGACCAGCAGCGGCGACTAGAGTGGTCAACCAAACTTTTTTGGCGAAGTCAATAGGGGGAAGAGGGGGTCTAGCACGCAAATCATTGCTCGTGAAGTTGTGGGAAAAGAAATTAGAGAAATGGATGACCAACAATTTGATTTTCAAAACGTCTCAAAAGATTGACGAAATAATCATTATACGAAGGGGAGGGGGGCAGTCTCTCTTGAGGAACGCAAAGAACAGCCACACCATAAAGAAGAGGCTGCTATACATCAATCGGTTGAGAAAAGCTGCTTGAGGCAAAAGAGGAAGAGAATGTAGGATTAGAGCGGGGGGACCTGGGCCAACAGTCGCGACATTCGCAAACAGAGGAGGGGACGACGAATTGAGCCGATACATAATAGGGGAAAAAGAGCTATGAACTAAAAAAGTCCGATTAAGCGAACACAACTAGTCAGCAAGGGAGGGGGGCCCGATGCCGACGTCGCTGAGGGGGAAAGGTGGTCCCCTCGCAAAAGATTCCACATCATCGAGTTGCCAAGAATCTGGGATGGCCGCGTGAAAGAACCAGCCATAAAAGATTTGCCGAAATGGGGAGAGGCTGGGAAAAGGGGAGGGGGGGTCAATCAGACAAAACCAATAGAAGATCTAACGAACACAGCAAGAAGAAAAGGCATGGGGAATTGTGAAAAGGAAACCACCCCACGAGTTTTTGGCCAGTTTCCGAAGAAAACCCGCGCGTCCGAATAGCAGAACTTCCGCGGAAAAGGTACGGACGTTGAAACAAGAACGCATCCCTGATCAGAAAAGGGTAAGACCGTATGCTAGGTAAGGGTGAAACGGTAAATTGGGGGGGCAAGAGCTGATAAAGACAAGACATCGCAGACAACACTGAATCAGGGCAGGGGGTCGGGAAAAAGGCGAACGCCGCCCCCGAGAACCGAGGACGTTGGGGCCTTACATGACCGCAAGACTAGAAGTCCAACGGACCGGGACAGAAGGTCAAGCAGAAACCTGAAATCCGGGAGGGTCGCTTTAGGATCAGACTCTGACGGCAGACGTAACAACGAAGGGATTAACCCCGCCGTCGAGGTAGAGAGAAAGGGAGCGCCATGTGTCAAGGCACGCGGCCTGGGGGACGTGAAAGACCTACGATTTGGCCCCGGAGGGTGACGCACCACGAGAACAGAAGGAAAAGAACCCCGTCCTCTCAAAGAAAAATGTGTGAATAAATGGAGTTTGGAAGAAGGTCGTGGGTGCCGGGGCTATGTTTGAGGGGAACAGTGAAAAAAACGTCGCAGCCTACGTAAGGGCTGGCGAAGCGGGAAAGGGGCCGAGTGGCTATGAAGTGTGGGCAAGATTTGACGGAGAATGTCTAACCAGCCGTAACCGGCACCTATCCGGGGCTTGGGAGTATGAGAGACGAGGAAATAGGGGTACATGGGATAGTTGCGTGGAAGGGAAGACGAGGGCCTCGACGAAGGAGGGACCGCAGGGGTCACGGCTAAGGCGCGCTTGGACAGTGGATCACGAAAAAGCGAGGTCCAAGGGTTCGGAAAAGGGAGTTACGATTAAGCCGGCGATCCTCTGACAAAGAAAGGAATCGGTATCACCGGAAGGTGAAAAAATACGTCACGTGACCTTCAAAGAAAAAAGCGCCAAGAAAGCAGAAATGCGACGTCAAAGTCTTTTTCCTTGAGACTGTGACGGTCGTGTAAAAAGTCAAAAACAATTCACAAAAACAACCAACATCAAAGACTACTGAGGGGTGGGTGTCCTTTTTGTCACCGCCAGTCCAGGAGGGGACAAAAAGCCAAACAGCAATGCCCCCGGACGAAAAGCCGAAGACTCAAATCATGCAGTCACCCAAGAACGGTAGGGGTTTTCACTAACGTTTTCCTATATCTAACGCAGCCGCCGAAAAAGAAAAAGGGGGGGGCTTTGCGATGAGGGCCGTGAGGTGGTGGCTCAGCTGGGTGTGAGAAAAGGGCGTTTTTGAGGTTCATCATAAAAAAAATACTTCGTGGGAGGAGGAACGCGGGCATTGATAAGGGGGGAAGTTCCATCACCGCCAGCTTCAGCAAAAGTCAAGGTGGTAGAAGGGCGACCAAATAACAAAGAGGAGCGTTCACAGGACGTCTGAATCAAAAAAAGGGAAAAATCAATGGGCCTGATAATCCGAGAAGCAAGGAAGAACGTCTCCCAGTAGAGAGATACAAACAACAACAACGATAAGGATGAAAATAAGAGAAGTAGAGTAACGGATGCCGGCGGAGATACTTCCAGGCATCGTAAACTCTAGTCTCAGAAGGGGCAAAAATACAATCCCTAATTGATCGCTTCTGGGCACAAGGGTGACCTACAAGTCGATTTGCTGAAGCAAAGGGGCGTTTATTGAAAGGAAAGGATCACTTGAAAACGAGGGAAAGGGCATTGGAACACCTAAGATGCTGGATGAAACTCAAAAGAAGAAAACCACGCGGAAAAACAGACGCCATCTCGCCACGACACAATTAAGGGAGGCAGCGGCAGACAGTCGCTAGAAAAAAACGGAGGAACAAAAAGAGGGGGACGACAATGGAGGTGAGCTCGCGAGGTCGAAAAGGACAGGGCTGGGATCGAGCGGCAAGCGGCTGAAAACGTAAAAGAAGAACAAACAATCCCTTCAGTACGGGGCTTCCGGTGTGAAAACACGACCGGAAAAACTAACGAGGAGTCAAGAAGTCGTTTCTGCTTTCCCTCAAGGGAAGGGAGGAGCGTTCACTTTCGAAATGACGTAGCGGAACTGGCCAAGGGGAAACAGATGCGGAGGGGGGCAAAAGAAAGAAGCGCCGTAAATGAAGTAACTCAAGCAAACCATGGCACGACGTGAGGGAAATAGGCATCACAAGGGGAGAGGGGAGGAGCAGAAAATGCGGTCACTCCTGAGTGCTAGGCCGCAGGAAAACAGATCATCACAGACACCACCCGGAAAAGTGAAAAACGATGAATCTAAAGATAATCGCAGACAATCCAGGAGTAGGGAACTGCCCGTTAAGGAGGACGACACTAGAGTGCACGAACGGAAAAGCAAATAAAAAAGAATCGAAAAACAAAACTCGGGCCATCAAGAGAGGTTACTAAAAGGGGGAAGGGTACCTGTGGGTGGACTAGGGGTGGGGGACAGGGCAACGAGAAACTTAACAAAAACAGAAAACAAGAAAAAAAAAAAGAAACGCTACAACATTAGGAGGGTAGAGGGAAAGAGTGGGGGGGTAAACATCGGAGTCGTCGGGGAAGTACAGGGAAAAAAGCGAGAGTCTGAATGAAACGCACCAACGAGTTACCCTGCCAAGAAGCAAAAAAAAAGTTGAGAGACGACCTCGGGCGGTCCCTTAGAAAAGGGAAAACGGTTAAGAGGGAAGCACCCTAAAAAACACCAAAGCTGTCATAACGAGAACAGAAAGTGCAAATCCTTCTTGGGAACGACGGCAATTTCAATGGGGAAGTCATTCTGGGGTCAAAGACTTTTAAGGCGACTCTCGGGTCAGGGGCTGGCGTCATTGTCAAAGACCTCAAGAGGGAAGGGTTTGGTCGGTCATCTGAGGCTCTAAATAAGCGGAAGGAAACAAAACAGAGAATGACCGAAAAAAAGGGCGCTTGAAAGGGGGGGGAGAGGGACAGGTAGAGGAGGGGGGCAGTGTGTCAACGTTAGTACGTCGTCGGGGAGAAAGGCAAACATCGCGCCGGACAGCGCGTTGATGTCGAACTGTAGAACCTCCGGGACGGTCAGGAAAAAGACGATATGGGGGGGAGATTAGGAAACTGGGGATGGTAGCCGCGCGATTGGGGGGGGAAGAAGGAAAACGAAACTCCCACGATCCATCTTCAAATCAGGGGAGGGGGAGGCCGGGAACTGTTTTTGGGGGGGGGCGAGAACCAGCAGACAACGCACTAAGTAGAAAATCGATGAATTGAGGTTCCGACCACCACGCGCCGAAGCCTCCGACCGAGAATAAAGAGAAATGTAATCAGAAAGGAGGTGAGGGAATCTGAAGAACGGACGGCAGTTGCACTAATTAAGGATGAGGCATATAAGGGGGAGAGAAAAAAAGCGCTGTTATGAACCGGCCGATTAGAGAGAGATGCCAAACCACCAAAACCAGAACATTCCTGATGCAAGAGAGCGCAGCAGGAGGGTGAAAACTTCTAGCCGAGAGGGGGCCCCGTCGGAAAATATAAGGAATCGGACGATGCGGGCTGGCTCATAGGCGACCCACAACGACCTCGAATCATTAGGGTGGGCACAAAGAGGGGGGAGAACGCGGACGCCTCACAACGTGGGACATTAAAAATAGAAGGGACCTGAGGTCACACACGTGGAAAACGAAGGAGGCCTTTGAGGGGAAGGAGAAAAAACGGCAAAAAGGGCGGCGGGGGGACCCACGGTGTTGACACGCACGTAGGGTGAGGACAGGACACCGGTCATTTGTACTGAGTTGGGAAACGAAAAAGCAAAGTAAGGGAGACCTGGGGAGCCCCCCGAAATATGAAAAAGAGAAAGAAAAGGACAATAACAGATCTGACGCTAAATATGATTAGGGGAATAAAAACCAACACGTCGATTATAAGGAAACTCGACTATTGAGCGAAATGACAGAGACGAAAAAAGAAAAAAAGAAGGGAGCCGGCAACGCTAAAGGAAAGAAAACGAAATTGCCTTCCTAATCTGCGACAGGAGAGCAAAAACTTTCAGGGCAAAGCGTTTGAGGATCAGACACGCCGGAAAACGAGAGGGTAAGAGAATGTCCGAGAAGGATGAAAGCGACAACAGAACCAGCTTCCATAAGAGGTCTCTGATAAAATCGAAGTGAAAAAAGGGGCATCGTCGGTAGAAACGCTTTATGCTGGGGGCACTGGCTTTTTAAAAAGCTGTACTTCTCTGACTACAACCTTCGGATTAATTTGGATTAACAATTGGATCGAAAGCTGCCGGAGTATTTGGAAAACATCATCAACTGGTAAGGAAACTAGATAAGACAATCGTTCCAGATGTATGAAGAGGTCCTGGTAGGGGCGTCAAATTGCCGACGAAGAAGGGGGGGGAGAGGGGGGGTTAAAGAACTCTGCGCACGAGGGAAATTCAGGACAACAACTCTAAGGAGGAGTCGCTCCCGAATGGGATTCCGCCAGAAGGGAAGTTAATCCATGCTTCAAGAAGCAAGAGACCAACCAAGTCTACATATGAATGTTGGCGCTCAAGACGCGTGCACGGATTTTGTCGGAGGGGAAGGGAACAAACGATGAGAGGAAATACTTAGTCGCAGGAAAAGAAGGACTCAAAAAAAAACGGAGATTATTAAAATAGAGAAGGGTTGGCGGCGAAAAGGATGAGCAGAAGCGTGGGGTAATACCCCGTTCTTGAAAGAACTCCGGAAAAAAGCGAGCCAACAATCATATCGGAAGCGCAAATTATAAGGGGACGTCTGAGAGGTCAATCCAAAGGGAACGACGACGGAAGACACATAGGTACGAGCCTCCCTAGAAAAATTGGGGGGTATTCACGGAAAAAAATCAAAAGCCGTTCAGAAACGGGGGGACTGAAACCATCACCGGAAAGGACGTTCGGCTTGAAGCCCGCAAAACTACCGGCACGATCAAAGGAGGGCGAAAAGAGCGATTAAAAATCCTAGTGAAACAAAAAGGGGGAAAAAAAATGGATTGAAGAAGAAAAGAAAGCTTTATCAGACTGGACGACAAACTTAGCGATATAAAAGAAGGGGGGGAAAGTGCGGACGGCGCCGGCCGATTCGGAAAACAAAAAAAAAGACAGGGACCCAGAATACGGTGGAGCCCAAACAACCCGACTGTTGGGGGGACAGAGAGGTTGGAGGAGCAATTGCGCTGGCGACGGGGGAGGGGGTGCATCAAATTGGCAAGGAAAGGAAGAGAAATCTCGAGGCGAAAAATAGAAAGGAAGTGAAAAACGCGCCTTGGGGAACCCTAAGGGGGGGTCGATCGTGCCTTCGAAAAACAACGGACCAGTGGAGAATGGTAGAAGTGATCAGAGCACTGTGAGGATCGGCCTGTATCAACAAATAAAGTGTCAAGTCGAAAGGTCAGGGATGCCAAAAAAATACTGTCCAGTATTTCGCGAGCATACCGTATGTTCGGGATGCAGGGGAAGATTTTGAAAAAAGAAGGGGGTAAAGGGGGGGGGGATACACGTCTCAGAAGATGAGGATGGGAAAGTGTTCCAAACAAACCGACCGGGAAAAAAAGAAACGACGAGGTTTCACATTTTCGAAGCCATCGGCCTTTCTCTCCTCAATGGAACAATCCGTATGGGGTGTCAATGCAAGGAGAGGGAGGGATTAACCAAGCCAGTGTGAATGGAAGCCGGCGAACAACTTGCGGGCCATAAGGATCAAGTGGGGATGTTAGGGATCCATGCCTCCAACAAACGATGAACGCAAAGGGTGACACGGCGGCAGAGAGACAGCAGCAGTTGTGCCAACCTCATCTTAAAAAAGAGTTCAAGACTGGCGGGGGATCGGCGCGTGGACGGCAAGAGGGCTCACGACGGGAGAACAGCGAGAGTTGGTCCGCCGAAGTGAATTCGACTCAAGAATAGGGACAAAAAAAGGACTTTCCAGGACGAGATGGAAAAAGGGAGTCAAAAACCGGAGTAGGATCAAGGAAGAAGTTGAAGCGAACGAAAGAGAGTAGTAGGCTTTTTTGGTTCGGGAAAAACGAAAGAAAATACGATTCAAATCAGTCATTAGTGGTGCAAAAGAGAATGTTGCCAGCGGCAAGGGAAGGCCGAACGAGGGACACAGTTAGAGGAGGGACTTTTAAAGGGGGGCCAGACTCAAACAAAAAAGGCAGGGCTGAAAACAATCAAAAGCTTCATAGAGGCACGATAGAGGGGAGGGGGTCGAACGAAAAAAAGGAGGGTTGTTTTCCAGGTGAAAACCCCGCGTCCTCGACATGAGGAGGGACATCCGAGAAGGGACTCCGAAAATAACAAAATGGACAAAGGGGAATCCATGTCCGCGCAAAAGTTCAAGACATATTGCTAGGGGAAATTCGTCGTGGGTCTTTCAAGAAAGAAAAAAAACGGAAAAGCGCCAAACAAAAACACGATAGACCTTTGGGGGTAGGACCATTCGGAGAAAAAGGGAAACCCAAAATGTGCCGGAAACCATCCGAAAAAAAAGTCGAAAGTCCAACCGTTACAAGGCCGTCTCACAGTGCCACCGGAAGGCTCAGGGGAATAATCTGAGAAACAGGAAGAAAACACTCTCCAGTGGGCAGGCCGTACAGTGCCAGAGGGAGCAATTTAGAAGCAGTGGTCCGGGCAA
>Ga0179593_1445929_pt1:12500-19043 | contig 19043 bp, 18 predicted proteins | sample CZODoug2_1_08_16_FD_185931 | JGI IMG/M metagenome (GOLD analysis project Ga0179593, IMG submission 185931) | Vadose zone soil fungal communities from Angelo Coast Range Reserve, California, USA - CZODoug2_1_08_16fungal (PacBio error correction) | ecosystem: Environmental >...
TGAAAAGACAAAAAAAACTACCGAGGGGGGATTCGCAAAGTTTTCTACGGAAGGGAAACTGAGGAAAGTTATAAAGGAGTCATCGCAAGCGCCGTCTAAGAATACCGAGGAGAGAGGTGTTGTCGCTCACTGGAGAGAAGAAAGGGGGGAGGCGAAAAAAAATACAAAAAGGGGCGAACGTAGTACTAATTCAAAGAGAGAGAACAACAACAAAAGGAAGGAGGATGGGGAAAAAGAAAAAGGAAGGCTACTATCTTGCGGGAAAAAAGTGTACTACTAACGTTCCGTGAAGAAGGACATATCAAAAACAGCTCGAAAAAACATCAAGTCGGCATGTGCTGGGGGAGAAAAACGCCTTCGATGAAGGGTCATTAGAAAAAAGGGAAAAGGATGTCGGGCGGAAAATACGGGAGGAGAAAAAATAACTCGAGAAAAGGGGTGGTTTTAGGAAAGGCATCAAACTACTTGCGCACAGGGGGGGAAGAGGAAGAAGACCATCTTACGGAGTCGGCAAGCCGACAAAAACGCCCGGCCTATCATAAATGGATTGTGAAGAAAGGAGAAGGGACCCGTGAGCGACCAAGGGGGGATGATGTTCATCAGCAGGACCGGCAGGCGGGAAAGCTACGTACCGCAAAGGAGAGAAAGAGAAACGGGAAGGCCATAAAGACGCTGCGAAGTAACGCGACAAAAAGGGAAACACCAAATATGAGCTGGGTTCTAAAGAAGGAAGATTTTTTGGGGGAAAAAACGAGATGTTGATGAGAGCGGAAGGAGATACTTGTTTTCTTGGGTTGGGTAATCAGCAAGTACATCGAGTAAAAAAAGTATCGCTCGAAAGGAGGTCGACTTCAAGCGACCGCCCCTTTCAAATTAACTCTGGTGATATCGCCTCAAAGAAGACAACACTGGGGAAGGAACTGCCTAGGGGAAAGAATTTAGAGGTAGAAGGGGGCACTGGCGAAGGCCGTACAAGCGTCTTAGGTCATAAAAGGGGACCACGAGCGTTGATGAACAAGAAGGTACGGAATGTGCACGCCAGCTGTGAAGGAGGGGGTTCACTATTGCCTCCTCAGGTCGGGAGAAAAAATCAGAAGAACTGAGGTTCTTTGGGGAAAGGAGAACAACCGACCGGGGGACCAGCGCGAAATAAAGAAGGGGGAAAGGTGGCGAGACCAAAGGTAAGGGCGGTGACGGAAGAAAAAGGAAACATCGGAAGTGTGTTGATCGCAACGGCGTTTCTATGGGGGAATGGAGGAACAGCCAGTTTAAGGGGGCGAACGAGCCGTCGAAGCGGGCTGCCATACAGGGTATAAAGGGAGGGGACGACTACGGAGGAACGAAAGGAGAGGGGGTAACGAGCCGTATGACAAGGCGGTCGAAATCTGCAGCAGGCATAAAACCGTGCATGCGGACCGACGCATCAGGAAAGGGGGGTGAGGAGGGCGCGGTCACCGAATCGCATCAAAGAGCCCGGTAAAAAAAAAAAAACCGAAGGAGGTGGTGCCACCGGGGGAAACTCTGATGAATGGAGAAGAAGAAGAGTAACCCGATGACTCAGGGGGAACTGTAAAAAAGCATTCATCGAAAAAGAATAGACAGCCGGTAGGCTAAAGGGGGGATATAGCCGAGGCAATGCAGGTATTCTTATGGAAGGGTTGGGGGGGGGTAGGAACTCAATCATCGATGCACAGCATCTGAGTGGAAAGAGAGGGGCTTGCAGCTGACCGGCAATACAGAAAGGGGCACAGGGATGGACAGGTACCAAAAGGGAGGTGCAATCGCATAACCCAAATGCACACGGGCGACGGACCAAACAACACTCGGGACAAGAGAGAACCGCATTCGATTTGACGATGCGCCGGCTGAGTGGGGGTTTCAGAGTTTCGGAGTCACACAACCCAACCGAAACCCGAGACGTCAGGGAAGGAGAGCGGACTTCACGACTAACTCCGGAAAGGGGAAAAAATACGAGAAAGACAGGTCCCGCCAAAGTTCCAGAAAAGGGGAAGAAGTAAATTCGGTCAGGTCGTCAGAGAAAAGCGGGGGCATAAAAATAAGAACAAAAAGACTCCTGGCGGCGGACATGACAGCCCACAGAACCCAAATTCTGTGGGAAGGCCAATGACACTCAAGACTCGACCAAACCGGACCTGGACCGTCTCACAAGCTCTAGAACGGGAGCTCGGGATCGAGTTAGTCTGCAGAAAGGAACGGGAACCGCGGGGCTTTTACGAATCTCCGTGTACCTGGAAGGTCAAGGTAGGTAGCAATTTAAAGAGCAAGTGTCGGTCACGAGGGGCCAGGGGTTAAGACACTCGGAAAAGCTGGCCCCGAATGGCAATAATCCGATGTGCGCTCAACAAAGGAATAGCAGGGGAAAGAAGTTTGTACTTTGACTTGGTATCTGCGTTGTTGCCTTTTGAGGAGGGGTGGAGATGCTTACAAGGACCAGCCAACTTCAAACAGGCTAAGGAAAATTTGGGCGGACTATCGAACAGTTTGGGGGAGATTAGTGGAAGACGTTGCAGGGGGGACGGAGGAAGGAGATGTAAGACTTACCGGCCGGTAACGAGCCTGGGAAATTTGAGATGAATAAAAAATGGAAAAGTTGTCCAGTTGGGGGTAAGGTTGATGGAGAGGGGGGCCAGTGAGGCAGAAGAAACTATGACCGTAAGGGGCGCGCCAGCGCTAGAAGGGGGGATTTGCGAAAAGCGGGACCAGGCGCGGGCCAGAATGGAGGGAGAGTTACAAAAAGGTCTCCGGCGAGCCTGCTTCTGCCCCATACAACGGCGTTGATCAAAAAAACCCCGGTGAAAGACGCCCTTAAAAGTCAGGAGAAAACGACAGAGAGAATTCACGTTTCGGCCTCATAGCACGTTGCCTGGGAAAAAAAAGGCTTTCAAAGGTTTCAGCAAACCCCCAAAAAAAAGAAAAGACAGGCGTTGGTTGCCGGGGGAAGGGGGGGAGTAAGACGCGGCCCTGGAACAGAGACCCGCCAGGACCCGGAAGAGAAATTGCGCGAAGCAAAAAAATGGCAAACAGAAGGATTTGGTTCAAAAGGGGGAATAGCGCCGTCTGCCGCAAAATCCACGAAAGTTGGAAATGGGGGGGCGTGATGGTCCGTTAGGGGGGGTGCTAAAGGAGCAGTGACTTTTGTTGGATTCTCAACAAGGCTGAAGGGGACATTGCAGGAAAAGAAAGTTGTCAGGGAGAATGAAGGGGGAAAAAAATCACCACCAGCTTCAGCAAAGTCGACTTGTCGGGAACGGGGAGTACAAGAAGCTATAAAACGGCGGGGATACCTTTGGAAGGAGATATCAAGAGTGGAAGCCTGGGACAGAGGAAAAGACGAAGAAAGCAAGATCCTCCCAGGGAAAATGAGAGAATAAAGAAAAAAACGATGAGGATGAAAAGGAGGAGAGAAGAAAGAAAAGTATGGCCGCTGCACGGAGCGTATCCTCAGTCGGAAAGTACTCTCGAAAGCGAAAAAAGACCATAAAACCCGACCGTGATAGCTAAAGGGTCCAAAAGGTCCCTACAGTAGGGAAGGTTGGCTGAATGGAAAAGTCTTTAATTAAAATACCTGCACTTAACATCATTCCGCAATGAACACATAATCAAACTCATGTGGGGAATAAAAGCGAGGAGCCAAACACGATTAAAACACAACTACTGCCATCATCGCCAACCCCACTTGCGCTGAGAGAGGCACTACGTCGATAGGCCCAAAAATTCTTTAAAAAGAATTCGGGGGGCCTCAGGGGTAGGCTCTACGAGGTCGGGACCGGTTCATGGCGGGAAGCAGGGGCGGCTAAAATCTTGGAGGACCAAATAAAACCAAAAAACAAAAAGTCGGCTGCTGTAACGGTGAAAAGAAAAGGACAACCTTCCATGAAAAGGAGGCCCAAAGGATACATTCACAGCGGGATCTGAAGTCAACTGGAAGGGTCAGACCGAGTTCTCACTGGCCACGGGGATACAGGAGGGGGGTCGGGATAAAGGAAACTCAGCACTAATCGTACTCACAAAAACTGCTGTAAGAAGGTCCGTAAAGCTGGGAGGCAAACTTATCGGTAGCCAAAAAGGAAAGAAGCTCAAGAAAGACGAGGCCCTCCGGGGACCAATAGCACCCCCCAAGACAATGTAAATGCCAATGGGGGAAAAAGACTCATCCATCAAACCCAAAGGGCCGGACGGGGTCTGGGACGAAAATGATCCTAGACCGGCCCGAAAGAGAAAAAATCAAAAAAAAACGCCAACCTCAAGGAACCAAACAAATAAATCTAAAGAAATTTGACGGAGCCCGGTTTGGCACGGGGGTAACAGGGTCCGCTGGGAAATTCATCCAAAAAAACGAAGATCACAAGAAAAAACAAACGGATTAGTGTCTCGTGTTTGAAAAGAAAAGGGGAAGTGGGGTCGGCCAAAAAATACGGAGTGTCGAGGACCGGAGGGGGGCACACCCCAAGGAGAAAGGCACAACGCCTCGTAAGACCCTGACAAGGGAGCTAAATTTGTACTCGACGAGACGCAGGGACCCGAGACAGAGGAGCGGTTCATGACCGGAAGGGATGACCAAGAAATCTTCCGGAGAGAGAGAACCCAGCCCCCCAAGTTTGTCAGCAGGAGTGACTACGTAAATTTCCGTTTGGGAATTCTAATCTTGCGGGGGGGGAAGGTTAAGGGCAACGACATCTTTTCTCGGGGGGGGGAGAGGAATTGTAAAAAACGACCGGGAAGGGGGGGAGAGGGGATCTGTCCTCCATCACAAGAGAGGGAAACCACAAGACCGGGCCGATCCTACGGTCTTCCCCTTGCTGGGCGGATGATCGAGTTGTAGGGGGGGGAATTGACACACTTAAGATTGACTTACGAAGGGAAAAGGAAGTCCGCGCACAACGGGTGGGGGGGGGGGGGTGGGGGTGGGTACTTCTAATCAAAAACCCCACGCCGGAGAACACTCAAAGATATCGGTTCTATCATATACCTTGTGAAGAACCTTCTGAGTGGGTAAGATGGCCCAAAAAAGGTGTCCACCCCGCCCCGCCCGATAAAGAGGATCTTTCAAGTCCTGAAAAAGGTAGGGAAAACAGAATTCTTGTCGAGCAAGAAAGGGAGTGAACTCTTAATGAGGTTGACAACACCCAAACCAAAACCATAAACGAATCCTAATCCAATGAAAACAGCTTCCATCTGACATGGATTACCTCACCTGGGGGGTTATAGGTCAGCTAAGAGGACGTCCGTGCAGTTGACACACGTAACAGACTAGAGGGGATATCATGAAAGTGCGGCTGAAACACGCGGGGGGCGTTAAGATTACCGCAGAGAGGCAGATGCACGGACGACCCTCGCCAGAAAGCTACATTCAAAGGATAGGGAAAGAAAAGCAGGAGGGGTTTCCAACCTAAGCTGATGGGTATTCCGCAGAGTCGCAACCTATAAGATCGTGATAGGTAGTGTTTCTTGACCTAAGGAGCAACAAAATGGAATCCTGTGGCAGACGGGGAAACTTCGCGCAAGGCTCACAATGAGGTGGGAAAAAATATAAGTGAATGAAAAGACACACTTGACAGAGAGAAAAGGGGAGGGCGAAGACCGCGCTCAAAGAGGAGGGACAAACTTTGACAAAACATAGTTAGACGAGGGGACCAAGAGGTGGACTATGTAAAGACGAAAAGCTACAAGATCCTTATCGGGGGGCCCACAAGAGGAAAAACAGAGTTGAAACCGGTAATCAAGAAAATCGGGCTGTACAGCTAAAGGACTGACGTAAAAAAGTGGAAAAACCTACGGGTGGAAACGGCAATCCGAAGGGGAGAGTCAGAGCCGCGGAAAGCAAGATCATCGGAAAAAAAACGAGACGTGAGCTTCAGGGGGGGGGGCTAGGTCTCTGAGCCAAACGATTGCAGGCAAAGGACGTAGTAAGGAGTAGAAGCCGTTCGCAGCAGAATTGCCTATCCTTGCCGAAGAATGGCGCAAAAGCCGAGACAATATCTAGGAAAGCATCAAAAGGACGGACCCCAAACAAGGCGCGGCTTAGCAAAACCCTCTGCGTGGGAGGTTCAAAGGGGAAAAAAAAGGGGGGCAAAGCTGCGCGCTATCAGACAAGCACGCACTGTCTTCGCGGAGTTTGGGGGGGAGGCGCAGCGAAAAAATCGAAAAAAAGGGTAAAAAGATGAGGCAGAATCAAAGGGGGAAGAAAAGATGAAGAATCCGGAGATGGGAAAAAATTTATGAAAGAGGGCCTGTTCTGGCGCGGCAATTTCAAAAACTAACCGTCCATTTTGCGTGGGGATCGGAGGGGAAAAGCGTCCGAAAGGCGTTTGAAATCCGTACGAAAAAAAAGCGGATGAAAGTATTTATCGTCGCGCCGATTGGAGGGAAGTCAAGATAATCGAGGGGAATGACATGACTTCAAATAAAGGGGAAGCCTCCTAAGAAAAAAAAAATATTAGGGCTGCTAACAAAGGGGGGACAGGAAGCAGTATGAGTAAAAAAAGGAGTACACTATAAAGGGGAGAAGACTATTAACGCCGG
>Ga0179593_1523984_pt1 | contig 19042 bp, 24 predicted proteins | sample CZODoug2_1_08_16_FD_185931 | JGI IMG/M metagenome (GOLD analysis project Ga0179593, IMG submission 185931) | Vadose zone soil fungal communities from Angelo Coast Range Reserve, California, USA - CZODoug2_1_08_16fungal (PacBio error correction) | ecosystem: Environmental > Terrestrial > Soil >...
GCGCGCGGGGAAAGGAGATTGATCCTTGAAAGGGGGGAAAAAAAGAAATGTCCCGCAGGATCAGCGTGGGAAAAAAGAGGGGGGAGAGGGGGGATGTATGTAAAGTTTGGGGAGGGAGAGGAGGGGGGAGCCCTAGAGGAAGATCCTGTCGCCAACAAAAGGAGGTCATGGGAGGGGTCTGATAACCCTCAAGCCCATCGGGCAGGTGATATCACCTTAGGCGAATAAATTAAAAGAACGGCGATGGAGGAGGGGAGGGAGGGAGAATGGCCTTCCTCTCTACTCAAAAGAAGGGGAGGAAAGTGGAAAACCCGGCCAGGGTGGGGGAAAAGAAAGAGTGAAAAGGAGAGAATGAAAAGGAAGGGGGGAGGCCAAAGACTCCCTATTCATCAGGGGGGAAAGGACTTTAAGAAAGGAGTTCCGTCCCCTAGATTTCGGTAAAAGGCCAAAAACCGACAGAAACAAAAATGGAAAAGAAGCAAAAGAAGACTTCCCGAGAGTTGGAGATAATATTGGTGGAAAAACGATCAGAGATGAGGAGAAAGGTTTGAGAAGAATCCCTCTCCCCCAAAGAGAGAAGAAAGATTACAAAACTTGTGAGGGGGAAGGGGCATTCCTCGAGAAAAAAAAAAGGGAACCTTGTCGGGGAATAAAAGCCAATGTACCTGCAGAAAGAGGGAGGGACAAACCAAAAGAGGGAGTCTTAACGCTTTCGTTTCCTGAGGGGGGGATTTAAAGTTTAAAAATGGGGTCTATATCCTCTATACAAAAAGAGATCTCTAATTCCTAATGGAAGGTAGAGGCATGGAACAAAAGAGGAATCTCCATGAAAAAAAAGATCCTTATCATTTCCTGGGGGAAGGGGGAGAAACCTCCCCGAAAAAATCTAGGAGGCGGGGATGGTCAAAGGAAGAGGAAAAATAAGAAACGAAAAGGCAGGGGGGGGGGGGGAGGACCCTCAAACCTTCTCACCAAGCAAAGGAGAGAAGAGAGAACGATCATCAGACAAGTATTTTTCGTGAGGGGGGGGAGTCGCCTTCAAGAGAAGGACTACCCGTACCGGTTAAAAGGAATATCTTCGAAGGAGGGGGGAAGAGACCTCTCTTTTCATCAAAAAGAGAAAAAGAAGACTTGGGTCAGAAAAGTGGGTCCAATCCTATGCTTCGTGGGACGGAACGATACGTGTTGGGGACAGGGGGGACCCACTGCAGGAGAGAAAAGGGAAGCGACTTCCTACTATTTTCCAGAAAGAAAATATACTCCCCTAAAAAGGAAAAGGGAAAACGCACGGCACGGCTGAAGCAAAAAGAGACGGGGAAGCCCGAAAGAGAAGGAAGATCCATTGGAATGAAGGAAGAAAGAGTAAAACTGAATGTATCTAATCTTCACTTAAAAGGGGAAACCGTCCCACCAGAGGGCTCCGCTGATCACCTCATGAAATAGCCGGAAATAGAGGGCGAGACTCCTGTGTAGCTCTAAAAAAAAGGAATTAAGGACACCTTCTTATATCAAGGAAGGGGAGATAGGCGATCTTCCTTCCTTTTATCATCAAAGGATGGAGACGGTGGGACGTTGAAAGAACCTACGAACTTTGCTAGTCGCCTTCAAGAAAGACGATGATTCGAAAGCAAAGGGATAGGGGACTGGAGAAATGGGCGGTGAAGGGAAAAAATGGCTACTTTCTTACCGGAAGGGGAAGGGGGGAATTTGGGAGGGGGGGTCGACCGTCTCGACTTAGGGAAGGGAGGATGACCGTAAAGCTGATAGCGAAAGCCCTTGGGATTAAATAGCCAGGCCCTTTCCAAAGGGGGGAGAACGAGCAGAAGGGACCAAGTTTCGACAACAGAGGGGGGGGGAAAATAGAGATCAGGGGAACTGCGCTTGAGGAGCGCCAATTATTCTACTAGAGGGACGGGTAAGAAGGGGGAGGAACTTCTTTTCTTATTCTATGTGAGAAAGGAAAAGTCGAGTAGAAGTAGATGGAAGGGAGAGAATGATGCTTTTTTTTCTCAGGGGCAGGAGTTGATAAAAAAGGGGATACCTCTCTTAGTGGGGAAAGGGAAGGGGGGTAAAACCGAACTATCTGCCTCGGGGAGGGGAAAAAAAGGAAGGCGCCTACCCCTCCCTACTTTCAAGATGGAGAGGGGAAAGAGTTACGCTTGCAATTTTCAAGAAGGGAAAAATACTGGGGAGGCAGTATATCGGGATGACTACAGTATTAAAAAGGGAAAGAAGGGGGGCCAAGAGTTAATTACATCCATCTCCTTAAAGAATCGAGGTTCTACTATTGAGATACAAGGGAGGGAAGGGACACTCAAAAAAAAAAATTAAGGGAATTGCAACGGAGATAAAACACTTGGGGAAATCCTCAAGATTTTGGATAAGGGCTTTTCCGAAGAGGAAGGAGTCAAGAGAAGGACGAATATAGGAACCAAGAGTAGTTGGGAAAGGGACGTCACGAGAATTTTCCGGTCAAGTCGAATGGATGTACGTTCCATAGGAAGTGGGGAGGGGGGGGGGGCTGGTCGTTGGGAAGTTGACCGAAAAGACTGAAAACAACCCAAGGACGTCTTTAAAGAGGGGAAAAAAGTGAGGGGAAGGGATCTTTCTTCGTTGCTCGAAACCGGGAGAGAAGGGGCGGAACATCCTTGGATGAGGTTCTAAAGGTTCCATCTCCTAGAAAAGGGGGAGCGCTATTTTCAATTCATGCGAGAGAAGAAATCTCCGAGAAGAGAAGGAGGGAAGATTACGATCCTATCGAGGTGAAAAAAGGGAGACCCTGCCTGCGGAGGGTGGGATAAATTAAGGGATCCTATGAATAAGGGAAAAAGACTTTCTCCTATTCTACAAAGGGGGAAGGGGGATCTATTGGGGGAGGGAAAGAACTATCCTTTCATTCATCTCATCCAAAAGAGAAAGGAGAAAACGATGGACATAGAGCTTTAGAACCAGAAACAGGAAGTTAAAAGATGCCAATCTCATTCTTGTGGAACCTATTATAGAGATCAACAACAACCAACAGGGGAAAGGAGAGAGATAAAGGGAGGGGGAATGGTCTGGCGGACATTAGATGGAGCATTGAAAAAAGGGAACTGTCTTGTATCACTCGAAGAGATCTGGGGGGGGAAAGGGAGAGGTGTCGCAAGAGGGGGGGAAGGATCGGATCGTTGATCGAGCCCTATTCTTCACAAGAGGATCTTCTCACGTCGGGAAAGCCAAATAATTTATCGATAACCCGCAAGAAGGGGAAAAAGGAGGAGAGCACGATATAAGAGGCACATGGGGAAATTATGCGCGAAAGGAAAGGCTTCCTTGCCCTTCTCGCGGGGGTGAAAGGAAGTCGGCCTGGAGGGAGGAAGAGGGAGATACTTTCTCCATAGAGAGGGGAAGAACAACGAATACCAAAAGGGGGTGGAAAGAAGCAATTTGGAGATAAAGAGAATTTCGTTCCACCTTTCCCGCCCAAAAAAAGGGGAAAAGCAAGGAGGAAGGGGGAAGAAGAATCGACCAATCTCTGACGGAAGGGAGGGGGGGGGACAGAACTAAAAATAGGGGGGGGGGGGATAAGAGATTCGTCTTTAGAAAATAACCTTTTTCGAAAAAAAAATCTCACAAAGGAGGGAGGCGGCAAAAACTGGGAAGGGGGGGGAAAAGGTTGCAGGATCGGGGAAAACACCAAAGTTCTTGCCGGGGAGGGGGGGCAACTCCGGTCCCTGGAAGCTCTTCCTACCAAAGAGGATGGAAACTGGGAGCGTAATTTCCTAGTGGCATCCTCTAGGGAGGAGGGCATATATCCAGAGATCAGAAGAAAAGATCGAATTCCTATTTCCGGTATCTGGGGGGGAAAGAGGCGTCAAGGACGACAAGCTCTCCCTATAAAAGGGGGGAGCCAGGTGGGGGGGGCGGTCGGGCGGGTACCGTAGTTCCCACAGGGAGTTTGAGTGGAGTGTTAACATTTTCTGGGACGTGTTCGGAGTAGGGGAATCGGGGGTGTCAGAGAGGCGCCGGTGGGAGGAGAGGGGCGGGCAGGGGGGCGTGAGGGGAGAGCAGGGAGGGAGGAGGGAGGTCGTCCCTACTCTAGGGAGAGGAGGGGGATTAAGCCAGCGACTCATGAAATGAGCTGAGTCCAAACCAGCTTGTTGTATCACTCTCCGAAGAAAGGAAAAACCGAGAGTAGCTAACGCGGCATTTGGATCGATTCATTCTTGAAACTCACAGAGACTGGGGATGCTCCGGTATGTTAAGGTCCCGCCTCAGGGGTCCGAGAAGGCAGAGGGGGGAGCCTAGGAGGGTATGGTAAGGTGGAAGTCACTTTTGAGGGCCTCTGGGATGAGTAGAAGGGGGTGGGGGGGTCTCCTGGGGGGTCGAGTGGGGCGGGGGCGAGTCGTAGGCCGGGTGCATGGGAGAGGGTGCGTCGGGGGGGGGTCGGAGATGCTAGGAGAGGTTACGTGCGAGGGGTATAGGGGAAGGGAGGGGGACGCGAAGTGTGCGAAAACTGGACAAGGGGTGGGTAGTCTTGAACTCACGATGGTAGAGAGTATTATTAGGAAGGGGGTGAGGCGGTGGGGGGGAGGGGGGTAACGGGTTCCGCCCAAAAGGTGAGGTTTGGTAGGGTGAGAGGGTGAGGGAGGAGAATTGCGGTGGGGTGGGATTGAGCTGTCTCAGAAGGAATCCTGGTGGAGAGGTGGGGGCGGGGGGCCGGGGTTGTGCTTATTCGGGGCGGTGGATAAAAATTTCGTGCGGATTAGTTTGGGAGGGGCGGGTGGCGTGGAATACCGGGTTGTGAGGGCGGAGTTCAGTAGTCACGGTGCAGAGTTGAGTGCCGGGAGGTGTTCAGAGGAGGATCTTCTGGAGGTGGTAGGGCGCGTGGCGGGTCGCGGTAGGTTGGTGTGCGGTGTCGGGCCCGATCTGCATGGCGAAGGTAACGGTGGATTATCCGGGTAGAGCAGGGGCGGGGGAGGGAGTGTCGGGCGCATGGAGGGGGGGCGCGAGCGGGACGGGGGTGGAGGGGGGGTTAGGGGTTCCGTAATGGTGAAGAGTCCTGAGGGGTGGAATGGGAAAGAGAGGGCCAGGGGGGGAGACGTCAGAGAGATTGAGGAGGGAGATGGGAACGGAGGCGCGTCGTGGGGGGGGGGCTCTGGCAGCGAGAAAATACGGACGAGCGGGGTGAGAAGGAGCGGCCCTTCAGGGTGCGGCTAGCCAAAAAAAAGGAGAGAGGGTGCCGGGCGATTGGGGATGATTGGGGTAGTGGTGGAGCCCGATTGGGGGGGGTCCTCTTGAGTCGGTTCAAGACAGTTGGTGCGTTGTCCGTGGGTCCTCCAGGGTAGGGGGGACGGAGGTCAAGATGGGGGAGGGAGGCTCTGGGGTGGGGGGGTTGTCTGTGTGGTTCCGTGTGAGAGGCAAAGGGGGGGGACATTTGGGGAGGGATACGGGGGCCGAAGACGTATGGAACCCTACTCCAAGAAGGGGGGTCCGGGGGGCATACCGTGAGGAGGGATGGGAGAGGTACTGGTACACATGTCGCGGAGTCCTGTGTGGGGGATCCGCAGACAGGGCCTCCGGGCCGACGGGGGCTGGAGGATGAACGGTACACACCAGGGGGAAAGGCCCCGGGGTGAGGGGGGTAGAGGAGAGGCCGAACGGCTAGGGGGGGGGGGGGGTGGGTGGGGCCGGGGGATGGGGGAGACGGGGGGGGGGCAGTAGGGAAGCGGGTTGGGCAAGGATCTTATGACTGGGTGGTGATGGGAGCGGGGTGTTGGGGGCTGGGGATCGATCGTTATATCTTTCGCCTTGCGAGAAAGGAAGGTTGCGGTTGGGGTGGTATCCGGCGTTAGTGCGCTGAGGGCGTGGGAGGGGTCCGTTTTTACGGTCGATTGGGGGGCCGGGTTGGAATGGGAAGGGGCGGGGGCAGGCATTGGGGCATAAGGGCACTAGAGGTGGTGGCGGAGGAAGGAATAGGGTGGCAGTGGGATGGGGGGGGGATGTTAGGGCTAGATGCGAGGGGGGAGGTGAGGGGGGACGGGGAAGAGAAGTGATGGGGTGGGAGATGAAGAGTGGGACGGGGCGTGGGTCTATGGGGACGGGGTGGAGTGGGCGAAAAAGAGAGGGGAGGGCAGTTTGTGTCTGGGGGCTAATGACGGGGGCATAACGACGATCGAGGTGTGGGAAATCGTGTTAGAATAGGGGCGATGAGGGTCTTGGAGGGGGGGGGAGGTAGGAAGGGGTGGGGGTAAGGAGGACGGGGGGGGAATTGTAGGAAGGAACAGAAGGGGGGAGGAGGGGAGGAGGCGTTGGGGGTTTGGGGGGGGGGGGGGGAGAAGGGTTAATCAGAGGATGGTAGTATTAGGAGTTATCCTTGTGGTGGATTAGGAGGGAAAGGAGAGGCGAGTGTGGGAATGAGGGAGTAGGAGAAAGGGAGGATATGGAGAGGAAGGGGGGGATGAGGGTGGTGGGAGTGGACTGGGGGGGGCGGCGGGGGGGGGGCTTGGGAAGGGGACGCTTAAGGTAGAGGGGGGGGAAGGGTAGGGGGGCGGGCTTAGGGGGGGGAGATAAGAGGGTTGGAGTGGGGGGAGGGGTGTGGATGAGAGGGGGGGGGGGGGGTATAGGAGGATGAAGGGTGGGAGTGGGGGGTGGTATTGCACGATGGTGAGTGGAGGGCGTGGGGGGGATTGAGGGTCGTTGTGATTGGGGGGGGGGGGGTGGCAGTGGGGGGTAAGGGGGGGGGAAGCGGGGGGCAGGGTGTGAGGGATGGTTAGGTGGGGGGGGAGAGAAGTGGAGCAGTGGGAGGACGACAGATGGGGGGGGGGTAGGGGGTGGAATGGGGGGGGGTAAGGGGGGGGGGCAGGTGGGAGAGGGTGGGGGGGGGTGGGTAGAGGATAGGGGGGGGTGGGGCTGGGGGAAGAGAACTCGCGGGGTTAGGATTCCCTCCTGGGGCTTCCTCCTTGGTGCATTTTGATAAAATGCTGGTTTTACGAGGAGAGGAAGGGGACGAAAGGGATGTTCAGTTTTCCCTTCAGTCTTCAAAAGGGGAAGTCGTTGGGTACGGGTCTTGGTAGACTTGCCTAGGGAAACAGGCCTTCTACTTTCAAAGGGATAGCGGGACCTTTTTCTATTGCGTGGGAACCGTTCTCTAAAAAGGCTGAGAGGGGAAATGCTCTTAGAAAGCGTGGAATCGTCGTAAAGAGGCACTTGTAATTATCAAGGTCGCCCGGCCAGGAGCGGGGCGGAATATGCCCGATTCATCAAAGGGGGGGAAGGGTAAGCAAAGTTTTCTTACAACTTCGTGGTGCCAAGCTCTTCGGGAGCTCGTGACTCTTCTAAAATGGTCTAGATCTAATTCGGATTAAGGCTTCTTGAAGGGAGGCGAGTCCTCGGGGAAAGGAATGAGTCGATGATCGGGGGCGCTGGCTGGAAAGGTTGCGGGCGGAAATTTCGTTGTGAAGGGAAGTCCTCTTGGGGAAGGACTTTCCACCGAAAGAATCATGGAGTAAAGGGTTGCGGTGGTACGCTTTCGCAAACCGAAACTGTCAGGACGGAAAGGGGAGCCTGGATTTCGATGGGACGAAAGGGTTTCAAGTTGCCCTATACGGGGGGGACGAACGGAGCTTCGGCGGTTAGGGAGTGAGTCACATTTCAATCGAGAGAAACTCCGTTGACGCACCAATGCCATAAGGGGGGGGAGACAAGAGGAGTGCATGGAAAAGGAGGGGCGAACAGGAACCATTTTGGGAAGCTCCCGGGGGTCAATGTCCGGGGCGACGGTCTTAGGGCTGAGGGGTAGGGGAAGGGTAAGCAGATGCTGGGAGTGGCGGGGGGGCAAAAGGATAGAGTGAGGGGGGGAAAATGTCGGGTGGGAGGTGGCGTCTAGGGTTGGGGGAGAGGGGGGGGGGGAAAGGTGGGTAAGAGCGGGTCCGCCCGAGTTCAGGGCAAGAGGGGGGGGAGGCAAATTGGGAATGGGTAAGTGTTATGGGGGGGTGGTAGAGAGGCGGGGGGTGAGGGTGAGTGGTGGGGGGAGGGGGGGGGAGAGGTGGGGTGAGGGAGGGTGGGGGCGGAGGAGTCATGAGAAGGGGAGGGTCGGGGTATGACGGAAAGTGGGGATCATATAAGTAAGCGGGAGGAAAGGTGGGGAGGAGAAGGGCGGTGACTGGGTGGGGATTTTGGGTGGTGGGTGTGGAGTGGGGGGGTTGGGGGGGGGTTAGGGAGGGGAGAAGTAAGAGTGGGGTAGGAGAAAAGGCGAGATGGAGACAGGAGGGGGTAAGAAGGTGGGGAGTGGTGGGGGGGGGGGTGGGGAATGTAAATATGTTGTAGAAGAAGGAGGAGAGGGGGGCAGGAAAGTGGGGGAGGGTTTTTGGGGGTGGTGGTTCGCTCGTATCTCGCCCCGGAGGGTCTCCCTCGACCTTCTTCTGTTCTTATGTGGGAAGGTGCGGGAGAGGGGCTTTCAAGTTGGGAGGGAGGGTGATGGATGGGGTGGGGGAAGTGAGGGGCGGGAGAAAAGTGAGATTGCCGGAGTGGGATGGGAGAACCGGTGGAAACGTGGGGGAGGTGTTCCGGGCGTTTCGCGGAAGTCCGGCGGGGTCGGGATACTCATCGGAGGTTTTCCTTCCCGCAAGGAGGCGTCCAGCGTTGCTGGGGACGGTTGTGACGATTTTGGGGGGGAAGGGGACGCCACATGAACAAAATGGCTGGGAGCCGTTCCTCGAGTGATTTATCGTCGGGGTTCATCGAGAGGGGGAGGCCGTAGGGGTTCAAAGCGTCACGCCAATGTGCCGGGGCCATACTGAGCTAGGGTCCAAGCCATGGGACCAAGGCTTTGGAAGAAAAATCATCTCCGAGCACTGGCACAGACATCTTCAGGGGGGATCGGGTTGAGAAAGGGCGCCAATAAGGCTTTCTCAGAGATTTTGGAGGATGCCATCCCAGGACTTGTCGCCAGCAAAGGAGGAGAACGCATCTTGGAGAAATATTCCCCGGAATGACATATCAGCCCGGCTACACGCAAAAAGCGCTTGATTCGGGAAAAAGGCCAGTCAAGCATAGAATGCTGGGGGAAGCGAAGACCATCCAGAGAATCAACAAAAACAACAGGTAGGGGTCTGAGGGGGGCGGAGAGAGAAAGGCCACCTCATTTAATTTGATCAAAGGGAATATCAAGATGTCCTCTCATCAATCTCTATCGGGAGGAAGGGGTGTCTGCGTGGCTGAGATAGAGAGGAAATTATGCCCGCCAAAATCGCAACCGTTTCGAGAGAGCCACGTCTTTCCATGAAGGGGGGAAAGAGAGGGAGATAACCGCACGAACAGGAGAGGATCACTCGATAGGCAAGCCCCTAAAGCGGTGCGGGGAAGAAATGATTAGGGGAGGGTATAATCCAGGGGAAGCGCGCTCTCGGAGATGAGCCATTCGGTCCTTGAAAGGATACGTTCGGAAAAAGGAGGGAACATACTTGGAAAAGACCAGATCGCTTTTGGAAAAAGGCAATTTTGCTATGCCGGCAGGGGAAAGTCAACGTCACCAAGAAGGTTAACGTCAAGAAGGGAAAAGGGAACAGTTCTAGCGTTTGCCGGGACGAGGCACCCGGAAGAGAGATTCGGAGTGAAAGGGTTTTCGTCCTCGCACAAAAAAACAAAAACGCGCCTCCATGACTGTTTACGTTGGGGGATAGCCGGGTCCTCGTAGAAGGGAAAAGGTGTTACGTGTTGCGTGTAATAAAGGGGCATCGCCTAGCGACCACCGCAAGTGCCTGAGAAAAACGGGATTTCTTCCCCCCAGGAAGAATGTGACACTGTACATATAGAACTATTCAGCAGAGAGGGATTTCACTGGAGAGGGCAACGAAGGGCAATGACGACATAAAGAAGACAGGCCCGTATTTCGGGTGAAAAGGAAAACATCTGGCAAAAGAAGAATGATTCTTTTGAGAAGATGATAATCCCCAAGAAAACCGAAAGGCTGGGGGGAAAAGCCCGCAACCTTCTCAACCAAAAAAGTATAGCACTAACCTATCATAAAGTTCTTTACTTCCGAGAAAGGAAGTCAGAAAAGACGGAACCCGACTTTTAATCGAAAGGCAGAGAGGTTGGCGCATCTACATCGCGGGGGAAAAAGAAAAAAAAAAGGTGAACAGAAGCGGGGTCTCAAAGGACGTCCAAGCCGATAAAATTCGAAACGAGCAGTTTGGGGACATTCCACAGGAGAGGAACGATCCGCTATTACCGAAAGGACAGCGCCATAAGAAACCTCGTCGCGCGTCTCCACCAGGAAAAGGGGTCAGCACGTCGCCATTCCTGCCGGCAAGAGGGGGCAGCAGCCCAAGCACTCCGTAAAAATAAACTGAAGGAGGCGACTAGACACGAGGAACTCGCATCGAGCACCCGTCCAAAGAAAAAAAAGAAGGAGCGAAGCCACCGGCCAGTAATAGAGAACAACGGTAAGGGCGGAAAAAAGGGGGGGAGGAATATCTCTCAAGGGAGAGATTTCACAAGGAAAAGAGAGAAAAACGTAACGGTGCTGCCTGCAGGTAAGGTCGGCTCGAAAAGGAGAAGGCGGGTGGGAACGGGGGCGAGGCGATGCCGACGAGGGGCTCTTCAGTTTTGTAACAAGGCGTTCGTGCATCCAATGGAGAGAAGGAAAAAGGGGGGATGATCAAGCCTATGTCGTTCCGGCAGGAAGGGAGGAGGAAGGGTCGCCGTGCCGGTTTGGCGATGAGGGGTGGAGACGCGTCGAAGCTTCGATGCTCGGGGGAAAAGAGGAGGAGAGACGCTCTTCCTTCGCGAAAGGCTCGCACCCTTTCCAACTGGGGGGAGTTGGAAAAGAGCATAGGGTTTATAAAGGGTGCTGACCCCCGCTTTCAGGTGGGAAATAGATCACCTAAAGCTTTAGAGGATATTCGAACCGTTTTTCTTATTAAAAGGAAGGAAAGGGTTTGGGGGGAATGAAGGCGATGTCTCTGGGAAAAAAGAGAAGGGTCAGGATCGTTCGGAGAGGTTCTTTGGGGGGAGAAGGAGTGATCAACCAGAAGGACGCCATCTCGTAGTGGGGGGGAGTGTTCGTAAATCCACCAGAAAAAGAGTAGCCGCGGTGGCGGTGAAGGAGGAGAGCCTACTGCCTGATCCGGGAAGGGAAGGTCGTCATTGACGAACGTTAGGGGGGGTGCCGATACCGGGGTTCCGCGTCGTCTGATTCTCGGGGGAGCACATGTCAATCGAGGAGAAAATGGAAGGAAATGCCAGCGAAAACATCCTCGAGGGGGGTAGAATACGAGGCTATGCAGAGCAGCCAGGGTCAAGAAACAGGGCGGTGGGGGGGAGAATGAATGTAAAACTGAAACACGTCTCCTCAGGGGGGGGCCCCGTTTGGTGTATAGGGGAAAAAAAGGTAGTCTCGCTCAAGGAGGGGGGTGTATCTGTCTACACCAAAAAGGTTTCCGATTCTGCAAAGATACCTGTCCGAAAGGGGGAAAGGAATGGATGGCCGTCCATGGGGGAGGGGGAAGGTCGGGTGGACGGGTGACCTGAAATCTAGGAACAGAATCTCAAAATTGAGGATAAGAAGGGCCGTGCTCAAAAAAAGGCTTAGGGGATGGCTCTAAACCTTCTGTAGGAAGGAGAAGTATTCGAGGGAAGACTGAAAGAGTTCCATCTCCTATCAGGGGGGCAGTCCATGCTAAGGGGGGAGACATCATCAATATACGGTGAGGATCTTCATGAAGATCGATTAGCTAAAAGAATTTTTCCACGCTGATCGTATCCCGCCTTTGGCTCTTGAGAGGCCTTTAACGAAGGGGCTGCTACCGGGGAAAAAGCATAGGGCTAGGGGGTCATATTCTATACTGGGAGGAAATCATCCCCTCTACAGAAAAACGTGATCAAAATAGCCTCTTTTTCAGGGACAGAACAGGAAAGGAGCAATATCAATTCTGGTGAAAGACGTTCTTCTCTTAAAAAAAACTAGTAGGAGTAAAGGGGGTCCCTCGAGTGCAAACGCAGATTTGAGAAAGTCAGGATCAAGCGGTTTGTCCCGAGCGAGACAAATCGGGTTGATAAGGTGGGGAGGGGGAGGGGGCGAGATGAAATGTCAGGAAGGAAGACAGAGCACCCTAGAAAAAACGGTCGCAGCGTAAAAGTCAAGGGGCTTGCAGAGATATAAAAAAAAAAAAGCGGGCGAAATGCGGGGAAATAGATATCATCCAGGGAAGTCGCTTCGATGGGGCGACGGCGAATCAGAAGGGAAAGTCTCTCGCAAGATGAGGAAGGGGGGAAACCGTCCCCGAAGAAAAAAGGATAGAGCCATATATATTAAGAGGGGGGGGGAAAGCCAGCTCATCACTTTTGCGAGAGAAAAGGGCACTCCGCAATTTGTTATGAAGAGGTCCACAACCGAACAGAAAAAGAAGGGAAGTACATCCTTCGAAGCTGCGGGGCGCCGCGGAAATCTAGACACATCCGATCAAGATTCGTAGAAAGGGACCCGACCGGTTTTCGCCGGATACACCAACGGCGCAAAAAATCATGAGGGGGGGACAAACGGGTGACGGAAGGGCCAGACTAGGCCACCACCGAAGGGGAGGGAGTGGCGGGTAAAACAGAACTTAGAATCGTCGTACCACCGCAGAGATGAGAGACACAAGGGGCCTGGATTGCCGGAGGGGAAAGACGATTGAAATGTGACTAAGGGAGGAGACGATATCATCCGACAAACCGAATTTCAGGTATCGGGGAACGACGGGGGCGTCAATTACGACAGAAAAGGCCGCGTCCTGATCAGGAGAAAGGAAGGGCGGGTGGGAAACCCGCCAACCGAGGGAAGACTCAGGATGTAAATCCCCCGGCTATAAAGATATATCCAAACCGAACGGGGGAGACATCCAAAAAGAAAAGCCAGCACTAGGAGAGGAGGAAGTCATCGACCTAGTATTAGGGAAAGGGGGGCTCAGCAGAGTCCTAAACAGGAAATCGTCGTAATCAATTTTCAGGAGGGAGTGAAGCAAGATCGAGCCAGGGGGTTCAGAAACATTGGGGGGAAAGATCCCTATTCTCGGTAAAGGAGGAAAAAGAGAAGGGAATTCAGGAGAAGATTATCATTCCAAAGGAAGAAGGTCCTTATTCCGAAGATGGATAGCCGTCTCTCCGCAAAAGAAAAAGCAATCGCAACCTGCACGGCGACCGGCCAGGGGGACGTAGACAGTTCATGCCGCAACGCCAGGGGGAAAGAGAGCCTTGGATGCGATACGCGGTAAAACTGAAAGGGGCACGTCGTCGGCATCGCATAGGAAAACGCTTCTCACAACCTGTCAGGAAGAGGAAGAGAAGGGGCGAAAGACGCCGTGCGGTATCAATCGAGAGAAAAGAAGGGGGGAAAAAGAGAGATGTCGCACCTGCTTCTCAGGCCCAGGAAAAAGAGGCTATCTTAAAGGGAAGGGGAAAGCGGCGCTCCGCTGTTGGGGTGGACGGTTGCTACGGGGGGCGATCAAGACCGTGGGCGATTCGCTCTTTCGTTTTTAAAAAAGGGCAAGCGAACATGCTTTTATCGGGATGACTTACGTTTGCCGGCAGTACTGGCGACGGGGGGACACTGTTCGCCGTCCGGTTTGCGGAAAAGTTGGAGGGGGGACAGGCGCGACTGAGGGCGGAAAAAAGAAAACATAAAGCTGCGAATAGCGTACCGCGGGAAAAAAAAAGGGATCATCTCAGGAACGTTCCAACTGATCGTTTCAGGGAAGGACGGTTATGAAAAAAAATGTGCGACCCCGTCTTAGGGGCGAGTTGAGTCAACGAGCGGGAAAATCACGATTCTGAAAAGGAAATTCCGTTGGAGAGTCTCGGAGGGAGAACTTAATCGAGGTCGAAGTAGGGTAAGACGCTGCTTGGTTAGGAGGGCGTGATCAAAGAAGGGGGGAGTAGAGCCGCGCGTTAGGGGACGGAATCCACAGAAAGAAATAACATCGAGACAAGCGGTGGAGGTTACGCTTGAACTTACGGTCCTGTGGGGAGCGTGCATAAGTTACGGGCCGTTGCAAGGGATCCCTAGAAGGGCCTATCTTGGGTCTGAAAGGGGATAATATTACTACGTGGAATTTCCATCTATTCGAAGGGGAAACTATGAACTCCAATTCCAGAATACTCTTTTTCTAAAGAGGGGGAAGGGAAACAGCTGGGGACATTTTTTTGTGGGGAAGAGAAAGGAATGGCACGTCTATAACCACCAATGGGTGGTCCTCTCCTTATGGGGGAAAGGAGTTCCTATGGGGAAAAAGAAACACCGGTAGGTTCCGGGAGAAAGTGGTATCTTCTTCAGAAACCGATTTCAAGCTCTGCCCCCTCTCAGGGAAAAACATTAGAAGGGAAGTCCATTCAGAGGGGGGGGGGGGTCGTTTTTGAAGGGTGACAGGGAAGGCCAATTAGGGGCTGTGGAAGAGAAGGGGCAAAAGTGCTGGGGTAATCTCTATTTGATAAAGGGAGTGAGTTCTATTCGGCGAGGGGGGGGGTTAAAGTCCTATACCTGATTTCCATTCCAAAGTTGCTTTCGAAGAAGAGAGGGAAAGGGCCGTCTTTGCTTAAAAGGAGTTATTCTCATCATTTGAGGGGAGGTTATCGATCCCTTCATCAGAAAGGCAATCAAGAAAAACGACGTGGCGGAGAGAGGGGGGCTTATATTCAGGGGGAATTGGGACAATTTCATATCCGAAGGAAAAGGAAAAGCTACACCTTCTCAAAGAAAGATCTCTCAGGAAAGCTTGATCCCTACCAGCCAGGGGAACATCGCATGCTGTGCAGACGCGAAGCTATCTCTCTCAAGAACAAAAAGGAAGATAGGACGGGGGAGGGTCCACGAAAACAGCATTAGTTGATCAGTTGGGAAGGGAAAGGTTCTGTATCAAGCCGGTTGGGGAAAAAAAAGATCATGGGGGAAAAAAAATCTTTTTGTATAAGTGGAGAAAGGGGATGCATTATCTGAATAGGGGCGCCAATCAGGGAGGAAGAAACGTCGCCTCTCGAAAGAGGGGTGTTGGCGCCAAGAAGGGATGAAGTGTCTAAATGCAGAAGCGATATGGGAGAACGCTGGCGACGGTCGAGGGGAGGATATGATTTCGCGAAAAAAGGGAAAGGTGGAATACCAAGCGCGCGATCGGGGGACGGGCCGTCGACGCATAAAGGGAGAACTGGGGGAAAGGTTTCGAGCCAAAAAAAAAAAGAAAAGGGGGTGTGCCGCACGGCTCAACATGTCCCGTCCTGATCGTTCACGTAAAAGGAGGGGAATGTACTCCCTCCATTCGACAAGAGGAACAGTAGGAGGGAGGGGGGAGATTTGTGTCGACTAGATAAAAAAAAGAGACAGAGATTCGCTTGCGCGGAAAAGGGCACAAAAGCGACCAACGGCGCCTGCCATAAGAATGGGACCTTGTTAAGGTGCCATTCAAAAAACACCGAAAAGTGGGGGGGGATGGAAGATTGTCACCTCCGGCAAATGTGGGGGACCTCGTCCGACAAACCCGGGCTGGGAGGAATCTTGTATTCAGGGGTGTGACTCTATTGAAGGACGGTGGCATATCGACAGATCAAGCGCGGCGAAGGGAAAGTATCGGGCAACTTGCAAAGACAATGAAGAACATCCAGAAGGGCCGGATATCCAGGGCGGGTTATTCGACAGCGGGTACGACTCGATGAGAGATGGGGTACGCCCCAGTACTATCTGGAGATATCCAAGGAAAAGGCTTGGTTGGAACAGGACAAGCGCAACAATACAGCGCAAAAAGAAACTCACTAACCTTCGGGGGGGAAATTAGATTAAGGTCAGGGACTCGGAATTCAGGAATCAGAAAGAGGGGTACAACCTGCATATCTGTAGTCAATTTTCGCAAGAGTGAATTCAAAAGAGAACGAATCAAGGGGGGAAAAGTTGGATAACCTTCCAAGCCGAGGAAGGAAAAAAAAGAAAGGGGTAACTTTCCTTGCCCGAGAAGGAGAGAGTCGACTACTATTTCCGCGATGCCGAAGGGAATAAGAAGATATCCTCAAAAAACCACGAAATAGCAAAGGAAGGGAGAAAGGACAGCACGTCTCCAGTTCCATGAAGGGAAGCCATCACCGGAAGCCATTGCTGCCGATACAGGTAAAGAAGAAAGGCATCTGCCATCGAGCACAGAAAGGCCTACACATCAACAGATATCGGAAGGGAAATAGCCGGATGGAGGAAAAAGGGGGCGAGACGCCGTTTCGGGAGAGAAAGAGGGAGAAAGAAAAGGGAATGGAGAAAAACCCCCCCCCCTCACCCAGTACCTTTGAAAAGGGGGAGGACTCTTTCCTGCCGTTCATCAGAGGGAAAAGCCTTGGGGACAGGTTGCTCTGGAAGACTAACTTTCTAGAAAAAAGGGAACTGAGGGGGGACCAAGAGTTGACTTTATGCTTGGAGGAGGGGGAGTATGTTCGTTGCCGGAAAGGAAAAGGCAGGAAAGTGCTGAAAGGGGGTAGGGTGAGAGTGTCGTTGTGGCGGAATGAGGGGCTGGAGAGCGGCGAAGGAAAGGAGAAATATCGTCGCTACGAAAAGGGGAAGAGTCCCGTTCCAACTGAAGAGGAAAGAGAAGCGCGGAGGACCCCCGCTTCGGAGGACTCTATCTTGCTAAGCAGGCACCATTAATTAAGGGGGAAAAAAAACGTCCGGGTTATGAAAGAGGGTGGAGGAAGGCTAGGGAAACGACCTTAAAAGAGGGAAGAAAGGATCGGTTTCGTGGGCGAGGACTTGGTTGAGGGAGGGGCGGTGCTCACAAAGCGGTGGCGAGAGACTCTAGAGACGGGGGCGTAATAAAAAGGAGAAACTCTCATCGAGGGAGGGGCGCTCCAAAACCCTCCCTATAAAAGAAAAAGGGCAATTGCGCTGGAAATGAAGTCCGTGGGGAAAAACGGGGAGGAAAGAATTCAGATCTTGCCGGGAAGGAAAAGGCTGTGTTACAGCATCATTTCAATCGAGGAAATCCACTCCGTTAAAAAAAGGCCATAAGATCTTAGGGGGTGGTACGGCTAATGCAGGTAAAAGAGGGGAGCACTCGACAATTCTTGGTTGGGTCAAAGGGGAATGGCAACTCTATCAAGGGACCACATTTGTAATGCGCCGTTGTGTGAGAGAAAAAGGGGAGGAGGAGAAACGCTGGAGGGAAAAATAAAATCTCTTATCGGCTGGGGAAAGAGTTCCTCTGTGCGTCACCCAGGGAAAATGGTCCTTAAGCTCGGATCCATTCCTCTTTCAGGGGGACTGTCGGTTGTGACTGTGGGGGGAAGTTAAACATCTCAAAATGAGCCGTTCGCAAAATGGATCTGGAATCGAAACCGTCTGGAGAGAGGGGAGAGGGTAAGCCTGGCTTTCGAGGAGGAAGAAAAATTCGGGATATCGCTCGAGGGAAAGGAGCCTTGCGGAATCATCGGAAGAGAGCTTGGAAGACTATATCGAAAGGAGAAGAAGTTCGTCCGAAAGGGGGTTTTAACTAGATTCCCTTCAGGCAGCTGCCAGAAGTTAACGCCGTGGAGAAAAGCCTTAGGAAGAGGAGGGCGCGATTTGGGGGAGGGCCCGATAAGGGACATCTCACTCCAGGAGAGCAGAAGCTTTCCGCCTATCGCAGAGGACCGCTTGATCCAGAACAGAAAGGGCACGGAGAAAGTCGAAGCAAGACCGAGCAGAAAAAAAAAAAAGATTCCTATCAGAACAACGTATTCTTGATAGAGAGAGATTAATCGGATGGGAGGATCGACGTCTGCCACAGCATGAAGAAAGGAGGTAGACTCTTTTCTTGATAAGAAGCACTCAAGCGCATCTGGAAAAAAAAGACGTGTGGAAGGAGGCAGGATCGGGAATATTGAAAAAATCGAGCCCTAGGCGGAGAGAAGGCCCAGAGCAAGGGGGGGGAAGGGATCGATAACCCGAAAGGGGAGAAATGATGAGAAGAGGAGTACATCCCATGACAGGAGAAAGTCGCGGCGATTAAGGGGGGAATTCCTTCCCTCTCTCGCGAGAGGCACCTGCCTTCTTTCCGTAAGGGGGGAAGAAATTAGAAGGACAGACGTTTCGAAAAAAAAGCAACGACGCAAGAAATTTGTGCGCACTGAAAGAAGGGGGTGGGGTGTCCTTCACTCGATTTAGGGGGAAAAAGAGGCAGAACAGCAAGTCTCTTAATTTACTAAAGGAGAACGAAGAGATTAAGAAAAAAAAGGTGCCTCAGCGGAACGAATATTTGGAGATAACACATCCTATATAGATGGTTTCTGAACGGAACCCTCTCCACAACTGAGCGCAGAAAAACTGGTTACTTTTGATGTGACATGGAGCTCACAAAACGCCCTTTGTGCAGGGGAAACTCAACGGCAGGGGGTCTCCTCGTCGACCAAGAGAAGGAAGATCACGGGAGAGGATGTCATTCATGGATGACGAACTGTGATCATCTAGACGAGAGAAAAAATCTAGGCGAATGTTCACAGGAAAACGGGAAAAGACTTCAATGCCCGCGTACGGAAAGGCCCGTAGGCGAGAAAGAAACCCGAGCGGCACGACAGAGAGGAGAGCATGCAGGGGGAAAAACCCATCGAGCTGGAGAGAAAGAAAAGGCTTTGTTGAAAAGAGAACGCGAAAGCCAGCGTGCATTCTAAAGCGACCTCTATTAAGGGGAAAAGTAAGATACATCAGGGGTCCTCACAGAAGGGGGACGCAACGGAAGATCGTCGAAGGGGGAAGAAGATCGATCCTTTACAAACAATTGGGAAACGTAAAGAAGAGACGAATAATTGGGGGAAAGGAGGGCGAGAGGATCCTTCCCCGGGGAAAAACGGCTAATGTGGTACAAAGACTCTCCGCCCCTCAGTCGCAAAAGAAAGAGAAAAAGTCACGGGGAGGGTTCCTCCGGCACCAGGAAAGAGGACCAGAAAGAAGACCAGCGACGTAAAACGAGCCGGGGGAAGATATAACGATAGCAAAGAGAAAGGAAACCTTCCCACCCTCTTGAAAGCGGAAAGAGAGATGAAAAAAGGCAGCAACGGTAATGGCCAGGAAGAGAAAGGGAGG
>Ga0179593_1810003_pt1 | contig 19041 bp, 25 predicted proteins | sample CZODoug2_1_08_16_FD_185931 | JGI IMG/M metagenome (GOLD analysis project Ga0179593, IMG submission 185931) | Vadose zone soil fungal communities from Angelo Coast Range Reserve, California, USA - CZODoug2_1_08_16fungal (PacBio error correction) | ecosystem: Environmental > Terrestrial > Soil >...
TCTGAGGGGAGTTGAATAATCGTCTAAAAGGTGACGAGGGGGGGGGGGGGATTTGTCTCACTGAGGGGGCTGCGAAGAAAGGGGGGAGCGCTCAGCCGGTTCTGTATCAGAACATCAAAAAAGCTTTTTCCAGGCAAAAAGGTTCGACCCTGACGAAGAAAAGGGGTTGATGATCCCGAATACCGTTTTCCAGTTGGTGGAGGGCGAGCGGAGAGGGTTGAAAAAAGGGGCCGCTTGGAACTAGAAAGGTTCGAACTTGCGTAGAGCAGCAGAAGAAAACAGGTGAGCAAGTGCGAGATGCGATCAAGCCTGAACCTCTTAACAACTAGAGAGAGGTTCGTAAACGGAGTCGGGTCGGAAGGCCGGGGAATCTTAGAAGAGGGGAGAGTGCATGAGGTTTGGGAAAAGGAACCACCGCAGGACGCGCCCGAATTTTTCAAAGGCTGAAGCACTGCCAAAAAAAGCTTATTCGTGAAATGTTAAGAGGGGGGAGTCCTTGTGCTGATGAAAGAGACGTTTTTCTCGGCTTGCCTAAGGAGAAGGGCTTAAACCTTGCCTCAGGATTATAGGCTCCCCTCGTCTAGAATTTCGCGAGAGGGAGTCGGGGGCTAGTTCTCCAAAGCTCGGAAAAAGAAATTTGGGTTCAATAGGGGCGACCGAAGCCAAGAAATTCGGCAGAAGGATTCGGCATCCATACCACTGAAGTAAGCCTAGAGAGACCCGAGAAGAAAATATTAGTTGCCGGGAGCTTTAATCTTGTGAATAGGGGGTCAAGCCATTCCCATGGGCCCATCTAGAGAGCCAAATCCATCACCCGAGTCCTTGAGACTACGGTGTTCTGGAGAAATAGGGAACGTTCTGAAAGCCACCGTAAGCGGGGAAGCTACCAGAGTTCTAGTAAACCTACACCACATGGGTTAGGAAAAAACCCCGTATAGAGAAGGGAAGAAAGTAAAAGGTAAAGGCCTAGATAGAAGAAACTACAAACCTGGAGGATGCTTCTTAATCCAATTATTCAAATAATCGGTAAAACTCCATTCTCTAGGGAAGAGAAAATTGGGGGCTTCGGGGGAGAAGAAATCCACATTAAAGCAGTGCCGTAAAGAAAAGTTAATTCTTCTAAAGAGCTTGGCCACTAATGGGGGGGGGATCAGACCTTGGCGACCATAGGAAAGACGCCTCATTCGTTCATTTAAAATCCATAAAAGGTAGATGGGAAAAGAGCTCATACCCCGATTGAGAGGGGGGAGCTACGGGGGTTGCGGTGAAAGGATACAAGTTCAATGGGGATTACATCCAAATGGTATCCAGAGATTCGGAAAGTCTATGGGACAGAGGCACCTTTATCTGATTAATAAAGGAGCTTAGTCGGGGGGTTACCATCGGGGAGGTTCATGGGGGTTGGCGGAAGCACTCTAAAGAAAGGGGGGAGATCCCCCGGGAGAGGATAGGAATCAGGGAAAGTTCTTTTCTCAAGGAAATAGGGGGGGTTTGTTCACAAAGGAAGGGGACGCGGGAGCTCTCAAAGAAAAGACGCACTAGGAGAGTCGGGGCCACGGAGAGTGTCGCAGGGGAGATTAGTAGGAGCGCTGAGCAGAGTTGCAAGGAGTCCGACAATGATAAAGGGACCTCCAGGATAAACTGCCACGCGCAGCGATTTGGTCTGGGGAGAACGTCGATCTCAAAATTCTAAAGGACGCGTCGGATTGGGGGGGGAAAAGAAAAAACCGAAGCCCTTCAACAGGCGGGGGGGGATTTGCCGCAAACATGGGCACCCAGCAAAGACCCGGCAAGAGCACACTAGGAGCAAAGCATGTGTTTGAGGATGAGATTCCATATTCCTTAGGAACCTCGGTTGTACAACGAGTGCATAGGAAGGTCTCCGACCGCCATGATGGGGCTGCTGGAGAGAAGTCAAAAACGCCAGCCAGGAAGAAAAGGGGGGAGTTCGAGGGCCACCTGGAAGACCGCCTGAGGAAAAAGGGGGAGGGGATTTTGACCACACGTGAGGCCTGAAAACGAGAAAAGGAGGTCCGAAACCTCACTTTCGACGGGAGTCTGTAGTTGGGAAAAGGAGACTGACTGCACCGGCCGGGGTAAAATAAAAATGGGAGAAGGAAAGGAAGGACATTGGGGGGGCGCGAAGCCGTAATCGAGAGCACAAACAACGGAGTATTAAAAGAAGAAGATATTCGGGACGAACCGGCGCGAAAAAAGAAAAATGGGAAGAAAGGAGGAACTCCCAGAAGGTTCATTTAGGGGGGGGGCAGTAGGAATGGACAAAATAAACGGAGACCGGATCTAAAATCGGCAGAAAAGGACATTCTAACCAGACAAGGGTGCAAAGGTCGGAAAAAAGGGGCGCAGAAACCCTGCCGAAGGGGGAGCTTGGGAACCTGACAAGCAGAGGGACATTCAGCGGTTCCAGAGGGGGAAAAGATCTCAAAACGGGAAGAAAGAATCCTCTTGGAGAAAAATGGCGCACATTGGGCAGAGAGGAGGGGTGACGAATGGGCGTGGACGGAAGAGATGTGTTTTCTCACTCGGGTTGTCTCCTGTTTGGGCAGGGTTAAGGAGAAAGGCCACCATCGAGGTTACGGCCCGAGGTCAAGGAGGGGAGATCATCTGACTAGAAAAGGTCTTCTCATATACGACCGAACAGGGGGATTGGGGACGCGCATCCGAGACTCCGTATCGAAAAAGAGAGCGCCGGAGTCATTAGGGGCGTTATCAGAATCGAAGAGGGGTTGAAAAGGAGAGGGGAATGCCAGAGGCTTTCTTCAAGGGGGTGAAAAACGTGGGCCAAAGGAGAAAAAGAAATTGGAATCGAAGGAAGGGTCTCAAGACACTTAGGAGGTCCGAATCCACCAGAAACAGCATCCTGAGGGGATGAAGAAACCTCTATGGCGTAAGCTAACGGAGTGAGGGTCAATGGAAGATGGCTCAAGGAAACCTCCGAACAAACAAGATGGAAAGAAGTCTACTTAATTTAGGAAGACAGATTGGAAAAAGAGCTCATCGACTGTAGGATCCTGGGAAAGGGAACTCTCGTAGAGGTAAAGGAGAGTATGGAAGGGGGCGATGTCCAAGAAAGACTGACCTGAAAAAGGTCCAGTGAGCAGCCAAAAGGGGCGGCGTTAAGGGAAAGGCCGTATGGGCTCTTAGTAAGGAAATGGCTTAAGTCTGTTGGGAGGCTATCAATAGAGGCGTTCCACGGGAAAGACAGGGAGTCGCACTTTCAACGCCAGACCGGGAAAGGATTTGCTACCCCTTCGATTGACGGAGCAGCCAGAGTTGAGGAATGACAGGAGAGCTACTATCGGACGGGAGGACCTAAAGAACGCTGGGGGGGGGTGGGGGTTTACGGAAGAGGTGGGAAAAAAGCCGCAAGCGCGATTCGGCCTCCCTCACGAGGGAAAGAGACAAACCTACCACGACAAATCTGCTACTTTGTTTCCTCAAAAAAAGTGCCTGGGGTAGAGTTGCTGGGAAGGGGGCTCTCGAGGCATTCGAGGAAACTGGGGCTCTCCAAAAAAGAGGAAACAATGAAATCAGTAAAAAGAGCTCTGCCTGTATCACTCTTTCAAATCTATTCGCATATGATGTTGGTCTCTGGCAGAGAAAGAGTTCTCGGGGCTTCAGAAACGTATTAACTTTCCGCCGCTAAGGGTAATATCGGCCGCGGAATATTGGGAGAGGCCAAGGAGCCTCGAGATTCTTAAGTTCGGTCCTAAATTTCGGGAGTCCGATGGGGACCGTGCAGGAATCCATAAGAATCTCCCCCAAGGCAGTTGCCTCAAGAAATACTGCGACTGAAGGCATCATGCCGGAGGGGATTATGAAAATGGAAAGGCTTCAAGCAAAAACGACCATAAAAGCCTTACCTTCCGGTAAAGGTCTCCCAAACGCATCAGAGAGAACAATGTTGATATATAGTAGGGTTTTCAGTTAACTGTGGCAAAACTGGAGCGTTCCGACAAGGTACTATTTTCCTAGCTGGAGAGACTGGGTTAAAAGGGGGGGGGCTTATCGGTCCGTGACAGAAAAGGAGATCAGAAGAACGTGCTCTCTCGGTTGCCAAGTCTAAGCCGGCGAACGCCAGGAGGCCTAAGAACACCGAAAGGAAAAAATCTACGCTCGGAAAAAAGACCGGAACCGGGAGGTATCAAAGGGAGGGGGAGTCAGGGGGAGGCGCAAAAGAAGGGAACACTTTAAAAAAGGAGGAAAAGGGAGCAGACCATGGCATTGAAAAGGACACGGTTTCTCGGTCCGAAGGGCGCTAAGGGAGGCTCTCGGCAGGGGCAGAGGACTAAAGAATCCCAACGCTCACACACGAAGATTTTTGTTTGAAATTGGGAAAGAGATCTCGCGCAACAAGGTAGGAGGAAGGAAAGATAATTAGTTCTGCTGTTGCGTATAAAATAGGGGGTTCGTGAAGAGGTTGTATTGGGGCGCAAGGAGAAGTTTGGCTAAGTCTCTCACTGGGGAAGACTTGGAAAGTACATAAATTAATGTTGTGGAAGGGTACAGAGGATCCAAATCTCCGAGGGGGCGAGAAGAAAAATGAAAGGAAAATCACGGATTTGAGAGGATAATACCGTGTTCGGGGGGGGGGGGGAAAAATAGAGTTATAGTTGGTGTCCTGGGAGGGCATACGGGATCTAAGGGCAGGAAGTTTTCGCGCAGGGGAAAGGCGGAAAAATCTAAGCTCAAGGGAGTCGGCGGGCTTCAATCAAAAAGGGGAGGGAGGGTCCACGCACTTCCACATTGGAAGAGGGTTAAATAGCAATGATAAAAAAAACCAGAGAGGGGTTGTGTGTGACGGAACGCATCGATCTTATAAGAATGGAGAAATAGTTTTCAGGGTTAACCAAGAAAAGGCGACTACAAGAAGGGGGAGGGAACCTCAATACAGGGGGTGGGAAATCAAAGAAGATAGAAACCCGAAAATCATATGCTTGAAGGACATAGGGTGTTCCTGGAACCGGGGGGAAGGCTTGCGCCGGGAGTCACTTGAGGGGAATCTTCTGCTTCCCGGAAAGCTGGGCTCGATCCTCGAATGAGAAGGCGCGCGAGAATTGGCCGCGGGGAATCGCCAAAGCTCGGAGAAAGTAGATACATTCGTCCTTCGGAAGATCCCGAAGGTGAGGCGCGCCAATAGTCAGAGCGCGGGGAACGCGTGAGAGAGGGACTCGCTAGCTGGCAATGGTGAGAGCAGTCCAGAGGGGCCCATCTGAGGCAAAAAACTCAAGAAAAACTCACAAAACAGGCTCTATGTCCTGGGGAGAACTAAACGTATAGATAGTGGGTGTGTGGGGAGTTCTAGTGGGGAACCACCGAGGTCGCGAAGAGAAGTCTTCTCGGAAAAGAAAACGTGCATAGAAGGGACCAAAACACATCTCGTATTGTAGAAAGCGAAAAAAACCCGGATAAGGAAGGAGGGCCGGAAGAGAACCTTGCCAAGGGGGGGGATCAGGCAAAGAGAAGGGGGGGGAATCCGATGGCAGAGCTCGACATGGGGAGTTCCGGGGTCAAGGCCGAACCATGGGAAAGAGAAAAACCTGTAATTTCGGAAAGAAGAGCTTGTGGAATACGGAAATATGGGTGAAATTAACTCCGAGAAGGGGGGGGAAGTCTACCAGGGTAGAGGTCAGTGGGGAAGAGGATTCATCCATTAAATCTATTGAGAATAGACGATAAATGGTAAAGCCAGAGACACCTAGGAAAACTCTTTTTAAAGGAAGGGTCCGAAAAGAGAAGGAAAGGGAAATTCCAGCTTCGTTAGAGGAAGAGGCGTCGTTCCCTTAGGAATCAGTACTTTATAAATAGCGACGAAGGACAGTAATGACGGACGGTAGGGGGTTATCCGGCGGGGGAATACACCTAGGAAAAGGGGGAGAGTCCCCATTTAAGTAGGACATAAGGAATCAAGGAAGGGGAGCAGCGTCAAGAAAGGGGGAGGGGAAAAAAGTAATGGTACGGGCCTTTAAGAGAAGGAAGCTTAAAAATAGTCGGGCACCGGCACGATCTTTGGAAAAGTAAAGCCGAGATTCACATCGATCTGCGTAAAATAGTCAATTATCCTTCAAGACTCCGGTATTATATGAAAAAGGCGAGTTGCCTAGTATCTAATATGATAGAACTCCTTTCCTCGGAGTGAAGAGACGAAATAGCCTTCAAAGAAAGTGATTGAAGTCCCCACATCAAGAAAGAAACTCCGTTAAAAACTAAAGGCAGACGCGAAAGGCAATTCGGAAGAAAAAAACCTCGTTCGAAGTCAATCTTCGGAAACCGGTTGGTCTAAAAGGGAAGCGGAAGGGAGAGTCTGGTCATCGTATCCGAAATTGAAAAGCCCCTGAGGTCTGGTGGTTGGGAAAAATCTACCGCCGTTCAGGTAGGGGATGCAGGGCACCATTGAATAACGCCTGGCACCCTGTTAAAAAAGGAGGGAATGGACCGCAAAAAGGGGACCGCACGGGGACGAACGGGTAGGTAGGCCATTTCGCGGACCATGCCGGACGGGGAAAAGGATCCTATTTTGGTAAAAGCCGGGAATGAAAATGTCTCAGGGAATCAACCACAAAGAGAGAGAGGAAAAGAAAAACTTCTTCGCACAAGGACAGGGAAAGGAAATGGGAGGGGTGGGGAAGAAGGACATGGACAAAGACTACCATCTGTCGAAGAAAAGGGTGGGAGAAGATCACGTGAAAGCAAGCAAAGACAAAAGCGGTCGGTAAAAGTTGACCCTCGAAATTCCTCGGCTGGGGGGGCTTAAAAAAACAAGCCGGAAAATTCACAGAGCTTTCCCAACAAAAGAGGAAAAATCCGGCACGAGGACAGCATATCAGAAGCTTGCTTTAGCCGGAAAGGGCCAAAAAGGTGCTAGAAGGGCGCAACGAGAGGATTTTTATGATCCCGGGGTGCGTTGATAAGCTATGTTGTCTAAAGGGCGGCTGGGCATTGGGAGGGGAAGGAAAGAACGAGGGGAAAAGGCTATTTAGAGCTGGCGCAAAAAAAGAAAAGGCTGCGAGGTCACAGACTGCGAGAATCAGCGAGCGCAGGGACGGAAAAAAAAAACAACGGGAGAAAAAAAGGCAGTGAAGGAAAAGGGGATGATGGACGCAGGTAAAAAGGGAGACATGACGACCGAGAAATTGAGAACGGCCGCAGTTACATGAAACGTGATCGGGGTGCTGAAGATTTTCCGACTGTTGGGGAATGTATAGTACCGGGAGGCCTTTACAGGGGGAAAGCTTGAAAGACGGGAGAGGCTCAGGAGAAAAAAAAGGTTATCCTGAGGTTACGAGACCCGTATGGGTCTCTAAGGTTTCTCGAGAAAAGAATCACCATTATGGCGTAAAGAGAAGATGGTCGAACAGATGCTCACGCCGATGTAAGGAAAGCTACGCTGAAGAAGGGGTCCTCGGACGACAAAGCAAAGGAAAAAAGAGGAAGGGAAAAGGGAATTCTCCCCTTGGCGGCTCGGTAAAGAGCGAAGGGAAGCAAACGAAAAATATGGTATAGGGAAGACGATAGGAGAAAAAATCGCTTGGGGGGCCGCGAGGCACTGACCTCCGGCAGGTAGTTCGCATAAAGAACGAGGGGAAGTCCGGAAGGAAGTGTTCGTAGGGAACCCGCGAGGAAAAGAAGACTGTCGACGTAACGTGGGATTGAATTCTAGACTATCTGGGTCGAGGCAGCAGGGCATTTCCGGCAGGGAAAGCGAAAAAGCGAAAAGGAGGGAAGAATTCTTAACTTCGATTACGAAAATGGGCTTAGGAAGCACTGGGTGGAAGGGGGAAATCGACAAAAAATTGGAAAAGAGGGAGGGTCTGGTTCGGACGAAGGATCTCGCTGTTGTTGGCATTGTGGGGGAAGGGAATTCGACGTGGGTTTTTGGCTGACTAAAGATGGAGCTCGGCGAACGGGGGTCCGATTCATCAAAAAAACCTACCAAAAAAACTATCAGCGAGGAACGGCGGCGAGGGAGAAGACATCGAAGGCCTGTTTGTCGGGGGCAGCTGGGAGTTGTTGAAAGGTGGCAAAAAAAAAACACGGTGGAGGGGGAGGGAACAAATAGAAAAGGGCCAATGCAGAAAGGAAAGCGCTCTTTTCAAGGATAACGGGGCAATATCGGTCTCCATGGGAGTTGCCGCATGATGGTCTCGGGCCGAGCGTCTTCTGTCGGTCCCGTTCTGCGAGGAAATCTAAAAGGCTCGCCGGGTGCACGGGGGAGGGGACTTGTCAAGGGAACGCTCCAAAATTTAATCGCAGAACTCGTGTCTCAGAAAAGCTGGGAGAAAGTAATTCCAAGACACCGGAAAGAAAAGAAAGGCAGTCATCAAAATCCCAACGTTCTATTGTCAGAAGAGATCAATCGGAGGTATGGGGAGCCAATTCCGGTGGAGGGAGAGTATATATCAAAGTGCTTCACAGGGAAAAAGATTTTTAAAGTATTCTGAGTCGACTGGATATTTTGTTCAGGAGCGAAACTGCGGGGAGCGGAGGGGTGGGGCCGGACAAAAACCTGGGACGAAAATAAGCTCTTCACTGGAAAGCAGCAGGGGACTGTGCGGGAAAAAAAAAGATTGAAAAGAGGGGAGACCTGGCGAACGCAAATAAGGCACCTTGCGCGGAAGAGTTTACGCAGGCGACCTAAAACAAAAAAAAACGTCGAGGAAAGGGCCTACCAAGTCTGCGACCGCAAGGAAAAAAAACTCTACGCTCTGAGCAAAAAAAAGCCACGACCGGTGCGTACCCAGAGAAGGTTATTCCCGGAAAGCTGCGAGCTCTCCGACGCGAGGGAGGAAGCTTTACCATGGCCGTCAAGTTCTCACCTGCGGGAGATAGATGGAATTCGCAAAGCTAACCGGGGGAAGGAAGTTCTCCAAATCCCCACTTGGAACTCAACACAACATACTAGGGGGGGGTATATCAAGAATTTTAGAAAAGGGGGGGGGGGGGGGATGGAGGGTGTCTCTCAACGAAGGTGGCGGGGGGAGTGGGAAAATGGGGGGGTCTGCTGGAAGTTTTGTCTTACAATCGCGTGCGAAAAAGATCCACGGCTGGGCGGAAACTCCTGGGGGGCGACCTGCAAAGAAAGCGACGCGCAGAAGAAAAAAAGAGGGACTGAGCGCGAAAAATGTTCCAGGCCGAAAAGAGGCCTCAAAAAGCGAGAAAGTTGGTGCTGACCCGCAAGCGAAAAGGACTTAAAAGTGGATGATCACTGGGGAAAAAAAAAGGTTTGCGCAGGCGTATTTTTCAATGGAGGCGACTCACGTTATGACAGGAGAACTGGCCGAGGGGGGGAGCGACCCAGAGTCGCAGAGGGCAAAGGGGGGCTCGAAAGTGATGATGCTGCTGAATGAGCAAACTACAGAGGGGGGCGGCCAACACAGGGGGAAAAAAGGAATAGCCAGGGGAGAAAGAAGCGAATTCGGGTTCGGCAGGGGGTGAAGGCAACTCAGCGATGCATCAAGCACTTGTCGAAAATGACAACCGAAAAAGGAAAGAAGGCGGTCCAAGAGGCCTGGGCGGTGAGAAAGGCATATCACAGGAAAGAAGAAGGGGAATGAATTGGGGGGGGGGGTTTCTTCAGCGTCAGAGTGAGAGTGTGGAAAAAAAAACCACTAGAGGGATCATTTGAGTTGGGAAAAAGCCGTTCGAGGGAAGGGCTCGTCCTTTGCGGAACGTCTCCATCCTCGCAAAAAAGGCCAAGAGACTCCAGATATAATCGAGGAATTGTAGAGAAGGAGGAAAGATTGGTGCTCGGGCCAATTGACAACGGGCATCGTCTCAAAAAAAGTTTAAGGGGGGGAAAAGGAGGAAAAGACTTAGGAGGAGCCTCGAAAGGAAGGAAGACCATGCATGAAAACTTCAAGCGTTGAGCCTCTATCTGTAAAAAGGAGGAACATTCGCTATAGAAGGAGTGTCGTGAAGAGTGGGGGGGGGAAGGCCCTCGCCACAAACGTGAATTGAGCATGCAAAGATAGAGACCAACTCCCCCCTCAAAAGGGGAGCCGAGAAAGAGTGTCGTGGTCGGGGGGATGAGGCTTTCCAGGTGGTGATCGGACGAAAAATCTTATTTCGCGCAGCCCACTTGCGGCTAGAAAAAAAGAATAGCCCAAAAAAAAAAAAAAAAACATCGCAGGAAGGGAACCAGAACCACGATAAGCAAACCATCGCCTGAAATGTCCAAAAAAACTCAACGACAAACAGGGAAAAAGGAACTTGAGGAAGCCATTAGTAAGCGGAAAAAGAAATCCAGTCTCAAAAGAGACATTGCTCTAAAAAAACTTGACGAGATCAAGTACCAAAAAAGCCTATACGGCCTAACCGGTGAGTCCTAAAAAAGAGCTGGAACGAATGGGGGGGAGACTCGACGAGGGGGAGCTACATAGGCGCGCCGCAGAGGGAAGGGAATCGCCGCTGCACATAAACGAGCGGAGGTTGAAAGGTCCCCGGAAATTGCGGACGGGGGGAAAAAAAAGGGATTGAAGGACCTGCGCAGGCCGACCCGAGCCGCCAAGTAGAATGAAGGAAATACTCGTTGGAACGCGATTGCGGCGGGGGGACGGCGGACAGAAAAAATTGAAGAAAAGAGGAAACAAGGCTTGCCCAAGGACGCAGGCGTGAGAATTGTTCGACCAGCATGATGCGGAAGAACATGCCATGGATCCTGCGATGATGGGCAAGGGGGAAAAAACGTCCATAGAGGAAGGAGCGCGGGAGGAAGGGGGAGGAAACCCGATGGCAGCCAAAGCACAAAGGGAACCGGCTAGGCCCGGGAAGAGACGGGAAACTCGGAAAAGAAGGAAGGAGCGACAGGGAGAAAAAACGGAAATGCGCCGAGCGCAGAGGTCGATCGGGGAGGAAAGGGAGCAATGAAGGAGGCGGACCCTCCGATCTGACCACGTGCGAGAAAGGGTGTCAAAAGGACGTCGAGAGAAGAATCAACGAAATGATCGAGAAGAGAGGTGAAACCTTCACTCTAAGTTTATCCTCCCCAAAACAACGACCGCCACAGGGAAAAAAGCGAAACCGAAGGGACCCTTGGAGCCTCAAGGTACGCCACGCAACAAGGGGGGAACGTCGTCATACAAATAGATGGGGTTGCACCAAGGAGAGAGATCTCAGGAGGGCCGAAAAAGGAGGATTGGGGAGAGAGGCTCGTGACGATAAAAAGGCCGCCGAGAAGGTCCGTCGGCTTCGCTAAGGTCCACCAAGCAGACCGAAAAATCGAGGGGACGGTCAAGAAACGCGGGAGGGGCACCCTGGAGTCGAACATGCAGAACGGGAGCACTTAACCGCAACCGGTAGAGTCGAACGCAGTCCGACCGAGGTTCCGGTAGGAGACGGACGAAAAAAACAGGCCGGCCCGAAAAGGAACTTCTTGTGGTAGAAGACGTGGCACATTGAGCCGGGGAACCGCCGTCTCGAGAAAAACAGATGAGGAGGAACCGAGAAGTCGGGGGGGGCGTTTACCGGCGCAAAAGAAAAAAAAGAAAAGAACGGCCGGCGGGGGGTGCCGGACCGGAAGGACCCTAACAGACCATCGTAAACCGTGCAAGTTCGACCGCGAGGGTTGCGGTCCTCAGGACTCCCGTGATGCAGGAAAAGGGTCCAAAAAAGTCGTACTGGAAGGTACCGCATACGAAAAGGGACGGTGGAGGGGGCTTGGATGGTGACCGCTAAGCCGCAAGGCCTTAAATGGAAGGAAAAGATGGCGAAGGAAAGGCTTCCTTAGCCAGGGAACCGGGGGGCGCACAGGCGAACGCAAGCATGCCTTCAGGGGGCAAAGTCGATGGTTGCTTGTAGCGTGTGGGAAAAGGGGGGGTGTCTCAAGGGGGGCGCTGCTGGGGCGGTTCCGCAAAGCACTGGAGGAGGGGGTTCTGGGGGCTGCTCAATATCGAACGGGCGATTCACGCAGACTTAGTAATCGGAAGAATAGACTGCATTGTCAAAGACTCAAATCGCGACCAGTTGCATGGGTCGATATGGAGGGCGAAAGGGCCACTCACGAGGGGGGGGCTTCTCCCCGGAGAAATATCTACTCAGACAAGGGGGGACCGCCCTTGATCTCGACAGGGCTTTCCGAGAGTTTCCGCGTTTGAAGGGAGGGACGGCCTCGAAGTTTCCGTGGAATGCTTGGAAAAAGGCGCTGCGCTCACGTTCTCTCCCGGATGGAAAAAGTGTTCAGAAAAAAAAAGGTTGGCGAGTGTTATATCACAAGGCCGATCACCGTTTGAGTACACTGATGGTCTACAGATTCTACGCCCTGGTCCAAAGTGTGCAAGAGGTCATCGGAAGGTCTCTACGTATGTGCCGAACGCTGCGCTACAACGAGGATGCCAGGGGGTCAAATACCCGGCATAGGAAGAAAAAAGGAATGGCAAAAAAAACAAAGACGCAAAGAGGGGCTTTAGGGCGGTGTACCATTGAGCGGATAAGTAGGCTATCCTCAGCGTTGAGCGGAGTGAACCAGGGGGGCGTCCAGGAGAATATGGAAAAAAAGCAAGGTCGTTCGAAGGGAAAACGTTCCTTTAGGGGTTCTCGGAGAGAAAAAAGCGAGTAGAAGGGGCGTACTTAAGAGGGGGGGCGCGGCATAGGAGGCATTGTTGAATTATTAGCATCGTCCGGAAGGAAAAATTTAGTCGAAAAGAAGGAATTTTCGGCCGGCTGGGATTGACGAAGTCCGAAGAAGCAAGGGGGGGAAAAGGGGGTGAGTGATGGGATCCGGCCTGGAAAGGTCGGCGATGGGGGGGTTCTGGTGGACGCCGAAGGGAAAGGGGGGGTCATTGTGGGTAGGCTATGCGACCGGGGGGGGGGTGTTTTTCTATGAGAAGATGGGGCTCGCGGGAAGGGCGTTCCGAGGGAAAAAAGGAAGGGGAAACACGACAAAAAGAGACGTTCATCGGACGCTTTCTCAAGAGGCGAAGTACTGTTTTTGCGGGGGCTTTAGTTGAGAGAGAGGGAGGCTCGGAACTGTGGGAGAGGGGGAAAAGCACCAAGATCACGAAATTCAGCCCTCGCTTCCTATTGCAATGATCGAGGAGCAATTGATCTTTAAGGTGAAGGAAGATGTCGCGGGTTCCGAAGCCGCTGAATCGTCCTAGTCTGTGGGTCAAAAGCCCGAGGGAAGGGGGGGGGGGGCTCGAACGGGCCCTTTTGGCGAGTGCCTAGGAACGCGCAATGGAATCGCGGGGCCAAGTAGGGATTCGCACAAAACCAATTCTTTCGAAAGAATCCAGCCCGGGACACAGGAGGGAGACTCGGCGGTAAGACAAACTCTCAACCTCTGTCGAAGGGGGACCATAGCAAGGGAAATGGTTCAAGGAAGAAAGGAAGAGTGCGGCGGAGATGATACATTTTCTTCAAAAAAAAAAAAAGGCATTAGGGAGAGCACTTCTTGTATTGCGGTCTGTCAGGGAAGTCAAAAACGACGGCAAGCAGCTGCACTAGAGGGGATAATAGCGATGCGTTTCCCTAACGTTGAGCCCCTCATAGCTGGGGCAAGAGAGAGCGGGGGAAGGTTCTTTGCAGAAAAGAAAAGGGCTCTTAGTGCGCGGGCCGGCAGAAAGGGAATGCTCAGCCCCTTGGAGCTACTACTTGGGGGCAAGAGGGCAAAGGGCAAGGAAACCCCTCCCGAGCCATTTGACCTAGGAGACACAAGAAAAAAGAAGAAGACTCTCTGAAAAAAACCCCGAAGTCCTTCGGGATCACGAAAAAATCCGTGATGTGATTCACAGTTCCTGGGGCTAGAAAAAACGAAAAAGGGGGCACTAGGGAAGGAATTCCTGTTAGAAGCGGATGGGAGGATCAGCCCCAGGATGGAGCGCTACAGAAAAAAAGAACCTGCAGCAACATCACAAAGTTCACGACACAAAAACGTGGATAAAGGGAGCAGATGGAAGAAAATGCACCATTTGCGGACAATTTCATCTCAAAAAAACACAAAAGGGGATAGAGGAGAAGTCTGCTGCAAAAAGGTCTTTAAAGAAAGCCGAAAACTCGAGACTGGGTTCTTGACGCAGTGGGGGTGGGGCTGCACACTGCGACTTCTACATAAAAAAGAAAGCGCTCAAAGGGAGAGCGACATCGATTATTTTTAAGGAAGGGGGAAGAAAACGAGACTCCCCGCTCCGCGGAAAGCCGCACAGGACGTCCCAGGGGAGGTGATGAAAAAAAGTTGAGTGGTGGGTTTCTCAGGCGGTAGAGTTTTTCAAAAAAGGGGGGCGGGGGGACGCCGACGGGTTCCTGGCATCTACCGGAGTCAGTAGGGGGCGCCTTCAGGGGGAACAGCTGACAACAATACGCGTCAAGGGCGGAGGATTCGATGAGAAAGGAAATCAGCGGGGGCCATCTTGGGACGGGGACACGCACAGCGGACACATCATTCTGCGAAATAGGGCTGCGTCAAACAGCTCGGGGGAAAGTTGGTAAGGGGAAAGGGAGGATTAATACAAGGGGCGATTCTAGAGGGAAAGGGGCGCAGGAACACCTCGTCAGGGAGACGACAAAAGGGCTTTCACCAGCCAATGGGGCGGAAGATAAAAGAAATCCGAGAAAAGAACCGCATGAAAAAGAGGTCATCGGTCAGATTGATCTGGGAGGGCTTCGGCCCCTCGACCGGGCGAATGTTGCCGAAGGGAGAGGAAAGTTGAAAGTTGGCGTAAAGTGCAGAAAGGCTGGGCGATGCTAGGCCGGAAACGCTATAATCAAGCTCCGTGAAGCGAGGGAAGGTTTCGAGGGGTCTTCACCCAAAAGGGAATCTCTGGAGAGCCAGGGGAGCAGGGGGATCGAAAAGGCCTTCCCACGACTTTGCCGTCCGCTGCTTCGGGGGAAAATTCGGCAGACTAAGGGGAAATTTGAAAAGAATTGCACAAAAAAAAGGCTAATAGTGACCAGCGAAGTGCCGAAAGGGTCTTGACTCGTGTCCTCATCTCCACCTTGGCTACCCTCTAAGAAAAAAGCCATCACCCGCAAAAGGGGAAAAGAGGTCCTTGAGAAAGCGGAGAAAATTTCTATCTGTGAGGGGGAGATTCTCGTTCACACCGGGAGATCGGAACGCCACCGAAGGGTATTCGAGCTCTCACATCGTAAAAGGGAAACACAAACGTAAAACAATGCCTCAACAACAGAAGGAAAAAAGAACTCAGAAGAAAAGAGAAGGCTCCGAACCATCAGCGAAAGAAACGTCTATCACTCTCAACGACAAACCGTAACAAGTGCTGCTTCTGAGCCATTCGTCACTAATAAAGAAGAATAGCGGTCGATCGCAAGGGGGACTCATAAAGGAAGAAAAAGGTGAGAAAAATTCCAAAGGGGGGGAGATGCCGCGCAGAAACCGTGTAAGAAACATATGCTATAAAGGTCTGGGGCAAAAAAGGGAAATGAAAAAAAAAAAAGGGCGTCAACAAAAAAAGCAGTCTGTCAGTGGACAAAGGGGCTTCATCCATAACCGCGAAGGCTCCTAGCGAGGATGGTCCCAGCTAAGAAGCCACCTCTGCGTCTTTTGGCCGTCTGGGAGGCTCTTTAAGTTTCCGAAGAAGGGGGGATGAACAAAAAAATTCCATGAGAAAGAGGGGATCGAAGGTGGACGGTTCCCAGGAGGGGGAAGGTCCATTGATCCCATGGGAAGCCGGAAGATCAACGGGGACAGACAGAGGGCCATCATTATGACGGAAGTTGATCAGGGGGAGGGGGGGAAACACCGTCGGCCACCAGTTATATCCATGGTGAGGAATCAGAAGTGAATAAAGGTAGTAGGACCGTATCGCGCTCCGAGCGCGGGCTTTCACCAAAAAGGGCGAGGCCGAAAAAAAAGCAAACTTCGGGGAGGGGGGAAACATGTCGAAGATCAAGGCGACATCGTGGGTCGCGGGAAATAAATGCTGCCGGTCTCAGATTCAGTATAGGAAGGTCGCGGAGAAGAAAAGGGGTCTGAAAATGGAAAATCGGCGGCGATTTGGGGTCTTTATCAATGGGGGATTCCGCCTATTCTCGAAGATGTTAGGCCGCGCGACCTCTCAGGTCCCTCGGATTGGAAAGAGCCAGGATTTGAAGAAAGGGGAACCATCAAGACGCCCCAAGAAACGTGAGACAAAAAGTACTCTACCCGAAAACTATTATCACTTCTGAGAACAAGGAGGGGTTTGCGCACGGGTGTACAAGAATGGCGCACGGGAAAGGAATCGTATTGGGGAATCGGGCGAAATCCGATGGGACGCCTGCTGAAGGACGGCGCTGGAGCTAGTTCACCATCCAAGCCGGAAGAAAAAGCAACTAGGAAGTCTATGCTGGCCACAAACCGCCTGAGGCAAGGAGACTGGCAGAAAAAAGGGAACCCGGTAGGAGGCGACCGATTGGGGGTTCGGGAGTGTCGCATGTAGACGACTGAAAAAGACATGTCCGGCCGGTACCGGTCTGTGGGAGAGCCGTTCTTACACATGGGAAATCTCTCAACAAAAAACAAAGGAGAGGCTGACGAGGGAGGGGACCAAGGTGAAGAACGGAGAGAACAACCGAGGACCGGGGACCGGCCGGGAAGGAGGGGGGGGGTTTGGCATTTCCGTCCGACATGGAACCAACGACAACTCGACCGTGCTTTTAGACAAGGGAGACTCAGGCAAAAGTCTCGGGAAAAAAAAAAAGGCCGAAAGAGGGAGGAAAGTGTTACCAGCACAAGCCCGGCGGGGCGAAAAGGGAAAGGGTGACATAGCTACAAGCGGGCAAATTAAGCAGCTTTCCATCGGAGATCGCCGGGAGAAGAGGTTGGGAAAAAGTGCCGGCAAAAAAGGGGAAAGGCGACGGAACAGTAGGAGAGAAGGGTCTCCACCTCTGGGGGGAAGGGGTACTACTTGATCCTCGTGGGATGGGCTTAATCCTTGAGGGTAGCCCAATGTCGTGGGTTTCGCTTCTGGGGGGGAATCCACGGAGGAGTCGTGGATGGGGGAGAGGCGATGTAGGGGGGAGAGGCACGAGAGGCTATATCTCGTCAAAATCGGCGAAAGAAGGAGGGGGCTCCCTGACCAAATGAGCGAGTGGATTTTCAGATTAAAGGGACGGGGGATCAGAAATACAAGATGAAACGTATCGAAGATCTGCAAATCGGCGACATGACAGACGCGACTCACAAGAAGGTGTCGAAGAGGGACATGTTGAGAAGGGGGACCCTTGGGTAAGAGTCGTACGGGAAGCCGGTTAGCTTTCGCGTGTGCACGCACATTCGGCAAGAAAGAACACAAAACCGCCCTTTGAAGGAAAAAAAATAATGGGGAGACAGCCCCCTGGGAGGGTGGACGAGGTGGGGGAGAAAGAAAGATCAACCATACTTGGCGGCACAGCCCTGCGGACTAACATCATGCTCACGCAAAAACACTGCCTGGCAGCTAACGGGGAAAGGAGAAAAGGTCCCGCCGAAAAAAAAAGGATTACCAGGAAGAGAAAGGGGGGGGGGGGGAGGCATCGGGAAGGAAAGGGGAAAGTTCAGAGCTCAAAGAGCTACAAAAGAGCACAGCGTGTCTATGAGGATCGGGGACCAGGGAGCATAAGGAGACTCCTCGCGTTTTATGGAGAGGGAAGGGTCCAACGGAAAAAGAATGCGCATCTGAAAAAGTCTCGGCGGTTGGAAAAAGTCTCTGAAAAGGCGAAAAAAAACTATCATCTGTCGGGGGAGGAAACGGAGGCTCTTCATAGGCTATCATTTTGTTGAATCTCTCGCGTCCAGAAAAGGCCATTTAGGGGCATCGACACGGAGAGAGTCCTCCTTCGGAGTGGGGGAAGAGTCTTCCGAAGAACACTTGGATTTTGGTCCGGGGGGGGAGTGATCGACGTCCTGAAAGCGGCATGGTCGTAATCTAATCTGGTTTCGGGGAAAACGGCGAGGGGGGTGGTGTACAGGAGGTTTTCCGAGCCGGAGGAAGGGGGCGCGCGGGGGAGTACTGATTGGGGGGGGGACGAGTAATCACGTTTAACTACAACCAAACTAAGCGGTCTAAAAGAAGGAGGGGAGACATCGAAGGAAAGGGGGTTCTGTGGTGTCTGTTTGGCGCGCGAGAGGGGCCATTCTAAAGATGGGCAGTGGGTAAGGAAAGAAAAATGAACCCGGAAAAAGGGAGATTGTCCCTATTAAAACGAGGTCAAAGATCTAGGAAGGGGGAGTTTCCGAAAGCGTGACCCGAAAAGCGATGAAAGGGGCCGGGTCTTGGACGGCAAGGAGAGTCACCCTATTACATGAGGCGCCTGCGAGACCGTTTTTTGCGAGAGCTTGCAGAGGGAAAATCGCAAAAAAATTATAGGAAGGTAGCGGAAGGGGAAGAGATCTCCAATCTTGGATGGGAAGTAATCCAATGCCAGGGGGGGGAAAACCGCCAGAAGCCACTCTCCAAAATGCGGCCACCGGTGAAGAGGACCAATGCACGGGAATATGAATGAAAGCCGGGGGAGGGGTTTGCCCAGGGAGCAGTTCTTCAACTCAAGCTAATTCGGGGTCAGAGGGAAAAGGTTTGATCCCAAACTAAGAAGAATCAGCATCGCACTAGCTTTATAAATATGCGGCGGTGAACCAAAGAAGGGCAAAGATAAAGACAATGGAAGAGAAGGATTCCAAGTGAGAAAAGGTGCGTTGGACCGGGAAAAAGAAAAATTTCCCCCGCTGTCTTTCGCCGCAAAGAATCCCGACTTGGCGAAGGGCCCGGGGAGGAAAAGGCAGACCGGCCAGAAAGAACCGACTCCCGGTCGCGGGCATTTCCCTACCGGAATGCGGGCAACCGCAAGGGAAGGTCGCAAACAAAAAAAAGGAAAAAGACTCGGGAGAAGAGAGTTATGGGATGAACCTGAAGGTCCCTGCCGCTTGAAGGGGGAACTTCCGCTTCTCTTGGAGCCAGTCCCTGAACAAGAAGTTCGCAAGAAACCCCTGCCATGAGCACCGAACCGGCGCGCGTTCCGGAAACCTTCATGCAGTGCTCAAAGGGCCCAAAGTCTGGTTGAAGGAACCTGGGGAGTTCGGCAGGATGACCGCACAAATTTTCAGCAGAAGGG
>Ga0179593_1347178_pt1 | contig 19039 bp, 31 predicted proteins | sample CZODoug2_1_08_16_FD_185931 | JGI IMG/M metagenome (GOLD analysis project Ga0179593, IMG submission 185931) | Vadose zone soil fungal communities from Angelo Coast Range Reserve, California, USA - CZODoug2_1_08_16fungal (PacBio error correction) | ecosystem: Environmental > Terrestrial > Soil >...
AGGGAAAAGTCACAGTCAATACTATGAGGATTGTGTCAGAGTCTCGTTCCTTACATGATGTAGATTGAGATGACATCGCCTCTACTCAAACGAAGAGTGTAAAGAACAAAAAACACGTGCAAAAAGATATTCGGTATCTTAAGGAAGAACTCCAGAAAGCTGTTCCAAAGTCAAACAGAGAAAGGAAAATTATACAAAAACCATATAATGACTGAAAGGATCACATCCTGACAAAAGTAGAAAAAGTAGCCATATAAGGGACCAAAGGTAACATAAAATGTGGGGGGGAATGGGGGGGGTAATGAAGGTAATAGGGGCCAGGTCAAAAGACCAGAGCTCTGGCAAGAAGAGGGAAAAAAAATGGGAGCCAACCGGTCTCGGGGGAAAAATCCACCTGCTTGAAACAGAAAAATTAAAAGGGTCAAAAAAAATCCACCAATTCCCAAGAGAAAAAAAGAAATGGCAGAAGCGCAACCCAAAAGGGGGGGGGGTGCAGTGTAAACCAAACACTTCATAAGTTTCACAGCTTAAGGGCAAAAAATTCAAAGAATATTAAGGAATTAGGTAACTATTCGGATAAAGAATTTTAGAGCTTGTGGAAAAGAGGGATACAATGGAGGGAACACACGCCAGAGAATTCTGAAAGATCAATCCACCTGTAACCTCAAACAAAAAAGAAAAGGGGAATTGGGACGGGGAAAAAATTAAACTAATGTAGGGGACCTTGGCGATGTGAGGGGAAACAAGGAAATGGGGGGGTACAGGTGCGGGGGAGCGAGATAGCCGATGAGGATGGGGTAAGTGATTTGACCATAAGACGTATGGTTGGTTAGTCGGGCCCCAAAAAATGGTGGAATTCTAAAGAAAAACTTGGGGTGTCAAAGAAAAAAGTGGGGTGCGACTATTGTACATGAGAGGTTAGAAAGGGGTGATGTGCACAGGCAACCAAAGGCTATATTGCCTTAAAGAGAGGGGGGGTGGGGGTTTGGTTTTGGTTTGGGGGGGGGTTTTTGTAATTTTTTTTGTTGAGGGGTTGGGGGGGGTGGGGATGCCACGGGTCAAAAAAAAACTGACATGGGGAGGTTGGCTCTCTTGCGGAGAGGAAAAAGAAGAAGGTATTTAATGTTTTTAATCACAGGGGCAAGACCTGGGGGAGTGATTCCCAATGATTGGTATGGAATAATGAAAGAGAAAATAAATGAAAAACAATCGAACACCTCAGCAGACCAGAGGTAACATAAGGGTACTGAAAAGGAAGGCAAAAGCAGGAGAAAACTCATGGGGGGGAAAAAAAGAGAATAAGGGAGAAGGAGGAGCACAAACTAAAAAAAGAACCAACTAATGGCTTAAGTGGCTGATTAAATCCCCTAATACACAGACAAAAAAACAACAAGGGGAGGCAAAAACCAAATAACTATATGCTTGGGGAGGCGTAGGAACAACAAAGATCAAGAAAAACAACAAACTGTGGGGAATAAGGACTTGAAATCACTGGGACAGGAGGGATAAGGGTGAGAAACTAAAAGGGAAGAACCTTAGTACTAGGATTCACAGGGATATGGGAACAATCTCTGGATGGGGAGAGGGGTAAAACTCAAAAATAAACATTGGAAGGACCAGCAGACCAAGCGCACAAAAACTCGTATATTTGTTACCAAACAGATACATCTGGTTAGGGGTGGAATAGAAAGCACCTTGGTCAGCAAACATGAAAGGGGACAATGGAGACAAAAAAGAAGCCTCGGGGGGGAAAAAAAGGGGGAAGTTAACCACTAAGCAACGTAAACAAGGGAACAAGAAAAAGGAAGGAAGAAAAGGGCTGAAACAATACTATACTCTGTTATGGGACAAAGAAAAAATCAAAGGAAAAAGTAAGGTGGTGGAGACTCTGGGGGATACAATGAGAAGCTCCACAGATTAAACAAGGGGATAAGAGGGAGCCAGGAAAAAGGGTGGTTGAATTTAACCCCACAGGGGAGAAAAATCCTAATGTCAACATCAGTCCACAAAAGATGGACAAACCAAGCATAAATCGCAGTGGGGACAAATCTTACACAATGTCAAAAACTGGGGAAGGAAAAGAAAAGAAAAGGTTCTTAATAATCAGAAATATATGCAAAACGCCGGAGAAAGGGGGGTACATGAACGGAAATGTAAGGATCCTGGGATTATACCAGGTAAACCAGGTGCAACAAGCACAGAAAAAGAGAGGAAAGGAGTGAATAAGCTAATTAAAACCCACCATGTAACCAGCCCAAAAAAGAGAAAAAGGGTACCGATCGACCATTGATGACTACCACATGTTAACAAAAGCATGGGGAAAAAGGAAGAACCAAACTCACAAACCAAAACTTGAGGAAGATTGGTGGGGGGAATTGTGAGGCCTACAAAGGGGGGGGGGGGGGGACAGAAGGGGTTGGGGCTCCACAAAAAAGTGAGATTCAATTTATTTTCGAGTATAAACCAGGTGGAGAAATTGGGGGGGAATCAGGGGGAAGTGTTTGTCACCCACCTTGATGAAACAGGAAGAAAGAACTAAGGGGGGGGGTAGGGCTTGTTGGGACACAAAACCTGGGAAGTAAAAACCAGAAAAAAATGAGGGGCAGGTGAGAGGGGGAGAGTGGGAGTTTGCCAGCACCTAACGAAGATCGTCTAACGAAAAGGAGGTCTGTCTGGTCTGCGAGGGTGGATTGTGGAAAAAAACACTGACGATCCATTTGTTTTGGTAAAATCTTGGAAGAGGGGAGAGAATGTGGGTGTCCTAGGGGCCCTCCCATGCAAAAAGGGGGGGAAAGAACTCACTATTGAGAAGTAATCGGTGAAGGCAGATGAATCTCCTTTAGATCCACAAGAGGTTTCTAAAACCGAGGAGAGGAAATCTAAGAGCGAGGTCGAAAGTGTTGAAGACGGATACAGGAATGGATGGGGAAGGGCTAGGGGTCCCACTGGGGTTGGGGGGATGGGAAAGGTGTAAAGTCCCTTCGGGATCATGGGAGGTAGCAGAAATAAGAGAAGGGCATTGACGAGCCAGGAAAAACTGACTGTAATCAGTGTTGGGTGAAAAGATAAGGCGTTGGGGGGGAGTGGGTTTGGTTCAAAGTTGTATGTGAGGGTGCACAGTACCTCAGAAAAAGGACAGAGATTGGGGTGGCCAGCTAGTCCCCATGGCTGGTTAATTAAGATAGGAAGCAGCGTTGGAAAGATGAGGGAGAAATCCCCAGAATAGTTTCACAAGAAGGGGAGGAGTCATGAGGGAAAAATTTGTTGGGTGTTGGGTCGGGTTGACCGAAAAGCCCAAAAATAGCTGTTGGTGCTTAGGGGGGGGGGGAGTCAACAGGGGGGGGGGTTGTCTGTTTGAGGTGAAAATCACTGGAAAACGAACAGAAACCGGTTGGGGGACTCGAGTTTGGGCAAAAGGGCAGTCCCGATTCTCTTGATACACTGAGTTGGGTGTCAAGATGGCAAGGAAAAAAACCCAGGAATCACAACTTGGTGTGAGAGGGGGATCCGAGAGGATGGGGAGTTGAGTGGCGAGCACATCATGTAAGAGCATCGGGAAAGGAACTGCAGCCACATTGTTATGAAAGACAATTAAAAGGAAATCGAAGTTTTCTTTATGAGGGACGGCACAAAGATCCCAGTCACCTTCAAAGAATACGGGACCAAAGAATTTCATGACAAGGAAAGGAGAGCAGTTGTGCACACAATGTAGAACAAAGAAGAAGTAACAGAGAGTTACCATAGCTGATTGAAAACCACAATGGTTCGCTTAGGAGCAACCTGTTTTTAAACCAAAACCCACCCCCTGGGGGGGAGGGTTGTATCCAGAACAATCCACCAATCTCACAGATCATCTGAAAAAGAAGTCTTGTAGACCGCACAAAGACCTGTTGCCGCCATAAAAGGACCAAGGACCATCCTTGAGGGTAAAAACAATTGACATTATGTGAGTCGAAAAAGAGGGACAGGTACTCTCCATAATGGGGGGTGGGAGGAGGGGAAGGTGGGGTAGTCTGGGACCTATCGAGGGATTGAAAAAGTGTAATGGGGAGCAGAGAAAAATGTCACCACCATTTCTCAGGCGGAAGGATTCGAAGAAGGTATGAACGGCATAATGAGCAGTGCAGAATTCCAACTAACACTTTTTACACTGGCTACAGATGGTTCAAGTCGGAGAACGGCAAAGAAAACCACTTGGGGGGGTTCAATGCCAAGATGCTCATATTCTTGGGGGGGGTCGGGAAGAGGTGTCTGGATGCACTTGATCATGTCAAAATCAGGTGTTCATTAGAAAAGGGGATGGGTGAGGGACCCGTATATGCGGGGAAAAATTGGCATAAAGTCCTAAAACATCAGTTACCGTCAACACCCTTGGCTAGTGCGAGGTTCGCCCAAAAAGAAATGGCGATTAGGGTTCGACATATTCTAACGGATGCGATAATAAGCTGAGCGGAATTGAAGGTCCATCTTTTTGCAAAAGTTACATGAGAAGGGGGGGTTCTGCCTGAAGATATAATGAGGTGGTAGGGTGCGTTTTGATCAGAGATAGGGGAGTGGGAGAAGATTGGGCATCACAGGAGACATTAATGTCGATATGTCCTGAAAAAAAACATAAAGAAGGATATTGGAATGTTAAGGGGGAGGAGCACGGCTCACCAACCAGGTAAGAAAGAGAGAAGAAAAGAAACAGCAAAAAAATAGAGGAATTAAAGGAGACTCGAAGGGTCAGGCATGTAATATTTGATGAAGGTTCATCTACTCCAAACCTTGCGAATCGAAAAAAAAAAAAACCGCAAAAGAAGGGACTATATCAAAAAAAAAAAGAACAGGACATGGGTTCACATGGACGAGATGAAATTGTGCAAAAATCCCCGATTAATGAAGAAGAAGACTGTCCCGGGGGCATGGGAGGGTAGGAGAAAAAATTAAACAAGGACACCAGGGGGTTTTTTGGATGGTAAGGAAAAAAGGGACAGGATTCCCTCACCTATAAGGTCCAACTACGTAACGAGGAACAAAATGGAAACCAGGCCTTCAAAACTCAATTCTCATGGGACATGAGAAAAGCAGATCTGCAAAGCCACCAGCATCAAAGGCCATTGACAACCAATGATACGAGACTATGCACATAGGGAAAAAGTGGGGTGTAGGGTGCGTACAAAACACGGACAGGATTTCAACACAGAGGGAGGAAAGGCAAGAAATTTCTCCACTAACAAAAGGTCAATGCATGAATAACCCGGAAAGCCATGAGGAAATGGAGGAAAGTGTGGGAGACTGTTAAAAATAATCTGACACACAGGGAATTATGAAAAAGACTCAATCCACCGGGCACCGACATCAAAACAATGGGGAGGGACATGGGCTATTTTCGTACCTGCAAATGTCAAAAAGTAAGCCTTATAATTGTACGGTTTCGCGTTAGGGCACACGACTGGGAAGGGTGGGGGCCAAATGCGAAGAGAGAAGGTGATGGTGGGGGGGAGGGGGGAGAAAGAGGAACGTAGGGGGGTCTAGAGGCTGGAGCCACCGATTGGGGGGGAAGTACTAAAAACCCAACTGGGGTCCCGAAGCTCAGATTCTGTTATATAAATATGTAGAAGGGGAAAAGTGTGTTGGGTGCAATCCTGGAATGCACAAAAGGCTATAATTTCAGAGGAGAAGGAGGAAATTCAAAGGGGGATCCAGAGCATTTTGGAGTTCAAAAACGGTGGGCTCTGGGGAGGAAGAAAGAAAGGAAAAAAAATAATACAGGTTATGCAACAATGGCATAATGGGAAAGGGGGGAGAATGGACAATAGGAAGGATCTACCATATAGTGCGGAGTACCCTAAAGAGCCAATCGGTAGATACCACCCAGACGAAAAGGGAAAAAGACGTGGGGAAATCTGCACCCTATGAAATACCCTATCTCATAATGTTAATACTTAGGCAACAACGACGAAAAAAAAACCCACGGGCAAGGGATGGTACTCCCAATAAAAAAAACAAAACACACAAGGGGAGCCCCCTAGCCCAGAAAAAGTTACTGGGCTGAACATTAATACACAAGAGCAAAAAAACACAAACAAAACGTGGATAGGACGGTCACCCTACAATAGTGAAATAGAGGGGGGGGTAAAGTGAATTCAGACATCAGCATTGACAACCGAGGACTCTGTGAGTACTATAAAAATCACGGTAGGAAAAGGGGAGGTGGCAATCACAATTGTATAAACCATCAGAAAAACCAGCGCAAAAAAGAAAGTTGGGAAAAACCTAAAAAAGAAAAGAAAAAAGAGGGAGATGGAAAGGGGGAACTCGGAGTCTCTGAAGCGTGAAAAGACAAAAAGGAAAAGGGGTGAAACCCACAAGACAACTAAACGCTTGGAACAAGAGAAGAGAAGCAGAAACTTCCGGTCCAAAGGCGAAATACGGGAATGGTGAGATCATATGATTCCCAGGCAGACCCGAACAGAAAGGATTGTTCGAACTGTTGCGCCAATAGGGCGCAGAGAGACAAAAGGAAGAGCTCAATAGTGAGGAAGGGACCAATGGGAATGGTGGAGGGACGCCCAAAGGGCGGGAGCCACAGTCCTAATTCAAAAAAAATAGTTACAACCAGAGGAAGTGGGTGGTAACAAATATCACCAAAGAGTCAGAACAAACAGAAAGACGGGGTAGCTCGAACTGTTTGCTATGGGAAAATATCTGAAGCACCAGGAGAAGCCAAGGGGGGTAAATGAACCATCTAGGATTTCCTCTTCCAAACGGAAGCAAGGAAGGGGGGAACAACCCTACCAAACTTATCTGAGGCGCAAGAAAAAAGGGGAAAGCAAAGAAATTTTTGGGGTATTTCCCACCCACTAAAAAACAAGCGAAATAGGCTACGGGAAAAGCGACACATAACTTAGGTGAGCAAAAAAACTCCCAATGTGGAAAGAAAGGTAAGACACAAAAAAATCTCTGAGAACAACAAAAAAGGGAAGGAGGAAATGGAGTTTTGGTTTTGTAGAAAAATGTGGGGGAAAGGGGGGGGTGATAGCGGTTGGAGCGTCATTGTTTGTACGATGGTAGACAGGAGACGGAGATTGTGGGCTCCTCATTGACAGGGGGTCAAATTGGGGGGGAAAACAACAATTGATATACCTCATGCAAACAGAACTAATTTTCGGGCACAAAGGAAGGGAGAAGTGGTATATCAAAAAACTGGGGAATCATGGAGGGCTACAAACATTGAGTGAGTGGTGGATAAGGGGGTGGTGAAATTCTGTCATTAATATCAAACTACAGTTTAGAAGAAGAAAATCTTTCAGGGGTAGGGAGGACGGGGGGGGGGAAGAAGGGGTCAACCAAGCAACGGTCCTGCCATTTGGTGGGGAAGATTGGGGGGGGGGGGGAATTGTTGACATTAGATTGTGGAGTCCGCAGTATGTTTGGGTTTTCCAATAAACAGAAACGGGGGGGGGGGAAAGGTCCAAAGGTGATATCTGGGGAAAAATGTCACCAGCGAAAAAAAGATGACCTCAACCGTCAGGGGAATGTGTGTGGATGCCCTCATCTGACATATCAACCAGAGGGGGGGGGGAAGAAGAATTTGGAGGCAGGGCCTGGCTGAGGAAGAAAGTCCATTTCTATTGAGGAAGGGGGAAGTGGGGGATGGGAGGTGTCCCTTAAAAAAAGATGGAAAATGTTGAGCATGGCCACGAGAAATGTCTGCAAAAGAACGAAAAAGAATGAGTCGAGCCACCAGTACAAAGAGAAATTAGCTTGTGGAAGGGGGGTACCAAAAAAGTGTTGTCTGAATGGGCATGAAAAAATTGGTTGAGGGGGGAGGGCACCAAAAAAGAACCTAGATTGGTTGCCATACTAGTCCCAGTGCAGGGGGTGGAAGGAACGGAGATCACGCCTCAGACTTGGTCAAGATGATGGGAATAACTTTACCCCGCAATGTCAACAATTGAGGAAGCCCCACATTGGGGGCGGAGCGGGGGGGGAAAAAGGGCACACCCAGACTGTTTTCACGAAACGGGGAGGAAAGTTGGGAAACCCTTGTTGTGGGGGGGTTGGGGGGGGGATGTTGAAGGGAAAGGACGGACAACGTGGCATTAAGAGTGGGGGTGGGGAGAAAAGGTAAAAGTACATGGAATGTCAACCTGAGGTGTGGTATCAAGGGAGTGAAGGAGGTACGAGTCCCTCGAGTGGACTCGGTGGTTAATGAGAGGGTGAGGAACTGGAGAGGTGAAGGGGACACTCAAGGGAAAAAGTGTGGCAATAGCAATTGAGTTGAGAGGTCAAAGTATTAGGGGGTAGAGAAAAAATAAATGTATTAGTTTTCTTGATGGAATGGCCGAAAGAGGCCCAACCAACTAAAAAAGGAATCACGAAGACAGTGGAGAGGAGAATGAATGAAAGGGAGAATTGTGGGGTATTGAAATACCTAGCAATCCATGTAAAAGGGGAGAGTAGAAAAAAAAAAAAGAAAAAAGAAAAAAAACAAAATAAGGGAGCTGATGGGAAAAACCAGGGGGGTGGGAGACTTAGACCATAGTTTGTATACACTCGGTAGAAACAAAACCAACCCAGCAAAAACACCCTTAGTTAAGATTGGTCACAAGAAAAAGAAACCCCAGCAAATAAGAGAACTCATCTGACCTTCTTGAGACCAAGAAACGAACATTCATTGGGAAAGCTAAGGAACAGCAACTACTTGTAATAATTCACCTTTTAACGGGGTGAGTCAAGTCAGATCGAACAGTAATAAGAAGGGGGTTGGTTAAATGAAGGGGACGTTTCTTGAATGCATGAGAAATGTGTATCCAGGAGAAAAAAAACTTGAAACCTAATCAATCATGGCTTTCAATGATAGGGGGAAAAAGGTCAGACGTCATAAGAGGGGAGGAAGGACGAAAAGGGCCGAACACTGAGGCCAGCTGTGGGTCCTTGGAGGAGAATGGCAAGAACCTCACCCAAACGGGGAAGGGGGGCGTGATAGGCCATAGGGAACTCAACACTTTGGGGTAAGGAAGAAGAAAGTGGGGGGGTCGTGAACCTGCACTTGATCAGGGAAAAAAGGGGGGGGGGGGGGAGGGGATAAAGGTAGAATGGGGATTCATGGGTGTGTCATAGACAGTAGTTCAACTCAGTATATAGAATGGGTGGAAGAAGTACGGGAAAAAGATTGTAACACCAAAATGGATTGGATAGTGGGGGGGCACAAAGAAAGGAGCAGGCGATTTATCCTGTGTCCAGAGTGATGACAAGAAGAAGGTATTGCTGAGCGTCAAGTCAAAGAGGAACTTGGACTTAATGATGATGAAGGAAAAAGATATAGATATTAATTTTGGGGGATTAGTTTTGTGATCAACCGCCTGGAGTAAATGAAGGAAGGAACATGGAAGGAGTGTCCGGTATGAGAAAAAGCAACAGCGCAATTTGTAATGGGGGGGACAGTACGTGATCTCTCAACAAAAAGGGAAGGGATGGAAGGGTCAGAAGTCCATCTGGGCACATTGCAAAGAGATTATGGGTTGTGATTGTTAACTAGACATCCGGGAATGACATGATGGGGGGGGACATAAGATCAGGAAAGAATCAGGACGATAACATAACAAAATAAGTTAAAAGAGGAAGGAAACTCCAGACCTACGGAAGGTGCAACGAGAAGGGAGAATTGACTTTCGACAGAGGAAGAGAGAAAGGACTGTAAGAAAGAAAGAATGACAGATAGGCCAGTTCAGGGTGGAGAACTCCAAACCCAAAAATGATCAGGTTTGTTTGGGAACGGGGGAAGGAGGGAAAGTACTTCCCAGCCATCGTACGGGGAAAAAAAAAGGGGAGATGAACAAAAAGGATCAAAACTTCTAAATGGCAAAAAACAATACACCATGGCTTGCTGCGGAGCGACACACCAATCAGAAACAAGGAACACAAAAATTAGAAAGTAGGCAGACAAGCGAAACACCTAAAGGGGGGTTAGGGGTCAGTTGAAACAGGGCAACAGAGTGCAAGGGGTCAAACCATCTGTAAGGTTAAGAACCAACAATTCAGGACAAAATAAAGTGGACTCTTCAGAAAAGTAAAAGAATTGGATCCAAGGAGGAAATGGAATGGGGAAAAGCTGTGGTGCTTATACATTATCATTACCCAACCGGACTAACTAAGAAGCCAAAGGGAAAATCATAAAAACAGGAGGGATACGGGCCAAAAGGTTGAAAAGTGGGATCACATATGTAAATGAAGGTAGGAACTGGGTAATCTAGGGGGGGGAGTCAAAAGTTCATTTCGTCACATCAGGCAGGGGGAAAAACTATTATATTAGGAGAGGATGTGCTTTTGATTGGTACAATCAAAACAGGGGTGTTGGTTGTTGGTGATAGGACGTGTCAAACTACCACATACTGTTTAGATAATAAGATACAGGGTGGCAAATCCACTCATAGGGTTTAGGAACGAGGGACGGGGATAATGTTTGGGGCTTGTGAGCACCAGCAAACAAAGGGCTGTATAAGAGGGGTCCCCCTCAGTCGGACGAGGCGGGGGGGTGGGGGGCGCATCTGTGGGCACGATAACAGCCCGCCCCCATAATCCTACATGTACTGGGGGGGGTGAAAACTCACCATAAACGGGAAGTGGTCATTAGGAGATGAAAAAATCCAGAATATTATGCGAAGGCACCAAAAACCCAAGGAAAAAGGGGAAGCTAAAACTGCCGCCCAACACAAAAAGGAACAGAGGGGGTACTTGAATCTGAAAAAAATACATGAGCCACAAAAGGGGACACAATGCGCCGGCGACGAAGGAAAAAACTCGAAAGCCAAATAAGGGGTGCAGGAATTAAGACCCATAAAAAAATACTACACAAAAACAAAAAATGGTAGAAAAAACAAATAAGCCCAAAACAGATATTAGCTATTCATTATGACATCTCCAGCCAAAAAAAACAGACTGAAGAAGGACTGCCGACAATTACATATTTTGGAAGGAAGGGGAAGAAGTTAGTCCCTCTAGTAGAAAACAAAGAAGGGACTATAAGAAACCAGGGCCAATGGCGGAACAAAGATAGGGTACGGCTTTACTTGAAATCATCAAAAATAACATAACAAAGCCAAGTCAAAAAGAGCAAAAAACACACGCGGAGATTGGGTTGACCCGACACCCCAAGCTACAAGTTAAAACGTGTGGAGGGGTTAATAGAAGCCCTGATGTCCTGGAATTTTATGCAAACTTCGGAACTCGTAAAAAAAAATTAACCAGGAAGATGGAACCATGGGGGATTTAACCCCTCCCCAAAAAAGAAACCAGGGGGGACCGATACCAGTTACCGAATCAGAAAAGCCAGGAGACCAAAGGCGGAAAAGTTCTTGGTGAGTATAGGCGATGTCGGAGATGGTACCCAGCAAAATACACATGCCATATAGGGAACGCATTGGACGACTTGATAAAAATATCAGGCCTCAAAAGGAGACCGGGATCAGACAATGGAGTGGGACATGGGTCCAAAAAGTTTGTAGGTAAGGGGGATGGTAAAACAAAACACAACATATAGGAGAAAAAAAGAACTATGAAATCATTAAAAACACAAACAGATGGGAAAAGAAAGGCGGAAAGAAGGGTGGAAAAAAGAAAAAAAATAAGTCAAAACCAAGAAAAAAGAAAGTCAGTACTGAATAAAGAGGGGGATTAGAATGAAAAAAGAGAGGAAACATACCAATATCAACCATGATATAATGGGGGTAACCCAGAGGAAAGGGCCCTGGGAAAGGACATACCGGGGTGCAAACAAAACCTACAAATAGCTGGATGCAAACATGATTTGAGAAATAAGTATGTTGGAGACCCAAAAGGGGGGGGGAAAAACGGCAAGAAGGAAACCAACAATCCCATAGAATACTGGGTCTCCGACACAATAATCAAGCCCACACAATGTGAGAAAAAATCGGCCCCATTTAAAAGACAAGGTCACAGAAAAAAAGAGAGAAGCACAAAAAAAAGAGTCAGTTTTGTGGGGATGGCACATGGGGAAGAGGGGGGTTTGCTGCACCCTGGGGGTGGAGATTCAAGTTGTCCACCGTCCGTAGTTTTTTCTCGGCATTTCCTTTGGGGGGGGGAGGGGGGGGTGGGGGCGGGTCGTGCACACGTATCAATAAGAGAAAAAAAGAGGTTTGGGGAGCTTTGTTTGCACAAAGGCATGGCGGGTATAATCATTGGCATATTTCCGCAGGAAGATGTAAAACCCAGAGTGAGAATGTTCAGGACTGGGTGTAGTTTCATACTGCATGTTAAGGCAACCAGGAAAAAGAGAGGGCGAGACCCCTTAAGTCTGGGGTTCTGGGCTAGAGGTGGGAAAAAACTTCGATTAGATTGTGTCTGTGTGGGTGGGGGGGAAGGATTTAGACAGGGTTAAAGGTATTGGGTTGGGGGGGGGGGAGGTGCAAACACAACCTTCAACATAACTTTGTTGACCTTTAAAAGACAAGGAGCGACGGTCCTGTGGGAAAGATTGAGTGACACTTGTAGATCCAAAAGATTGCTAGAAGGTCTGAATGTGGATTGGGAGGGGGGAAGAACTCAAGCATTGAAGTAGCACCAATAAGAAGGGGAAAGACTGTATTCAGGGAAGCTATGAAGCCATAGGGTCTGAAAAAGTTTAGGGTGGAGGGGGGGTTTTTGTAATGCAAACTGGGGTAACATTAGCGGTTCCAAATTTAAAGTCGAAATTGAAAGAAACGAACATAGCATACCGTGGGGAAAATCCGGCCACAAGGACCAGGCTCAGATGTGCCTTTTGTGCAGGTGTGGTAACCACATCCTGGTCTTAGGAGTGGTGTTACAATTTCATAAATGTTTGTGTTTTCGGTTGCCTACGAGGGGGAGAGGGTAGAGCGTCATCCGGGTGAGAAGTATCTTTGGTGGTAGGTCCATCAGCGGCGGGAAAGTGAATGACTTATCGTACTCAGGGGCGGGAAGAGGGAAGAGAACTTATCAAAAATTAGAAAAATTTAAAAAAAGAGGGGAGGTAGAAGGGGAAGGAAGAACACAACCACAGTTTCGGGGTTGGTTGGGCTGGATACTTGTGTAACTGAACTAATCAAATAACCGAAGCTGGGATTGTGGAGACGGGTGCTAAGAGGAATTGTGGGGGTTTCTTTGTTGCCTTAGGTAAATAAGGGGCCACCCGTGAAAAAGGTCAGGAGACATTAAGGTGGTGCTACAACGCTATTGTTGGAGTCGATAAGTGATCCGTGAAAGTTGCTACAAAAGAGTGGGGGGGGGGGGATACAAGGGGGGGGGGAAGAGGGAGAAGGGAGAACTCTCTTCATCTGGTGTAGGAAAGGGGTCGAACTCCAAGGGGGGGGATAGTGAGCAACGGGCGCCAAATAAAAAATGGGTAATGGCCTATCCAATGATGATCGGTTTCAAAGTCGTAGAAAGGGGGGTAGAAAACATTAAATGAAAGGAAATGAGGTTTCGTATTTATGGCAAGAAAAAGGAAAGGAGCTAAAATAACTCAAAAGCCGACATAATGACCGGTAAATAAGTACTCAGAAATGAGTAGGCATGTGGGGCCATCCCGGGGCAAGCATTACAAATATGTAAAGAGGTGAGGGCTATATCGTAGGACACCCCTCATGTTTCGCTTAGAGAGAACAAAAGATTTTGGAGAAAAAAAGCTGATCTAAAAAAGCAGAACCCTTAAGGTGAATGATTGGACCACAAGAACAAGAAACCCCAATCTCATCTCATCTGACCCTGAATTATGAGCCAGACAAAGGAAAGTCAGGTCTCAACAAAAGCGAAACAGTAACACTTTAGTAAGTGCAAAAAACATTTACGGGATGGGCAAAGTCAAATCGGTGGGACATTAAGCAAAGCATTGGGTTGGGAGGAGGCGGTGGGATGGAGGAGTGAAATTCTAGGAAAATTGGGGTTCATTTAGTATACATTAAAACACAATCTGAACATTTAATCAGGAGAAAGGAGGGCAAATGGAGAGTTAAAAAAGGACAAAAGGAGGAGTTTCATGAATTAATGGCAAAAGAAAATGAAATAGCGGCAGGAGATGAGAATGAAATTTCTGTCCGAATGCCCTGCCCCCACTGTGGTAGGGTGTACATGAGTCTGCCGAATTGGATCATCAGATTTGTGTGGAAGGGCCTGGATAGGGTTAAGGCAGCATATCACTTTCCCTTAAGATTTTTCGTGAGAAGAGACATCCAGTTGTGTGCACTCGGAAATAGGCCAAAATGATGTGAATTATGGGACGTTCCTGCCATAAGGGAACCAATAAACAAACCATTGGTGTTTATTTTTGGCGTGCAAAACGAACGTGCACGGGCATTGAGTCAGGGGGCACATTCATGATGACGGAATCAGTGGAGAGGGCAGAGTAATTTACTTCAGGGGGGGGGGTGAATTTACCGGTAGGTAAGGCGTTGCACCGTAGGGCGAAGAGTGTTGGGGGCGGTGCACTGGTTGGGGGCCTCGCTGATTTTGTTAGCTATCTGTACGAATACATGCATCGTGGGAAGAGTGTCTACGACAAGTGAAACATCATCATAGTATTGCAGGGGCGCAGTAGCTACTCTCACAACGAACTCGGAGAAAGAGAGAAAGGCAACCGAAAAAAATGCCATGAAGAAAAGGATGGTGGAGGGCTGATCACGAAAAAATTCGCAGGGGAGAAAATAGCATCGCTCAAAAATCTAGCAAAGCACAAAGAAGATCTTCGATAATATTAAAAAGAACTCCCTCTCCTGACATGTCACACAGATACATGAAGGAAATTGCCTCAAAAGGGTCTGAAGGAGTAAGAAATCAAAAGAAAGGGGCCAGGATAAGGAGTGGAAACTAAAAACTCTAAAAAATATCCGTGGGACTTTAAATGTGAAGGAATAAATCGTCAAAGGGAAAGGGAAAGAATGGGGGACCCTACTGGAAGACAAGATCAATAAATGGCAGCCAATCCAGCATCTAAGGACAGATAGGAAGAAAAAAAAATCGCGGGAACCAATCCTAGAACAACAGGGCTCGAAGTTCAAACTAAAAAGGGGGGGGGGGGAATGCGTGGTACAGAAAGGCCAAAAAGGGAAAGAAGTGTAAACCATCTCTTTAATTTCCAAAAGATCCTGCAACTAGCAATGAATGAAAAGTAAGGAAAAAAAGACCACCGTGGAAATGATGAAATGGGGAAAATGGGGGATAATGAAAAAGCACGTAGATGGACCACAATGCCTCTACGTTCTTAAGACTCAAAAACAAAAGGAAAGAAGTAAAAACAGGGAGGAGACAAATTTGTAAATTGAAAAAGGAAGGGGGGAAGTAGAAAGGGACGGGTTTATCCGCTGTTAAGCATACTGAATGGCCGGGGGGGGGTTCACGAATTAATATGGAAGAGGAAAAAGGAAATTGGAGGGGGTTAGGGAGGGGAGAGAGGAACAGTAATGTTTTTTTTGGCTATGCAAAAATAATGGGGGGAATGAAGAGATAAACAACTGGGAAAGAAGAGAATATATGGTAATAAATGTTAAAGTGAAGGGGGTGTTGATTGTACTGGGGAAATACACACTTCTATAATTGGGGCAGGCATTCAAACGGTAGGAAGAGAAGGGGGAAGGGCTGGTGGTGTCATTGGGCGGAAATAAAAAAAAAAAATGAGGGGAAGGTAATGGGGTCCTAATTGCAAGCCTAGATAATGAAAATTGCTGACATACATATTGAGAAGGGACAGAGAAACATAGAACCATCAGGAGAAGGGATACCCGCTCCCAAGAGTAACAGGGGTAAGGGGAAATCAGGGCAAAAGACCATGAATACAAAGAAAAAGAATGTGAAAATCGCCCTAAGGTAATGACATGAGGAAGCAAAACACAACCTCAGTCCCACAATGCAAAGGGAAGGCAACTGAAAAAAACCAAACAGGGGCCCGAAAAAAGAGGAATGGGGTGAGTCAGTATTCCAAACAAGTTCACAGCCAAACACCAACTGTGTGGGAATAATGATCCAAAAATATTTTGAAACTATTAGGGGGAAGGGAGGAGAACTAACATTGAACGAAAATACTAGAAGGAATTCACCAGGGAAAAAAATGGGGGGGAAGAAGGAGGCAAACAAGCTAGGTAATGCTGAGGTAAGGATCAAGCAAAATAAATACCATCACCACGCTCACCACAACATATAGGGGGAACAAAAAGAAACAGAGGAAGCGGTCGCTGATCGAAGCGGATTGGAGGCTGGAAGAACATAGACTCGTGAAAAGGAGAGAAAGGCCTAGGGGAAGGTAGTTCACTCCCAGACCTTGGAAAAGGGACGAAGAAAAATGAACTTCAAAGGCCAAATGTGATACTTTAAGAAATGGGAAGTGGTACCCTCAGAAACAGAACATGCATGAAGGTTAGAACTCTTGGTTATGAAGAGATCAGATGCCGAAAAGAGGAAAATATTTAGACCCAATGGTATATGAGTGGTGAACTCGAACAAAGTCATGCCAACAAAAGTCAACAGAATGTCCACAAAAACATATTGGACAACCAAATCAGCAGGGGGGGGAAAAATAGTACCATACCCATATGGAAACCAGACAAAGCAGACGTTCATATCCTACCGGGTCTCTTATTATCGTAAACGAACAAAAAGTATCCAACGTAAACTAGTCCGCCTACTGATTGTGATTAGGGGGAAGAAGGAGACAAAAAATCCAGGCCTTTTTGCAACAAGAACTAAAAAAATAGCAAAAGAGAAAACAGGTTCAGCAACCAATGGGGGAAAAAGGAAAGGAAAGGACGAAACAAGCTCCCTAAATAGACCTAGCGCAAAAGAAAGAAAAACTTGGATACCACAGGGGTTAAAAAAAACCTCTGCCACCAATGTGTGTTCCAATACACGGGAAACGAATCGACGCGAAACAAAAAAAAAGGAGGAGAGGGAAAAGATGGGGGGACCAAGTTAAAACAGATGGGGGGGACAGAGTTTTTCTCAAACCTTGTGGGGGGAGGAAGTTAGTGTCGATAGGATCCACGTCCAATTTGTAAGTGGGGTCGAAGAAGGAAATGACGTTGCGGGGTTGGAGAACCACAACTTGAGAAACACATCAAAATCAAAAAATAGGTAGGGCATGGGGCAACAACCTGTCCGTTGGTATCATCACATTTTTCAACTAATGACATGTAACCAACGTGGTGCAAATGAATTGCTAGGGGTCAGGAGAGAGTACTGTATTCAAACGAAGTTATGAGCTAGCGACCCAAAAAAATTCGCTCCGTGTAGGTGGTCCACACACCGGCGAGGAGCAGTTGTTTCAAATTCTTTGGGTGGGAGATGTGGGGGAAAAAGGAGAAGGAAGTGGCTCCTAGATGTTGGATTCGACACCCTTCAAAACAAACCTGGAAGTCCTCAAAGAGGAAGAGGGAAGCTTGGGGGCAAAAAAATAATTAGAATAACAAGAGGAGAACAAGAAGGGAAAAAGGGTAGTGAGGGTGAAGAAACGAAGCGACAAACCCAGAAGTATCTGGATGGCTGATGACGGACTTGGCTAGTAGTCCGGGGAGGGGGGGGGAGGGGGTTCTGAAAACTGTTTAAAGAGGCGTTTTAGTGGCACGGAAGGGTGAGGCAGAACTCACAGAAAGCAGGACTAACAATCAGTGTACAGATTTTCTCTGATTTTTAATAAACGAGGGGGGTTGGGGAGAGTTGTGTAATGTAAGGTGTATGTGGGGAAGGGGGGAAAAAGGAAATCAGAGTAAGGGGTTTGCCACTTAACATCAAGTGATTCATGTCGAAGAGGAGGTGAAATGATGAGTACTAAACCTCGGGAAACGAGGGGGAGAAGAGATTCCCAAGGGGGTGGAATGGTACGTTTGATACCTCATAACAAGTATAGTTATTGGGAGGAGGGGGGGGCATAAAAGGTTTTTTGGTCTGTGGGGTCGAACGACTCCAGTGAACCACTTCATCAGAGGGGGCTTCTCGTGTGTACTCGGGCAGTAAGTAGGATGGCACATTCGTTTGTAGCAGTAGCCAGAAGGGAAAGACCCGCGAAGGTTACCGATTAACTGAGGGAGGGTAGCCTCTCCAGGGTTCTATGGGAGGTGAACCCTAAGAAAAGAATACAGAAAGGGGGGGAAAGGGTCAGGTTACAAAGGGGAGGAAAACCTTAATAAGTTATGTAGGGAAGGGGGGAAGAAAAAAAGAGGCAAAACGGGCAACTCAATGGATAGACCGACAAAAGGAATAATAAGTAGCATGCAACACAGGTAGGCAACCAACTGGAAACAATAAAACAGGAGAAAATATAGTGAACATGATCAGAAAAAAAAAAAAGTGAGCTGAGGGGAAAACCCCAGGTGTGTTCGCTAATTCCAAAAAATCTTTGGGGTGTAAACCTAGGAGAACCAAAAACACCACGAAAAACTGAGTGAAATACAAGAAAAAAAGAAAAAGAGACAGCTCAATCTGACCCTAATCTGGAGAAAAAACATCAGGCCCATAAGTGTGAACAGAAAACAGAGATCACAGGCCAAACTAACTGGGGGGGGGGCCACCGACTGTGAGGGTGGGCAAAGAAGAGGGGGGAAAGACTCCAAGCCCTGTGGGTTGAGAGTGAAGGGGATTGAAGAATTTAGGGCCGGGGGGGGTGGCAAGAGAAGGGGAAAGAACAGTAGCCCAAAAGAGGCCTCACCGTCATCAATGAAAGGGAGGAAAGAAGGGAAGAGAGGAGGCACGCATAATTAGCGGGATGAGATTCTGACAAAACCAGGTGTTTTAGAAAGGGACCACGGGTTCAAATGGGTGGGCAAGACGAACAAAAACTTGGAGAATATGAGAAAGAAGGGCATAATATGAAGGGTGGGGTCATTTGTGCCTTAGTAGGGTGAGAGCTAGGAACGGTGGCGGGTCAAATCGAATGGTTTTATTGGGATTGGGAAGAAAAGGGGGGGTCATATGAAGAAAGAGTGCCCAGGGAGGGACGGGAGGACCGGAAGAGGGAAAACAACAACCAGGATTGGTTATAGTTTGGGAAAACTCAACCCTGATGACTGCTAAGTTTGCTGTGTCAGGATAT
>Ga0179593_1469558_pt1 | contig 19036 bp, 12 predicted proteins | sample CZODoug2_1_08_16_FD_185931 | JGI IMG/M metagenome (GOLD analysis project Ga0179593, IMG submission 185931) | Vadose zone soil fungal communities from Angelo Coast Range Reserve, California, USA - CZODoug2_1_08_16fungal (PacBio error correction) | ecosystem: Environmental > Terrestrial > Soil >...
TCCCGAAAACTGAGTGTCGTTCGGGGGAACCGACGCGCCTCTGGTAAAAAACGTGCTGTCGTCGCTGCTCAACAGAGAAATCATGAAAAAATTCAATGCAGAAACAAGAGGAGGGGACAAAGAAAAATCGGGAAAACTGATAGAGGTGACCCACTTGGGAGGTCCAAGAAAACCGGGGACGAAGAAAATCATCCGCGCAGAGGAAGGTTAGAGTCACAAAGGAGACCGGGGACTACCAATCTCCTGAAAGTCGCCCTCGACGCGAAGGAGGATCTGAGGGGAGAGGGGAGTGGCGGGCGACAACCAAGTCCTAGAAAAAATCTGAAAATTCAGGAATTCGCCGAGATACGAAAACAAAAGGGAAGTAGGGATAGTTATAGGAGAATTAGACATCGCGATGGGTTGAGGGCCTGGTCGCCAGCGAAGGAAAAAGCTGAGACGAATCTTTCGCGCGATTGAATGAGAGTGTTAGAAGGAGGCGGAAAGATTCGAAACGACTGGGGGGTTAAAGAATACCTGGGTATCTGCGAGAGGGCTGATGGGGATTTCTCGCTGGAGAGGAGCGCGCAAGTTGGCAAAAAGGCGAAACATTGGGGACATAGGGGTCGTTTAAGGTCGATGGGGGAGGAGTGATTGAAAGACAATGAAGCCTCTCGTGATCATCCCTGAGAAGAAGCTGGAGGAAGGGGAGGCAGTGAACACGAAAATGGCGCCAGGAGGTGGCTGGATCAAGGGGGTGTCAAAATGCCTTTGGGGACCAGCCTTGAAGAGAGGGGAAGGGTGTCCTTTTGGCGATTCTTTAATTATCAGGGAAGGAGGGCCTTGGAATCATAATCCATCAGAAAACCCAGAAGATTGTCGGAAAGGCCAGCACGACCGTCGGGCGTCTAGTTTGAAAGACTGAAAGGGGTGTAGGCGAGATCCACAAGCAGTGGGTCTTTCAGTCCTAAAGCCTTGAGATCGGCTTAAGATAAAAGAGGGATCGCTGAAAGGACTCAGTGCATTCATTGTCGGAAAAAAACCAGTGAGATGAGCGCCCGTTGGAAAGTTGTGGCGTTCACCAGGAAACGGGGCGGACGGCAGCATACTTGGTGGACGAATGTCACCCTTTATACCGCAGGAGAAATGCGCCCCTGGACGGTTACTGGAAAGCTCTTTCGAGAAGAAAGCCCGCGATCACCGAAAACATCGTTCGGTGCTCGGGGGGGAGCTACGAAGAGGAAAAGGGGGGGGGGGGGGGGGGAGACCGGGGACTGACAGAGCTAAACGGAAGGGACGCGGTTTGGGGATTAGAAAAACTTAAACCAATCATCAAATGAGGAAGAACGTGGAATGAGCAATTGGGATCTGGAAAGGGAAAGGAAGGCTGAGGTGACTGACTTGGAAGAGAACGTCGCTTTCCAGCAAAGAGTGAAATTCGGCGGGCGGGCCGGGGCGGCAAGAGTCCGGCTTGGTCACACTACTGAAGAAGAAGATCCTGGGGGACGCTCGACCTTGGCGGCGGTTCGCGCAGGGGAAAACTAACTGCCTAGGCCAGTTCGGTCAAAATAGGTTTTCGAACCTTGACCGCGAAATCAAGGGCGAACCTTGCATGAGCTGGAAACTCTACCTTGGAGGGGGGAAAGGAAAAAGGTTGAAAGATCGGGGAGAGATGAAGGGGCTCGAGCGCCAATAAAGAGGGAGGAAATAGGCAAACCATCTGCGCTGGTGAAAAAGAGAAGACAGCCGTCGGAGGGGGACGAGAAGGGGGGAGTCTTTTGGAAAAAGGGAAAAAAAATCTCAACTGTCATTAAGAAGGTGACAAACCGAGGAACAGAGTCCGACCAAAGATGGGGGATGCAGGTCAATTCTCTCCGGTGATCGCACGGGGAAGCGGATCAATAGGTCAGGATATGTTCAGTTTTAGCGGCAAGCCTTGACCTTCTTTCGAAAGCCATAAAGAAGCCAATGATGTTAAATCCAAAAAAAGGAAGGGAAAAAATCTAGATGATCATGCTGGAATAACGTGACTTGGCACGGAAAGAAGCGATCAGAAAGAAATGCAAAAGTTTGGGACGCACGGGTAACATCAAAAAAACGAGCTTGGGCCGTGAAAGAAAGGAGGAAGGTACGTCTCGAGGGGGGTCCGGTTGAACTTGTATAACGGGGTGGGGGAAGAGGCTCTTTACCCACCCTGGACACTTCATAACCGCCGGAAAAGGCCCTTGAAGAAACAAACTAATCAGGGGAGGTTGTAATGGAGGGGGTTTTAGGTCATTAAAGCCTTGTCTTTAAACCTAAGTTAAGGCTTCTGAAAAACCCATTAAGGGGAATCGTAAAAGGAACTTTCAAAGGTAATTGAATATTTCTCCCAAAGGCTCAAAGGACAACGTTACAACAAATAGCGCTTAACCTACGTTAACGGCTAGAGCTTAGGTCTGTTGGGGAAGGGGAAAGTATGGGGGACTCAGGGGATGACAATCTATTGGGGGGTCGGGGGGGGAACCAGAGGAAGTCTTTGAAGGTGATCAACTTTGACCACTTCAGGCCTGCAGAAGAAACTCTAAAGGAATCGTTAGCGGGGGACTGGGACTAGAAAGAAAGTTTTAGGTCAATCAAGAAAAGGGAGGTTAGTGGCCCAGGCAAGAAATCAACTCTCTCGAAGAGAGCTTAAGAGAGGAGGGAAGAAAAACCGGACTCTCCACTGGCAGGGATAAGCAGAGAAAAAGCCTTGTTCAGTGCATTAGAAAAAACGTATTCTAGCTACTGGGTATCCAGTAGGGGACAGGATCTTCTTCATGGGTCATTACTTCGACATCGCTAAGAATACCTCTAATTCAAAGGGAAAAATGCTTTCTAAATCAATGCTTCCTCAATTCATGGGGGGGCCCACTGTAGCCGTAAAAAGTTAGGAAATACCCGAAGAAAAACACTTCCCTATTATGTGAAGAATCTCTTCCGCCGAAAAAAGCGTGAATGCAAGGGCGATACGTATGGCTATGCGAAAAAAGGGATTCGTTGACATCACCAAAATCAAAAAAACTTAAGGAATCGACTATGTGCAGACAAAAGTGCAGGCTGGAGGGATCAACAACACAACGAGAATGAGAAACAAGGAGGGGAAGACAATGCGTCTGAAAAAATCGAAGCCGTATGAGGGGTGTGGGGGAAAGTTATAATTGAAAGATAGGCGTCGGTCTCTCAGGGGGCCTAGAGAAAGCAAGCCGGTGGTCGAGGAAAACTCGGATTGCGCTTTGGGAGACTGTGGGAAGGTTAACCGGGAAAGACCGGGGAAGGGCATCCTGGGAGGATCCGGCGACATCGTCTTTCAAGGCGCGAAAAAGGCATCTCTAGGGAAGACTTAATCATTCACCAGAGCCCAGGACGGAGGAAGTAGGGGGGGAAAGGAGAAAACGGGACTCCTTCTCACGTGGAGAAGGCCGGAACAAGTATTTCCTTCGAGAGTTCAGGAGGAATTGCTGGCTAATTCAGGGGCTTCCATCCTCATCGACGGGAGTTTAGTTTGGGAGAAGCTGGGATCTGGAGGATGGCGGGGATACTGTCAAAAGGAACGCCGGTCCGTTGCGGAGAAGGAAAAGGGGGAGAAAAGGAGAAGATAACAGGTCTTGAGGTTGCGCCGTGACGGGCCACCGGATGCCGATCAAAGGGACGATCTGAAAAAAAAAAGGGGTCATCCGCCTGGAGTGGAGGAAAAGGCAGAAAAAAGGTAACAGAAAAGAGGGGGAAACAAAAGAAAAGCGATCAAGGTTGACGATACGGATAATATTGCTGTGGTAGGGGGTCAACGTTCAGGGGCCGATTTGGGGCCCGGTCCTTTAATTCACAAAGGTTGAAAGGGGAACGTGGCCATCCCCATGTGGGGAAGAGGGGGAAACCACGCCTTTGGGGGGATGAAGAATACCAATAAAGAGTAAAGAAAAACTCCCGTTCCGAAATAAACCTTCTTCGTTCGGCTTGAAAAAGAAGGGGAAAACGCTGATGATGTGGGTTGGAAGGGGAGCCTTGTGAACTGCCGCCCAGCGGGCCGATACAACAGTTTGCCAGAAAGGAGTCCGCCAGAGGGGAGAAATGGGGAAAGAATACGCCACACCTCAATCAAGTGGCGAAAAAAGAAACGTGCTGGATCCTTACTGAAGGGATCGGCCACTTCCCTATATGAAAAGGGGAAATTCATATTAGTAGCGCCTGCACCCAGCCGAGGGTTCTTGATGGGACATCGAGTTATGCAGGGGGGGAATACTGCGAACACCTACGCAATCGTCTAGCGATTCCCAGAAGAAGAAAACGGGCTCATTAAGTTGACAAACTCATACAACAGCTTTTCTCAGAAAGCTAAAAACTGAGGGAAGGCAGTAAAATAACTGGCAAGGTGTTCGATTTTTACGATTGCCAATTCCAAGGGGAAAAGGGGAATCCAAGGTGAGGCGATCTGACGATGTTCACGCAAAGGTCAAAAGAGAACGGTCTAAGGAGGGTTTTGCGCATCGGACCTAGAGGAGAAAAAACAATCGAAGTTCAGGCACACAGGAGAATTGAGAGGAAAAGGAGAAGGGCCCTCTGATTTTAATAGAGCCCAGGAGAAACAGATGGGCTCAAGGGGAAAAGCCGTGGTACTTCGCATAGAGAAGAACAAGGCGAGCGGGGGGGGGGGACATATCCCAAGGAAGTCTGATGACCAAAAGGGATTGTAAAAGAACGTCAACCAATAGGTCCAAATGGGCGCGGCAAGATAAATGGGGGAGGAAAGGGAACCGCACCAGTAATTATACTCAGGCCTGAAAGAGACAGAACGGGAAACGGGACTTAATTCCTTATGTTGGAAACGTGGAGTCTGAGTTCCCCAGACGGTGAAAAGCTTCCGCGGTCAGGGAAGGAAGCAATTTAACAGCAGGAAACTCCCCCAAGCGCCCCGACGGTGAGACATCCAGGGATCGGATTTTGGAAGAAAGCCGGAGGAAGGGGGAAGCTTAGGGCTCACAAGATCGAAGGGGGAGATGAAAATGGGCCACCTTTAAAGGGCAAAAATTTCTGCAAGTCGAAAGATAAAGCGTTCCCAAAAAAAAATTCGGGCGCTGCCAAACTCAAGGGTAGGAAAAAAGGAAACGCCTCCTTAAAACCAGGAAAATCTCAGCATGTTGCTTCCTGAGGAGGGAAAAAGGCTTGAGGAATGACCAAATGTATAGGTCCCACCGTCGAGGAGCGGAGAGAACGTTTCCAAGGAGCAGTGCTAATTTTCCGAACCGTGCCGGGCGACTGGTTGAGGGTCCTAATGAAACCGACTCCCTAATGCTAAAACAATTACATTAAAAAGAAGGAGGAAAGTCACCTCCACAAATGGACAAAGGGCACTATGATCATAACCGACAGGGACCAATTAGGCGGGGTGGACACGACGCTCGCTCTGGGGAAAAATTATTGCATTCTCTGCGCAATAGCGGGGCGTTCTCCGACCTCAGTGAATACTGAAAACATACGACAGACCAGTACTAAGGGGGAAGGGTTGAAACCTGCTGACGGGGCTGAAAAAGAAGGACATCCTCTCCTGCGATCTGCTGAAAGAAAAGGCGTTTTTAAGCCGGCAAAGAAAGATCCTAAAGCCGCGCGAAGTCGAAAAATCTCAGAATCATAGGAGGGTCTAATTAAACCAGGCATAGGCGGACAATAGATGGGAGGGGTAGCATTCGCCAGATCTAAAACAACAAAAAAGGAGATAGTCACTATATATACAGACGCACCGAGAGAAAAGGTTTAGCGCCTAGACCGGGGGGGGGTCCGCAATGAAGATGGACATTTCGCGAAGAGGTCTACAATTTTCTGGATGAGGAAGCACGGCGTGAAAAAAACAATGGGTGGGCCTGTCGTGGGATCGAAGGGGAGAGGTTCTGATTCAGGAGCGACAAAGGGAGAACGTGGAAACGCGCAGGAAGAGAGAGTTTTCGAGGGGAGAGGGGGGATGGGGCATTAGGGGAAAAAAAGTGAGATTGAAAACAGCAAGCTTTAGAAAACAGGGGCATCGTGGGAACACATCGGGGTCCCATTTGTCTGGCATACCGAGGGCTTGTAGTGGAACTTGGCCTGCGAGGGGAGGGAATGGTCGATAGGTATCGGTTTTTTTAAGGGGGGGGCAGAACACAACGATCCACCGACACGTTTGGAAAGCTTCTCAGACACGGGGGGGGGATCAGCGGTTCTCCGATCAGAACTTGGGGTACACCTCTTGGCTGAAAGCCTAGGGCTATAGGAAAGAGAGAGTCTAGAAGCTTGGCAGGCCTGGGGATTGGCGGGCTATTAAAAAGCGGGGACGGAATTGGGGAACGTAAGGTGTCCACAACTGGAAACCCGGGGGCGAAAGGTGGATGGTTCATTTTTTAATCACCCCTGGTCAAATTGTCGGGTCCATAGGGGACTCAGACACTTGAGCGATGCATCTTCGTGAGAAAATACACGCCCGAACTTCATGTAGGGAAAAATGGGTAGGGGCAAATATGGGGGGAAATCGGATTGACGAAAAAAAAAAAGGGACTTATCGACAGAGCAATTCCACGACTGGATGTCTTCGGGGGGCCACAAGTCTGATCAAAAGTCCCTAAGAGGGGGAGCCGGGCCATTCTCTGGCCCGGGGTCCTACTTAGAAAAGGGAGAGGAAGTACAGGGAAAAGGACTTCGTCGAGCAAATCTCAGGGGGGAGGTCCGGTGGGGCTCTTAAGCGGGGAAGGCAACTTCGAAGAGAGTCAAGGCTTGTCCATGGAGAAACTGGCGGCGTCAAAAGACGCATTGCGGGACGGGCACGATTGCGCAAAATGGGGTTTCGAATGGGGAAACCTGCTAAGAAATAGGGGGGGGGGCCTTAAGGGGGGGAACGGATTTTTCCTCTGGATGTAACGGGGGGGCGATTGCGGGAGGAGTCTCCGGCCTATCGCAAAATCTAATATGATAATCCGGGGACAAACTTCGCCTTGGTTGAAAGAGCCGTATATCGAAGAAGGATTGATTCCGGATCCTTAACTTTTTGTTTCCATTGCGGCAATCGACAACATTTAAGGACGATTGACCAATGAAGGAGTGTCGACGACGGAAGTAAGAGTGACTGCTCGCCGTGGCTGAGACACCTCATACCTTCTGGGCCCAGACAGAGGGAAGCAATAAACGGGAAAATCCTGGAGACAGAAGGGGATGTCCAAAAAGAAGGGAAATTGGAAGCGCTTCCTTGAATCCTATTAGTGCATCTTCTGGTCCGAAAAGTGCGACGGGGGGGAAAAAGACAGTCCTGATGAACAGCAAGGTGTTGGGAGCCGTGATGATATTCAGGGGGAATTCCTCTTCGGCCAGGGGTCTAATCATAATTTGATGCCTCGCACTGAACATTGGAAAAATCACTGGGGGGGACGAGCGCGTTCCTGAATCATCATCAAAACGGAACGAATCCGGAAATGCTAACTGTACCATTTATTCTAAAACAGGGCAGACGGTGAAGGTCCTGGAACGGGATGATGCAAAATCACTTTTTAAATATTTTATCCTAAGGACAGAGAAGTATAAGCCCACCCATGGGGGGAGGGGAAATGAAAAGTCTGTCGTTCAAAGAAATTCTGCAAGAAAAAACCATCACAGTTGAATCCCCTAACGATATCTGGGCTCTCCCGAGAAAAGTTTCAGGATCGTGCTATGGGGGGCCTTCTTTTGGCCGTAAATTGGATTGGGATTAACATAGAGATGACTCCCGAGGGGCTGTGGGGGACGAGATGCTTCAAGGGGAAAAGATTACCGGGGGACCACGGCATCAACTCATCCGAGAAAAGCTGATGAATCGTCGAGAAAGAGGGGGACTAGAATCCAAGACACGTCGTTAAGGGATACCATACCAGCGCCAGAGAAAAGAAGCGGAGAAAGATCTTATCACTCATGAACAGCTGAAATTAGGCTCACCGAAATGGAGAAAAAGGGGGTCAGTCACTAATGCCTCGAACTGACATACCTTTTAAGGACAAGGGGCTCAGGCTCAAACAATCGGACAAGCCAGCGAATTAAGACAAGAATAGGAGGCATGCATGTAAGGCGACGACTGATAGGATACCTTCGAAGCAGGTTGTCATCAACTCTGTTCTTTCTATCTCTCATGGGCGCAACAATGTCTTCCGGGTCGTCAAAGGAAACGACTACCCAAAATCAGGGAAAGACTCGATACGATGGATTTGGCAGATCTATGCTCCGGCATGACCACCGGTTAGCTAGTTCTCGTGAAGAAAAGGCTTCAAAAAAAACTATTCTTGAAGTAAATCAAAACAAAAAAGACTTCTACTATTTGCGCGACAACATTAGCTCTTTCTTAAGCTCTCTAAAGAGGGGGGGAGGCGTACAAAAAGAGAGTATGGGGGCCAGAACCTGTACTTCATGGGGGGAGCAAAAATAGGAGAGCAAATTCTTGGGGGGCCAAGGAAGTGAGGGGGCAGAACATCAAGGCGTTTCTTTCGGGCTCAGAGGAGAAGGAAAAGTGAAGCTATCACGCCGTTTCAGGAGGGGGGAGAGGCGGAAAACATTCGGAAGGAGGCGTTAGGAGTTTACGGGAAAGAAAGGAAGACCTAAAGACAAAAGTGGGGAATATAACCTCAAGACTGGGCAGGAAAAGGGATTGGCACTTTCGCCGGTCTTCTGCGATGTCCCGCAGGCAAAACATTCTCTCCCGAGAGAAATGACTCTAAGTGAAAGGGAGCGGATAAAACTGGCCTCTAGAAGGGGGAGATGCAAACAGGATGTCGTCGAATTCTTTATTGCTGGGGGCATTCGTCTTGGGAGGATGAAGCTCGTCGGAGAGGGCTAGGAAAGATCGTTTCTTGAGAGATGTGGCGCTGACGCTGGAAAGTCAATTAAAGGTCCGTTGGCAGGAGCCAAAAATTTCTGAACGGGACGAATAAAAAAACCGAATACTGAGGAGGCTGGACTTGGCGAGTGCAGGTGACGTACCGGAGTACAAAGGAAAACTCAACTCCTACGAACGAGGCCCTACGAGGGGTCCATCCGCAGACTTTGAATTAAGAAATAAGACAGGACAAAAAGAAAGAATAGCGCGATAAATCCGGGGGGAAAACGATCCGCATAATATGGCTGGGTTAGGGGAACTGGTCTTTGCATCCGGGGTTTGTCGAAAAAAGGGGAAGGGGGGTCACAAGGACTTTTAAGCGTTGAACCATGGTTGGGGCTAAGAACGACTCGGTTATGCTCTGTGGGGAAAGTTAACTCCCCGTTCAAGCAAAACTCCTCAGATTCGGGGTCCTTGGAAACAGGGCCGGCGGCCTGGGTTGGGTTTCTGGTTCCAGGTTTGTGCCAGGCCCGCCTGTACAACATTCAATTGCCGTTCAGGGAGAGGGGGGGGGGAAGAAGCCAGGGATAAGTCGGAACCACTGGCAGATAAAATCGCCCAAGGGAAAGCTAATTTACCCTGCAGGAAAGACAATTTCTTGTACCTCCGGAATTCGGTGATGGGAAAGGGGTCGTCGTCCAATCCGTATCGGAATTTCTATTGATTGACTCCTTGTCACATCATCCCTTCTGGTAGCAGATTGGAACTAATAGGAGAACTAGACCTACATCATGAAGGGTCTATTAGGAAGTCTTCATATCACGGGATAGTAAGTGCCCCGTCACAATCTCTAGACGGAATACTCGAAGGCGGGCGGCGGAAATCAATTGTGAAGTGGGGACACTAAAAAATAAAAAGTCCAAGTCGGCCCCTAAGCTTGAGGCGAGCTTCTACCAAAGCAAAAAAAAAAAAAAAAAAAACAATATGGGAAAGATCCTATCAAGCTGGGGGGTTGAGATACCGCGTCAAGAAAATATACCCGTCAAGTAGGAAGGGCACAATGAAGAAAGTGTCGAGAAATGAAACAAAAAGGCAGCCACGAGGTAGTGGAGATGTAAAAGCCGATACGCTATGTGACGACAAGGCGGCAGGCCGAGGTCGCACCACGGCGACAAAAATCCAAGGTCTATAGCAGGGAAAGCAGGAAAAGACGGGGCGCTTAATGACGCCAAGAACCGCCATACGAGCCAGTGAAAAATCGGCCTGCAGAAAACGAAGCCCTGGCCGCCCAATTAGCATTAGAATACATCCCGCCATAAGATGGAAATGAGTAGGGAAGGAACGGGAGGTTGAAGACGGGGATGGCCGGGGAGGACGGCAAGGAAACGGGTCAGGGATAAAGGATACCGGCTCCTCTCGTCAAGCGATCTAAAACCCTCCCCTACGGATGTTTCAAGGGGGAAGACCTGATCCTGGTTTATAGAAAGAGAAATAGCAGGGCGGGGGGAATAGGTATCAGGGCTCACCGGGGGGTCGGGACTTCTTTCTTTATGACAAGGATCCACAAAGTTCCTAGTACTTCAACTCAATAACGTAAGATCAAAGGGGTTAACTGGTGCAGAGACAAACTCGCGGGAAGCATGGTTTACTGACGTCAACTATTAAAATGAAAACCATGTATTCGAGCTGGGGAATAGTCGCATATCTCAGGTGGCTGAGGAAAAAAAAAAGGAAGGGTCTACCAACGTCTTGATAGTCGAACCATCTACTTCCAACTCAGACTCAGCTAAGATGGAGGAAAAAAGGGAGCTGTGCGCTGGATGAGAGGGGGTTGCAACAGGCATCATGACACAGTACCTTCCCTAATGCCAGGACGGCGTACGTCCAAGTTCAAACCAGAACCTTCAAGTGAATGCTCCGGTAAGGAAAGAGGGGGGACCAGTAAGTTTCCTAAGGGCTCAAACTGTCCCAACAGGGGGAATGCAGGTAAGAAATCAAGGCTGGGAGAAGAAAAACCACGTTAAAATCAACCGAAAGGAAAGTCCAATCTAAATGATACACCATCTCTCCGGTAAGAAGGGGAATAGACAAAATTCTCATAAAGAAAAGGGAGGGCCGGCGATAAGGTCTTATGGGCTTTGGGACTCTCCTGGTCTGCCCCTACGAAAAGGGCGCCCGAATAAAAGATCATCTGGCGAGAATAATGCGATGGCGGGGCAAAACCAAAGGCACGGGCAGGGAGAAAATCGGATGGTCGGTGTTAAGGATGCGCCTATCTCTCCAGAACAAAAAAACTTGGTATTATAGTGAAATACTGACCAAAAGATCTATGCCGATTTTGTTGTCGAAGAAGAAATCACGACCTCATGGCGAGACGCAGCTCTTAGGGAGGGCCAGGGGGTCGTTAGAGGTCGAAGCAAGGCGTGAAAACATGGGTTTGCATCTTGAATAAACGGCTGGCGGGTGGACGGGGCGCCCCGTTGGAAACCAATCTCCTGGGGGGGCAAAGGCGAGCCGGATCAGTGCACGTGATAGGGGGGGGGAATGTTTTCTCGGGGTACATGCGAAGGATAAAAAATTTAGTCGCGGTTACACAAAGACAGCTTGGTATCCATTTCAGGGGGCATGGATCAAAACTTGGTGCCTTTTATTTGTGAATGCCAGATCTTGCGGTGAAGGGGGGGTCTCAAGATTAAGATAGAAAAGGGGAATGGCATCAGCCATCCAGGAGACTTCACAGAGAGGTGACGGAAAGCGTCACCAAACTCGAACTTTGGGGGCGTCGATCTTTTGAAAAAGATCACCAAGAGAATGACACGCATTTGTGCTGAAACGCCGAGCCAGAGGGGAAGAGGAGCCTTAAACGCAGTCGATCTTGCCGTCGTGCAGGGGGAATTTTGTTTGCCCAAAATGCGCGGTCAGCGCCTTGGCCAGTGTTGGGGTGCGCGACAAGACAAAGGGTTAATAACGTGTGAAGACTCCGCCAGGGGGGCAAAAAAGTGTTAAAGGGCCAAAAATCGGGGTGTCGCCCCTTGTAAGGGTAGTTCCAGGACGGGGTCGCGATCTTCACGCCTTAAGGAAGGGAGTTCAAAAAATCGTCGTGTGAGCTTTGGGGTGACATGCGACCAGTTCGACGAGAAGACGAAAAGTCATGCCGGGGGGGAAGCCATCCACGGTCACCAGTTAACTAAGCCGGGGACCACAATGAAGATGAACCCTGTCAAACTTTACGGGGCGGCGAAGTCATGTAGTTAAAGTCGCTCGTCTGGGAGTATGTGCCCGTCCGGCTTGGATGACTGCGCAGTCCGATTAACTGCGCGAAGATTCGCGCAGTTTTTTTCAACGGGGAGAGGCCTTCTCCTTGCAAAACGGGGGGGAAGAATTGATAGGAAGATTCTCAGGAGGGGGCGCATTCCCACTCGACCTTTATGGCAAGCTAACTTAGGCGAATAATTGAGGAGATCTTGCAGGGCTCAGCGAAAAATGAGGGGAACCGCGGAGAGAAGAGTCTCCTTGGTGGTAAAAGAGATCAGCCGCGTCAAAACGTAGCGCCGACTTGGAAGAATTGTTTTGCAAGTCAGGAAAACGCAGAAATGTCCAGGGTAAACATTGACCGAGTTCTCTGGGAAGCGGACCATGATACGCGTGCACTTGGATCTCAACGTGATCTGCGTGGGAAGCGGGAAATTCTTCATGGCCTCGTCAGTTTCATAGGGCGGAGGGCCAGAAGTTGAGAAGATTAAGCATTGGACGCCAGGAAAATTCGGAAATCCCGGAAGTCGCTGAAAGCTTCTTGGGTGCGGGAATGGCGACGCCCAGGCAGAATCATAAAGAAGAAAGTTGTCCTTGGGTGTTAATCTTGGCGTGGGAAAAGATGATCTTCAAGCCAGGGAAAAGGGACGAGGGGGAAAAAATCGCCGTTGCCCTTTCCATATGGGTTCGGAGCGGGCAAAAAAAACCTAGGCAAAAAAAAAACGGCTCCAGCACCTGGGTCCGCAAAAAAAAGGCCCCACGGGCAAGGGGGTTTTAAGTTAACATTTGAGTATTCAAAATCAGTTGTATTTAAAGGGGGAGAATATGCTTGAACAGAGCCCCCCCATTGGTGCATTTTCCAAAAACCTAGGGGAAATTATTGGGGCCCGCCTTTTGGGGAGAACCCCCTACTGGCCACCCCACTTAAACCCACAGCACATATCTCTGCAAAGTCTGTAGGCGATTCGGGGGGGTAGTTAGGATGTGTAAGTTTGCTTAATTCCAACTCATGGGGACGGATGACCCCGAACATGGGGGTCTACCGGCGATGTTGAGATTCAATCCGGTGGACCACGTTACTGCGGGGCAAAAAAACGCTAGACAAGTTCGGTAGGATAGGCATCGCTGAAGAATTTTTTACTGAGACCGCAACGACCGGCGGGTGAAGGGTACGCAAAGAGACCATCAACAGGGAGAGAGCCTACTCTATACCGGAAACAGCGCGGGGCCCGCACAAAAGCCGAATTCCGCATCACGTGGGCCCGAGGAAAAAAGACGAAGACATGAAGGAAGGCCTTCGCCACCGGTGAAAAAGCAGGCCGGCCGTCCGCCAGGAGGGACGTCCATCTTATGGGGGCTTCAGGAAAAGAAGGAAGAAAAAAAGAACGAACAGGCGAAGGCAAATTCTGGGTCCAAATCGGAGATCCTCAATGCAAGGTATTGTAGGGGCCGGAGGACGTGCCAAAAACCAAATCGCCAAGAGCGGAGACTTAAGGATGGGGCCATAGAGCCGAGCGGAATGACAACCGGTGATACGTTCACGGAACGAAGACCCTAGGGACGTTCGACACAAAGGGCACCAAACTAAGAAAGTGGTCAAGCTATTTGGGCGAAAAAAAATGGGGCCCGGCTTTAGCTATCGCAAACAAAGGGAGAGGAAATCAGAAGAGAGGCCTCCATTTGAGGCAGTTGTCTGGAGGTCTGAGCCGGGGGGGTTGGGGGGGAGTAGGGGTAGTTCGCACGAAGAGGGAGTTCAGCTCTGCCATCGGATACAACGTTAAGAATCACGCAAACTGTGGGAAGGGGGGAATAAATATAAGCTGCCATCCATTCGGAGTAGGGGTCGCTTGTCGAGGTATGCGTTGTCCTGAGGACGGGCAGACTTCCGGCCACGTTGAAGGGAAAAGAAGAACTCCATCAGGTTCGACAATTTCCTTCGCCGGTAGGACATCCGAGGGGGGGCGCAGAAGGACAGCACCATGCCGCGCCTCGAAAATGCGAATGGGCGAGGCGGGAAACTGTTTCCTTCCTAAAGGTGTGGGGAAGAAGTTCCGGAAATGTAGGAGAGATGAGTCCGGAATTTCTGAGGAAGGAGAGGGCCTTCAGCGCGTCTTCAACGGTAGCGGGGGCTATCTAGGGAAAAAAACGAGTTGTTATGAAAAAGGAGCTTGGGAAAAAAACACGTAGGGGATTGAACCTGAGTTCTTTCGGATACTCGAATACCTGTTTGTTTATGTTGAAGCCGTGACCGTTGGCCGGGATAAAGAAAAGGTCATCAGAGAAAAGCAAAAGAGTGGTCATCCGCCTAAATATGATCAATCCAAAGGTAAAACGCAGAAATAGGAGCGCTATCGCCGTTGACGTGGGAATATATGGCTGGGGGGTCGAAAGTGGAGTGGGGAAGCGATTTGGGCGCAAAGAAGGGTGGGGACCGGGAGCATCATTTTGAAAGAAATTGCAGATACCATGTTGGGGGGGCGTTGTAACCTCCTCCTGACAAAGTCATAGGGGTTCATGACCCCCCGGGTCAAACCGAACCAATGATCTCATGCTTTGAACTCAAGGGGGGGAGCTGAACGGGGCGAGGCAGGTGCTCCGGGCTTGTGAGGACGCCAAGGACAAACCTCGTTGATGAACGGCAGGCAGACGAAGCCGGGCCGATCACACCAGCCCGCGCATGGACCCGGGAGAAAAAAAGGGAAGTACTTGTGAGGAAGGGAAAGAGGCCTTAATTGTCTTCCGCCAAGGAAAGCCTAGAAAAACATAGAAATTCCTAGGGGATTTTCAAGACGCATGGCGTGAAAGCAGGATGTTCCAGCCTGGCGGAGAACGAAGGCTTAGACCACCGACTTGAAATGAATAGTCAGGAGTCGGGGATAAAAACCCGCGATAAATGCACTCCCGTAGAGACATCCGTTTGCTACTCCAGTAGGAGAGAAGGCGTTACAAGACGGAACTGGAAACCACTTTAAAGTTGTTGCCATACAAAAAAGAAAGTATCAAGCTCACCGGAAAGCACAATCATTCTTCACCAAGTAAGAAGGTGCCTTATGCTCCGCGTTTTCGAGGGTTTGGAAAGGGGAGCCCTGCAAAATCATCCTATAAAAGGGGAAGGCGGGGGAGGGGAACAGAGGTCAAGGGAAGGAGGGAAAGCACATCAAGTTCCAGACTGATATCCAGGAAAGATCCAGGGCTAAAATTGTACGCGCAGGCGCGAAGAGCTGACTCCAAACTTGAGGAAACTCCAAGGGTTGTTTTGGAGAGGCAACCGTAATAGGAAGGAGAATTAGAACAAAAAAAGAAGTACGAGTAAACACCTAAACGCCAAAGGTCGCCTGCATTAAAGAGGGTACTTCGCCTCCCAAGGTAAATTAATGTAAAGTCTGCACTTAGAGGGGAAAGGCGAACCACTTCTTAGGGCAGCATTGAAAAAGGTGTGAATGAGTTGGGAGGGAGTCCTGCAAATGATGTGAAATCTGCTTGCTCCTAGCATCATTACCACCGCTAGGAAAAAATAGAAAAGACTCTGGGGGGGGGAGTTTCCAGACATGCTCTGGGGAGTTAAGCTTCTAACGCATCTTTTAAGTCCGCTGACAGGTCCACACGTCCAGTCTTTATGTCCAATGGTACCAAAAATGTTCGGGGATTATCACCCTTCATGAAATTTACCGTTAGGGGGAGTGGGATTTTCCGGCTCCACACTGTTACCATTTCTGCTGGGGGGGTGAATTCCGCAACGCAGGGTCCAAACCTTCAAAAAGACGGCAAGACACTCAAAAGAAAGAAACAGGGCCATCGAAGGGACGCGGGAGTGCTGACTAAACCTGGGGGGAGCCCAGGATTGATCGTGCGAAGCCCAGCCACCAATCGCAGGCCTGGCGAATAGGACGAAAGCGCTGCAAGGGTCACAGGGGTTGAAGGGGGCATCTGAAAACCGATACCAAAAAAATAATTTCTCCAACCGGACAATGCGGAATTAACCATACTTCGCAATTCCATTCACAAATGTATAGGGGCTGTAAAGGGTCAACCGAAGCTCCGGAAGGTATCGTGCTGCTCGGCTCTCAATAATCGGGAGTGAAGACACAGGCAATTACAATCGTCCACTGAAATCGAATCACCACCCTGCTCCCTTTAACCGCGCTGACCGCAGGGCACCGTTCGAAAAAAAAGAGTCAAAGCTCCGTCGATGCCCAAGGATGGAAATTATCAGCGGGTAAAGCGTACCGATCCGAACAGTCGCCGCCGACTTCATGAAATCTCCTAAGGGGGAAAAGATCATCGTAGGGGTAAAGACAAAAAAAAAAATCGGTCTGCGCCGAAAATCGCTATGGGGTTGGCGAATTCGCCGAGCTTCACAACAACAACGGAGGGGAGGGGGGCGAATACGCCCGACTCGCGTTTGGACGCAAAGGCCTTGTTGAGACGAGAAAGGAGGAGACCAGCAAAAAGAGAAGGAGCTGACGACCTGTTCGATAGTAAAGAAAGGACTGGACGCAATGGTTAATGCCTTCATATGGGGAATCCGGGGAACGATTTTCGACGCGACTTTTCGGGGGGCTTCAAGAATTGCCGATTGAAGAAAAAGGGGGAGGTGGGAGCATGAATTTGTCTTCGATGGGGAAGCAGACTTCAGCACAGGAGACCGCGGAGGGAACAGGGGTCGCCATTCTGTGATTATCAGGGACGTCCCCTTGCCGAAAAGGGGAAAGGGGGGGGGGTACGGGCCTTGACGAAGGGGAAAATGGGGGCGACCTTCGGTAGGGATAGGGGTTTCAGGTATGGGGGCCAAAAAAAAAAAAGGGATCGACCTGCAAGTGACGGGAAAAAGCGGGTTGGTCGCAGCACGCAAGGTGGGGGGCGTCGAGCGGTCTACTATCAAAACCCCGGGGGGAGAAGGGTACACCTCATTTTAAAAAGTGGCGCGATCTGGCGCCTAAAGCTCATGTCTCGATGGCTTCAGGAAAGGCATTGGCTTGCACCGGCCCCACCTTGCGCGTGATCGCCTGGGGGAAGTTTAGGGGCACCATTCCAACTGTTATTAACCGGGGAATGCGGGGGGGGACTTTGAAAAGACAGAAGCCACTGTGAAGTGTCCATGAGCCAGCAGCGGATGTGTCGCCAAGGGGACAGGTAATGACCGCTGGGGTCGGGAAATTCACTCAATCACGGCATTGGCTTGAAAAGGTCCCGTTCGGGGTTAGAATCTCGTTTTAAAGGGGAAGGATGGATCCTTTAGAACAGAAGCGGGAAATGTACGAGTTTCGGCCATAGACATCAAGACAGGCAAAGTATGAGTATCCGCGGGACTCTGGGGGAGCATGACGCTAAGACTGTGAGTGGGCGGTACCAGCGATTTACTTAAAGGCGCAGCTTGTAAGGGGGAAGGGCCTTCTGAAGACGGTTCTTGGCATCAGACTGAGACGTCTCTTCCGAGTGTAAAAACTCGAGTGGCAGAGGACGAGATTTGCGACGTAAGGCCGTGAGAGTTCACATGGTTAACGATCGGGCCTGACTGCTAAGGCGCCTGAGCGCTGGTGGCAAAAAACCTTGTCTTATTTTCCCCCTAACCTGCATTGCGGGATCGGAGCTAAACACTTCGCGCAAGAAACCGCTGGAAAATTCCGCGGGAAAAAGAGAAGGTGGTGAAGAAGCCGAGATGACCGTACGTATGCTTTGAGAGGAGGGGGGGCCCAGGGAAACAGCGTCACCTGGAAATGGAAGACTGTAACCAATAGTCTGCCTGGTGCACTCGAAAATGATGTGACGGGCCGTTGCTCTACTTCCACGGTGCTGCTTGGAAGTCGTAGAGGTAGTCTGTGGGCGCAGCCTTGAAGGGGAGGGGTCGCCCTGGACGGCATCAGAGCGAAGGCGTGGGAAAAAATGACTGCGAATTCGGCGGACTTTCTTGTCAGAGGCTCGGAACCTTCAAAGCAGGGGGAAGACCTTAAACGTTTTCAAAGGGGGTGGGTCCTCCTGAAGCGCGAGAGGTGGGAAAGGGGACTCTCAGGAAAGGACGAGCTATTTTCGAGATCCCGGACGGGGAACACTGAAATGGGTCCTCAAAAAGATTTACCATTCTAATCACGGAAACAGTCGGACCTGCCGCAAGGCAGCTTGCTTCCATGAGGCAAAGGTCGGACGGTTTGAATTTAAAAGGAAAAAAGGGGAGGTTCCATAAAAAGACTTGTAGGGGAGGAAAGGGGGGATACAAATGCCGGGACAAAGACGAGGGGGACCATTGGCACGCAAAAAAGGTTCAAATGATTTTCACAGGCGTCGAAAAGAGGCCCCACCATTTAAAAAGCCCCTCACCCGAACATATCATCAGCTTGGTCAACGAGAAGGGGGAGCTAGCGGCGGGGTGGAACCTTGGAGGTCTAGGAAAATCGATGATAACACAGCAGTATTTGGTTGTTTAAAAAAATCTAGGGGAAGAACGGTGAGGTTGAAGAGGCATTAACACGTCACGGCAACTGAGAAAGCGTAAGTAAATGTCGGGGCATCTCTACCGAAGTTTTAAAGGACCGGCGGGTGCATTAACCATGCCGCTTCACGAAAAAAAATCGAAGGAGAAAGAACCTCATCGACAGACAAGGAAAGGAAAGCACGAGATTCCGAAAAGACTCGACGACATCCTGGTTCAGCACGCACCTGCTGAGGGGAGAAATCAGGCCCTTCCATCGGCCATTTCAGACGTAAACGAGAGGGGGCGGCATGTTCTGAATTAGACCGGTGAAGACCGCTAAGGAAACGCTGGTCTCAAAGGTGGAGGGTGAAAAATGCTAAAGGGAAAAAGGGCCATGCTTCACAGAAAGGAATACACCAGACGCCAGCTCGACTATCCAGAAGCGAAGTTCCTTCGAAAAAAATCGTTGGTGTCACGGGGCGAGAGATGGCAAGAAACCCTAGGTTCAAAACACAAACGGCAACTAAAGCTTTACGATATTGGGAAAAAAAAAAGGAGTAACGGCGGGGGAGGGAAAA